>Ga0181573_10001854_pt1 | contig 20232 bp, 13 predicted proteins | sample 101ome_25_FD_148643 | JGI IMG/M metagenome (GOLD analysis project Ga0181573, IMG submission 148643) | Coastal salt marsh microbial communities from the Groves Creek Marsh, Skidaway Island, Georgia - 101409BT metaG (spades assembly) | ecosystem: Environmental > Aquatic > Marine > Intertidal zone... | reverse complement strand
GCCTCCACACGCCCGACGCGATCGCGGCGGGGGGCTCGGGGGGCTCGATCTTCGTCGCGGATGATCCCCTCTCGATGCGCACCCGGATCCTCTCCCCCGAGGATGACCTCGATCACATGCCCCCCGAGGGAAAGCCGCAGCTCTCCGCCGCCGCCCGGGCGGCCCTCGTCGCGTGGATCGACGCCGGGGCCTCCTTCACCGCCGCCGCGCCGGGGCGGGGTGTCGTCGCGCAGGGACGGAGGTCGCCGTCGAAGCCGGCCCCCGCGCTCGAGCCGGAGGCCCGAGACGCGCTCCACGCGGCGCACGTCCACGTGGAGGTGATCGACCCGGACCAGGGGCTGCTCTACATCGACGCGGGCGCGGTGGCGGCGCTCCCCACCGAGCAGCTCATCGACCTCATCGCCCCCGCCGCCGCGAGCGTCGGGGAGCTGAGTCTGCGCGGGGTGCCGGAGGCGGGGCGGATCCTCGCGAAGGCGGGGCCGTGGCCGCGACTGCAGGTGCTCGATCTCACGCGGGCGGGGGTCGATCGCAAGGGGCTCAACGCCGCCGCCCGGGGGGGCGGGCTGGAGGAGCTGCTCCTCATCGGCGCGACCCTCGACGAGAAGGCGCTCGAGAAGGTGTGCGCGATCGACAGCCTCCGCGAGGTCCATCTGTGGGGGGTGGAGCTGCCGGAGGAGGTCGCGTCCTCCCTGGCGGAGCGCGCGGACCTCATCGTGAACCGGGGCGAGGTGACGCCGCCCCCGGCGGTCGAGGTGGAGGCGGAGTTCGTCTTCGGGAAGCCGCCGGTGGAGACGAAGCTGCCGGCGGTGAACGCGGTCTGCCCGGTGAGCGGCACGCCGGTCGACCCGGCGTTTCGCATCGTTCACGGCGATGAGGTGATCGGCTTCTGCTGCCCGAACTGCCCGAAGACCTTCTGGAACGACCCCGCCGCCCACCCGGTCGAGCGGATCGCCGCCGAATAGCCGACCTCTCCTCTCGGGAAGAGGCTCCCCTAGCGAGGATCGAGGACGAGCCAGGCGCCGGTGCCGCCGGTGGCGATCGTCGAGACGAGGATCCGCCCCGGAGTGGGAGAGACCGCCGAGGGATGGGGACGGATCGGCAGGTTGGGGTCGCGCTCCGCGAAGCCGGCGCTCCCTCCGATCGGCGCCCCCTCCGCGGCGAGGCACGCCGCCGCGAGAAGACCTCCACCCCCGAGCCCGGTCGTCCCGATCGGAGCGAAGACGGGGGGGTGCGGCTGATCGCCGTAAAGACCCTGGATCCACCCCGCCTCCTGAGCGTCCGCCGGCACCGAGCCGCGGGCGCCGCAGACGATCCCCTCGATGGTGCGCGGGTCGATCCCTTCCCGGTGGAGGGAGGCGGCGAGGGTGAAGCCGAGGGCGCGGGGGTCGGTGCCGTACCCGTAGGGGGTGGCGCTCTCGTCGTGCTGGATGAAGTGGGTCCTCACCCGGCTTCGGATGCGCGCGTCGCGCGCGGTGGCTTCCGACGCACGCTCGAGGATCACCGCGGTCGCTCCCTCGGAGAGCACGGCGCCGCGGCGGAGGCGGTCGAAGGGGCGGGCGATCGGCGGCAGGTCTCCGACACCCGGGGCGAGGGCGCGCAGGCGCCGATGGGCGCGGAGGATCCGGGGGGTGATGCTGTCGACCTCGATGACGATCGCTCGGTCGGTGCGCCCCTCCTCGATCGCCTTGCCCGCCTCGGAGAGGGCGATGAGCCCGCTCGCCTCGCGCGCCGAGACGGTGCCGCCGAGCCGCTCCGCGCCGGCGATGGTGAGCCACCGCGTCCACAGCTCCGGGTCGCGCTCCGCCGCCCGCTGCAGGCGGCGCTGGGGGGAGCCGAGGGAGCTGGCGATCCAGAGCTCACCTCGCAGCTCCTCCCCATCGAGGCCGGCCTCCCGTCGGGCGGCGCGCGCGGCCTCGCGGACCAGAGTCTCCGCTCGGGTGAGGGGATCCTCGAGGACGGCGACCTGGCTCTCGTGGGTCTCCTTCCCTGCCACGCGCCCGACGAAGTCGGGGATCGCGGGGGAGGAGATGGGCGCGTCCTCGGAGGCCAGGCAGCGTTGGGTCGGCAGCGGGAGGCCCTCGCGCAGGGCGCGCTTGAGGCCGGCGCGGCCGAGCCCGTGAGGGCCGACCCGTCCGAGACCGGTGATGACGAGATCGTGGAACATGATGCCCCCTGATCGAAGGAGCGCGCATCCAGCCGTCACGGAGCGAGTGAGCCTCGGGAACATCGAGCTCGATACGCGGAAACTACGAACGGCGGTCGACCCCCGAGGGGATCGGTCGGCGATGGGGTCGGAACTCGGGTGACCGGGAGTTCGGTGTCCGGGAGTTCTGAGCGCCAGTGTTCATCGACGGTCGGCCCGGCGGAGAGGATTCCGAGGTGCGGGGGACGGGTCCCGAGCCGAAGAGTGGTTTTACCCCGAAAACTGCTCCGAGTCGAGGGGGTGGATCGACCGCCCGGTCCGCCGGCGGAGGGAGCCTGCATCGGATTGGAATCGAGTGGCTCCCTCGCGCGTTCTCCGTATCCTGACCGCCCCTGCACCCCCGCGACCCCGTATGGAGCCCCGATGAGTCCCCTCTCCTCCCTTTCGATCCTGTGCCGTGGAGTGATCCGCAATCTCCTCCTCTCACTCCTCGCCCTGGCCGCCGCGGGTCTCGTGGGCTGCAACGGCGCCGAGACGCTCGGGGAGCAGCCCTTTCAGGTCGCCTCTTCTCTCGAGCGGACGAGCGGCGCGGTCCGGGATGGCCTCCGTCGCAACGGCTGGGTCATCGAGAGCGCGGAGCCGGGGAACGTGGTCGCGCGCCTCGATGCCTTCGATCTCCGCGCTCGGATCGAGTTCGATGAGGAAGAGGCGGAGATCGACTGGCTGAAGGAGCCGGGGCTCTCCGCGCTGACCGAAGAGGCGCTCGCCGCGCGAGAGCGGATCGCCCGGCGGCATCTGCGGCTGCTGGCCGAGCGCATCGAGTACTTCATCGCCAGCGCCGACCTCAGCCCCGAGGAGTGAGGGGCCCCAGCGCCTCGTCCACGGTTCCCGCCCGACCGTTGCGGATCCTGACCGAGAGGTGGTGTCTCCGATGATGTCCGACCGGATCCTCGTCTCCGTCGCGATCCCCATCCTCCTGCTCCTGCTGCTCGCCCCCGCCCTCTCCGCGCTCGCCCCCCGGGGATGGGATGACGGGCCGGCCGCGACCGTCGACCCCCCGCGGTCGGTGCCCAAGGACCACGAGGAGGTCCAGCGAATGATCTTCTTCGCCGTCCTCGAGGGCCTCTATCGCGATGGTGTCTCCACGGAGGATGCCCTCCTCCTCGCCGCCCCCGCCGAGAACGGCGCGGGGCTCCTCTCCTACGTGTATGCCTGTCCGATCTGCATGCCGGCGGTCGACGCCCTCACCGTCTACGGAGCGCGCGCGCCCTTCCCCCATCGGAAGGCTCCCCGCGACACCTTCGGGAGCGGCTGGAGCGAGGAGTTTCGGGCGGAGCTCCGGTCGGAGGAGCACGCCGTGCGGATCGGAGCGGTGCAGCACCTCACCCGGCAGTACATCGAGGCCCGGCTCCGCTCCCTGCGTCTCGACGAGGAGGAGCAGCGGGTCTGGACCCAGTGGCTCGGAGACCTGCGAGAGAAGGGGAACGCCCGCCTGCGCAGCTACCTCGAGCAGGGGGGGCCGTTCGCGGAGTCCTATCGCGGGTGGGAGAGCTGCGGCGCGTGCGAGGGAGCCGCCGGGGCGATGCAGCCCTGAGGAGGGAAGCCCAGACCGTCAGGAGCCCGGATCGCCAGGACAGCAGAACATCGGGACAAGTCGGCCATGAAGAGAGAGAGCGGGAGGAGACCTCGTCGGGTCTCCTCCCGCTCTCGATGCGTCCGGAGCTTCGGCGGGCTCAGGCGTCGCCATGGGCGATGGCGGCGGCGGAGTCCAGGCGCGGGTGGCCCCGCCGGAGGTCATCCGCCGTGATCCCCGCGCCGCCGTTGCGCGCATCCATCTCCTGGATCACGCCGACCGTCGCGTGGACGCTCGCGAGGACATCCCCGGTGTGCGCGCTCTCCGAGATGGTGTGCATGTTGCGGATCGGGAAGCCGATCGAGGTCGCGGCGGCGTCGACGCTCGCGAGCACCGCGGCCATGCCATCGGTGCCGGTGTCGCGTCCGCTCGGGGTCATCTGGAAGGGGATCTCCTTCTCGGTGCAGACCTGCTGGAAGATCTCGTTCAGGGCCGGCGTGACGATCGCGCCGACCTGCAGGGTCATCCCCGCGCCCATCTTGTTCGGGGTGTAGCGGCGGTCTCCGACCCCGGGCGCGGCGTCGAGGTCGTGGGCGACATCCACGCCGATGACGACATCGGGGCGCATCTCCCCGGCGAAGACCCGGCTGCCGAAGCGGCCGATCTCCTCGTAGGCGGCGAAGGCCCCGAGGTAGCGGACATTCTTCGGTCCGCCCGCCTCGGCGAGGAGCTTCGCGACCTCGGCGGTGACGAAGCAGCCGAGGCCGTTGTCGAGGTAGGCGCCATAGAAGCTGTCGGGGCCGAAGCCGCGCCGGATCGGGCGCTTCAGCAGGATCGTGTCGCCGGCGCGGATGCCGAGGGACTCCACCTGCTTCTTCCGCTCCTCCCCGTGGAGCTGCAGCTCGAGGTAGAGCTGCGTCGGCTTCAGGCCGCGCGAGCCGTCCCGGACCGCGGCGTCGGCGAAGTGGATCGCGCCGATCGCCTCGACGGTTCCCCCCTCGATGATCCGGTAGGAGCCCGGCGCGGCGGGGTCCTCGCTGAAGAGCTGGGTCTCGTGGCCAATGAGGGTGACGGGGAGGAAGGAGTCGGAGTTGATCCAGATCTTCCCGTCCTCGCCGATGTTGCGCACCTGCATGCGGATCTTGTCGGCGTGGCCGATCACCATGACGGTGAAGGCATCGGTGTCATCCGGCTTCGAGTCCACCACGATCCCGGCGTTCCCGCGGAAGCGGTGAATCTTCCAGTCGGGGCAGTGCTTCTCGAGGAAGGGGACGATCACTCCCTCCGTCATCGCGGCTTCCAGCCCGATGGGGCTCGGGGCGGCGAGCATCGCTCGCATCCGCTCGAACTGCTCCTCGGGCATCGACTCGGTCCAGGGGGTGTCGCTCATCGGCTCTCCGTCGGCAGGGCTGGAGGGAAGGATCCTCACCCCGGGCGTGGGGGCGAGCTTCGGACCCGGGATCATCGCGAACCTCTCCCGCGGGAGCAAGGAAACCGACCACTCCCGGGAGATGCCGCTGATTTCCCCCGGAGAGGACGAATTCCCACTTCTCTCGGAGGTCCACCCTTGCCCCGAGCCGGATCGGTGGATTCAATTGAAGGGTGTATGCCCTGCTCTCAGGGCTGCGGCTGCGGATCTTCTCGGCTCTGGAGGAGTCGAAGGCGCGCATCGCCACGAACGGGCTCGAAACACGCTCCGGAATCGGTTTCGAAACATCTACGCGGATGGTCGATCCTCCGGCTCTCTCCGTCGTCACCGACGGGGAGCCCGGGCGAGGTCCTCTCTTCCGCAGACTCCGCCCTTCCCGCATCGGGCGGACCGCCAGCCTTGAGGAGGATGACTCATGCGCTCGATTCTTCGCCACTCAGGATCGATGCCGAAGGCCCCCGGGCCGATCCCGGCGCTCTTGCTCGCGCTCGCCCTCGGCGCCTGCGGCTCTCTCGAGGCCCAGAACACGATCCACCTCTCGGATGAGGCGGTGATCGCGGGAGACTCGCTCACCGTCGCCGCGACCTTCGACACCGCCCAGGAGATCTACGGGTTCACCTTCGGGGTGCGCCATGTCGCGAGCCTCCTGACCCCCCTCGCCGCGAACCCCGGCGCGGATCTCCAGCTCGTGAACAGCGGGGCCGGCCCGGATTACTTCTTCGCCGACCTCGCCGCGGCGAACGGCCCGGGCCTCTTCGTGGCGTCGGTCTTCCAGTTCGCCGCCTTCAACTCGCCGCTGCCGATCGGCACCGGCCTCGAGGCCGTGCTCCTCGATTACGCCAGTGACCCCGCGGCGAGCCCGGCGACGACGACGCCCCTCAACCTCGCGGCGGACCTCGGCAGCCCGGCGGTGGCGATCGCCTTCAGCACCGGGGTGACCATCGTCCCCGATGTCGACAACGGCTCCGTGACCTTCCTCGTCCCGCCGCCGACCGGGGTCACCTGCACCCTCCTCGACAACTGCACCTGCGACTTCGCGATCGCGTGGACGAACCCGACGATCTACACCGCGATCGAGCTGCGGATCGACGGCGTCCTCTCCCAGACCCTCTCCGGCGCGGCGACCTCCGCCTCCGTCTCCCTCCCGACCCCCGGCTCGCTCTCCCTCATCGAGGTGCGTGGGATCGTCGGGACCGAGGCCTCGACCGACTCCGGCTGCACGGCGGACTGCCCGGCGATCGTCCCGGCCGGCCTGCCGACCGCGCTCGACTGCGTCGTGGCGGTCTCCGACCCGGTCCTCGGCTGCACGATCGACCTGAGCTGGACCCCGTCCGGCACCTACTCGGTGCTCCAGGTCTCCCTCGACGGTGCCGTGGTCCAGACCCTGATCGGCACCGACACCGCCACTTCGCTCTCCGTCCCCGCGGCGATCGATCCCCAGCAGATCTGCATCACCGCGACCGACGAGTGCGGCGATCCGATCCCCGGTGAGGTGTGCTGCGAGATCGTCTGCTCCCCGGGCACCGAGTTCCGCCGGACCGACTGCAACGGCGACTCCGGCACCGACATCAGTGATCCGGTCTACCTGCTCAGCGTCCTCTTCAGCGGCGGGGCGACCCCGCTCTGTCTCGACGCCTGCGACGGCAACGACGACGGCGGGATGGACATCTCCGACGCGGTCTTCATGCTCGCCGTCCTCTTCACCGGGGGAAGCCCCCCGCCGGCTCCCTACCCGGGCTGCGGGCTCGACGGGACCGACACCGACGCCCTCGACTGCGGGAGCTACCCGGGCTGCTGAGCCCCCCCCGTTCGGAACCTTCGGAGCCCCTCGCTCCTCTCCGGCTCGGAGGGGGGCGAGGGGCTTCTGCGATGTCGGCTCGGGGAGGGGCTCAGTCCCGGAGGAAGCCGGGGAGGCGCACCGTCCGGTCGTCTCCCGCGAGCACCACGGGGTTGGTCGTTCCCGGAGGGGGAGCTCCGCCATCGGCCCGACCGTTCTCTCCCACTCCGAAGATGAGCCCTCGATCGCGGTCGTAGAGGAGCGGCGCCCGCTCCGGAGACTCCGGGTCGAGGGGCAGTTCCGGGAGGAGCTGCGGGACGAGCGCGTCGAGGTCCGCGGGCCACGTCCCATGCTGGAGGCGGTGGACCCGCAGCGCGAGGACGGTGCGCAGCGCGGCGCTGCAGAACTCCGCCTCCGCGAGCCGCCTGGGGTGGCCGAGCTCGCTCGGCGGGGTCAGGCCGCCTCGGACGAGGATCACCCCCGCGAGGTTCCCGGTGATGGCGTGCATCAGCCGGGCGCCGGTGGACCGGATGGGGAGGAAGGCATCGACCCGCGCCGCGTAGCCCTCCGGCCGCGTCTCCCCGTTCGCCGCGGCGTCGATCAGGCGTCGCGTCCCCTCCACGAGGAGCTGCTGGGAGCGGCGCGGTCGGTGGAGCGCGGCGACCCAACCCGGCAGCTTCGCGCCCTTCATTCTTCGCTGGAGATCCCGGGGTCGACCCACCGCCTCGATCTGCTGCTCGAACTGAAGGAGGAGCAGGTGTCTCCGCCACTCCTCCGGCAGCTCGGAGCGGGCGCTCTCCTCCAGCGCGGTCTGGAGGAGGGAGAGGTCATCGGGGGCGGCGAGGGCCCAGTGGAGCCGCACCAGAGAGAGCGGGTGGGTCCGATGGCTGAGGAGCTGCGGCAGGGTGAGGGTCCGCGCCGCGAAGTTCTCCCGGTGCCAGCGGCTCGCCGCCTCGAGCCAGCGCCAGGCGGTGGCCGGGCTCCCCTCCGCCCACTCGACTCCCGCCGCGGTCTCGAGGACATGGATCGCCCGGATCAGGTCGGGCGGGACCGCCCCCTTGCGGTGGGCCCCGGAGAAGCCGGGGAGGTCCATCGTGGCGACCTTCCCCTCGATCGCCTCCCGGTTCTCCTCGAGCCAGGCGCGCCCCTGCCGTCGCAGGGGGGTGTCGGGACCGCCGTCGGTGGGGAGCCCTCCCGCGACCGCCCACTGCCAGAGCCCGGCGGGTCGCCCGGGGGGATCTCCAAGGCGCGGAGCCCGATCCCAGGCGAGCGAGGCGTTCTCCCCGGGCAGGACGGTCGCGGGAGGGGGGAGGCGGAGGTCGGAGTACTCTGGCGGGGGCGCATCCCGGAAGAACACGAAGGCCCAGACACCGAGGAGGACGAGGAGGGCCCCCGCCGCGATCGCCATCCTGCGACGGCGCCGGGTGTGGGGCGTCCGCGCCCCGGGGGGGCGCATCCCGCCCGGATTCGTCACGGCTGGCGGCCGATCAGGCGGGCGCGGAGGGCGGCGATCGCGGCGTCCACGCGCCCGAGCTCGGCGTAGAGCCCGTCCACGGCGACCGGGGTGATCGCGAGGATCGCCTCCCCCGCGGCGTTGCCATGGAGGATCCGCCCGACGACCCCGCGGCGGGGGGGCGGCGTCGCCTCCACGACCCTCCCGGTGCGCTCCCCCTCCTCGATGGCGGCGCGATAGAAGCTCCCCATCGCGGCGAGGGTCTCGTTCGGCTGCCAGAGGTAGCGGCGGTAGGAGCCGCCGGTCTCGGTCTCATCGAAGGCGAGCACATGCTCGCGCAGCGCCGCGTACTCTCCGCGGATCGCCTCCGCTCCCTCCCGCGCGGAGGCGACCGGCGCGACGCGATCGAGGAGGGCGATGAGTCCCTCCTCTGCTCCCGCGTAGTCTCCGGCGAGGACATGGTGCTCGATCGCCGCCAGCGCCCCGTCGAGGAGGGTGAGCCCCGCCAGGGTCCCCGCGATGGTGCGCGCGCCATCGACCTCGTGCCCCGCGTGGAGGAGGAGCGCACGGTCCGCCGCCCGCAGCGCCGGGGCATCGCGATCGACGAAGGAGACATCGGCGCGGAGGGAGAGGAGCTGATGCGCGACCTGAGTGGAGTGGGAGCCGATCGCCCCCTTTCGCCGCCCGCGACAGCCGTTTCGCTCCACCGCTGCATCGAGCGCGTGGAAGAAGGGGCCGCTCTCCGCCATCAGCTCCCGCAGGGTGGACTCGTGGGGGAGTCGCTCCGGGCGGCGCCCGTCCGCGGTGCGTCCCTCCGTCGCGAAGCTCTCGAAGCCGGACTCCTGCAGCGCGAGGACGAGGGGGACTCCTCCCTCGACCCGGGTCTCGGTGAGCTCTCGACCGGAGAGGAGACGGAGCGCGGCCTCGAGGAGGGGCGCGGCGTTCTCGCCGCGGGGGAGGGCCGGGGTGGTCGGCGCGGTCAGATCGGCGTCGGGGAAGGCCGGGGCGTCGGTCGAGTTCCGTGCGACGGAGATCCCCAGGATGATGAGGAGGAGGAAGCCGAGGCCGGGCAGGATCAGGAGCCCGATGAGGGGGCGCCTCCCCTCCCTCGCGGACGAGCGCCGATCTTCGGTGGTCTCCGACACTGCGCCCCCTCCCCGCCGCGGGTCCCTCCCCGCGTGGGTCGGATCTTAGCCGCGCCTCCGTCCCGCGTCAGGCGTTGGCGGAGCGCGGAGGGTCTCTTCCTTCGGCGACTCGGGAGGATCATCGAGGGGCTCCAGCGGGTATCATTGAAGACTCGGCGCGTCGTCCGGACCGCCGAGCGGCGGGCTCCTCCCGCCCAAGGCTCCCCCGTATCGATCCGATCACCTCTTCCATCGTGACCGCGGAGGTCCGCCCATGCCGCTTCGACGAGAGAGCGCCATCGTCCCGCTCCTGCTCCTGCTGCTCGCCTCTCCGCTCCCGGCCCAGCTCTTCAGCGACCAGAGCGTCGCCCGGCTGCCGGACTCGAACGAGTACTCCTCCCAGTGCTCCGTCGCGGATGTGGATGGAGACGGAGACCTCGACATCGCCTTCGCCAACGGCCGCGGCTTCTCGAGCGCCCAGCTCCAGGAGCGGGTCCGGCTGATGATCAATGACGGCAGCGGCTTCTTCGCCGACGAGTCGATCGCGCGCCTCGGCTCCCTCCTCGGGTACGGCCGGGATGTGGAGTTCGGCGATGTGGATGGGGATGGGGACCTCGACCTCGCGGTCGCGAACGACTTCAACACCCAGCAGCGCCTCCTCATCAACGACGGCGCCGGGAACTTCGCGGACGAGTCGGTGGCGCGCCTCGGGGTCTTCTCGATCTCCAGCTCGCACTGCTCCTTCGGGGATGTCGATGATGACGGCGACCTCGACCTCTGGTTCACGCGCGGCGGCTCCTCCCGCTTCGGGTCCGGCCAGCCGCAGCTCCTCATCAACGACGGGAGCGGGTTCTTCACCAACGAGTCCGCGGCGCGGGTCCACCCCGCGCTCCTCTCCGAGCCGATGGACTGCACCTTCGGTGACCTCGATGGAGACTTCGACCTCGACATCGTCGCGGGGAACCGCAGCGCGAACACCTCGCGGGTCTACTTCAACGATGGCGCGGGAAACTTCCAGACGACGACGATCCTCCCGCCGAACTCCGCGACCTACAGCTTCGACCTCGGCGACCTCGATGCCGATGGCGACCTCGACATCTTCGGCGCGAACTCCCAGGCGAGCTCCTCGCGGGAGGCGATCTTCATCAACGACGGGAGCGGGGGCTTCACCGATCAGACCGCGGTCTGGATCCCCGGCACGAACAACCAGCCGAACGACGACAACGACAGCAAGTTCTTCGACTACGACGGCGACGGCGACCTCGATGTGATCATCGCGGCGCTCGGGGGCGGGCCGGAGCGGATCCTCCGGAACAACGGGGCGAGCTATCAGCTCATGTCCGGCCTCATCAGCTCGGTGGGGGACTCGAGCCTCGATGTCGAGCTCGGGGACTTCGACGGCGATGGGGACCTCGACATCGTCACCGCCCAGGGCGAGTCCGGGGGGTTCCGGAACCGCCTCTATATCAACACCGGCACGGCGCCCGACCTGACGCCGCCGAGCTTCCCTCAGACCCTCCAGCTCCCCGACACCCTCGACACCAGCGGCCCCTATGTCGTGCGCGCGGTGATCCGCGACCAGATGACGAGTGACACCGGGGCGTTCTACGACCAGACCGCCCTGCGGTGGTGGGTCGACGGAGGGCCGGTCTCCACCGCGCCGCTCATCTGGGTGGGGAACGACATGTACCGCGGAGAGATCCCGGGCATCGCCGGCGGCGAGGTGAACTACTCGATCCGCGCGACCGATCGCGCGGGGAACGCGGCGGAGTCGACCGTGTTCACCTTCGTCGTGGGGACCCCCGATCCGGTCTTCCGTCGAGGAGACTGCAACCAGGATGGCGGCTTCGACATCGCCGACGCCGTGACCGTCCTCGACACCCTGTTCGCCGGGGGCGATCCCTTCGAGTGCGCGGATGCCTGCGACGGCAATGACGACGGCAGCGTGGACATCGCCGATCCGATCCTCCTGCTGGGGGTGCTCTTCCAGGGCTCGAGCCCGGTGCCCGCGCCGGGGAGCGGGCCGGGCTGCGGCAGCGACCCCACCGCGGATGCGCTCGACTGCGCGGTCGAGCCGATCTGCCCCTGAGGGGCGGTTCCCCCACACGAGGACCGGGGTGGGGAGCACGCGCCGCGCTTCCCCTGCCTCACCCCGCATGATCCCCGGGGCACCCCCTCACTCCCGCCGGGGCTCGACCCCCCACAGCTCCCGGACGAGGAAGTCCGCCTGCCGCCGCCGGCCGTAGGGGGTCCCCGCCGCGCCGTGGCCGGCGCCGGGGATGACGACGAGATCGAAGTCCTTGTCCGCGCGGATCAGGGCATCGACCACCTGCATCGTCGAGGCGGGGTCCACGTTGCGGTCGAGCTCGCCGACGATGAGCAGCAGCGAGCCTTCCATCCGATGGGCCTGGGTGACGTTCGAGCTCGCCTCGTAGTGCGGGCCGATCGGCCACCCCATCCACGCCTCGTTCCACCAGATCTTGTCCATCCGGTTGTCGTGGCAGCCGCAGTCCGCGACCGCGACGCGATAGAAGTCGGAGTGGGCGATGAGGGCGCGCATCGCGTTCTGCCCTCCGGCGGAGCCGCCGTAGATCCCGACCCGGGAGAGGTCGAGGTGCGGGCGGGTGCGCGCCGCCGCGCGCCACCACGCGACCCGGTCGGGGAAGCCGGCGTCCCCGATGTCCTGCCAGCAGTGGTCGTGGAACGCCTTCGATCGCCAGTTCGTCCCCATGCCATCGACCTGCCCGACGATGAACCCGAGCTCCGCCGTGGCCCGCGCTCCGTGCCAGGGGCGGAACTCCTTCGGGACATGGTGCCCGTGCGGACCGGCGTAGATCTGCTCGACCACCGGGTAGCGCCGGGTCGGGTCGAAGTTGGAGGGGAGGAGGAGGAAGCCCCAGATCTCCGTCTCGCCGTCGCGCCCCGGGGCGACGAAGCGCTCCGGCGCGCGCCAGCCGAGGGCCTCCAGCGCGGAGATGTCGGCGCGGGCGAGCTCGGCGACGCGTTCGCCATCGAGCGTGCGGCGCAGCTCGTGCACCGGAGGCAGGTCGACTCGCGACCAGGTGTCGACGATGTAGCGGCGATCGGGAGAGAAGGAGATCTCGTGGGTCCCGTCCCCCTCGGTCCACCAGGTGACGCCGCTCCCGTCGAGGCGGGCGCGCCCGTGGTGCACATGATAGGGGTCCTGACCCGGATGCACCCCGAGGCCGCGCAGCTCCACCGTCCCCGCGTCGAAGTCGATCGCCTCGACCGCGCGCACCACCCACTCTCCCGCCGTGATCGGGGTCATCGTCCCGTCCCCGACCTCCACCCGGTAGAGGTGGTTGTGACCGCTCCGCTCCGACATCCACAGGAAGGCCGAGTCGTCGGGCCACCAGCGCAGGAGGGTCTTCTGCGAGTAGTCGATGAAGGTCTCCGACCGCTCCTCGTGGATGACCCGCATCGTCCCCGTGGGCGCCGCGATCCCGATCACCCGGAGGCGGCGGTGCCCGCGCTCGTTGAAGAGGAAGCGGAACTCGGCGCCGTCCGCGGTCCAGTGGAAGCGGCCGATCGACCAGGCGTTCTCGATCGGGCCGCACTCGATGGCGCGGACCTCGCGGGTGCTCAGGTCCACCCACACCGGCCGGAGCTGATCGACATCATCTCCCGGCTTCCGGTAGGAGAAGCGGCTCGCCCGCGGCTGGAGCTGGTCGCGAGGGGAGGACTCGACGATCGTCACCTCGCGCTCGGTGCCGGGCACGCGTCGCAGCACGATGGCGTGTGCCCCGGTGGGGGAGGGGAAGATCCGGTCGGTGTAGTGATCCCCCGGCTCGCCGCTCCCGTCGAGGAGGGTGCGCTCCCCGCTCTCGCGGTCGACCCAGTAGAGGTCGTGATCCCGCACCTCGAGGGGGGATCGCGCGCGCTCCGGCGGGCCGGGCCGAGGTCCGCGGCGCGGGGGTGGCTCCCCTCCCGCCCCTTCGTCGATCCGCACGATCCAGCGGCTCCGCTCGGCGCGGTAGCGCCCGATCGGCTCTCCCCCGGCGGTGATCTCGAAGACATGCCCGACATAGGTGTGCTGGCGCGTCTGCTCCCCGGGGGCGATCTCCCCGTAGTCTCGGAGGGCGCCATCCCGCTCGACCCACCGCAGACCGATGGGGGTCGCCCGCCGGTTCTCCACGATGAGGTGGGTCTCCCCGCCGAGGTCGCGGGAGCGCGCCCCGGGGCGCGCGCGCGGCAGCCGCCATGGCGCCTTCGCGGTCGCCTCCGCCGTCGCCTCCATTGGGGCGAGGGTGCCCCCCTCCCGCTCGACGGTGAAGGTGCGTCCGGCGATCGACAGCGCCCACCCTCCCGGTGTGCCGACGAACCCCTCGACCGGGAGGCGATCGGGCGGCGGCGCATCCTCTCCGAGGAGGACGCGGAGAGCCGTCGCATCGAAGGCGGGGGCGAGCGCGCCGGTGGACGCATCGATCACGAGGTACTCCCAGCTCTCCGCTGCGGTGTGGCGCCGGAAGATGAGCTCGGTCGCGGAGACCCAGGTGTGCTCGAGGGTCGCGCCGCGGACGGCGGCCCGGTAGCGACCCGGCAGCTCCCGGGCGCGGCGGTAGTCCTCTGCGGTGCCCTGGGCGGAGAGGAGCGTGGGGAGCAGGAGCGGGAGCAGGGCGGGGACGAGCGCGGTGCGCCGAGCGAGGCGGCGAGGACGGCGGTGAGGGTTGCAGTGAGGGTGGCAGCGGAGCGGGAGCGGTGGCATCGGATCTCCTCGGTCGACGCGGGGCGGGGTCGGTTTTGGGGGTGAGGATACCGGATCGGACCCCGCCTCGCCCGACGGGGGCTGGAGCCTCGCCCCCGAAGCACCTAGGATGGGCGGACTCCGGGGCGTCCGCTCCACGGGACGCACGTCCCCCGGAGGGAACGGAGTGAAGCGATGCGCCCGGCCTCCCTGCTGCTGATCGCCCTCCTCTCCTTCGCGTTCCTCCCCAGCGGCCTCATCGAGCGCGCGCCGGCCCAGGAGCCTCCCGCTCCCGGAGGGAGGGACGCGGCGCCCCTCGACGACCTCGAGCAGACCTGGCACGCCCTGAATCGTCTCGCCTTCGGCCCCCGCCCCGGGGATGTGGAGCGGGTCGCCGCGATGGGGTGGCGGACCTGGTTCGAGGAGCAGCTCGACCCCTCCTCCATCGAGGATCCGGCGATCGACACCCTGCTCGCCGCCCGCTTCCCCAGCCTCTCGATGGACCTCGCCCAGCTCTGGAAGACCTACTACCCCCGGTACCCCGAAGGGTTCGCCGAGCTCCCCGAGGAGCAGCGCGACCGTCTGCAGCAGAACCGCAACCGGCAGTACGCGAAGGTGCAGCAGGAGCTCCACACCTCGGTCCTCCTGCGCGCGGCGACCTCGGAGCGGCAGTTCCAGGAGGTGATGGTCGACTTCTGGCGGAACCACTTCAACATCGACCAGAAGAAGGGGTTCTGCCGGCTGCTGGCGAACCACTACGAATCGTCGGTGATCCGCGCCCACGCCTTCGGCCGCTTCGAGGAGATGCTCCTCGCCTCCGCCCGCCACCCGGCGATGTCGATCTACCTCGACAACGAGATCTCCCAGAAGCCCCTCACCAAGGAGGAGCTCGCGGTCCTCGACCAGATCCGCGAGAAACGGATGCGCGATCCGAACGCGATGCTCGGCATGGTCGCCCAGCGGATCGACCGCCATCGAGGTCTGAACGAGAACTACGCCCGGGAGCTGATGGAGCTGCACACCCTCGGGGTCGACAACTTCTACGAGCAGAACGATGTCCGAGAGCTCGCGCGCATCCTCACCGGCTGGTCTCACGGCTGGCTGGGGGATGCGTACGAGAGCGAGTACGGCTTCCGGTTCTATCCCGAGGTGCACGACGCCGACCGGAAGACGGTGCTCGGCAAGCGGTACAAGGGGAGCACGGAGGAGGAGGGGGTCCTCGCGATCCGCCGCCTCGCGAGTCACCCGGGGACAGCCGAGTTCATCTCCTGGAAGCTCTGCCGTTACCTCGTGAACGACGAGCCGCGACGCTCCCTCGTCGAGAGGGGGGCGGAGGCGTTCCGTGAGAGCAAGGGGCATCTGCCGACGGTGTACCGCGCGATCGTGCTGTCCCCCGAGTTCATCGATCGCACCGCCTATCGGGCGAAGTACCGATCCCCCTTCGAGTTCGTGGTGGGAGCGCTGCGCGCGACCGGCGCGCGGTTCGCCAAGGTCGATGACATCGGTCGCCGCCTCGCCCGCATGGGACAGCCCCTCTACCAGTGCGAGGACCCGACCGGCTACTTCGACCAGACCGAGGCGTGGCTCGACCCGGGGGTGCTCGTCCATCGGTGGGACTTCGCGCTGCAGCTGACCCTCGGCGAGGTGGATGGGGTCCGCATCGATGCGAAGGTCTTCGACCGCTGGGCGAAGGGCCCCATCGAGGAGAACCGCAGCGCGATCATCGGGTCCATCGTCCCCGGGACGATGCCGGAGCGGACCGCCGCTCTCCTCGCCCGGGCGAAGACCCCGCGCGAGCTCGTCGGCCTGATCCTCGGCACGCCGGAGTTCCAGAAGCAGTAGGCATGGGGCCCCACGCGGGGCGGAAGGTGGAGCGATGACTCCCAATCGACGCGACTTCCTGAAGACCTCCGCGGTCGGCGTCCTTGGGGCCTCCGCGTTTCCCTCCCCCTTCGTCCACGCCCTGAGCAAGAGCGCGGACGCGGCGGACACGCGGACCCTCGTCGTCATCTACCTGCGGGGTGGCTGCGACTCCCTCAATGTCGTCGTCCCCTACCATGACGAGAACTACTACGCGATCCGCCCGACGATCGGCATCGCTGCTCCGGGGACGACCGACCTCCCCGAGGGGGAGCGCGCGGCCCTCCCCCTCACCCGCGGCTTCGGGCTCCATCCGGCGATGCAGTCGCTGATGCCGCTCTGGGAGCAGAAGCTCTTCGCGCCGATCATCAATGTCGGCTCCACCCATCCGACGCGCAGCCACTTCGACGCCCAGGACTTCATGGAGTGGGCCGCGCCGGGGATCAAGTCGATCCAGGAGGGGTGGCTGAACCGCTATCTCCAGCGGACCTCGACCCCGAACGATCACTTCCTGCGCGGCTTCAGTCCGCAGCCGCTCCTCCCGCGGGCCCTGCGCGGCGACTACGCCGTGCTCGCCGCCCCCGGCCCCGGCTCGGAGGTCGCCATCGACACCTTCGCCGAGCTCTACGAGTGCGAGGGGAAGCGCGGGGGGACCACGGTCGACCCGGCCACCACGGAGGAGCCGCAGACCGCCGCCCGCGGTCGACGCGGGAAGAAGGAGGAGATCCCCGAGCGACCGCCCGTCACCGAGGAGGACCTGACCGGGCGCCTCATCGACGCCGGTGCGAACACGGTGACGAAGCTCCGCCATCTCAACGGCATCCTGCGCGGCAACGAGGCCGCGAAGAAGCGCTACCCCCGTGGCGGTCTCGGGAGCCAGCTCGCGGACATCGCGGCGGTGATCAAGGCGGGTCAGCCGATCGAGGTCGCCGCGGTCGACTATGGCGGGTGGGATCATCACTCCTACCAGGGCGGGAGCGCCGGCACCCAGGCGCGCATGCTGAAGACCCTCTCCGACGGCATCGCCGCGTTCGTGAAGGACCTCGGCCCCGCCCGGATGAAGAACGTGCTCGTCCTCACCATGACCGAGTTCGGCCGCACCGCGGCGGAGAACGGCAACGCGGGCTCGGACCACGGACACGGCGGCTTCATGCTCGCGGTCGGCGGTCGGGTCGCGGGAGGGCGGATCCACGGCAAGTGGACCGGCCTCCACCCGTCGAAGCTGAACATGCGCCGCGACATGCCGGTGCACACCGACTTCAGAGACGTCTTCGCGGAGACCCTCGCCGGCCTCTACCGCTTCGACTGGAAGTCGGACGACTTCTTCCCCGGCTTCGACCGCCCGGCCCGCCAGCCGCTCGGCTTCCTGCGGGAGGCGGAGGGGTCCCGCGGCTAGACCCCGAAACGCCGCGCCGTCTCCGGGAGCCCTGCGCGAGCCCTTCGAGTCGTTGGTCGGCGACCCGGGCGCGCGGGGGAGCCACTCCCGGCTCCTCGGGATGCGCGACCGCGTGGGGCCCCTTCTCGATGAGTCCCCGACCCTCGTCCTCTAGGGACGCTCCGGATCCGCGGATGGTTCCAGCCGCGTCTCCGGGCGGAGGAGCTCTCTCGCCAGCGCCCGGCCCAGGTCCTTCCAGAAGGGGAACGCGACGGCGTCGTAGCCGTAGACGCCGTCGTTCAGGATCCCGTTCGGGTTGGTGTGGAGGCACCCGGTGATGAAGAAGCTCCGCCCGCTCTCCCGATCGACGACATGGGCGTTCTCGATGGTGAAGCCGTAGGCGAGGCCGACCTTGTCGTGGACATCGAGCGCGGCCGCGGGGGTGACCTCGCGGAGACCGGGGAGCAGGAACTTCACCCAGTCGTCGGTGTACTTCTCCGGGTCGTAGAGAGGGTTCTCCGACTCCCGGGGGAGCTGCCGGAGCGCCTCGACGATGAAGGCGCGATGGTCGTCGCGCAGGCGGTAGCCGGGGATCCCCAGATCGATGTCGGGGCGCACCGTCGAGATCATCGCGTTCTGCAGGTCGAGGAGGGAGACCGAATTCTTCCCGGTGAAGTCCATCGGCCCCTCGGTGACCGCCTCCCCCCGCTTCACGCCGCGGCCGATCTGCAGGCCGGACCACGCCGCGCTGTCGAGGCGGAGCGGGCTTGTCCGCTCCGGGACCTCGATCCAGTCGCCCTCGTCGGCGCCGATCTCGATGCGCGGCGTACGGAGGTTCTCGGTCGGAGTGCGGAGCTCCGAGAGGCGATGGAGGCAGCGGACGGTGGGGAAGCCCGCCCGCCAGGCGCGACGGTGGATCCCCTCGTGGCCGATGAGCCCGAGGAGGCGGTTGTGGGCGCGGTTGTCGGAGACGATGCAGAGCTTCCGCACCTCATGGCCGATGGTGATCGTCCCGCCATCGAGGTTGGACGGGTCCTCCGTGGCGAGCTCCTCATCCTCGAAGCAGGGGTGGATCCGCAGGGGGGAGTCGGTGGTGGGGGAGGACTCGGGACCTCTGGAGACCTCGCCGAGCCACTCGAGAGCGCCGAGGGCGGCGAAGAGCTTCACCGTGCTCGCGGGATAGAAGTACTCGGCATCCAGGCGGAAGCTGTCGCGGGCGAGGGTGGGAGCACCGCCCTCCGCCGACTCGATCACCTCCGAGACGAGGAGCTGGAGCCGCAGCGCTCCCGCCTGATCGTGCAGGGGAGCGAGGGTCGGATCCGTGGAGAGGAGAGCGCTGAGCCAGCCCTCCTGGACGGTCGCGGTCTCTCCCCCTCCAGCCCGGGGCTGGAGACCCTGGCATCCGAAGGCGGAGAGGGCGAGGAGCAGCGCGAGCGTCAGCGATCGCATCGGGGAGCCTCCGGTCGAGGGTCAGAAGCCGGGATAGCGCGCCCGGATCTCCGCGCTGTCGGGGCTGGGCACTTCGCGAATCACCAGGGTCCCCGAGGCATCGCGCTCGAAGGTGGTCTCGTTGGTGGTCCAGCTGCGGCAGTCGTGCAGGTCCTCGGCGAGCTGACGGATCACCTCGCGCAGCTCGAGCGGCTCGAGCCACTCCTTCGGGATCGCCTCGAGCCCGAGCTGCACGCCGAGGATGTTCCCGGTGATCGCGCCGGTCGAGTCGGAGTCCCCTCCGTGATTCACGGCGAGGAGCACCCCATGGCGGAAGTCGCGGGCGACGAGGGAGCAGTAGATGGAGATCGCGAGGGCCTCCTCCGCGATCCATCCCGCGCCGAGCTTCTCGATGGCGCGCTCGGGGGGGATCTCCGCATCCGCAGCCAGGGCCTCGGCGGCCTCGATCGCGTCCAGCGTCTCCTCATGTCGGTCCTGCTCGCGGAGGACCCGCTTCGCGAGATTCACGGCGGGGGGGAGAGGGTCTCCTGCGGCCATGTACTGAATGATGACCGCGAGGGCGCCTCCCGTGAGGGAGCCGGTCGGGTGACCATGGGTCAGGGCGCAGATCTTGTTCGCGGTCTCGAAGGCGATGTGGGGGTTCCAGGCATGCTCCCCTGCACCGAACAGTCCCACCGGCGCGACCCGCATCACGCCCCCGCATCCCTTGCTGTCGTTCCGCGCGGGCTCCCCGTAGGACTCCATGGCCCGCAGGGCGGAGAGGCAGGTGTTCCCCGGGGCCCGCCGGGCGTGCAGCTCCTTCTGCTCGAAGAGCCAGCCGGTCTCCCGTTCGGCGAACCGGCTCGACGCCGGTGCCGGCTCCCCCTGGGTCCGCAGCCAGCGCTCGTAGGCGTGGGCGGTCACGCCGGAGTAGGTGGTGATCCCCTTGTTCAGCCCACGGACATGGGCACGGATCAGCCCCTCCGCGGTGAAGAGGGTCATCTGGGTGTCGTCGGTGATCCTCCCGAGGCCGCCGTAGGCCGGAGCGTAGTCGGTGATGCCATCGGGGCCGAACTCCTCGAGGATCTCATCCCGGGAGAGGAACTCGACGGGGGCGCCGAGGGCGTCCCCGACCGCGCCTCCGAGGAGGCAGGCCACGAAGCGGTCGCGGAGATCGGACATGGGGGCTCCTTGCAGGGCCGGTTCGGGGAAGCGTCTCGCCGCTCAGGCGCACCCGGACGGGGATGAGGGGCGCGCGGCTCTTCGACCTGCGCCCGAGGGGACGATTCTCCGCTCGACCGACGCGGTGATCAAGGCGAGCCGCGACCTCGCGCCGACGAGGCTCGAGGGGGCGGCGTGCTTCGT
>Ga0181573_10001853_pt1 | contig 20234 bp, 13 predicted proteins | sample 101ome_25_FD_148643 | JGI IMG/M metagenome (GOLD analysis project Ga0181573, IMG submission 148643) | Coastal salt marsh microbial communities from the Groves Creek Marsh, Skidaway Island, Georgia - 101409BT metaG (spades assembly) | ecosystem: Environmental > Aquatic > Marine > Intertidal zone... | reverse complement strand
CCATCCCACCCTTCAGTCCAGCCTCCCCGTACGTGTCGTATATCTGCCTCTTCTGTTCGTCGCTCAGCACCTCATACGCGTTACTTATCTCCTTGAACTTTTCCTCCGCCCCAGGCTCCTTGTTTACGTCAGGGTGGAACTTGCGTGCCAGCGTCCGGTACGCCTTTTTCAGCTCCGCCTTCTCCGCGTTCTTGCTTACCCCGAGCACGTCGTAGTAGTTAGCCGCCGCGCGCGCCACCACGCGCGTCGTCCTCTGGTGCCGCTCGCCCCCGCGCCGCCGCGCCGCTAGCAGCGCCGACGCCCCCGTGCACGACCCTGACCGAAGACAACTGACCACACCCCGGCGGGCGCTAATCGCCCTCACGCGCGCCGGCGCGGCGGACATCATCCCGCCCGCGCACCCGCTCATCGACTCCGCTACGCACCCGGCGTCCGCCGCCCCGCGCCTCCGACCCCTCCGTCCCACTCTCAAGGACCCACTGGCGAGAAGGGCAGCCGCGAAGTGGTTTTCCCCCTATCATTGCATTGCCTTCCCCCTTCCTCGACATGGTCCCGGGGTCGTTCTCGTCCGTCCATTTGATTCGAGTGTGGGTCGTCCATCCATTCGAAGCGCCCAGAAACCACTAATTTGGGGCCCCTCATTTGATTTTTGGCTGAATTGATTTTTGGCTGAATTTTTGGCTGATCACATGCACGCCAGCAGTTGCCCCCAGCGGCCCAGACTGAGATCACGAACGGGAAGGGTCACATGACGATGGCGGCGACCTCGGCGACGGGGGGCTCCCTCGGGTTAATGACCGCGCGGCGGGTGTCACGGCACGTGGCGCTGCGAGGCCGCGTGCGCATGGCGGCGGGCAACGCGGGCGTGGAGGAAAAGGTGCTACCCGCGGCAGCAGAGCCCAAGCTGTTCACCCCAGCCGGGCCTGCCATTCCCGCACTGGCGGCGTCGGCTGCCATGATCGTGGCGCGGGTCGGCGGGGGTGCGTTGGCGCACGGGTACAAGGCGGAGCTGGTCAAGGACGACGACGCGGCGGTGTACGGGGTGCGCCTCCCTGGTGGCAACCGGCTGCATGAGTCGTCATCGCTCGCCTCCTTTGCGCGGCCGGCGCAGCCCCTGGTCCTCTACGAGTTCCAGGGCTGTCCATTCTGCGCCAAGGTACGCGAGGCGGTGAGCGCGCTCGGCCTCGAGGTAACTTTTCGGCCGTGTCCCCAGGACGGCAAGCTGTGGAGGCCCATGGCCAAGGACCTGGGCGGCAAGGCCCAGTTCCCCTACTTGGTCGACCCCAACACCGAGAAGGGGGCGGCAGGGATGTACGAGTCGTCCGACATCGTGGACTACCTCTACGAGACATATGGCCCTGGTAAGGACGCTGTGCCGCTGGGACTGAGGAACCCCCTCACTATCCTTTCGTTGGGCCTGGGCTTAGCACCGCGCGCTGGCGCCGGCAGCCGCGCCGCAAAGAAGGGAGGGAACTCACGTGTGAGCGAGGCCATGGAGCCGCTCCAGGTATGGCTCTACGAGGCCTCCCCGTTCTGCCGCATCGTCAAGGAGGAGCTTTGCGCCCGAGAGGTGCCCCACACCCAGATATCGGTGCCCAGGGGGTACCAGGAGAAACGGCAGGAGCTGTATGACGCAAAGGGCCACTTCCAGGCCCCATTCCTGCGCGACCCCAACAACGGATTTGAGACTTTTGAGTCGACCGCCATTCTCAAGTACCTTCAAGACTTTTACTGAAAAAATTGTGAAATATCGATCGAATGAAAAATGTGCAACTTTTGTCAATTCCGTGCCCGTGAAGTCGATGTGCATTGTTCGTGGCAGCATTCATTTGTCGTCCTCGGCCGGATCGATGCGATGGATCGATGACCCTGGCATCCTAGCCGCGGCTGGGATCTGCGCGGTTAGCGCGACCGGGGTGAGCGGGGCCCACCTGTGGGGCCACCTTACGTGCTATACAGAGCCCGTGTTCCAGCGTTTCATCGTGCGCATCCTCTTCATGTGCCCTGTGTATGCACTGGTGTCGTTTGTTAGCCTGCTGGACCGACGGAACTCGATTTGGTACGACACGTGCCGGGACTGCTACGAGGCGTGGCTAATCTATAATTTTTTGTGCCTCCTGCTGAGCTACGTTGGGGGGGACGGGCAGGTGGCGTTTCGGCTGTCGGGGCAGGGCCTGAAGCCCAGCCTCGTGTGGGGGACATGCTGCCTGCCAGAAGATCTCCCCTTTGACGGTCTCTTCCTGCGGCGCTGCCGCCAGGGCGCCCTCCAGTTCGTCATCGTCAAGCCCGTACTCGCCGGTCTCGCGCTCGTGCTCTACGCGGCCGGTGGGTACGGGGAGGGCAGCTTTCGCCCTGACCGCGGGTTCGTGTGGATTATGATAGTCTACAACCTCAGCTACAGTGTGGCCCTCTACGCCCTCCTCTTGTTCTACATCGCCGCTAAGGACCTACTGAAGCCGTTCAATCCGGTCTTTAAGTTTGTGACGGTCAAGTGTGTCGTCTTCCTCACCTTTTGGCAGGGCCTCTTCATCTCCATGGGCTACTACTTTCGCTGGATCGACGTCCAGGCGGGGGGAGAGGACAAGGCGCTGGACCTGGAGCAGCAGATTGAGGAAGGCAAGGCTCTCCAGAACGTGCTCATCTGCTTTGAGATGCTTGTGGTGAGCTTTTTGCTTTTGCGCGCGTTTCCCACCAGCGAGTACGCGCGGTCCCGCCTTCAATCCGACCCTGCGCGGAGCGAGGAGGAGGACAAGGACAAAGGGGGCTGCTCGGCGGCGTGCGAGTCCCTCATGCATGCCTTGAACATCACTGACGTGATCGACGACGCTGCCTACTCGTTCGCCCCCAGCTATGGGGACTATGTGCTCCAGGGCAGCCACGCGGGCAACATCAACGAGGCCCAGGAGCGGGCGGAGCAGCGGGAGCGAGGTCTCCCGGGGGAGGCAGTGCTGGTTGACGTAGGTGAGTCCAGGGGGAGTGGCCAGAAAACCTTTCGGTTGCGCACATTCATTCCTTTTGGCGCCGAGATGTTGTCCTTGAGGCATAAAGACCCGTCCCTCGACGGTCAGCCAGGCAGTCCCGTTCCGAACCTAGCCCCAGGCGCCTCGGGGCATGAGAAGCTTGCGCAAAACGACTTGGGGACAATGTCAGTGGAGGACATTCTCGCTGCCCCCACCGTGTTGCCGCAAAGCGACGGGGTCGTGTACAGCGATGAGCCCTCCGGAAGCCAGGTACCGCAAACGGCCCGTGCAAGCCGGCCCTCGCCGCCTGCCAATCCGTTTGACGATGCGTACGATAGCGATTAAGATGTATACACATAAGATATGAATGCACATGACATTGGGCAGGTGCTGTGGGAGGCGGCAACACGAGCGCCCACATCACTGGACCTCATATTCCGAATCACTTTCAGTCTCGGACATTGCAATGTCCGGGACCGCGCTCGCAAAAGCGTCGAGGTCCACGCTGATCCACGGAAGGTTGCTGCCGTCGTCCTTATCGCCAAGGAACCGATTGACTTCTGCGAACCTGCACCCTTCCAAGATACGAGGGAAGGGGCAGCCGGCGTCCGTCCACAATTTCACGAACCCGGGGTGCGACGGAAAGATGCCATCCGAGCCGTAATACGTAAAGCTCTCATTGACAGACCTCCCGCCGTCGTCTACAGCGGAAACGGCTACACGAACCATGTTCACGCCAGCGTAGTCCGGGTTGGTCGGGCAAAGCGGACTCTGCTCGTCAATCTTGTGCACTACGTTGATTGTCATGGCCGAGGTCCAGCAGGTGTAGCCTGAGAGGTTGTTCCGAAGTGAGAGCTGGTGGCATCGGCCCTGGCGATCGAAGAACTGGAGAGAAATGTTGATGTTGTGCAGCGTGCTGGAGGTGTACCGCAACAGCTGAATTCGCAAGCACAACTCTGTGTCCCGCAATATGCAGTCGGGGCTAAATATCAGCTGGCGCTGAGGGGCGAGTGCGCGGGTGACTATGACCGCCCCGGCAACGTTAAGCAACAACCAGTGCAGCCATCCGCCGATTGCCAGAACGAAAATCTCCCAACCTGTCGACTTTGGTTGGGCATTCCAACCAAATATGCTGTCTGTGTTCAACCGCACGCTTGTCAGGGCGATGAGCAATTTTTGTCCGACCAGATCGGAAGGTCCAGAGCTCCTACCTGCAGAGCCGTCCAATACTGATATCGACAATAGCATCACCGCGATGCACAAAATAAGGACGGCCTCGGCGAGAATTTCGAGCAGCAGTACGCGATAGATGGAAAGATCGACAGTGAGCATGTGCCACACGTCCTCCGCGAGCGACACAGAAAACCGTGCCTGGTCCCCCTCGGCAACGCTGATGGCATTAAATATGCGCTTTTCCAAGTCATAGATTCGTGTATCCAGCCCGCAGGTCCGATGCAGGTGCGGCGGGCCGTGCACCATGTCATACCCTTCAGAATCTATGGTATGTACTTCCCCGCATTCCAGGTCAGCTTCATGTGTGGGCACGGGGACGTACTTTCGGCTGTCCCCGGTTTTCTGTCTCTCTATTTCGTGTCTGTACCGTCCCGTCTGCCATGGCAGGCCCAGTACCCGCCGCAGCGTTCTCCTGAAGCCACCCACGCTCCCATCCATCGCCGCTGTCCCTCTGTGATATCTTTGATATGCGGTCGTTCTACTATCCGTAAATTATGCAAATATCAGGTGGCCGTGTCAACCCGTTCCGAAAACGGCGCGTGCGTTAGGCCCTTGCAAGGAACAATGTCGATGAGGACTCCACCTTGGTGTTTGAGGCACGCCAATTCCGGCCACTCCTCAGCGCTTCTCTCCCAGTCGCTCGGAACGCAGATGAGCGGCGGACGATCACCGGCCACATCTGCTGGCCTCTGTATGGGAAGTGAATCGGGGTCTAGCAGCAAAGGAACGGTAGTGCGAGTGGAAAAGGTCACGATATTGACCTCCGACAACCTCGCTTTGGGCTTGGCCATCTTGAGGGTGCTCAAAGCGGCTTTCATGTCACCCTTGCTGGGGCCCTTGCGAATAACCTTTTGTGGCTCGATCTCGCTTTCTCGCCTGCTGAAGATGCGGTCGGGTGTAACACCTTGTAGGGCCGCATGTTCCCCACTGCCCAGACGCTGCGAGCTGGCGGCCTCGGTCTTTTTCAAGACCTCTGACACGCTCTCAAAGTTTCCTTCGCTACCAACTCCGACGTCCCAAATATGCTGGCAGAGCTCCTCGTACGTTTGGACAACATCAGGGTTGTCCGGGTGCAGGTTGTAGCCATTACGCAAGATACTGATGTAGCGCGCCACTTCGGGCCACGGCTTGTCCTTGTCACTCAGAATGCCTTCGAGTCCGAATCGCCTGATGGCGCGACCGAGGCGGCCATTGGATTCGAATCGCCCCGAAATTTCCTCGTCAAAGGGCGCAAATATGATGAACCTACGCGTGTGGACCGAGGAGACCTTTAATCCTGAGAGCTGAGGTCTGCCCACCGCGCCTAGTTCCTCCCCCAGCCCGGTGGCCGCAAGGAGCCCAGCAAAAAATCTAAACCCATTGCTGTAGAGCACGCGAAGCAGCTCGCTTGCGTGATTCCTGTCGTTGGCGGCACTGTGGTCGAACGCCTCGGCCTGCAGCCTAGTCTGGCCGATCGTCGCTTCCCCCAGAGAGCCATCCCCAGAGGAGCGGCCCAACGAGATAACCCGCCCGGAATCATTATTCGATACGGTATTTAAGCTCGTTGTCGGATTCCACTCGACGCCTTCTCCTCCCAGAGAAGAGGGTGAGCGCGCCCGGCGAACTTTGGCAGGCGACTGGCTGCCACGCCTCACGCGCAGCTGCTGCGCGATTTGATCCTCGTCCCGCAACCCACGCACGTCCCTAAAGTGTTCGGGTGATCTGGAACGGCGTGTGCTCGGGACGTCGTGGGACATCCTGCGAGAGACAGCCAGTGCCGAGGAGGGCGCCATCCTGAGGTCAGTTGCGGGCGCCGCTCGGGACCATGGTCTGGCGGATTGCGCACGCACTCTCACCCCAGCTTCACGCGAGAGGCTGGCTCGCGTGGGATCCGCATACGAGGCACCGCGCAGCCATTCTGAGGCCTTTGGTGCCACCCATGTAACGCGTCCCGTCATGTTGGCGGCCTCCTCATGCTGTCGCCTCTCCCGTCGAGCCCCGAGCTTCTCGTAATTTTCCAGTTCTTGTCGCGCACCCTCACTGTCGCCCTTGATCAATTTATCCAACATACTCCCCCTTACAGTCTGCACGTCTTTAAAGGCCTCGTCATCCCACCGTCGCGATGAGCCGCCACCCACCCCGGAATTCTGCAGCATCTTAACACGCAGCATCATTGCGACCTGCTGCATCTCGAATCGCCGCCTTGCTCGCCTCTGGTCGGGGTTCTCTGGCACATTGGTCCCGCCCGTCCTCGAAGACGCGCCAATCTCCACCGTAGATGATCGTGGGTGAGACGCGGAGCTCGCGCGCCTTGTCGAGGCCGGGCGGTTGTGAGTTGCGCGCCTCACGGACGTGCCCACGGGAACGACAAGGTTCCCAGAACTCACTCTCGCACGCATCTCTTCCTTCCGCACCTCTTCCTTCCGCACCTCTAGCAGGTCTTTTTGATGAAGCCTCTCGAGCCGGGCCGTGGCCAGCGCATCCGATCGAGCCTCGTCCGCGGCATCCATCCGCGTCACAGCATCCCTCGCGCTGGCCGGCCGATACGTTGCCCTTCCCGCCATTCTTCGCCCCGGTGAGACCTCCGCGTCAACTCCGCGTCACCTCCGCGTCACACTCCGTACTGCCCGTTGGCGTTGGCTCGTTTCCGAATTTCACCAAATAGGTTAAAATGATCCAAAGCAGTACGGGCAATCATTCGAATTTCTTCTGGATTCATGCGACAGCTTGTAGCGGGAGTGCCACAAGTTGATCTAACGCCATGGAGAGAGCGATCTTCGTGGGCCCTGCCGCATTTGGGGCCTGCGCTCGAGTCCAGCGACACTACAACACTCGGGTTGTGGCGCAGGGGCTTTTGAGACCGCCGCTGCTGTTGTCGCGGGCGCCTTCTCTGCCTGTGGCAAGCTCGCCCAAGCACTTCACCCACCGCCACACATCCATCCTGCGCAACGGAGCGCGCACGAACCGCAACGCGGAGCAGTACAGGGTGGTAGGGAGGCAGGAGCAGAGCAAGGTGGTGCGTAGCAACTACTACTACCGTGACGAGTACGGGAACGTGCGTCAGGCGCAGGGCGTGGCCTCTCGCCAGGGCCTTGAGGATGGGACGGAGTGGGTGGAGGAGAGCGGCGCGTCCTCGATGCTTCCCGGCCCACTCAGGAGCCAGCCGGGGAGGGTAGGGGCCTCTGTCATCGTGATCGCCCTCCTTGCATTTGCGGCCAAGTCCATGGGCTCCGGCTCGCGGAAGAGGCGCACGCACGAAGCCAGCGGGCCAACTGCGTCCTTGGGTGCCACCGGAGTGTCCCCCCTGGCTAGCTCCACCCCGCTCGGGGTCAAAACCACCCCCCGCAGTGCCCCCGGGGCTGCTGGCAACTTAACTGCGGCAGCCGCGGCTGGGGTGGCGGCCGGCAGCGGTGCGGCCACGAACCAATCTGGCACTCCCATCGCCGACATAGTCGGCACACAAAAGTTTGCCACTGACCTTCAGCGGGAGATGGCGTCTTTGTATCAGAGTCAGAGCCTCTGTGACATCACGTTCAAAGTGCGTAAGGAAGTCAAGCCTGATCAGAGTGGGCTTGGATACATCAAGGAGGGAGGAGTGACTGGGACGGAGGACTTGACAACGCGATTCAACGTGGATGGAGAGGACCTGACCCTGATGGAGGCCGACTCGGCTGGGTCATACAAGGGTACCACGGCCGTCAGCAGCCCAAGCAAGGGCACGTCTGATAAGGTCGGAAGCAAGGATAGGGTGCAGACAATATCTTTTCCTATTCGCTACTCTGTGGCCAAGAATGCGACTGACATCCCGGTAGATTCAGGGATCACGGCCCCCATGGATACTCTCAAGGCGCATAGGCTGGTGGTGGCGGCTGCGTCCGCCCCGCTGCGCAAGCTCATCATAAATCACAGTGAGAGTGCCAAGAGTGGGGAAAGCGTGGAATTTTTGCTCAACGACATCCCCTCGTGGGCCCTCAAGAGTGTGCTCGAGTTTGCGTACACCAGCCGTGTCCGCATCGCAGGTGACAGAGTGATGCAACTGTGTGCCGTAGCAAATCGCCTCAAGGTTGACCCCCTCTACCGCCTCTGTACCGACTGGCTCATTGACCGTCTCGAGGTCGCCAACTGCGCGAGATGGCTCAAGGAGGCTGATTTGCTGAGCCTTGATGAGGTGCGAGGTGCTTGCCTTGAATTCGCACCTATGAACTACGAGCCGGTTGCCCGCACCCCCGAATTTCTCGAATTGCCTATTCACCTCGTCAACAACATTATCCGCAACGACCGCTTGCGCGCCCCGAGCGGGGAGGAGTATGTCTTTGAGAGCGTTACCAAGTGGCTTGCCGAGAAGAAGAGCGAAACAGAGTTGCTCAGCGCTGCCGATGAGCTCTACCCGCTCGTGCGTTTCCCGCTCATGAATGGGAAGAATCTCGTGAATGTGCAGGAGCGCGTGCGAAAGGGGGATGAGCCGGTCTTGAAAGCGTGCGGAATGATTTTGCAGCCCCTGCTTCTGGAGGCGGCAATGTTCCAGATGGCGTCGAATCAGCAGAAGGCCCCCATCACGTCCACCTCACTCCGCCGAACTGTGCGACGCGCTGGGCGCTAAGCGGGTAACAGACCGCCACCACCGCATGAAAGAGTAATTCATTATCTTCGTTAAGTTATTGCGAGTGCAGGGGGCACTGCGCTCCCCCGCACCCTACTTCATCTTGGTGTCGCGCGTGGGATTTCCCACTTCACACGAGTTGACCTTGGAGGCGAAACGAAGGCTGCATATAGTCTCGCTGGCACTCTGTTTGTCAGGTGCAACGTTTACGAGCATGAGGGTCTTGGCGCTGCCCCCGAGACAAGGCTGGAGGAGGTACGTCAACTTTGAATTGCGATAGGGCACGTGAGTGTCCTTTGCAGCAATCGATGCAATGACGTCACCCAAAGCGGAGAGGCTCTTGTTGATTGCTTGAGTCTCTTTCAAGCGACTGCCTGTGGCCCCTGAGCGAGCGAGCCGCTCTGAACCAGCAAGGTCGATGAGGTTGAGCACGCCATTATTAGTCTGCCCCGTTGTTTGATTGCTTCCGCGGATGCGCAGGATGAAGATCATGTGACTACGGCTCGAGCGCTCGTTCATCTTTGTGCTAGCAGACGATCGAGCGGCAGCAGCCTTGGCGAGCACATTTTCGACCTGGGCTTGCGAGTCCACACGCACCTCGGTCACATCAGTGACGTTTGTGTTGCCCTCTGCGTCGTGCTTGATCACGTGCTTTTTGCCATTGTCGTAGTCCTCCCTGTCGTCCGATAAGAGGTCTCGGATCGTTTCATTGTAGATTTCAAGCATGCTTGTCTCCAGGGCGAACACCCAGCCCTTGGGGCCCAGTCTCTCAATAGACTCGAATATCATGGAGAGCGATAGAGGGATCATCCCTGCGTCCTGCGGGCCCCCCATCATGGTGTGTGTTTTTCCTGACCCGGTCTGCCCGTACGCGAATATGCATACCTTGAAGCCGTCCAGGGCTGACTGCACCACTTGTCCGATTTCTCCAAACACGTCGGTCTGAGATGCGTTCCCACCAAACACCTTGTCAAATTCGAATGAGTAGCGAGTGGGAGGACGCTGGGAGAGCTCGTTGTGTCCGCTAGCATGGCCCAACACATCGATAGCGCGTCCGCGAAGATCAGTGGGGACGCCTGGGCCGTCTTCTGGAATCTGAATCACCCCAATACTGTTGGCGGCCTCTGCGTCACTGAGAGCCGGGCGCACACGGCAAAAAACCCTAACATTTCCCTTCAGTTCCTGTATCGTGTTGTGCATCTTCTTACGCATAATCTCTCCCTGAAGAACTTCTTGCTCCTTCTTCACGAGAAGTTCTTCTACCTCATCGACCCTGCGACGCATTTGCATCATCTGGCGCCCGACGTCGCTCACGTTGGCAGTGGCAATCCCGAGCTCAGCGTGCATCATCTCATTCTTTTTCAGCAATGCCTGCCCCTCTGCACTCGCATTTGCCAGGGACACCTCAAGCGTCTCCTTCTCCAACGCTGCCGCCTTGAGCTCTTGAGTCAATTTTCCTATGCTTTCTTCGTGAGCCGCAATCTGAGAGTGGAGTGCAGTCACGTCAGAGCGCTCCAGCTCTCGAGCGCTCGTAAGGGCCTCAACTTCACGCGTGGCACACATATATTCGCCTCGGAGCCCAGTGAGCTCTTGCTGCAAAGATGTATGGTCTCGCTTCAATGACTCTAGCTGTTGTGTGGATTCCCCTGCCTGTGCTTTGTAAAGCCTTGCTTCCTCTTCTGTCTCTTTAATCTTACCCTGGGCAAGCTCGAGTTCTCTCGCGAGTCGTGAAAACTTTTCCCTCTCGTCGCAAAGGGCTCGCTGGCTGCTTTCGAAATCCACCATGCGGGCGTCGTAAATTTTTTGTTCTGCCTTAAGGCGCCCAGCCTCTGCCTCTGCGATTTCTTTTTCTCGCGCCAAAAGGCTTACCTTCGCCCCAAACGCTGCAGCATCTGCTTCCAACGCGGCCCTTTGTGCATTTACACCCTGCAGCTCGCCACGGATCTGCGCTAAAGTTTCCTCTGCAGCGTCCTTTGCAGACATTGCTTCTTCAACATCCATCCGGAGCTTGTCACTCAATGATTGGAGGGCAGAACGATTACTTTCCTCCAACTGAAGTGCGTCTTCCATCTCTGAGACGCGCTTCGCGGCAGCTGCACTTTCCTCTTTACGACCCCGTCTCTCCTGCTCCAACTCGGCTTCCCTTTGCGCGAGGAACTCTTTGGCGGTTGTGAGCTCTGCCTCATTTGCAGGCGTAGCAACAGCAAGCAGCAGCTTTTCCTCGGCTTCGGCGAGCCGCCTCTCTAGAAAGTGGGCAATCTCGCGAGCTTCCGAGAGTTCCCTCTCTGTGCGGTTGAATCCTTGCTGTAGCCTGAGCACTTCAGTTTCAAGTGCAGCAGTCTGCTCGCTGAAGGCGGCTGTGTCTCGATTTTTCAGGCCAGATTCTTGCTTAGCCCCCTTCCCCTCTCGTTTGTGGAGCGCCTTGAGGGCTGCGCACATTGTTTTGTGAATGTCACTCCAATCCTTGCAGCGCCTCTGAAAATCGTTCAACGTGGCCACTTGATTGTTCAGCGCAGGCGGGCGCAGTCCGCAAAGTTCCTTGATTTTTTCTTCGTCGATCAAATCATGAGAGAGGTTCGAGAGCAAAAGTCCGTCCGAACGATCCACGGTCGAACCGCTCTCCTTGGCGCTCGTAAAGTTCAACTGGGCGCGTTTCTTAGAGCCGCCAAGGGCCATCTCCTGCAGCGTCGGATCGAATGATCTACCCATGTCTGCCCTATCCGACTTGTTTACGAGGCACACCTGGCGTTTGCTGGCGGGTTTTTTGGGAGGGGTGACCGAGCCAGGTGACCCAGAGGTTCGCTTCCCTGAAGAAATCAGTGCACCGTCTACGTTCATGGCATTGGCCCCACCGTTCTCCTTGCCCTCCGACGCCACCCCTCTTCCCGACCTCCCTGCGCCCCCTTCCATGGTCGCGTCTCTTGCGCCCAGTCAAGGGTGGAGATCCTGTGGAACTCTCAACCGCCCTTCCCCAGGGCCCGTCGAGTAGCGCTTTCCCTCACCTGCGCTCCAACCCTCGTCCCTCTCTCTAATTCAGGAAAATTTGTTCAACGTGTCAACGGATAGAAAAAAAAATCAGAGCTTTTTGCTATATTCCAGATTCTATGCCTCGCCCAAGCTTGAAGGGGGGGGGCGCTCTGGAGGTAGGCCGCGCACTCCCACACCGCTTCCTTGATGGACAGCGTCGCGGTGCGTGCCGAGGTCTTCGCCGTGTACAACAAGCGGCGGGGGGACTTTCCGATCGGGGATGATGGGACTCGGGCATGGAATGATTACCTCGAGGAGCGGGAGGATGTGGCCTTTGCACTGTCCGAGGGGGACGATGTAGAGGCAGACGAGGCCAGGGAACGGCTGGAGGCGTACCGAAGCCGCGAAGCCGCGAGTATCGCCCACAATGCCGCACTCGCCGCGCAAGAGGCACGGGACGCCGAAGTCCGCGAGGGGTTGGAGACCGCGGGCCTTGTCCCTGGGCAAGGGGGGGCCGGCGAGCCGACCTCTGGGGGAGAGATCACCTCCCTCTGCGCCCGTGAGGAGGAGGGTGCGCCGCTTGACGCGGCGGCCCGAGCGCCGTCCGCTCCGGGCCACGGCGATGCGAGCTCGGGGGGTGCCGTGGACGGGGGGGGCGCAACCACCACCCTAGACGAGAATCTGGGGCTGGCGGAGCGCATGCGCATGCGCCACCGTGCCGGAGGGTACTCGGTCAAGTTGCACAGGCGGAGAAACCTGGAGGAGGCCATGGCAGCCATCAACATGCTTCTTCTCGAAACCTAGCCACCCCGGCCAGGTGCTGGCGCGATATAGCTTTAGTTTCACTTTGGAGTGCATTCTTGTTTACTTTTTGCCTCCGCCGTACACGCGCGCCGCGCTTCCGCGGGTTCTAGAAGTCGTGCGCGACGACGAAGCGGTAGGCTTTGAGCGCTGTTCGGGCTTTCCCTTGAGAGAGGCGCCCGCCGGCTGCTTGGACGTGGCCCCCAGAGCCCCGGCTGCGGCCTTGCCTGCGGTCCTTGCCTGTCGTCCGGGCACAATTTGAGACGGCGCACTCGCCTGGTGGCCGAGAGCGCAGCGCTCCTCCTCGCTCATGGCCGCCAGCGCTCTCTCCCGCCACACGGCGGCCGCCTCATGGCTCGCCTTGCAACCTGTGCCGGCCGCGAGAAAGTTTGCGAGCAGGAGCATGGCCCTTGGTCCCCCCGCCTCAGCGCCCACGCCCTCAGCCGCCGCCCGCACGTAAGCGAGCGCACGCTCCTCGTCCACCTCGATTCCCTGTTCCATGGCCTCGGCACCCCCGGAGAAGGCGAGGGCCAAGGAGAGTCTGGCCTCTGGATCGCCGAGCTCAGCCGCCCCTTCCCACCTGCGCACCGCATCCTGGATTTTTCCCCGTCCCCACAGGGCCACTCCGAGGTTGTACATCCCCAGCGCGTCCCCGGCGCCCGCTGCCCGCTCCAGCCATCGTAGTCCAGCCTCCTCCATGCCATGGTCTTGCCCCCCGACCCCGGAGGCCCCGGCATTCTCCAGGAGCAACTTTCCCAGGAAACACGCGGCCCGGCCGTGCCCCCTCTCCGCCGCCTCGGTCCACCGCGACTCGGCGTCCGCCAGGAGGCCAGCCACAACTTCCCCTCCCACGCCCCCGCTAGCCACCGCGTCCTCCGCGCACCGCGCCGCCAGGCAGCCCAGCGTGAACGAGGCCTCGGGGTGCTGCCCCCCGCTGGAGGCCACAGCCTTCTCCAGCCACCCGGCTGCCTCCGCCACCACCGCCCCCGACGTGCCCACGTCGCCCAGCAGCGCCATTCCCAACCGCGCGCAAGCGTCGGGGTCGCCTTCCTCGGCCCGCTGCCGCGTGCGCGCGTCCATGGTCCCTTTCCCCCTTGAAGGTGGTTCTATGTACAACCCCGGGAACTTGAGGACCGGCGGAGGGTGCCTCCTGGCCACCTCGGAGGGGCCAATTTTTCGTCCGTACCTTTTCTGCAATATTGCGCCAAATAAGTGAGCCGAACGTCCTTGCCACGTGCGCAGGCTGGCCACGGGACGGGTTGGGTAAGATGGGTACGGGCAAGCGGCAGCGAGATGACGGGGAGTCGGCGGGCATGGAGAGGTTCCGCGCGTGGTGCGAGAGGTCGGGATTAGAGCTGGGCGCAGGGCTTGAGCTGCGCGAGGTTGCCGTGGGGTCGCGGAGAGTGGTGAGGACCACACCTGAGCGTGCAGGGGACCCGCCCGAATGGATTGCTGCCGTGCCAGCAACGTGGATCATGGGAAACCATGCGGCCCGATCGTACCTCGGCGAGGAGGCTGTAGCCGACCTAATCCGCAAGGGTCGACTGGCCCACCGGCCAGATCTTGCGGAGGCCTGGCCCGTGGTTGTCCTGTTGTCCTCCCTGCCGGAAAAGTGGCGCGCCTACACAGAGGCCCTGCCACAGAACGTTCCCAGCCTGGCGGCGAGCGGTGCGCGCATTTCCCCCTTGGACATGGCACTCCTCGAGGGCACAACCGCGCATGCACTCATCATGGCCGCCAAGAGGGATCTAGAGGACCTGGCCGCCGCCGCACCCGGCATCGACTTGCATCTTCTGTCATGGGCCCGCGCAGTGTACTGGAGTCGTGCCATCCGCTTGCCCGGCGGCGGCCCGCACCACGACCGAGCTGGGCTCGTCCCTCTTCTTGATATGCTCAATCATGGAACGGGGCAAGGGGCCGTGACGCAGGAACTGGAGTGGGAGGTGAGCACGCAGGGAGTCCAGGAGCCAAGGGAGCAACGACTACTGCTGCGACCTGGGGTCCGCTTCGGAGAGGGCCCTCCCGGCTCTGAGGTCTTTCTCTTTTACGGTGCGAAGGGCACCGCGGACCTGGCGGTCAATTACGGATTTGTGTCGGACTGCACACCCTCGGAGATCGATAGCGCGATGGTGATGTGGGGGGGCATTTCATGGAAAATGGAGCACGCTCAGCATGGGCTCGCTGATGGACTACTCGACGCCGCGCGCGCCTTTTTGGCACCGCCTCTCGGGGGAACAGAGAGAGCCGCGCTAGACGAAGTTTATGGACTCGAGGAAGGCGCCGCTGATGAGTGGAATAGCCCCAGTGCAGCAGACAACGACCCCACGGGGCGGGAGGAGTTTTTGGCGGAGCTCGATGTCGAAGAGGTCGCCCCTCACCCCGAGGAGGACGGCACGGACCTGATTTTTGACATCAGCCCTGAGTATCTCGGAGAGCCCGTGCTGGATCGCACGGCGGCGAACGGAGCAAACAGCAGGGAAACCGAGAAAGCAGCGCTCACCTCGGTACTCGATGCTTGTCGAATGCGCCTCATGGTTCTACACAGAAGAAGGACGATGCGCGCATCCATGACGCACGCACCCCTCGACCCTTGCGTCCAGGGCGTTTTGGACGCCGAGTGTGGCGTCATAAATTCAGCGTGCTTTTCTCTGGAGACCCTGCTTGGCTTTCTCCTAAAAAAGTCTAAGAGGTAAGCACAGCTCTTCATGTTCTGATTATTCAAATTCCTGTCGAATGCGCCGCGCCTCACTACTGGAGGACAGAGAAGAAGTACTGGCTCTCCAGGACGCCGTCTTGGGCAAGATCAGTGCAGTGAATTGCGTTGGAGACCTTGTCCGCCCCGTAAAGGGCGCGGATCGTGTTGGGCCGAAGGGTCTTGGCAATCTCGGGGTCCACTGGCCCGCAGAGCTCCCGGAAGGCAGGCACGGTCATGTCTCCGTAGCCCGACACCTCAAACGCAAGCAACTGCCCGCTCGTGAGCTCCTCAACCATGGCGTTGTACTCAGGGACTACGCCCCGGTATACCTCGAGGAACTCGAGGGCATTGGGGCGGTCCATCTTGAAGTCCTGCATGGCCGTAATCTGGTAGCCCGCGGCCAGGACGGTGTCTAGGATAGCGCCGGTGGCGCCCTTACGGAAGCTCTTGGGCTTGACGATGCCGAGGGTAACCCCCTCAGACATCATCGCCGTCTGCACCAGAGCCTTGCCCTCGGGGCCAAAGAAGAAGGAGACCTCGCGGCTGGCTGACGCAGGGCTGTCGGACCCGTGGCACGCGTTCTGGGTGCCGTCCGTCCCAAACTGCGCGCGGAGGCTCCCGGGCGCCTCCTGCTTCGCCACCTGCGTGTTCGTTGGCCCGATGAGCTCACGCCACTTGGCGATCGCGCCCGGTCCGATGAGCTCCATGGCCACGATGCGGCCGCTGCTCATAAAGCTGCACAGCTCGCCATAAAACGGCTTTCCCTCGTGCTCTGCGTAGAAGCGGGCGGCGTCGGCGGGACTCATGTGGGTCATCCTGATCTGGGAGATGAGGAGCCCGGCCTTGAGCACCGCGTCGATAATCTTGCCCATCGCGCCTGCTGCCACTGCATCGGGCTTGATCATGGCCAGCGTGCCCTCGCGCTGCCCGTTCATCTTGTTGGCAGTGTAATCGTCGCCATACTCAACAAGGTTCAGCTGCCGCCCGTTCAAAGTGATCGTTGCGCCCACGAACAGCTCCCGTTCCTCGAGGTTCCCCGCCGGCTTGCTCCGCTTCAGAAAGATCCGCCGATTCTTGATGTCAAACATTTCCACCGTAGCGTCTGGGGTGTAGAAGAACAGCTGGTAACGGCGCACCAGGCCCGCCTGGGGGTCCAGCCATTCCGTGAGAAATGCCAGACGCTCGTCCGCACGCGTCCCCACCATCGTGCTCGGCCCTTGCTCCCCTCACCGACTCTCACTCTCTCGCCCCCAGCAAACCCCCAGTGGGGCGTCGGCTTTGAAATTATCCGGGCTGAGCATTGATGTAGGGCTTTGCGTTTGTAAATTTTTTGTAACAATACGAGGGAGCTCCTCGAGGCACGACACAAAAAAAATTGGTTCGAGGTGGAGGAGGAGCCACAATACAATGTAAATGCGTGCTTTCGGTACGGAATGCGCGGATGAGCCGGGGTCCCTGTGCGTGTGTGCACCTCAGCTAGCTGCGGCGGTAAAACTCGTTCGTGATGCAAAACAGGAACCTGTAGGGTATTTTTACTGCCAGCAAGAGGGCGGCGATATTGTGGCCTTCTTTTTCGAGTCTCTTGACAACGTGGTCAATCTCTTCAATTCTGATTTCGATTTGTCCGATCCCGATTTCAAAAGCTCCCCCCTCCCCTGTGGTGTCCTCCGTCACTGCCGTTGGCCTCTCTGCGACCGTTTTCATGGCCTGGAGGCTCATAAACTCATCAGCCACGTCGGGTGGGGCTCCTCAACAAAGCGACCTGCGTTCCTTTCTGTGGGAACAGCCCCTCCTGCCTAACCCACATCATTCATGGACATAATGCAAGAGAGAAATCACAACGCGCGCACTTCCCACACAGGACGCCCTTAGACCAAGCGCACACACCGGTGCACCGTGCGGCAGCAAGAGAAAAAAGTTGGAGACCCTGTACAAGTTCAGAGCTTGGCCTTGGGCTTGGGCGCAAAGCGCTTGAGTGTGGCCTGGAACTCGGGGGAGCGCATGGCGGCATTAATGGCTCGGTTTTCGGCGTCGCACGCGCGCTCGATATCGGCTCTGCGGTGCCCGTTGAGAAGCGACTTGGAGAGGAGCAGGGCGGCCGGGTTGAGGGCAGCGAGCTTGGCGGCTAGGGCCATGGCATGGTCAGCGTGTTCGGCGTGGGGCACGACAGCGTTGGCGAGGCCGAGGTCGACGGCGTCCTGGGCGGAGAACCACTCCCCCAGGTAGAGCAACCGCTTGGCCCGCGCGGGGCCCACGATGAGGGGGAGCAGCAGGCTGGAGGAGAGCTCGGGCGGGATGCCGAGGGAGGCAAAAGGGTATTGGAACCGGGCCTTGTCGCTGCAGACGACGAGGTCATGGAAGAGGAGGGCGATGTTGGCGCCCCCGCCGACGGCGAGCCCGTTCACGGCGCACACGCTCGGCTTGGGAAAGTCCAGGAACGCCATGGTGAGCGCCTTGAGCGCCAGGTCTGCCGTGAATGATGCCTTGCCCCGCCCCGCGTACAGGTTCCGGTACTGCACGGGAAGCTTGACGCGAGGCGGGGCGGGGGCCAAAAGCTCCTTGAAGTCAGCCCCCGCCGTGAACGCCCGGTCCCCCGCCCCCGTCCAAAGCGCGCAACGCACCCGGTCGTCCCGCTCCATGTGCTCCAGCAGAATGAACATCTCCTGCACACTGTTGGCCGTCAGCGGGTTCAGCTTGTCCGGCACGTTCAGAGTGCACACCGCCACCCCGTTCGAGTGCAGCGCGTACGCGATGCTCTCGGGCTCATAATCCTCCCACGCGTCCAACACCCCGTACACCCGAACCCCGGACCCCATCCCTCCGATGCTCGTGAATGAGCCTCCCCCAACGACTGACGAGACACTGGAAATCATTCATTCGATGAATGGGTTGAAATGAATGTTTGATTGGAAAAAATCACAACGTGTTGAGCACGACGCCTACTGCTCCGAGCAGGGTGGCGGGAAAGCGCACAGGCACGCCTTCGGAGCTGAACAGGGTGCCGGAGAAGAGGCCCGACGGGGCGTCCTCTGCGTCCTCGACCGTGGGGGCCGGAGTGGGCGCCTGTGTGTAGAAGGACCTCACGCTGCTGCGGCACGTGGGGGCCACGGCTTCGCCCCTGTAGGACGGGTTCACGACGCTGCAGGTCACGCCCGTCCTGCCTGCAGCGCAGCTGCACACGCCGAGGTGCCCGTTGCAGCACCCAAAGCCGTCGGACTCGCCGCATCCGCCAGGGCACGCGAATGTGGGCGGGCAAAGTTCCGAGCTCGGCGGGCAGTCCAGCGTCCCCGTGGAGCCTGTCGGGCCGCTGATCCGGCCGCCGGCCGCTGGGCAAGAGAGCCACTCGTTGTCGAACAGGACCTCGAGCCCGTCATTGGTGCACTGATGAGAAAAACAGTACGAGTAGTCCCCTTTCCAAGAAAGATCTTCTCTTTTGACACGGGCAGGAAAGATATCCCCCACAAAGCACCGGCTGGCGGCCCCCCCCGACTCCCAGTCCAAGAGCTTGCCGCTCGACGGGTTCAAGCTAAGGTAGGTCGAAGTCGAGCAAGTGCCGTCCACATAAGGATAGACGACGGGGCAAAAGTCGGCGAACGCGAATACTCCCCCGCGCGTAGGATTTCCCGGGTAGTACTGGTACTCTGTAGGAACCTCGGGCCACTCCGTCGTTGTCACGCACGAGGCCTTGGCCATGCGGTCAGTCGTGCACGTGTACTTCGTCTCCTGCACTTGCGAGCAGTACATGCGCTCGCCGCCGTCGACCACGGCCCCGTTACCGTCGAGACACTCCTGCGTGGCCAGCGCGCACCCCGCGCGGAAGCCTTCTAGCAGGTGCCCGCCCTCCTCGTATGCGGGAAAGTAGTGCCCCGAGTCCTCGAAAAAGGCGAGCGTCATCTCACTTACGACCGCCCCATTCAAAGTGGTCGTTGGCCCCATGACCTCGGAGTTGAGTACGAGCCGGGCCTCCCAATGGCTCGAGAAGGAACCCTGGCCACCCTGCCCCTCCATCTCCATCCCATCCAGTGTGTCGCACCCGTAGTGCTGCCTCGCGTGCTCCTTGACCCTCGGGGTCACCAGGCGTGTCACGTTGTGCTCATGCTCAGGCCGGACCTGCAAGGTGTCGTACGAGTATGGGTCGCCCGTGGCCGGGTCCTTGAAGAAACTTGCCGCAAAGGGACCGCTGAAGCCAAGCGCGTGCATGATCTCGTGCACCAGGATCCAGCGGCGCGACGCGGTGGTCGACCCCTCTGCATACATCTCGCTCTCCACAAGCTCCACCGCGCCACCGATTGTGCGGCCGTACTCGTCGAGGACACATGGCGATGCGCACGCCGCCGGCACCCCTAGACGCGATGGGTCGTTAGGCTCGAACCCGCAGAACCCTGCCCCGATGTAGAATACCACGTCCGCGTTCTCGACCCCGGTATCCTGGTGGGCCGCCTGGACCTTGTTGCTGCAGATGCCCTGGGATGGCCAAGACCTGGGCATCTTCAGCGCGCCCTGCACGGGCACCACCTTGAGCAGTGTTGAAAGCACCGCCATCGCGTATGGGACAAGGTCATTCTGAACGTCTTCTCTGTGCGCGCTTGTGAAATCGTTGACGGAGTAAAAGGCACCCACCCGCAGGTGCTGCGGCGCCGTTGCCACGGGCGGCAAACCCGTGTTGGCGAAGTTCTCGTATTCATTGGGCGCCAAGTCCCGCTCCCACTTGGCCCGCGCCCTCGCGCGCGCGAGCGCCAGCGGGTGGGCGTCCCCGTAGTCTACCGCCCCCTCCTCCCCGTGCAGCAGGTGGGGGCCCACCTGGGCCGCAATCTCATCATGAATGCACCTGTGCCCCTCCACCCCCGACGCCAGAGCTACCATGGCCGCGCATGCCCCCGCCCACAACCAGCTGGTATTTGCGCGGGACATTCCACGCGCCCACGAGAAGGGGGAAGTGAGAGGCCACCGCGCCCCCCCCCCCCCCCCCCCCCCCCCCGCCCCCCCCCCCCCCCCCCGG
>Ga0181573_10001851_pt1 | contig 20241 bp, 9 predicted proteins | sample 101ome_25_FD_148643 | JGI IMG/M metagenome (GOLD analysis project Ga0181573, IMG submission 148643) | Coastal salt marsh microbial communities from the Groves Creek Marsh, Skidaway Island, Georgia - 101409BT metaG (spades assembly) | ecosystem: Environmental > Aquatic > Marine > Intertidal zone... | reverse complement strand
GCCTTTCCCGCCCCCGCCGCCGCCGCGCGCCGAGGCGCGCCCCAGCGCCCCCGACGCCGCCCCGCAGGCGGCCCGCCACCCGAGGAGGAGCGTCGCGGTGGCGGCGGCGGCGACGAGGACGAAGGGAACGGGGGGGGGGCGCCCGCCCTGCGCCAGGGCGCGGAGGGCGAGCCCCCCGGCGACGCCGCCCGCCCAGGCGGGCGCGGAGGCCCCGACGGCGTCCGCGGGCGACCCCGCGGCGCCGCGGGCGGCGGGGCCGTACCCGCCGAGGGCGACGGCCGACGCGGCGAAGCCGAGGAGGAACGGCGCCGCCGTGCCGACGACGGCGGCCGCGGCCGTCGTCTCGGCGTGCGAGCCGCGCCCGACCGCGGCGAACAGCAGGATCGCGGCGGCGTCGCCGACGGCGACGGCGACGACGGGCAGACCGAGGCGCGCGTCGGCGTCGGCGTCGCGGCCCTCCAAAACGAGACGCCCCCCCATCGCCGTCGACGCGTCCGCCGCGCGCTGGGAGGGCGGCGCGGGGGGCCCGGCCCCGGCCGCCCCCCCGGGGCGGTAGGTCGTCTGGCCGGCTCTGCCGGAGGCGCCCGGGAGGCCGGGGCCGCGGGAGCCCGGAGCGGGGGGGGCGGGGACGGAGAGACCCCGACGCCGCAGCTCCGCCTCATCGACGACGCGGCCCCCCGTCGGCGGGGGGGGGGAGCGCGGGGCCGGGGGGGGCCCCGCCGAGGGGTTCGCCGCGCGGTCGTTTCCGCCCCCCCCGGACTCGGCGGCGGCGGTGCGGACGCGGCGAGGGGCGGAGCGAACGCGGCGGCGGGCCGGGGGCGGGGTGGGGGGGAGGCGGGGGCTGCGGAGGGGCGGGAACGGGGGTGGGGGTACGGGCGGCCTCGGCACCGGTGCGCGTCGGAGGGGTCCGGGGGGGCGAGGACGGCGGTGGGAGGGATTGGGAATCGACGTCGAAGGATCTACGGGAGTCGCGACGTCGCCATGGCTCACCTGCAGAGAGGCATAGTCGGAGCCAACACCTTTCGTGAGGCGGTCGAGACGCGGCGTCAGGGCCGAGCGGGCGACGAAGGAGGTCTCTGCGGGGAGGGCTGGTTCTCACGGGCGAATGGACGCGTCGCCCTCTCTGGAGACCGCGCGCGCGCGCGGCGATCTTTTTTTCGCGCCAGTTCCTCCCGCGACCTGTTCCTTGCTGGGCGCCCCGTCAGCCAACACGGAGCGCTCGCCCCATCCACCGTCATACCCTCCGTGCGCGCGATGCTCTCGAAGCTAGCTGGGGTGGTCCCCACTGCGGGCGCGGTCGCGGCCTCCAGGCGAGAAAACGCTGGAACAGCGCGGCGGCCCGGGCGTCACGCCGCAACTGCTTCTTCTGCGACGGCTTGCTCGGCTTTTTGAGCACAGTTAGCCATTCCAGACGAGCGTGAAATTGGAAAAAGCTCGGGCCCGGCGCTGCCGCGAAATCCAGTCGGGCCGGCGCTGGCCAGCCGACAAACCGCCCCCGAATCGACCCCCTTCCTCTCCTTTCGCCGCAGACCGAGTCCGGCGCCTTCCTTTCGATCCGCTCCCCGCCTTGCGGGGGTCCCCAACGCTGTCCGTGGGACGCTGCCCCGCGCCGGGCCAGTCCGCCGAAGCGGCCCCGTCGCCGTCGGTGCCGTCGCCGGCCGCGCCACCGACGCCCCGGGGAGCGCCGCCCCCGCCGACACCCACGTCTTCGTCCTCGGGGCCGGCGGAGACCGCGGCGATGGCAGCAATGAGGACAGCGTCGACGGCGGCTCCGTCGCCGGAACCCTGCGGCTATCGGCTGCTGTGGCCTTGGACGGCTCGGGCGCCGTCGTCTTTTCTGCCGACACCGACGCTGGCGGCGCCGGCGGCGTCCCGGTGCTCCACTGGGGACTCGTCGACCCGGCTCGGCCCGACCGCGGGTGGCGCCTCCCGCCCTTGGACCAGTGCCCCCCGGGAACGGTAGACCACAAACGGCGGGCGCGGCAGACGCCGCTGGCAGCGGCGGAGTCGAGCGCCGGCGCCGAGGCCAACGGCCGCCGGACCGTCTCGATCCGCGTCTCGGCCGAGGCGGCGCGCGACGCCGCGCCGGAAACGGGCCGTCCCACCTTGGTCTGCGTGCTGAAGGAGGCGGCGTCCGGGGAGTGGTTCGACGCCCGGGGGGGTAACTTTGAGTGCCCTTGGCCAGACTCCGCCGCCACCGAGGCCGCCGCCGCCGCCGCTTTGCCCTATCCCCGCCGCGATGGACCCCGTCTGGCCCCCCGCGAGGCCGTTCCCGACGATCTGGCGGGGGTGTGGGCGTATCTCGCGTGGGAGCGGGCGGGGTCCCCGGAGCGCCCCGCCGCCGACGCGGAACGGGAGTATGCGGCGGGGATCCTCGAGTTGAGGGCGCTGCTGGGGCCCGACGGGCCCGGGGGCGGCGGACAGGAGGGCAGAGAGGCCTCGTTAAGGTTCGTGAAGCGGGCCTGCGGGCAGGAGGGGGGAGGGGTGAGCCGGGAGGAGGCGGAAGCGGCGCTGCGGGCCGCGGGGGCGGAGCCGGCGTGGGGCGTGAGCGCGGGGGGCGCGGCGGTGGGCGAGGCTGCGAAGGTGGAGGGGGGCGGCGTCCGTGGGGGAGACGACCACGCGCGTCGCAAAGCCGAGAGGGAGGCGCGGGAGAAGGAGCGGGAGGCGCGGCGGGCAGCCGAGGCCGAGGCCATGCGGGCCGCTGCCGACGCTGCTGCCGCCACTTATGCCGCCGCCGCCGCCGAAGAGATCCGCGTCGCAAGTCCCGTCGCCGCCCCCCTCGAAAGTGTCGATGGCGATGTCGGGGAGGGGTGGGACGGTGACGCCGCTCCCGGTGGGGACCCCCTCGCCCTCGCCCGACGGCCCGTGTCGCCGGACCGCAACGTGATCGCGGGCGGATTCGAATCTGCCGCCGCCGCCCCCGGGTCCGGCGGCGACCTCGAGCCCCCCGAGCCTCTCCGCCCTCTCTACGCGGCCCTCGCGGCTGACGACACCGTGGTGTGGCAGCGCCTCTTCCCTTTGGGGGACGGATCGGCGCTTCTCGTCGCTTGCCGTACGAGTGCGGCGCCAGGCGCCGACGCGGAGACCGTTGCCGCGGCGCGGGTCGACGTCGAGCTGTGGACGGACTCGTCCGAACGGCTCGTCCTCCACTGGGGTGCCCGTGAGCCTCGCAAGGGAAGTCGCGGAGGGGGCGAGCGAGGCGGGTGGAAACGCCCCCCAGCCACCTTCGGAGGCGGCCTGCCCGTTGGCACAACCGACCACGAGGGGGGGAAGGCCGTTGAGACTCCCTTTGCCGGCTGTTCCGACGAGGGCTGCATCGTGGAGGTCGCCGGTGCCCTGGTGCCGCTGCAGCGCGTTGTCATCCCCACCAACCCTGACGACGGGGCGAGTTCGCTCGTTTGCGTCGTGCGCAGCGCCGATGGGACGCGGTGGTGGAAGGATGGAGGGGACGACTTCCGCATCCCGCTTCCCTTTCGGTCCGACGGCGGCAGCTCTTCGGCCGAGAGCGAGGCCGAGCTAGTCGCTTCCCTGTCGCCCGTTGTGGCGGAGATTTGCCGGCACGAGCAGTCGTCGAGCTGGACGCTCATGCATCGGTTCAATGCGGCTGCAGAGGCGGTCGACAACGCGCTGAGCGGGCGGTACGGATCAACCGCGACGGAGGTCGGAGAGGCAATGGCGGCCATCTTTGCGTGGCTCCGCCTCAGCAGCAGCCGTCAGTTGACGTGGCAGCGGAGCTACAACACCCAGCCGCGCATACTCAGCGCGGCGCAGGACCGGTTGGTCAACGCGCTCGAAAGGGCGTTGCGGTCGCTGCCGGTGGCGAGCGCAGCGGGCGGGTGGGCGCGGCTCAGCCTCGGGTGCGTGGGGCGGGGGGGGGACGGCCAGCGGGTGCGAGACGACATTTTGCACATCATGCATCGGCACAAGGCGAGGAAAGGGACAAGAGAGAGGAACGCGCCGTCTCACCGTCTCCATCCCGTCTCTCGTCATCTCTGTTCACTGTGCCCAACCCCAACCCCCCCCGTCACCCCCAGGTCAAGGAGGTCCGCGGCTGTTGGATGGAACAGTGGCACCAAAAGCTACACAACAACACCACTCCTGACGACGTGCCCATCTGCGAAGCCTATCTCTTGTTCCTGGAGGACGGCGTCCGCGCCAACGGTCCGGGCTCGTTGGACGTCTTTTGGGCGGCCTTGGCCGAAAGAGGTCTTTCAAAAGCTCGTTTGGCGTCGTTCGACCGCCCGATAACCAGCGATCCGGAGTGGTACTCGGTCGAAAAGGCCAAGGGGATGATTCCAGATTTTTACGAGTACTTGGGAGTCCTGAAGGCCGTGCACGCCGGGGCGGACCTGTCGCAGTCGGCGCGCGCCGCGGCGTCCGCCGGAGCACTGCCGGACGCGGCGCGGGCTGAAGTCGCGTTCTTGCAAGCGCCGGGCAGAGCTAGACCGTTGCCCGTGGTGCGGGCGGTGGTGCGGGCGCGGAGGGCGTTGGAGGCGGCGGGACAGGCGCGGGGGGAGGGCACGAGAGTCGACGCGGCGTACCTCGACCTGGCGCTCGAGGACGCCGGGCGGGCGGCAGCCGAGCGCGGCGCGGGCCGCCGAGGCGCTGCGGCGCTGATCGGGCCGCTGCTCGAGTCGTTGTGTCTGTCGGAACCGGACAACGAGGAGCTCTGCTTCTGTCTCGCCGCCTGGCGCGCCCTGCCCACGCGGGCTAGGGGCGGAGCGGGGCCCGGCGAGGTTCCCTCGGAGGACGAGGCCCGGCAGGCGGTCGCCGCGCTCGACCGTCTCGGAAGAGCCCTGGCCGCGAGCAGCGACCGTGTCGTCGACGCTCTTGCCGGACCCAGCCGGGCGATTGGCCTCGCCGCCGAGTGCGACGCGTGGGCGATCGATCTCTTCCCCGAGGAGGTGGTGAGAGGCGGCCCCGCCTTTGCCGTCTCCCTCGTCCTCGGCGCCGTCGAGCCGTCCCTCCGCCGCGCCGCGGGCGCTGGGTCGTGGCAGGTCGTGTCACCTGCGCCCGCCGACGGTGCCACCGGAGTTGTCAGGGTCGTGCCTGGACTGGCGGAGCTGCAAGAAGCCACGATGCCCGAACCCACCCTGTTGATTGCCGACGTGGTGACCGGCGAGGAGGAGGTTCCGGAGGGGTGCATCGGGGTGCTGACGCCTTGTGCTCCAGACGTGCTCAGCCACGTGGCGGTGCGAGCGCGCAACCTCCGGACTCTGTTCGCCACCTGCCATGACCGCGACGAGCTGGAACGGCTCAAGACCGAGTGGAAAGGAAGGAGGGCGACGGTGACGACGACGGCCGCGGGGGACGTGACCATCGCTGAGGCGGCCGAAGTGAGCGCGGCAGATGCAGCCAGCGCGTCGTCGTCTTCGTCTTCGTCCGGCACCGCCACCGGATCCGTCGACGCTGCCGTCAAAAAACGAAACCTGCAGGTCGAGCGGCCCCGGTTTGGCGGCCGATGGGCCGTCGGGATCGACGCCTTTGCCCCGGGCGTTGTCGGCGCCAAGAGCAAAAACACCGCCGCCCTCCGGGGCCGACTCCCTGCAGATGTCCGCCTTCCGGCGTCGGTCGCCATCCCCTTTGGCGCCTTCGAGGAGACATTGGCGCTGCCCGAGAACCGTGCGGCCGCGGCGGAACTCGATCGTTTGTCGAAAGAGGCACGGAGGGCCCCGACGCCAGCGGACCGCGACGCATTCCTCGAGCAGTGCCGCGCAATCGCTGCGTCCGTTGTGCCGTCACCCGACCTCGCCCCCGCACTCCGCAAAGCCGCGGTCGAGGCAGGCCTCCCGGGACATCTCCTGGACGATGGGCCCAATTGGGACGCCGCTCAGCGAGCCCTTCTCTCCGTGTGGGCGTCAAAGTACAACGGCAGAGCGTTCGTGTCCTGTTCCAAGGTCGGAGTCGACTTTGACGCAGTAACCATGTCGGTTCTAGTACAAGAAGTGGTCTCGCCCCGGTACGCCTTTGTTCTGCACACGACCAACCCGTTGACGGAGGACAAGGACGAGATTTATGGAGAACTGGTAGCCGGTCTTGGAGAGACGCTTGTCAGCGGTATGTACCCGGGACGGTCGTTGGGTTTCGCTTGTCGCAAGGACCCTACGAAGAACGGACCGGGTGCGCTGTTGCCCGACACATTGCGGATCGAGGGATACCCCTCCAAGTCAGTCGGTCTGTTTTGCGCCGAATCGCTCATTTTTCGGTCGGATTCGAGCGGGGAGGACCTCGAGGGTTACGCCGGAGCCGGGCTGTACGACTCGGTGACGACAGCCGTGCAAAGGGAAGAGACGCTCGACGCGTCCTCGAGTAGACTCATGACGGACGAGGCCTTTCGTCGCGAGACGCTATTGAGCGTGTTGAGGGCGGCGGCGGCCGTCGAGGGGGCCATGGGGAGCCCGCAGGACATCGAAGGGGTGGTGGGAGGGGACGGGTCGGTGACGGTGGTGCAGACGCGGCCGCAGGTGTGAGGGGGAAGGGAGGTAACCAGACACTGGTACACGTCGTTCTGATTGCCCATCCGCCCTCATTTCCCCCCGTCGCGAAGCGTCAGTATCCCCCTCGAGCCAAAATGCACTCGCTCGCATTCCTCACTCCTCATCAACCGAAGTCGACGACGGTCAGCAATTCGGCGCGCAATCGTCTGCGGCAGCAGCAATGGAGCGGGTCGAGAACAGCTCGAAGAAAAGGCCCACTTTGCCATTCCACACACGCCCGTCCCAGCTCATCCCGCCCGCTCAGAAGTTGGCGAACTCCCCATCCGACTCGTAAGCGCGGTCGTCGTCCGACAACCGCAGCCGTGGGTCCCGCGGGTCGATTTGATCGAAATGAGACGCGTCGTCCGGCCGCTTGACGTTCGGGATGTACGGAGCACGAATGCGCTGCGCCTTGAGCGCCGCCCAGTCGAACCCGTCAAACCAAGCGTGACTCTTGATCTCCCCGATGGCCTTGGTAGACATCCCCAACCGCTTGGCGGGGTTGATCGTCATCAATCCGCGGATCAGATCGGCGCACACCGGCGTCACATGCGGGGGGATCTTCAGGTCACACTGCACAATGCGCAAGAACGTGTCGATCTGGTTCTTGGGGTTGTAGAATGGCGTGATGCCCACGACCATTTCGTAGATGAGCACGCCCAACGCCCAAAGGTCCACCGCGCGCGTGTGTCCCGTGTAGTTGATCATCTCCGGGGCCATATAGTCGGGCGTGCCGCACATTGTGTACGTCTTGCCATGCCACAGCTTTTTGGCGAAGCCGAAGTCGGCGACCTTCAGGTACCCAGTCTTGGTCAGGAGGAGGTTCTCCGGCTTGAGGTCGCGGTAGACGATGCTGCGCTCCTTGAAGTGCTCCAGAGCGAGGATGACGCATCCAGCGTAAAAACGCGCGGTGGACTCGGTTAGCGGGTAAGTGAGCGACTGCAAGAAGGAAAACAGCTCTCCGCCCATTACTGTCTCCATCAACATGTAGACGTGCGTCTTGTCGCTCAGCGTGGCGATGAGGTTGACCGCAAAGGGCGTCGTGCACTCCAGCATCACCTCCTTCTCGCGCTCGACGTGCCGAACGAGGCCGACCTTCTTGAGCCGGGCCTTCGACATCGCCTTGAGCGCGAAGAATGAACCGCGGTGGCTGACCAGGTGCACAACGCCAAATGCACCCAGACCGAGCACCTGCAGCTGCGTCAAGTCTTTCAACTTCAACGACCGGAACCCGAACCCCTTGGGAAACATGTACTGCTTGGCATTTAGCTCCATCAGTCGCTTCACGGGCTCCAAGATGTCGGCGACCTTGGCCGCGGGCAGCGACAGCACAGACATGTAGCCGAGGGCCTTCACCGTCGCGGCGCGGGGCGAGTTGTAAAACAGGGCAACTTCGCCAAAGTAGGTGCCTCCGCCGAGCTGACGGATGGCTTTGCCCGTCTCGTCATAGACCTCGACAGCACCGGACTCGACGATGTAGAGCTTGTCGCCGGTCTCGCCGATACGGACGATGGTATCGCCCTCTTCAAAAAGCTCCTGTTCAAGGTTTTGCGCGAGTCTGAGCATCTGGGTGTGGTTCAGCGCACGCAAAACGCTAACGCGGAGCAACGCTTCCATGCGCCACATGAGCCGGATTTCCTCGAGCTTCCCGAGGGTGCGGTCGAAGTCCTCCCGGCGAAGGCAGAGGAGCTTACCCGGGGCGACGGCCTGGACGGACGCGGTGCGGGCGTCGCTGGTGAGCAGTGCAAGCTCGCCGAAGCAAGAACGGTTGAAGACGCGTGCGTATTCGGTTCCATCATCGTCAAAGATGCGCAGCTCGCCGTCCTCGACGACATAGAAGCAGTCTCCCGGGTCGCCCTTGCGGAAGATGATGTCTCCTTTGGCGAAAACGCGTTCCGTCATCAGATCCGCCAAATCCAATAACTGCTGATCACTCAACGTAGCCAGAACCTTAACCTGCCGCAGCGCGTCGAACCGCCAGATGTTGGTCAACGGGCCGAGGAGTCGATCGAAGGTCGTCTTGGTAATCGAGAAGCAGATGACGTAGCCCTCGCAGATGGCGTCGGCAGTGCGGGTGACGCCAAATTCCAGGGCGCGGTCGCCGAAGGACTGGCCAGCCGATATCTTGGAAAGTAGTTTTTTGCCATCCATGATGCGGATGTGGCCCTCAGAGACAAGGTAGAAGCGGTCCCCGACATCGCCCTTGCGGAAGATGACGTCGCCATCCTCGAACTCGACCGGTTCGAGGTTTTCAGCCAGCAAACGGCGTTGCGCCTCCGGCAGAACAGACAGCGCAGGCACGCTTTCCATCAGCGTGAACATTTCGTTGCGGGTGCGCTTGGCGTAGGCCGTTACGATGCCCTTATACACGGCACGCTCCATGACCCAGAGGCGGCAGTCAGTCTTAGCCCGCACCGTGGCGCTGCGGGGACTGGCGTAGAGCACCGAGATTTCGCCGAAGGCGACGCCAGCGCCGATCTCGTGCCGTCTGATGGTTCCGTCACCCTTTCCCGTGCTCTTGGCCTTCGTGCCGTCGGGCCGCGTCTGGTCGGACCCGTCGTCCACAACTTCGACCGTGCAAGTCCCCGACGCGAGGACGTAGAAGCGATCGTCCCCCGTGTCCCCTTGCCGCATCAGCACCGTGCCCGCCCGTGCATCGAGCGGCCACATGCTCGACACAATCGCTACTCTTGCGGGCAGCGACACCATCTTGAACAGCAAATTGTCCCGCACCGCATCCTCAATGAGGAACTCCTGTTCCTTGGTCTTCTTCACGGGCTTGAAGTCGACCTCGGATTCCGCCGTGATGATCTCGGCCACGATGGCGACACGCTTTTGGAGCTGCTTGCGCCGCTTGGGTTTCCCATCGGGGCCGAGGACGGTGTCAACGTGTGCCTTCGCCATGCGGTTCTCTACGCTGGCGATGGCCTCCTGCAGCGAGACGCCGGCGGTGATATCGGTGGCGTGGCCCTTGCCGTCGTCCTTGGCGAGGAGGCGATGGTGGAAAGCGTCGCTGGACCCGCGGGACTGGCTGACAGACTGGGCTGCAGAGTCTTGTGAACGCCGAGCGGGGTCAGCTCCGCTTCCGCCGCTGGGGAGGACGCGACCGGCGGAGGGGCCGGAAGACTCGGGGCCGGAGGGGTGGGCGACGGTGGCCGAACCGGCGCTGGCGCCGGCCTGGGGGGGCGGGGTTGGGGTCGGGGGGAGGGTTTTGGGTTCGAGGTGGGGTCCTTGGGTCCAGTCGGGGCGGTGGCGGCGGGGGGCAGGGGGCATGGAAAAGCGCAGGGCAGTGCTGGCCAGCGATGAGACAAGGGCGCGGGGCGAGGTCGGATGGGGGTGGGCAGAGGGCAGTGCTGGAGGAGAGCGGCGCTGGCGGGCGGTGGAACAGATCGGCGCGGAGAGGGGCGCGGCAAGGTAGGCCAGCCGGGCAGTCGTCGTTCTCTCGGTCGGACAGGCGAAGATATCGGGAGACGGCGACGCCTTTTCGGATACTGTGCCGGCGCTTCACTTGGCGAGACGGTGCACGAAACCGTCCACCGCGGAGGACAGCGGAAAAGGGCAGGGACGACCAACGCGCGCCCAACAGCGGAACTTCGTCACAGTCACGCAAGCCACAAGTGCAATGCACGCGAATCGCGATGATATCGGATCGCAGATCATTTGGGCGCGGTGCCCCTATCGCGGGAGGGGACAGCGGGGGCACGGGGGAGGCGGCTGGGGGTCAGTCTGGGGGCGGGACAGTCTCGCCTTCCCGTCCACCTTGTCCTTCTTGCTGTTGTCCTTCTTCAAGAAGCGCCGTAGTTTGCCCATTGGCTTCGCGTCTTGGCCCGGCATGGCTTCAGCCGATCACGGGGGCAATTCACGGGGGGAGCGCAGCCGTGTCTGCCCTCTCTCCGTCTCGCACGTCCGCCGTGGGAGGGGATGGGTTCGATAGAGTCGTCCTTGACGGGACGCTCCTTTACTATCGCCGGGTAGAGCGGGGAGGGGCTTCTAGTAAGATTTGGCCTCGGCAAGGTTTGGTGAGGCGCGGTGAGTACGCGGTGAGTACGTCCCGAAACGAACTATGGGGCGTCCCCGGGTCGTCCCGCGCCACCAGCAGCTAGCTGGCGCGGGAGGTGGGTACCCGCAGCTCCTCGAACACCGTCGAGCCCGCTCGGGGCTGCGTCACGGCACACCGCTGGCCGCACCCTCTTCCGCCCCCGTCGAGCCGATTCGAGGCCTCGCGAGAGTGTCGCGCCTTATTCGTCTTAACAGAGCTGCGAGGATGTCCGCCGAGAGAGTCGTCGTCGCACCAACGGCGAGGAAGCGGAAAAGGGCCTGCGGCTGGCGGACGGTCCCTCCGTCGACGGTCGGTGGTGGGAGCGCCGCGCACCACCCGTCCCCCCGACTCCCTCCCCCCATCCAGGGCTCCCTCGCGTCCTCCTCGACCGTCGGCCCCGCAACCATCGACGTCTCGTCCTCTTCCCCCCCCGGCTGGACCCTCCTGTCCCTCGCCCGCCGGTTCCGGTGGAGGGCGGCGTCCCGCGCAGAGGCCCTCGCCGCCGAGGCCCGGCTGCTCGCGTACGCCAACGTTCCCGGGGGCGTCCGGTGCCACGACGTCCCCTGCGGTGGCACCTCCGAGCACTACATGCGGACCCTGTCGTCCAACGATGGAGGGGGACGCGCGCGAGAGGCGCGCGGGGGTGCCGACGCGGACGAGGGGGGGAGCGGGGCCACGCCCGTCGTTCTCCTTCACGGCTACGGCGCCGGCGCGGCCCTCTTCTATCGCAACCTCGCCTCTCTCTCCCTCCGGGGCCCCGTTCACGCCGCCGACTGGCTCGGCGCGGGCCTCTCCGGCCGGCCCGCGTGGAGGACCCGGTGGCGCGGGTGGGCCGACCCATCGGTCGACCCCCGGGGGGACGGGGACGCCCCCTCTCGCGGGGAGGCGGAGGCCTTCTTCCTCGACGCCCTCGGTGCTTGGCAAGAGGAGATGACGAGGAGGGATCCGAGGATGGAACGGGTGGTGCTCGTCGGGCACTCGCTGGGCGCGTATCTTTCCACTCTTTACGCGCTGCGGCACCCGGAACGGGTCGAAAAGCGAGCACCGGTCGGCGCGGGCGGGCAGGTCGCGCCGGTCGCTTCGCCGCGCGAGCGTTTCCACCGTCTCCCGTCGCCCGTCGACTGTCGGCGACTGTACCCCCCCGCACCGCCCACCGCAGGCTCGTCCTTGTCGGCCCTGCCGGAGTCCCGACAGCCACGGCCGCCGAGATGCACCCAGACTACGTCAAACGCCGCCTGAACGCCGCCCCTTGGTCCCTCCGCTCCGCCTTGATCAATGCATCTCGGACGTTGGTGGAAGCCGGAGCAACACCCGGCGGGATCTTGCGTTTTTTGGGGCCTTTGGGCCGGAAATTGACCTTAGGATATGGGACAAGGAGGGTCGGGGCGGCTCTGCCTCGGGACGAGGCGGAGGCGGTGGGAGAATATCTTTGGCAGATCACGGCGCTGCGGGGCAGCGGAGAGCATGCCCTCAGGTGAGAAAGAAGGTCAGGGAGGGTCGGTCCCGGCCTCTCGCCCGCGCCCACGGTCCGAGGTGACCACGTCCGCGCGGACCGCGTCCGCTGCACCGCGTCTGCGCCCGCGCTTGCGCTCACCCGCCGTCTGCAACCAATCGACAGCGGCCGACTCGTTTTTCTCCGCGCCCGATCGTCGGCCGCCGACCGGACGGTTCTTTGCGCCCGACCTACGGTCTCAACCTCTCCCCACCCTTCCCCAGGCACCTGCTGCACCCATTTGCTTTCGCGAGAGCGCCCATCGGGCGAAGACTGGCAGAACTCGCGGTGCCGGTGTCCTTCATCTACGGAGAGCAAGATTGGATGTCACCCGACCACGGTGTCGCGGCGTGCGCTTCGGCGCGCAACGCGCGACAGAGCGTGACATCCCCGAACCCTAAATGGGACGCCGACGGGCGCCTGTCAAAGTCTGACCTCACCGTGACTGTCGTTCCGGCCGAGCCTGCGACCAAGGGGTCTGGAGAGGGTGGACGGGGGGCGGTGTCTGGCCACTTTGTCTTTTTGGACCAGGCAGCAGCATTCGACCGGGCGTTGGACGAGGAGCATGCCGGGCCGTACGTGTCGGGGGTGAAGGGGAGACGAAGGCCGAGTTCGCCGGTTTGAATCCTGCTCTTTTTCCCTCCGTCGTTCGCCTGCATCAGCCGCCACCCGCGAGGAACGTGACGAGCACGGAAAGAGGGATAAAAATGGCGGCAGCGACGGCCACCCGGGGCAGGGAACACCACATTCGACCCTCGACGACGATGGTTTCGTCGACGTTGACGGGGGGGGGCGTGGCCGATGCTGCCGTGAGGCTGCGGCGAGGCCGGGAGGCTCGGCGCGACGTCAAGGCGAGGGAAGAGCCGGTGAGATATACCGCGGAGAAAGCCGCGACGAGACCATCGGAGACGCGAGTTTTGAGGAGTTGACACCCGAGAGGGCCCGCCGATACACAGCGGCCTGTGTCGGCCGGCCAGCCTCCCCGGGGAGGGTTCGACGAGAGTCGAGCGGACCGACCGCACCTCGGAACTGCGGATGTGGCGCAGCATCCACTCGTTGACGCCGCCGCCATGGCTCGAACAGATGAGGAATTGGAGCTCCGGGGGCGTCCAAAGGCTGACGAGGACGGCCTCGCGCGGCGGCGCCGCACGGCCGCCGGTGCTCGCGCCGTTCGACCGGCGACGGCGAGCGACGACCGCGGAGAGACGTTCGCCCCCCCCACCCGACCCCCCGCCTCCCTCACAAGACATGCGCCGGCGGGATCTGCAGCTGGTCGTTGACGCTGCTCGACAGATACTGCCCCAGGAGCTCCCGCAGCTCGCCGTTCTGCCGTCCCAGGTCGTCAACCTCGGCGAGGTCGGCCGCCCGCTTCCGGAGGATCTCGTGGTAGCTCTTGAGCCCCCGTTCGAGCGCCAACCAAGCGCGCCGTCCGCGGTCGCTCACGACCTCCGACAGGTTCTTCCAGTACTCGCGTTCCCGCTCGGCCTGGCGCTTGGTGAGGACAGCGACGCGGCCCGCGGCACCGGCGGGGCCACCGCGGCGGGCAGCGCCGGACGCGGCACGGGCGTCGTTGCCGTGGAGTTCGACGAATCGCTTGAGGGCGGCGGGGGCGTCAGCGGGGGAGACGAGCTCGAGGTGGAGTTCGGGTTCGTCTGGTTCCGAGTGGCCACTCGAGGACGCGTCGGACCCGCCATCGTCGGACCCACCGTGGCCGCCGTGGTGCAGCGCCGACCGACCGCCCTGCGTCGCGCCAGAGTCGACGCGGCTGACGGCCCGGACGGACGCTCCTGCGCCGTAGGGACCCATCCCGCCGAATCCCCCGTAGACGGACTCGGCGGTGCTCGCCACGCCGCGCCCCCCTCCGCCCCCCGGGTCCCGCTCCCGCATGCTCTGCTGCCGCAGCGACTGCCGCATCGTCATCCCCCCCGCGCCGGCGCCCATCGCCCCCCGTGCGGCCGGGCGTGCGGACAGCTGAGCCGCCAACCGGTCGAAGAGCTCTCCGTTGGTCACCCCCAGCGCTTCTAGCGTCGCGCACTGCAGAGCTCGCTGGCCCTCGAGCGACAGAAGACCGCCGGGACCGCCCGCGAGCACCGCCTCGGCCCGCGCCGCGGGCGACACCAGGAACGACCCTTCTGCCGCCACCAGAACCAGCATTTCACTGTACAGCGGATCATCCAGCCGCTCGTTGAGCTCGGCTCGCGCCTTGGCGTCGATGGCGCTCGAGAACCCGCCGCCACCGCCCATGCCTCCAGCTCCTGACGTGGACGGCTCGCCGTCGACGCCCTCGCCGTGGGCGGGCGCCCCCCCCGCCGCCTCGCGCTCGGCCGCCTCGGCCGCCCGCTCGGCCGCCTCCCTCTCGGCTTTCAGCGCTGCTTCCCTCGTTTCCTCGGCCACCATCTCCCAAGGCGACTTGAAGGTCGCGTCGGCGGGCGGGCGCCACTCGTACCCTGGGACGGGTTGGTGAAAGAGAGGGGTGGGTAAGGGGAGAGAGATGGATGGAAGACAGGGACTGAGCGAGGAGCGAGGGGGGACCCCACCGACAGCCGCGAGCGAGGAGGGGCGGAGGGAGGAAGGAGACAGGAAGAGGGAACAGACTCGCCCAACAGCTGCTCGTGAATGACCTTGTCAGCCTCCAGCACCCGTCTGACGTGGCCCGCGATCAACTGGTCGTTGTGCGCCCAGACTTCTTGGTAAGCCCGCCAATCGGCATCCTCAAAGTGCCGGAACTTGTGCTGAAGGTCCTTGAACAGCTCGGTGATGCGTCGATATTCGTCGGTCAATCGTGCGTTCTCCTCCTGGGCTCGGCCGTCGAGGTCACGGTGGCGTTCCTTGAGGGTGGCGAGGGTGTCCCGCTGGCGCTGCCGGCGACGCTTCTGGGCGTCACGCGTGCGGGCGTTTTCGGCGCTGCGTTCGACGAGGACCTTGTGGTTGTACTCGAGTTTGTCTTGGTTGAGTTGGAAGGTGGATGCCTGGGGAGAAGTGGACGGATGAGACAGATGGTACGGTCGGTGTGGATGGGATGGATGGTACGGATGGGTTGGATGGGGTGGACGGACAGCCTGACGGATCAACCGAGGCGTGCTCACTCGCCATGGCCTGCATGTGCCTCTCCAAGTGCAACACGTCCCGGCTCAGCCGAGCCTTCATCGCGTTAAACTCCTCAGCTTGATCCACCCGCAGCTGGTCGAGCGCGTCAGCCCGCGCATCGGCCGTCGCAAGCGCCTCGCGCTGGAAATCCGCTTCGGCCGCCCTCCGGGCGTCGAGCGCGGCGTGCACCTCAGCGTCGTGCCGCTCCATCATCTCGGCCTGCTCCTCCTCATGGGCCTTGAGAACGTCCCGGGCCTCTTTGGTCGCCGTTCTCTCCAAAACGTCGAGCTGACGCGCCATCGCGTCGAGCTGCTCGTCGACCTCGGCCGCGTGCAAGCGCAGCGCGGCGAGGTACGCGTCGTCCTTGCTGCGGTGCTCCTTGGCCAACTCCGCCGCCAACGCGTCCTTGGCGGCGACGATGGCGTCGCAGGCGGCCGTCTGCTCCTGCAAGGCGCGAGCGAGATCCTGCGGACTCTCCAGCTCGAACAGAGCGGCCCACTTGGAGTCGACCGCCTCGTTCTGCGCCCGCGCCTGGGCGGCGCCGCGGGACAGCAGATCCAGCAGCTCGGCTCGGCGGGTCTCCTCTGCGGCTCTTCTCGAGCGCTCGCGGTCCATCGCGCGATCGCGCGGCTCGTCGACCTCGCGGTCGGTCTCGGCCTTCTTGGCCGCCATCGTCTTGAGCGCCTCGGCCAGCCGGGCGGCGCCAAGGCCGGGCTCCTCCTCGGGCTCCCCACGGTTGTCCGTCTCACCGCGGGCCGCTGCGCGGGCGGCGGCGAGGCGCTCCTCGATGCGCTTCTTGCGCTCTTGGATGCGGTTGGCCCTGCGGGAGGGTGTCGTAGGGGGGGGGGGGGGGGGGGGGGGGGGGGGGGGGGGGGGGGGGGGGGGGGGGGGGGGGGGGGGGGGGGGGGGGTTGACGCGGCGTGGGAGAGAAGGACGACTGACCGACGTCGCGCCGTCACCTCCTCCGGCCTGCGCCCGGGCGGCGCAGCGGTCTCCCGCGCCTAGACCGGCGCCGCGGACGCTCCGGAGGCGGCCTGGCGCTCTCTGACCTCGACGAGACGCCCGTAATCCTGGTCCCGCTTGCCACGCGTCTCCGCTAGGGGCCGGCCCATGCGCATAACCCCGGGCCCTCGGCGCGGCCCCGAACCGGGGCAGCCCCGGGAGAGGGCTCAACGTTGGGGTGGGGGGCACGTCACGTCGCGTCCCGTCGCGCGTCTCTGACTGCGACGCCGTTTGAGCGCGCCGAGAAGCCCGCGCGTCGCGAGGGCATCCCGAGAGGACGTCGTCGTCGGCCGCGCGCCCTCGGCGCCGCGCGTTGCTGGGGCTCGCCGCAGGGTCTCGTCGTCCCGGAGGCCTTCGGGCTCCTTTTTCCCCTCCATGGTGAACAAATTCCGCGCTACGCGGAACTGGAGGCCATCGGAGCGAATAGGAGCCTTCAGTGCAGCCGGGCCTCGGCCGCCCTCTGTCTCCCTCTGTCGAAGGCCCGCTCGTCCCCCCGCATGCCAACTCCGCGCCTGTGCGCGAATCCGCGCCTCTGCTTCGCGCGGTCCGGGGGTAGGGCAGTCGGACGGAACCAATCCGGCGCACACCAGCGCCTGTCGTCCTCGTCGGCGGCGGAGGGGCAGCCGGCAGTGGGGGGTCTCTCCCGCGTGTTGCTGCTCTCTCAGCTCGGTCATGACGAGACTGGATTCACACGGATCGGCGAGCGCCATGTTCATCAAAAGAGGGGTTTTCTCCACGTCGAGCCGCTTCTATCCATCAGCCCGCCCTGGCACGCCCCACCGACCCCCGCCCCTTCCGCGTAGCCCGCCCACCCGCAGGGGGTCGAGCCTTTCTACGCCGAAGGCGATGGAGGACGCTTCGGCGGTGGCGACGGCGGCCGACACGACGGAGGAGAGTTCGACGGAGGGTACAATGACGGGACGGGATTCGGCAACGGGGTAGGAGATGGCAGTACCGCCCCTGACCCCTCCCTCGCTGCCAGCGCCGGCTTCTACGGAAGCCGTGCCGCCGCCCTTAACGAGCCCGTCACGGCCATGTGCTTCGATATGGTCGACGAGGCTCTCGTGGCGGGCACGAGAGGCGGAGCTGTCGTAACTTTCGCCGTGGGGTCGGCGACAAACCCCTCATGGCACGTGGGCGCCGACGGCCACACTACCCACGACGACGGGACACTGGACGACGGGTCCTGGCACCCGCTCGCTTGGTGGCCTGGACATGAGCGAGCTGTGGCGGCCATCGTGCCGTATGGAGACCGTGTGGCGTCTGTGGCTGGGGACAGCGTGCGGGTTCAGACGGTCGGGGGGGCTGCGTCACTGACTGTGCGGGCACGGGGCGGGCGCCGTTGGACGACGGCCGCTGCCCACCCCAGCGGGTCGCCCGCTCCACTCGTCGTAGGCACGGCGTGCGGGTCGCTAGTCTGGATCGACGGCCGGGGCGGAGAGACGGTGGCCGAGTGTGGCGCGGCCAACGGCCGCGACCCACCCGCTGACCCCGTCGCCGCTGCCAGCGACCCAGATGTGGCGCGGGCGGTGACGAGTCTTGCAGTTGAGGCCACGGCGGGGCGTATCGTCCTCGCGGGACTCGCGTCAGGGGCCGTCGTTGTTTACGATCAGCGCGCCGTCGGTCACCGTGTCGGGTCCGTTGCTCCGCCCGTCGCCGCCGAACAGGCCCACGGCGGGGCTGTCACGTCCGTGGCCCTCGCACCCGACGGCTTCACGCTGGCAACGTGTGGAGCCTTCCACCGGCACCGCGACATCCAAGGTCCGGGGGGCATCCTGCCTGATGCGGCATCTCTCCCGCCTGCGCCGGCGGACCGCACAGTGCGGCTCTTCGATGCCCGGCGGGGCTGGGGAGCGGGGCCGCCGATGGCACACCCGCACGGAGGATCGTGGGTAACATTTGCGCCCCCGCGCTTCGGGGGGGCGTTGGCTCTCGTGGGGAGTCCGTCCGGCACTGTCATCGTTGCCGATGCACGCGCCGGCGTAGTGGCAGGCGGCTTTGCGGCTACGCGTGGCCGTCCCGCGCCCACTTTGTCGTTTGCGTCGAGCCTTACGGGCGACTACGTCGCTGTGGGAGACGCCGCGGGCGTCGTCTCCCTCTGGGCGTCGGGAGACCGGCCTCGCGTCACGCCCCTCTCGGCCGACGGGCTGCCCCCATGGCGGCCCGACCCCGTTGACGCTGTCCGCCGCGCACCGCCACTTGTCGAGGAAGCAGCAGTGCCTGCCGACTTCCCCCCACTCGACCCCGGCCCGTACATCGAGGCGGAGAACGACCGTCTCGTCCGCACGGGAGCCGTTCCGCTGAGCGCAGAGCCGTGGCTTTCGGCCACAGGCAGCCTCGGCGGGCCCGCCCGCTTTGACGGCCGCCCTGCCCGGCCTGCCATCTGCTCCGTGGGTCTCCCGCCCCGCGAGGTCCACCCGGATGTCGCAGCCACGCTGAGACCCGCCCCGCTCCTAGGCAATGGCGTCCTTGTAGCCGACAACCCCGCCTGGACGCGTGCTGGCGGCGGCCGCGCCGCCCGCGCGGGCTCAATTCACCTCCGCGTGCGACGCAGCCAGGGTCGGCATGAGGCCCTTGCAGCCGCCCAGGCCGCTGCTGGTCTCGGGGGCGGCGACGGCGACAATGACGCCGACCCTCGCGGGCCCCAGTCCCCCCATGCGCCAGCCTGGGACCGGCTCCTGCCCCGCGCGCTCCGCCACGTAGAGGCCACTGTAGTCAACGCCCGTGAGCGCGGTCCCCGTCCGTTTGCCGAGTACGACTTCCGCGGGGCCAACGACACTCGCCTGTCCGGACTCGAGAACGACTGCGCCAACGCCTACGCGAACGGTGTGCTGCAAGCCCTCTTCTACTGCCCTCCTTTGGCCAGAGGTCTGCTGAGTCACCGGCCTGACCCGAGCCGCGAGGGGTGCCTCTCGGACGAACTGGCTCATTTAGCCGCAATGTTGCGGCTAGCGGAGCCATCTGACCCGCCTCAGGCTACAAACTTTCTGGCGGCGCTGTGGACCGACCGGGAGGCCGTGGGGCTTGGTCTCTGCGAGGCAAAAGGGGGCGCAAGTGGCCGGGGCGGCCGGGGGGACGCTGAGGCAGGGGCAGCGGTGCTCAGGCACCCGGGAGCACGGGCCCAGGCCCTGGCGCAGTTTTTGTTGGGACGGCTGGCGAGCGAGGGCGCCCTGTCGGACGCGATGGATGTCGAGGCCCTGTTTGAGCTTCGGTGGCGCGAGACGAGCACGCCGGCAGGGCCACGACCGGGCGAGGCGGGTGCTGCGCGGCGGCTGGCGGCAGGAGGGGCGGGCGGGTCGGGCATCCCCGCCCAGGTGCGGGACCGCGCGGCCATGGTGGTGGAACTGCGATACCCCGAGGACCCAGGCGCGATGTCGGGCTCCGGGCCCGATGCCAAGCCGCGCATCGGGGAGCTACCGGCCGCTGCGGGGGCGCTTCCGTTAGCGGCGCTTAACCCGGTGGCGGCGACGCTGTTGCGAGCGGCGGCTGCGCCCCGGGGGCAAAGTCCCTCCTCCAAACGGCCCTCGTTCTCCGAGGTGCTCCGGGACACGCTCGCTCGCCGCGCCGTCGTGCGGGCATGGTTTGAGGGTGGCGGCGGCGGCGGCGGATCGGGCGGCAGCGGCGGTGGCAGCGGTGGCGGCGGGTCGTCGGGCGGTGGTGGTTACCGTCTCGTTGAGCAGTGGCGCGAGGTGGCCTCGTTGCCTGATTTCCTGTGGCTCGGGACGGGGCTCGAAGAGGCCACCCGGCTGCGGTGGTGGGCCGACAGCGGGGACCGTGGCGACAAGGGGGGCGGCGGCAAGCCGTGGCTCCCGGGGGCGATCGAGATACGATGGACGCCGCGGGCGCCCGTCGGCCCAAGCACTGCAGAGAAAGCCAAAGCCGCCGCCGCCACTGCCGCCGCCGCCGCTGCTTCCGCCGCTGTGCCTACAGGGTCGTCATCGTCTGGCGCCGGCGTGGGGTTGTCCCGGGGCCGCGATGGCCGCGGGAGGGACGGGTCCCGTGGGTCGGGAGCCAGCCGCGACCGTGGCTGTCCTGCCGCAACCGCAACAGCTGTGCCAACGCCCCCCCCCCCGGACCCTCCCTCCCCTCCCCTCCCCCCCGCCCGTCTCCGTGTCCGCGAGGCCGAGTCTGCCGCCGAGCTCCTC
>Ga0181573_10001850_pt1 | contig 20243 bp, 6 predicted proteins | sample 101ome_25_FD_148643 | JGI IMG/M metagenome (GOLD analysis project Ga0181573, IMG submission 148643) | Coastal salt marsh microbial communities from the Groves Creek Marsh, Skidaway Island, Georgia - 101409BT metaG (spades assembly) | ecosystem: Environmental > Aquatic > Marine > Intertidal zone... | reverse complement strand
TTGACCGGGGGCGGGGGGGGGGGGGGCTGTGTAGGAAACCTTGGACGACCGAGGGCCACGAGAGATATTTTGGGACGACTGGACGATGGAGAAAGGGCCACTGTTCAAGCGCGGGGCGATCCGGAGCGTGCAGCGCGCGTCAGGCGCTCTCCAACCCTCCTCTCACCATGGCGTCGAGATCGGCTCTTCGCCGCGGCCTGGCGGTGATCGGCGACGCGTACGCGCGCTCGTCGCGCGCGGCGAACGCCGGCGGCGGTAACAACGCCTTCGCCGGCGGCCAGCACATCCACCGGTGCGTATACGGAGAAGATTGCTCCAAGCGTCGTCCCCGAAAACCCCGTGTCCGCCCGGCGACTGACCCGTGCTCACCCCCTAAACTTCCTCGCAGGCTGCTTTTTACCGCGTCGCGCGACACGGCCAACCCCAACGGGACCCGCGGCTTCGCCGCCAACGCCGATCGTGCGTGCCCCAGCCCGGAAAACCTCAAATCCTTTCGCGCGCGAAAAAGATTCCAAAAGTCGCGGATCTCTGACCCCGCCCCTCCCCCTCCCTCACCTCCGCAGTTCCCCCCCACCAGGTCGTGCCCTTTCCGTCCCTTTCACCGACGATGACCCACGGCGGCATCGCCGGTTGGAAGAAGAAGGAGGGCGAGTTCGTCGCGACGGGCGACATCCTCGCCGAGATTCAGACTGACAAGGCCACGATGGAGATGGAGTCGATGGAGGAGGGTTGGATGGCGAAGATCATCGTGCCGGAGGGCACCGAGGACATCCCGGTGGGCAAGCCCGTGGCGGTGCTATGCGAGGAACAGGCCGACATCGCCGCGTTCAAGGACTACGTTCCCGAAGCGAGCGCCGACGCCCCGCCAGAGCCGAAAGACGCGGCGCCCGCCAGAGCCGTGCTCGAGCGACCCGACTACCGGCCCATCGGCGAACGAAGCGTGCCGCTCACCACGGGGCTGGCGAGCAAGCCCCTCGAGGACGGTGCCGCGGCGCTGGCGCCCGTGCTGGACGCCGACTCGCCCGTCATGACCGTGCGCGACGCGCTCAACAGCGCCCTGGCCGAGGAGATGGAACGCGACGAGAAGGTCTTCATGATGGGCGAGGAGGTTGGCGACTACCAGGGCGCGTACAAGATCACGAAGGGGCTCCTGCAGCGCTTCGGCGCCGACCGCGTGAGGGACACGCCCATCACCGAGGCGGGTTTCACCGGCCTGGCGTGCGGCGCCGCGATGATGGGCCTCAAGCCAGTCGTCGAGTTCATGACGTTTAACTTTTCGATGCAGGCCATCGACCACATCGTCAACACCGCGGCCAAGACGCTGTACATGTCCGCGGGCACCATCTCCTGCCCGATCGTGTTCCGCGGGCCCAACGGCGCCGCGGCGGGCGTCGGCGCCCAGCACTCCCAGTGCTTCGCGGCCTGGTACATGTCCATCCCGGGCCTCAAGGTGCTCGCGCCCTACGACGCGGAGGACGCCAGGGGCTTGCTCAAAGCCGCGATTCGCGACCCGGACCCCGTCGTCTTCCTCGAGAACGAGCTGATGTACGGCGAGTCGTTCCCGGTGAGCAAGGAGGCGCTGTCCACCGACTACGTGGCGCCCATCGGCAAGGCTCTCGTCATGAGGCCCGGCACGGACGTCACGCTGGTGAGCTTCAGCAAGATGGTCGGCTTCTGCAAGACGGCGGCGGATGAGCTCGCGAAGGAGGGTATCGAGGCCGAGGTGATCAACCTCAGGTCCCTGCGCCCGCTGGACAGGGACGCCATCGCCGCGAGCGTCCGCAAGACCAACCGCATCGTCGTCGTCGAGGAGGGCTGGCCCCAGGCTGGCGTCGGCGCGGAGATTGCCACCATGGTCATGGAAGACGCCTTCGACCACCTCGACGCGCCCGTCGAGCGCGTCACCGGCGTCGACGTGCCCATGCCCTACGCCGCGAACCTCGAGAAGGCGGCGCTGCCCCAGGTCGAGGACATCGTGCGCGTGGCCAAGCGCGTGTGCTACAAGTAAAAGAGAGGGGCGAGCGCCTCTGTCGAGTTGATTTTGTAATTCACCATTCATCTTTTTACATTGTTACCCTTTACAGCCCGCGTCTCGTTTTACACCCGTACCTTCGTAGTTTACATCGCCCTCGCGTTCATTCAGGCGAACGCCCCGGACCGCGGCTGCATGCACCGCACGCCCGCGGTGTTCCTCGGCCCGTTATTTCGCCTCATCGCGCCGTTCAGGTGGAAGAAACCCGGTCCGTCGCCCGCGCGTCGACTGGACTCCTTGCGAGCATTCGCCAGCGCCTCCTTCGCTTTCCTCTGGATCGCGTGCGGCGTGCGGCGTCGCGCGGAGATGCGCGCGGCGCCCACGCGTCGCGCGACGGCGGCGGGCGCGCTCGCCGCCCGCCCGCGCCCCGCCCGCCCGCGACCGCGCCCCGCCTCCAGCCCCGACGCCGCGCGAATTCCCGTTCCCGCCGGTGGCTCGTTGGCGTCGTCCCGCCCGTCGCTCGAAAACCTTCGCCCGGAATTTGCGTCGGCGTCGTTCGACGGGGCGCCGCCGCGGCCCGTCATCGCGTCCTCCATCCATTGCTCCCGCAGCACGGACTCCTCGTCCATGTCCATGTCCTCGGGCCCGGCGAAGGGTAGGTCGGAGAGGTTCTCGCGCAGAGAATCGTCGGCGATGACGCGCGCGACGACGACGCTTCGGGACGGATCGATTCGATCCGGGGCTGCCGGGGGACCCGCGGACGGGGACGAAGGACCGGAACCCGCGCGGTGGAACTCGCCGTTCCACGGACCCATCAGCACGCGCCCGTGACCGGCGTGTACCGTCGGAGTCACGCCGGGGGGAACCGCGACGGAGGACCCGGGGGTGCCCGGGGCGAAAACGTTGACCGGCATCGGCATCGTCGCGTCGTCGCCCCTTACTTGTAGATCTCGACGAGGGGTCGCGGCGACGATCGGTCCCCTCAGATGCGCGAGTCGCGGGGGAAGAAACGACGCGCCGGTCTCCACGGCCTCGTCCTCCTCGACGGGAAACAGCACCGCGTTCCTCGTGTCCTTTCTCGCATCCCTCTTTGTCGTCCTGGTCATCGGAGCGGGGGAAAGGTCCAGGGAGATGAGGAGAATCCCTTTTCCAAACGTTTCGCGGGAATTCTCACTGAAGGCGGGCGCGAAGATCTGGGGAGAAACGACGGGCGCGCGAGTCGAAACGCACCTTCCGGACCTGCCGGACCCTTTGGTGGGTCCGGAGCGCTGTATCAAGGTTTCCATGGCGACGATCCGGCCGTGTGTGGCGCGGACGGGATCTGACGGTACACGTCGACAGGAGTGCTGCCGGAAAAAGGTCACGTGGTGCGGGCCCCCGACGACAGCCTGGCCCCGAGAGGCAAGGAGGGGGGGCGGGCGAGGAGAATGTTCGTCGAACCGCGAGCGAGGGAATCCTGACTGACCCTCCTGTGCTCGCCTCACGAAAATAACTGTCTCGAGAAATCTCGTCCTCCACCGAGTGTCAGGGTTTGTTAACGAGTAAACAGACCCTATTTGGGCTTTGCCAGCCCGAGAACTCGCATTGCATTGTCATTGGTTGAGGTAGTTACAGCTGGGATAGCGAATTAATAAATGCCGACCGGCTCCGCTCCGTCGAGCACAGCGGGTACGCGCGTCAGCACCGGCAGCGCTCCTGTCACGAGGCGCGACCGCCCTCGATCCGATCCACCCCGAACCCGGCGGCTCCCGGGCGCGGGTGACTCGCGCGCGAATCCGGTCCCCTCCTGCGACTCGGTTTCCCGCCCAAGATGCTGGACAAGCCCCTCTTCGGGCAGCAGCTCCCGTTCAAGACGTCGATCCCTCCCGCGCGGCTCGTGCCGTGGCCCGTCCGCGCGGGCCTCTCCGCGGGCCTCGCATCGCTGCTCTCCCTGTTGAAAAAGACGCTGTTCAAGGACGTGGGATGGGACGACAACGTGCTGCCCGTGCCCGTGTTCGCCACGGTGGTCGCAATCGTGTGCACCGCCAAGACGCGCGGAGGCACCTACATGAACTGCTGGCACGTCATCAACGGAACCATCGCGGGCGCACTCGGCTCCGCGCTGTTCCTCGCGCTCCTCGGTGACTCCGTCGCGGCGGTCATCGTCACCAACTCCCTCATCGGCGCCGGCGTTCTCTACCCCCGCGGCATCCCCGTGCTCGCGCAGAAGTTCGCATTCGGCGGGTCCACCATCTGCGTCTGGGGCGTCTACGAGAACCTCGACTTCCGATGGCAGACCCTCGGGGTCCCGCTCTCCGCCGCCCTCGGCGCCCTCGCCGCCGTCCTCGTCGCCCTCGCGCCGGAGACGTCCGCCATACGCTCCGTGAAGCGCGAGGCGGACAAAGTCGTGGACTTTCTCGAGGAGGCGCTCGACGACGCAGTCACCGCGTACGCGTGGCGATCGGACCCGTCCCAGCGCGAGATGCTCCGCGCGAGGGTCACCAACTCGATCACGCAGGCGGAGGCGCACCTCTCGAAGCTCAAGGAGGCGGCGAGGGACGCGCGATGGGAGCGCAAGGTTCTGATCGGCATCGACATGCTGACCAAACCCGAGAAGGACCGCAAGAGCCACAAGAGCAAGGCGGAGGAGTTCATCCCGGTTTTGGTGGAGGTGAGCATGAGCCTCAAGGGCATGGAGCTCGCCCTCGAGGGATTGAACGCGGTTCAGGTGGACCGCTGGCACCTCCTCGAGGGAGACGCCGCAGACGAGCGGGTGAAGGGCCGACCGGCGCCCATGTTCGACGGCGATCCCGAGGGTTCCCTCGCCGCCGTCAAGGATGTCGTGGTCCAGGCGATGCGCGACGCCGTCAAGCCCAGGCGCCGCGACGATATAAACAACTCCGGACAGGTGGCGGCGGACCTCCGCGAATCCCTCGCGCGGCTGGACGACGTCATCACCGAGGAGCGCAAGAGGCACTACGCCCCTTCGCAGGCGGCGAGCGACGCGAGGGAGACGGTCGCGAGGAAGGCTCTGCAGGCGAACCACCTGTGGATCTTCGCGTTCCAGAACCTCGCGGAAAAACTGCGGGCGCACCACGAACCGACGTGGGCGTCGAGCCCGGGCGACACGTGCCAGACGTGCGCGCTCGCCGAGACGTCGCCGGCCAAGCCCAAGAAGGGGCCCAAGGGTCCCATGGTGGATCCCCGCGACGAGATCTCCGCGCTGTTCAACTGCAACTTCAGGGCCAACTCCGACCAGGTGCTGTACGCGATGAAGCTCTCCGCCGCGTGCGCCATCGCGGCCATCGTCGGCTGGATCGTGAGCGAGAACGGCTCGTGGGCGGCGCTCGCCGTGTCGATGGTGGGCACCCGCGAGAGCCGCGCCGTCGGCGGCTCCTTCAACGCCGCGCTCCTCCGTATGCAGGGCACCATCTTCGGCGCCATGTTCGCCTACACCATCATGTCGTGCGTTCAAGGCGAGCACGAGTCCTTGGCGGGCGGCGCGAGGCTCATCCTCCTCGCCGTCTTCAACTTTCTGTGCACTTTTCTCAGGCTCAACGCCGACTACTCCTACGCGGGCGTCGTCGCCGCTTTCACCGCGTACGTCGTGGCGCTCGGCATCCCCGACGGCGCGTCCACCACCGAGGCGAGGGCGTACGCCCACCTCCGCATCGAGCAGAACCTCCTCGGCATCGTCATACTCGTCGTCATCGAGGTTGTCCTCCTGCCGACGTTTGCGCATGACGCCGCGAGGCGAGCGGCGAGCGAGGCGACTGCCGCCGCGGAACACGCCGCCGAGGTTGTCTACGACGCCACGGTGGGCACCGACTGCATCACGTGCCGCGACCGCGCCGCCAAGGACGCGGGCGGCGCCCTCGACGACTTGCGCGAAAAGCTCGCGACGCTCAACACCCTGCTCGTGCAAGCCGCCGCCGAGCCCCACCTGTGGTCGCCCAAGTTCCCCCTCGAGCCGTACCAGCGCATCGCGACCGAGACGGAGAGCGTGCGCAGGGTGCTCGGGCTGATGCGCGCGGCGCTCACGGCGATGGCCCACGGCGGCGACCGCCGCGGAACGACCGAGGGTAGCGGCGATCCGAGGCGCATGATCCGCGAGTTGCTGTCGCCCACGGATGGCTTCGTCACCGACCTTCGCAGGGCGGTCAAGCAGAGGCTCGGCCGCGCGTCGCACGACCTGGCGGAGGGCGAGGGTCACTGGGAGACGAAGAAGGCGGCCGCGTCCATCGCCCGCGCGCAGGCTTCGCTCCACCGCGCCTTCATCCTGCACACGCTCGAGATTCGGGTGAGGTATCAGGCGGGCGAGGAGGACATGTTCCTCCCCAACCACCTCATGGTTCCCTGGCACGCGTTCATGTCCTGCACGGCCGTGCTCGCGCTCAACGTGGAAAACCTGAGCCAGGCGTCGTGGGAGGCGCTCCTCGCGGTCAAGCCCCCGGTCGGCGGCGACGAGGAGGAGGATTGGGAGGACGAGCCCGAGGATGACGAGCTTTACTCGGGCGGCGGCGGAAAATACGACGACGACGACGACGTCAGACCGATCTCCGCCTCCCAGCCCTCGTTCAAGCGTTCTGGCAGCGGTAACAGCGGCAGGTCGGGCGATGCGCCGTACACCAACGGCGTCAAGTCCCCGGAGCAGTCCCTGGGAAGGCTGTGAGCGATCGACTCTTGTCGATGATGTGGATGCTATAAATAAACTTTTTCCTGACTTTCGTTGAATTGTTGACAAGCCAGTTTTCCCGAAGGAAGCGCTGTTTGAAATCTAGACTCGTCACGCGCGCCGCGAGGCGTCTGCTGGAGCGGCCCGCTCAGTCTTCTTCCCGGAGCCCGCGAGGCTCATGGCGCCACCGAAACAACCCGCCGCGGGAATGCGCTCCATCTCCAGCTTCTTCGCCCCGAAGGCGAAGGCGCCCCCCAAGGAGCAGCTGCCCGGCATCGCCAACGGGGCGATCGCGCCCGACCCGTCCGAGAGCCCGTCGCAGAGCCCGCCGTCCGCCGACGCGCACGGGGCGACGCGCGCCGCCAAGTCCGCCAAGACGTCCGCGTGCGCCGCGCCCGGCTCCGCGACCCTGGGCGGCGGGGACGGGAACACTCCGCCGGCGGCGCCCTCCACCGCCGTCTCCAACGACGAGCAGCACGCGCGGATCGATCCATCCCCGCGCGCCTCCGCGCGGGCCGAGTCCCCTCCGGGCGACGCCCCCGCGACCGCGACGACCGCGAACGGCGCCGCCGGCGACGTCGGGCGAAGGATCGCGGTGCTCTGGAAATCCGAGCGCAGGTACTTCGCCGGGAACGTGGCCGCGTACGACGCCGCGAACGGGAAGCATCACGTTCGTTACGACGACGGAGACGACGAATGGATCGCGCTCGCGAAGCACGACGTCAAATGGGACGCCGACGCCGAGGCGGAGGCCAAAAAGAAGGCCGCCCCCGTGGACGACGACGACGACGACGACGACGACGAGGACGATGACGACGACGATGACGAGTCCGATGAGGCGCCCCCGAGGACGAAGAGGGGACGCGTCACCGCGAGACGGGCGGCGGCGGCTAAGGCGCTGCGGCGGGTCGGCTCGAAGAAGTCCGGCGAAAGAGGCGGCGGTCGACCCGCGCGTCGCGCGGCGGGCGCCAAGAGAAAGGTCGTCCTCAGCGATAGCGACGACGACTTCGACGCGGGCGGAGACGAGGACGCGTCCGAGGGTGGCGACGAGAGCGAGAGCGAGTTTGAGGTTGAATCCGAGGAATCGGAGGATGACGACGACGACGACGCTTCGGAGGAGGAGAGCGAGGAGGAGGAGAGTCCCGGGCCGAAAGGAAAGCGCGGCGGGGCCAAGTCGAAACCCGCGCAGCCGGCGAAGAAGGCGACGCCCGCAAAGGCGAAGAAGGCGACGCCCGCGAAGGCGAGGAATCCGCCGTCGTCGTCGGGCGGGAAGTCGCTGGCTGCCGCCTTGTCGGAACCGGTTTTGGCGCCCACCGGTTCGCCCGAGCTCAACCCGGCGCACTACGAGGCGCGAGAGCGGCTCATGTTCCCGTGGCTGCAACCCGATAAGAGACGGGACGCGTCCGGGCGCAGACCGTCCGATCCCGAGTACGACCCAACCACCCTGCAGCTCCCCGGCACCTTCCCGAAGTGCAAAGACGCGACGGGCAAGCCGTTCACGGTGTCCCCCGGCCAGGCGCAGTGGTGGCGGTTCAAGGCTGCGCACTTCGACAGCGTCATCATGTTCAAGATGGGCAAGTTCTACGAGCTCTTCGAGATGGACGCGCACGTCGGCGCCGCCGACCTCGGCTTGCAGTACATGAAGGGCGAGCAGCCGCACTGCGGATTCCCGGAGAAGAATTACGCCGCCAACGCCGAGCGCCTGGCCCGCGCGGGACACAGGGTCGTGGTGGTGGAGCAGACGGAGACCCCCGCGCAGCTCGCCGAGCGCAAGGCGAGGGACAAGTCGGTCAAGGACAACGTCGTCACGCGGGAGAAGGTTGCGGTGCTGACGCGGGGCACGCTGGTGGACACCGGCATGACGGACGCGTCGCCCGACGCGACGTATTGCGTCGCCATCCTCGAGGTGGAGGACAAAACGAGTCGGGACAAAACCGCGGAAAACCGCGCACCTAAACCCGACGGCACCGACCAGCCCGACGACGAAACCGGCGGAACCTGGATGGGCGTGTGCGCCGCCGACTGCGCCACCGGCAGGTTCCTCCTCGGCGCGTGGCGCGAGGACGCCTTCGCCGGCGGCCTTCGCGGCGCGCTCGCCGCGCTCAAACCGGTGGAGATCGTGTGCGCGCCCGGGGGCGTTGGCGCGCGGGTGATGCCCGCGCTCAGGGACGCGACGCCGGACGCGTCGATTCGATCGTTGAGCGCGGCGTCCGCGAGTTTGCTCCACCCGGACGTCGTCGTCGAGCGGCTGACGGGCGCGGAGGGATACTTTGAGGACGGCGCGCTTCCCGAGGCGCTCGCGACGTTCGGGGCTTCGACCGTGCGGGGCGAACGCGCCGCGGCGATCGGCGCCTTCGGCGTGATGACCGCGTACCTCGCGGACGCCATGATCGACCGGGATTTGATCCCGTTGGGTCGCGTGGAGGCGATTCCCGGCCCGGACGCGGCTGGTATCGAAGCGGCCCGAGGAGGCTTCGTGTCCCTCGACGCCGCCGCGCTCGTCGGCCTCGAGGTGCTGGAGGGGAGCGACGGCGGCTGCGTCGGATCGCTGCTCGACGCGCTGGACCGATGCGCCGGCGCGATGGGCCGCCGGCTCCTCCGGCGGTGGGTCTGCCGCCCGCTGCGATCCGCCGCCGCCGTCGCCGCGAGGCAGGCGGCGGTGCGGGAGATGCGATCGGAAAAGGACGCCGTCGCCGAGGCGCGCCGCGCGCTTCGCTCGTCGCCGGACCTGGAACGCGCCGCGTCCCGGCTCGTGGGGCAATCCGGCGGCCGGGGCAGGGACGCCGCGAACGTCGTGCTCTACGAGGACGCGGCGCGGGCGAGGCTTCACGGGTTTCTCAGAGCGCTGGAGGGCGTCCGCGGGGTCCTCCGCGCCGTCCGCGCCTTTGACGGCGTGCGCTCGCGGCTGACGTCCCCGGCGCTGCTCGCCATCGTCACCGAGGGCGATACGCGCGACGCCGACGCGCGGGCATGGGCCGACGAACGCCGCGTGGGGGGCGTGCGCGGGGCGTCGACTCCGGAACTGTCGGAACGACTCGCGTTTTTTGAACGCGCGTTTGACTGGGACAAGGCTCGCGAGTCCGGGCGGATCGAGCCCAAGCCCGGCGCGGACGAGGCCGTGGACGCCGCCGACGACAGGGTGTGCGCGGCGGACGAGGCGCTGCGGGAGTGGCTCGTCGGGACGCGCAAAAAGCTCGGCGGGTCCGAGCGGAACGTGAACCTCGTGAGCGCGAACAAGGACACGCACCTGTGCGAGGTGAGCGACGAGCTCGCGGGTAAGGTTCCCGCGGACTGGTCCAGGGAGGGTAAACGCAAAGGGTTCGAGAAGTTCGACTGTCCCGAGCTCAAGGCGCTCAGGGCGGAGCGCGAGGCGGCGGGCGAGGCGAGGGAACTCGCGCTGGAGAACGTCCTTCGCGCGCTGGTGGCCAAGTTTTGCGACGATTGGCCGAGGTGGCGCCGCGCCGCGGAGGCTGCCGCCGCGCTCGACGCGCTGTCGTCGCTCGCGGAGCACGCGGACGAGATCGCGGGTTCTTTCCCGGAGTCGTGTACCCCCTCGGTGATGGCGCCGGAGCGAGCCGGGGGTGGGCCGTCGCTCGACGCCGTTCGACTCCGGCACCCGTGCGCCCCCGCGCTCGCATCCGGGGAATCGTTCGTGCCCAACGATACCAAGCTCGGCGGCGGCGGCGACGCGCCGTTCCTGCTCCTGACCGGGCCCAACATGGGGGGTAAATCGACGCTGATTCGGCAGGTGTGCCTCGCCGCGATCATGGCGCACGTCGGAGCGGACGTCCCGGCGGCTTCGTTCTCGATGACCGCCGCGGATGCGATTTTTGTTCGCATGGGCGCCAAGGATAACATCATCGCGGGCCAGTCCACGTTCATGACCGAGTTGGCCGAGACGTCGGCGATGCTGAGGCGCGCGACGTCGCACTCTCTCGTGGCGATGGACGAGTTGGGGCGCGGCACCTCGACCAGCGATGGCGCGGCGATCGCGTCGGCGGTGTCCGATCATCTCGTGGACCTCGGCGCCAGGACGATGTTTTCCACGCACTACCACCGACTGGCGGACGACTGGGCCAACGACGCGCGCGTGCGTCTGGGTCACATGGGTTGCGACGTACGGGGCGAAAGCGGCGCGGAGGAGGTCACCTTCCTGTACAAGCTCACCGAGGGATCGTGCCCGAAGAGTTACGGCGTCAACGTCGCGAGGCTCGCGGGTTTACCCGAGGACGTCGTCCAAGCCGCGGCGAAGGCTTCGAAAGAGATGGAAGAGGCGATGAACGCTCGTGCGGTGATGCGGGCCGTGCAGGCGGTACGCGACGCGATGGACGAGTTCGAACGAACCGAAGACGTGTCGGTGCTCATAGCGGCGCAGCAGAGGGCGAGGCGGGTTCTGGCACACGTGAAGGACCCCGTGAAGGAGGCCAAGGAATGACGAAGACGAGAGTCGCGATCTCGGATATCACTATTTCTTCTCTTCACTGATGTAATTTTTACACGGCCGTCACCGCCACGTGCGATAAACTCGTCCCCCGATACACTCATCGCGGATCCGCGTGGACGCGTATCCTGAAGCACTCCTCCGTCGCGTCGTCCTCGTCGTTGATGAAGACCAAAACCTCCGCGGGCGCGCCCCGAACCCCGCCAGCCGCGCCCCGCGTCGCCCTCTCCCAATCCTCCGCCGGTTCGAACGTCAGTCCCATCGGCCTCGACCCACCCGCGGGCAGGTCGAGCCTGTCCGGCCTGAAGTGCAGCAGCAGAGGGTGCGTGCATCGCAGGTGAAACGTCCTGGGTCTCGCGTACGGGTTGGTGTACGTGATCTTCTTGTGCGCTCGAGCTCCGGGCGCGGCGTCGACGTCGAACGTTTTGCTCACAACCGGCCCCCTCGCGTCCGTGGCGACCAACCGCGAGTGCACCAGCTCGCCCTTCTCCAGGTCGACGAGGTGCACCGCGACGTCCAACCTGCCGGGTATCAGCGGTCGGAACGCGAGCTGTAACTCGGTGAGCGCGCCCGGCGGCAGCGAGAGCCTGTCGGGGGAAACCTGGAGTTCGTCGGGGTGCGAACAAAACGCGGCGACCCTTCTCGTGGCGCCGCCCCCCTGAACCACGACGCTCGCGTGGCTCGACTGGCCAACCAGCGACGACACGTCCACCTTGGGCGTGGCGTGCACGAACACCCGCCAAACAGCCGCGAGTGTACCGAGGAACGAGTCGGCGTAGACGCAGACGTAAAACGCCGCGCTGCCCTCGCCGCACTTGTACCTCAACGCAACCTCGTCAACCTCGCCATCCTCCTCGGACTCGGTGGTGACCACCGCGGCGGCGACGGCGGGATCCGAGGCGCGCACGGCGAGGCACCCCCGGCCGCTCGCGTCCCGCGTCGCCACACCGGGCGGCGGCGGCAGTCGCTCCTTGAAAAACTCATTCTCCGCGGTTTGGAACCTAAACGTCCTCGCCACCGTCATGGCCCTCGGCCGGATGTCCACGTGGAGCACCGACGCGGACGTCCCGTCGTCGGCGTTGACGAAGTGCACGGCGACGGCCCTGGACCGAAGGTGCAGGCCCTCGTCCGGTGCGCCGCGCTTGATGTCGCTCGAACTCGAGTCAAAGGAGACGGGCTCCGCGTCAAAGGACTGAAACTTGAAGGGCACCTTGAGAGACTCGCCCGCGAGGAGGAACAGCCTGTTCCCGGCGAGCGCGTCGTCCTCCATGCCGGGCGCGACGGCGGACAGGCCGGACGCGGCTCGCAGCGCGCGCCACTCCGCGGTGGAAGCGACGAGGGAGATGTCCGGGTCGTCGCATCGAACCTCGAAAACGCAGTCGCGATCCGCGGGTGATTTAAACTCGTGCTCGAAGAAGCACAGCTCGCCGTACGACGGCCGGATGACCTTGCGGCCGCTGATGCCGCTGCGGAGCTTCTCGAGGACCGCGGCTCGCTTGGCGCGGCGGCGCGCGGCGTCGATGTCCGCGAGAAGCTTCGCGCGAACCTCGGACTCGGCAAACTCGAGCCTCGGGGGCGGGTTTAGTGCAACCTCCGCCTCGAGGCCGTGCGCATCTTCCCTCGCGAGCGGCTTTCCCTCGCGAATCTCCCTCAGGCGCTGTTGTCGGCTGAGCTTCCTCGCCTCCTGCTCCTTGAGCACGCCGCGTTCGTCGCGAGCGTCCGCGCGCGCCGCTGCTCGACGAGCGGCGATGCCCGACTTGGTCGCGGGGGCGAGGTCCGTAGACGTTTGCCGAGGCGGCGTGTTCTCAATCTGCGCGCCGCCGAGGATGGTCGCCGCGAGCACCCCGCCGCTCTCCGGGACGGCGCGAACCCTCACGACGTTACCCGCGGCGCCGTCGCCGCCTTGAGCGGACGGGATGAGGCTCCTGTCGGGTCGCCTCCCGACGTTGATGAGGCGAACCAAGAGAGCGCCCCGCGCCATGCCGGCGCCGGGGGCGTCGTCGATCGCGGGTAGCTCCTCGCCACGCGCCGCCGCGAGCGCGGATCTGCGCCGTCGTCCCTTGGCCGCCTCGTCGACGGTCGCCTCGCGGTGGTCCAACACCGGCGCCTCCACCATCACCTCCGCCGAGTCCCGCCCCTGCCTGAGCAAACCGGTGAGGTCGATCGAGCACGTCCCGTGCTGCATCAGAGAGCTACCGTCCCAGACGTCCACGCTGAGCCGCTGCGTCGCGCAGTAGTCGACAAACGCGCATCGGCGCGCGTGCATCGCGTCAGGACCGTCCGGGATCTTATCCCCGGTGCCGTTACCGGTCCCGTCAACCTTGAACCTGAACCACGCGTCGCCCGCGCGTTCGCCGCCGTCGGACCTCCTCGGAGCGCCCTTGGGCACGAGCATCTGCGGCTCACCGCGGGGAACGTCGGGGGGCGACAGCTTGCACGGCTTGGAAGTGGACGCGGGAAAGTCGAAGAAGTTGAACGTGAAGTGCACGTCCGCGAGCTGCGAGGTTGAGTTGAGCGCGTCGAACTTGCGGTAGGCCAAAAATTGAACGATGACCTCGTTGATCGCTCGGATATCCCTGTGCTCGCGGACGATGTCCGGCGCGGGCGGGTCCTGCGGATATCCCCGCGCGCGCGAAGCGGCGGCCCGAATGGCGTCGCGGACATCCGGCGGGAGCGTCGCGTCCGCGCCAGCAGCGTGGAGCCTCGCGCGGGTGGCCCGGCTGAATCCGCCGAGGGCGCGAGCCGACGCGAGGGGCTCACCCGCATCCGCGGCGGCGCCGCTGAAGAGCGCGGAGGACCCCACGGCGGGACCCGCGGCGGGCCACTCCTCATCGGGATACACGGGCTCGTCGTTGATCGGGTCGATCGGGACGCGCGGCGGAGTCGGGTCCGCGTTCCCAACCTCCGGGGATACGCGAGGGGACCGGTCGAGCGGTTGGGTTGCTGTATGGGTCGAATGCGGTTGGGCGCGCACGGGCGCGACCCCGGGCGCGGCGTCCCTCGAGCCACGCAGGTCGGTCTTGATGACGTTCACCGAGCTCGCCAGCTCGTTCAGCTGAACCTGCATCCGCTCCATCACCTGCACCAGCTGCTGCTGGGAGGACAGGTCCATCTTCGCGGCGGCGAGCGCCGCCTCCGCCTTGGCCCGTTCCCGACCAGTCATGGAAGTGTCCTTCAGCGCGGTCTCAGCCTGCGCCATCTTGCTCTTCGCCTGCGCGACGTTATCCGCGACGGGGGCGTCGAGCAACGCGCGGGCAGCCTCGGCCTGGGACGCGCCGCTCGCTCCCGTGTCTCCCTCTGCGGCGCCGAGCGTAAACGCGACTGACACTTCATCGTCCTGGGACGCGCCGCTTCGAAACACCGCGCGCCAAACCTCCTGCGGCGCCTGCACGACAGACCGCCAATCCACGCACGGCTCCGCGCGCGGACCCCGGCCCTTGCGCGTCGCGAGGAGCACCTCCTCGCCGATTCGCAGCGCGAGGCCTCCGGAGAAGGTGTCCGACGTCGCCCCGGGGGCTGATTCGATCCCCGGGCGAAACGGACACGTCGCCGCCCATCCCAGCGTCACCGGCGGCTCGCCCCGCTTCCCCGGCGCGCGGTACAGAACCTCAACCACGAGGACCACGAGTACATCCTGGGGAACGTCCGGGACGATCGCGTCACTTTTCATGACGATGCAGCTCGGTGAACCCTCGGGGTCGACGGCGAAATCAGACGCCTCGACGGATTCGCCCACAAAGACCCTGCCGTTGTGCGCGGTGATCCGCACGGTGACGCACTTGGCCGCCGCGATCGCCGCGGCCGACGCGGTGGGGTTCGCCGCGAGGGAGTCCACGCCCGGGGGCTTGGCACCCGCGCCGTGGAGCGCGACGGCGAGATCGGGCGACGCGGCGACCACGTCCATCATTCGCTTGGGAAGATTCACCTTCATCCCCGACAGCGACACCGCCCTCGTCGGCGCGAGCAGCGGCGACGTGAGCGTGGTGGTCACGGCGGCGACGTCGCTGGTGAGCTCGCCGTCCGCGTCGAATCGAAGCACTCCGGGCACCACGTCGCCGTAGGTGACGGGGAAATCCTCCGGGATCAGCGGCGCCGCCCTGAGAAGCGCGGGGCACGTCTCGTGGACAAAGTGGAGCTTCGCCCTACCCAGCTGGCTCGGCGGGTGCTGACCCGCGCGGGGTCTGCCCCACATCAGGTACCGCGGCGATCCCTGGCGCACGGGCGCGCTGCCCGGCGCCCCCGTCGGCTCCGCGCCCCCGGGGCCGACGGCGGGCATAGCCGCCCACCCCGCCGACGTCTCCCGCGCCACCGAACCGTCTTTTTTTCTGCGCTCCACGAGGACAATCTCCACGACGATCAGGCACCTCGGGTCGCACACGCGGGTGGTGAAGTACGCGTCGTGCTGGACGTCGAGCGTCGCCACGGGGTTTTGCGGGTCGACGCTCGTGTCGCCGGGAGTGAGCTCTGACGCCGGCATCTCGGCGGGCTCGGGCGCGGATGAACACGTCGCGCCGTGGAACGAACCCGTGCACTCGTCGTAAAACGACACGTTCACCTTGGCCTCCAACGCGTTCCCTCGGTCGCGGATGCGGGCGCACTCGGGGCCGAACGGGAACGCCTCGACCGCGAGGACCCTGAACCGATACCCCCGCGGCGCGTCGCTCGTCGACAATCCCCCCGACGCCGTCGGGACGTGGCGAGCAATCTGCCTCGCGGCGAACGCCTCCCAGTGCCCGAGCTGCGCCGCGGGGGGCGCGGGCTGCACAACCTTGGACGCGGTGTCCTCGAAATTTCGAAGGGCGTTGGAACCCGCCGCGAAGGCGCCGCCGCCGCCTTTAACCGCCGCCGCCTCCGTCGTCGCCGTCGCCGATCTCGACTCGCCGCCCTTCTTGAGCTCCTCGACGTCGCGCCTCGCAGCCTTACCGCGGAACACCGCCTGGATCTTCAGCGCGGCGTCCTCCTCCTCTTTCTCCTCTGCCGCCTTGGCCGCGACCGCGGCGGCCTCGGCTTTGGCCTTTGCCGCGGCGACGATCGAGTCGGCTTCCCTCGCCGCCGCGTGTGGGTCGACGCCCGCGAGCTCCGCGATGCGCTCCTTGCTCTGCGCCTGGACGAGGGTTTCGGTGGCGGCGACTCGGAAGTCGGTGCCCTCCACGCCGCGATAGGACGACGGGTCCGCGGGGGGCGCGGGCTCCGGCGCGGGTTCGGTCGCGGTGCGCGTCGATGGCTCGGTCGATGGCTCGGTCGATGGCTCGGTCGATGGCTCGGTCGCGGTCGTCTCTGCCGTCGCGACGGGCGCGGGAGGGACGGGCGCGGGAGGGTCGCTCACCGCCGGCGCGATGCGGCTCGCCTCCGCTTCCGCCGCAGCCGCGGATGAGGCCTGATGGGATGGGATGCGTAGGTCAGCACGAAGCGTTGCTCGATGGGGGGCCCGGGGTCGGGCCGTAGGATCCGGGGCGCGACAGTTTCAACGGGTCCAATCATGACATCAGCATTGACGTGCGGCGCGCTTGCTCGGGTGAGGATGCACGCGAGGTGCGGGATCGGCGTTTGAACACTCACCGGGACCGCATCGAGCCCTGTTGGCGGTTCTGGCTCGGAGGCCATTTCGCCCAGCTTCGCGCGCGTCTCGCGCGCTTAGCCAGTGTGGACAGAACCTCGGACGGAAAGAACCGTTGGGGGCGTCGTGGTTGTTCCTCCTGCTCGAGCGGACCTCGAGCGAACCGACCCTTTCCCCCGAAAATCAGCAACTTTAGACTGTTTGCTCGTACGGAAAAACGCGCACACGGTTTTTTCAGACTGTCCGCCTGTGCTCGAGCGTTATCAAAAACCGTTTGCGCGGCAGATCATTCGTTCAGTCCGAAACCGCCGAGGGTCGGGGTGAGTTGTTGACGAGAATTGACCTTTCGTTCCCTGTTAGTTACCCGAAGGAATCGCACAGCTTTTCAGTCAGGATTTGGCTCTTTTTTCCAGAACCCATTCCTCAATTTGTCATTGGGCACCCTCAACGTTTTTGCCGAAGAGTCCCAAAGGACCTTTATTTTGACGACCACCATCATTTGGCTAAACCTCCGCCGGCACCGCAACGCACTTTCGCGGCGCGCTCGCTCGCAGAACGCACCTACGCCCGTTCCGCATCGCATCGTCGATCGGAAAATCACGCATCGGCTTCGAACCGACGCTCCGACACTAGTCCATTCCCCGAATCCAAGCGCAACGATGGCCCAAGTCGTCGCCGTGGCGGGTGCCGCCGTTGCTGGCGTTTTCGCCGGCAAGTACCTCGAGAAGAAGGAGAAGGAGAACGAGGCCGAACCGATGGATCTCGGAGACCACGTCCTCGCCGTCGACGGTCCCGCCAACTTCGACCATGAGGCCGACATGTACAAGATGAAATATCTGTCCAACCAGTGGCCCGAGGTGCGTCCCCGATCCGACCCGCACTTTCCGATCGATCCGAGCCCATGTCGTCACCTCCCGACAGACCCGTCCCGTGCGACCGCTGTTACCGATCACGTTCGGCATTCATCAACCCACGCGCTCCCATCGTCCCGTCTCATCCAAACAGGTCCTCCCCGAGGATGCCAAGACCCCCGATGCCTGGGTCCAGCGCCACCCGTCCCTCATCCGCCTTACGGGCAAGCACCCCTTCAACGTCGAGGCGCCCCCCGCGGAGATCTACGACTACGGCTTCATCTCCCCCGTCAACCTGCACATCGTCCGCAACCACGGCGCCGTGCCCAAGCTCGACTGGGACACCCATCGCATCGAGATCTCCGGCAACGTCCCCAACCCCTACTCCATCGGCATGGACGAGCTCACGCAGATGCCGTCCGATTGCTTCCCGTGCCTCGTGGTGTGCGCAGGTAACCGCCGCAAGGAGCAGAACATGATCAAGAAGTCCATCGGCTTCAACTGGGGCCCCGCCGCCGTGGGCAACACCTACTGGAAGGGCGTCCCGCTCAGGGTCATCCTCAACCGCGCGGGCATCTACAAGCCCGGTCCCGGCCGCAGGTTCGTGTGCCTCGCCGGTCCCGAGGGCGAGCTTCCAAAGTCGTACGACGGTCAGGACGGCGGCCCGGGCTCCTACGGCACCTCCATCGACATGGAGACCGCGCTGGACCCGACCTGCGACGTCATCGTCGCCTACGAGCAGAACGGCGACAGGCTCCACCCCGACCACGGCTACCCGTGCCGCGTTCTCATCCCCGGCTACATCGGCGGCCGCATGATCAAGTTTTTGTGCAAGATCATCGTCACCGACGAGGAGTCCAAGAACTTCTATCACTTCAACGACAACCGCGTGCTCCCCGTGGGCGTCGACGCGGAGAAGGCGACTGCCGAGGGCTGGTGGTTCAAGCCCGAGTACATCATCAACAACCTCAACATCAACGGCGCCATCATCCACCCGCAGCACGAGGAGACCCTCCACGCGCCCATGAAGAAGTACACCATCAAGGGCTACGCCTACTCCGGCGGCGGCCGCAAGGTGATCCGCGCCGAGGTCTCCTTCGACCAGGGCCAGTCCTGGAAGCTCGCCAACATCAACGTGCGCGAGAAGCCCCGCTGGGCGGCCGGGTCCTCCGGCGACAAGGCCAAGCACTGGTGCTGGTGCCACTGGGAGATCGAGGTCGACGCCGACGAGATTCGCGGCGCGAACGAGATCTGCTTCCGCGCCTTCGACCAGTCGCAGAACTCCATGCCGGAGAGGCCGACGTGGAACGTCATGGGGATGCTCAACAATCCGTGGTACCGCATCCGCGTCCACCCGCTGCCCAACGGCGGTTTCCACTTCGAGCATCCCACCATCGCCGGGCCCACCCCGGGAGGCTGGATGCAGAAGATGGCGGAGAGGGCAGGCGGGGAGCTGCTCTGGGGCTGGGGCGGTCAGGGCGGGCCGGCGGCGCCCCCGCGCGCGCCGGGCACGCCTCCTGAGGCGTAAACTCTCGCTCGTTCGTCGCACGATGAGGTTCGATTAATTCACTGAATAGCACGCCAGTAATAAGCGAGCCGACGCGACGCGCGCATCCATTCCCGGTTTTAGGCGCAGTCAGATCGAGTGACGCTTCGTGTCCAAAAAGGACCGTATTTGGCTCGCGAGGCGTCGTCACTGTCGCGCGCGCTCTCGAAAGCGCCGGATCCGAGGTCGACCCCGTCTCGCCCGTCGTATCGACCCCGTCTCCGCGGTGCCCCGCGGCGCTTCCCCCATCTTCCGCCGCCCGGCCTCCGATGCCCGCGCATCCCGTCGCGACGATCCGGAACCGGCGAGACGCGCGCGTGGCGAAGGCCTCCTCGGTCTACTCCAACCCGAGCCCGAGGCTGCGCGCGCGACCGGACCCGTGCGCGGGCCTCGACTTCGAACGCATGGGCCCGCGTTGGTCCGGAACATCGGGCGGGCCGTCCGCGAAGGAGCGCGCTCTCGTCGAGGACGCGCGCGTCGCCAAGGCGAACGTCGCGAGATGCAAGGAGCGCATCGCGACGCACGAGCGCACCATCGCGTCGCAGCAGACGCTCAACGTCCGGCTCCGCGAGCGCGTCGACGCGCTCGAGTCCACCGTGGCACGAATCCTGCCCAAGACGAGCCGCGCGACCGTGCTCGCGGAGCTCGAGAACGCGCGCGACGCGGCGGCGACGGTTAAAGAGGCTGAGCTCCGAGCCACGAGGGCGGGCGCCAGACTCGACGCGGAGGTCCGCGCGAGGGACGCCGAGCGCAGAAGGATGAAGCACAGGGCGCTCGAGGTCGCGAGGGAGAGAGACGCCGTCGGGGTGAGACACCACGCGACGCTCGTGAGGCTGAGGGACGTCGAGAACGAGGCGAGGTTCGCATCCGCGGAGGTCCGGAGGCTCAAAGCCGAACTCGATCGACCGAAGCCGCCCCGCGACGTCGCGTCCCTCGATCGATCACGAGCCCGGCCCGTCGAGGACAAATCCGTGGACACGGCGGACGTCGTCGCGCACGATACGATCGGAGAGGACGAGGAGGAAGGCGCCGACGATATGATCGGAGGGCGCGTCACGGCGCCGCGTGCCGAAGTCCCCGCCATCGTCGACTGGACGCCCGAGCCCGAGAGGGTGACCGTCGTGATCGAGGTCCGCGAACCGCCGCCGCCGCCGCCGCCGCCGGTGGTCGAAGAACGCGTCGTGCTCTGCATCGTAGTCGTCGATCCCGAACCGACGCCGCC
>Ga0181573_10001843_pt1 | contig 20277 bp, 14 predicted proteins | sample 101ome_25_FD_148643 | JGI IMG/M metagenome (GOLD analysis project Ga0181573, IMG submission 148643) | Coastal salt marsh microbial communities from the Groves Creek Marsh, Skidaway Island, Georgia - 101409BT metaG (spades assembly) | ecosystem: Environmental > Aquatic > Marine > Intertidal zone... | reverse complement strand
TCGCATTGCTGCAGCTGTGGCGCGAGCTTCAGACACGGTTGCAGCCTCCCTTGCGGCCGCCCACGCCTCCAATAAGGCTATAACAGCCGAGATTAGCGCTCGCGCCAGTTTAGACACGGCGCAAAAGCATGCGAATGATGCTCGGGATCGTCTTCGCTCCGCTCTAACTGAGATGTTCGCCGCCTCATCAAATACAGTTTCTGGGTGCGAGGCGACGCTTGCTCATGACGCATCTGCAAGCTCTGCAAAACGCCTCACCGCTGTCGTTGGGGGACCGATTATGTCTTCTACGTTCGTTCCAGGGAAGACTAAGGTGTGCAAGGTCAAGGGCGGGTTCAACCTAATCGGTGCGAGGGTGCCTGCTTCAGAGGATCGAGAGAATCCGCCCAATGACTTGATGAACCTGCTCACATCGGCGTTGCCGCTGGCTCCTCGGCAAGGCGAATATAATATCGAGAAACTTGGCGTCGAGCTAGCAAAGACAACAAAGCCAGAGGCAGAACCCACGAGACAGGTGATGCAAGCATCAACACTCGAAAAGAGGACCAAGAAGTTGGCAGCCATCGCCAAAAAGCTTGGTCTCGTCTCTGAAATGACGAGCGATGCCAACCCGGCATTCGTGACATCAGTTTTCAAGCCTCCTGGTTCTCAGTCGGCGCAACCTGAGCCGATCTTGAAATCTACTGCCGACAGCGCACCCAAGGTGGCCGGCAAAAAGACCGCTGTTATCAAGCTTGAACCCACTGTTCGTGTGCGCTTGGCTGTGGAACGCTTCAATCGGGCGTACTTCGGCGCGTCTCGAGCAGAGGAGGCGGTTCGCACCGCACTGGACAATCTCGTGTCTGCGTGTGAAACGGCACACACGAAAAGGCGAGACGCGGACACGTTCGCGACGAGTGCTGAATTGTTTGAGATTCGCAGAGTCATGGTGGAAAGGGTATTTTCCGTCGGTGTTCGCCACATGGCTGATGCGAAGCCTAAAATCATGCGGTTGCAGCTGACATCAGTCGACCCAAGGGAAGCCTCGCTGGCTCTTCTAGAGGCTAGCTTCTCTGCCTATGAAGCCGTGGCCGCTGAAGCCGAAGCTGTCGTCGATGGATACCGAAACAAAGTGAAGGCTGCGACCACAGCACTGTCGGACGCAGAGAAGGGTGTCGCTGCAGCTCTGGACAATTTGAGCGAGGCTGAAAATGCGGAGCGCATCACAAGGGATGAACACGTCGCTGCGAAAGACAGAAGAGCTTTGGGAGAAAAACGACTCAAAAATCTCGCGCAGGTGATGAAAGAAGACAAGGGTATCATCTGGAAGGCTGAAATCACAGCACCAAAGGTCGATGCTGCGAGAGAAGCGGTCGAGGCGCTTCGAGAAGTCGAGTTATCTGCGAGTCTGGCATCCAAGGAGGCAACCAAAAAAGTTGACGAAGCTCGCCAGGCAATACCTGAGGCTGAAGCTTTCGTCGCACCTGCCGTTGTTGCGCGCGAGCATGCGTACAGACTCCTCTCGTCTGTGGAAGAGGAGAGGGATGATATTCGCCGGCTGGTTTCCGCGGCTCAGACTGCACTGAAGCTTGATGCCGAAGGTGAACGTCTTGCAATCATCGCAAAAGATGCCGCCGCGGAAGCTGCCGTCGCAGGTGAAAGCGACGCAGACATACATCGTCTGGCCGTCGAGGCCGCGACAGCAGCATCCAAATCTATATTTGAAGCAGCTCAGGAGTGTGCCGTTAAGGCTGCAGAGGCCGCGACCGCCGCAAACGCTGCCATCGCTGCCGCAGATGCTGAGGTTGTATCATGCAAGGCTGCGGTGGAGGCTCGCGAGGCGGATCTTGCTCTGGCAAAATACGAGATGACACGCGCGCAAGACGACGAACGTAGAAACCTGGCCGCTGAGCGCGAGGCGAAGATCGCGGAACCTATCGCAAAGCAGACAAAATCATCGCCAGAGAAGCCGAAGCGACAGGTGAAAAACCCACGAGCACTCGCCAGGTTCAGGTTGGCTGTTAGGCTCGTGATTGCTTCCATCGCTTTTGTCACACCGGCTCAACGGGCAGCGGCAGAGGTTGCAGAACTGCGTCGTAGAATCGTCGAGGCCGAGCGAGCGCTCGAGACCGCAATAGAGGACGCGGAATACGCCCGCAGAAAGGCTAACATTGCCGAACGTCACTGCGGGGATGCGAGGAGGGCGGCAGCTGCGCTGCGCGAGAGGGCCGATGCAATCCTTGAGAGGGAAAGCAGGGACAAAAAGCGGGCATCCAAAGCCACTTTCGCTCGTGCGGTCAACGACGTGAAATCCCTGGACGACGCGATCTTGACCGAGAAGCGCGCGGAAGAGGCGGTGCAGCGGGCCACGGATACGCTGGATGCGGCTCGCGATGCGGTGGCGGCGGCGAAGAGTTCTGTGGAGCAGACGTCTCAAGCAGTACAGGACGCAGAGAGCACTCTGGAGTCTGCTACTTCGGATCTCAGCGAGAAGAAAGATGCTGGTACGCTCGCAGAAGCAGAAGCTCGTTTGACTGAATCAAAAACTACTGCATGGAAGCTTCGTGCTGAAGGGCCGGGCCTGGAAGCCGCAGTTGCCGCCGCGGATGAGGCTGAGATGAATGCTTTGGAGCTTCGCGATGAGCTGAGGCGGCTGCACGAGGACCATGAGCGTCGGGTCAAACGAGCTACTGGCACCCTTCGCGCCGCGCGTGAAATGTCCGAGTCATCGACGCATAGATATACAGCGGAGCTTAAGCGCTTGCATGATGCGGAGCGAGCCCTAAAGAGCGCGAAGAAGCAACTTGCGGAAGCCACAAAACTGCGAGTGAAGGCTGAGGAGACATCGGCAAAAGAAGCAGCAAAGCGGCGTCGCATGGCTGAGCTCGACGGAAAGGCACGCCAAAGAAAGCGTGATAAGACGGTGACGGTAGATCTTTCGGTTGTGAATGCGACTACGTCGCAAGATGTCGACAAGTCGCGTCAGATTAAGCAGCCGGATCTCACTGAGTTGGACGTTGAGGTGATCCATCGCATGTTTGAGGAGGCTGACGCAAGCGAAGCAGAGGGCATGCAAGAGAGACACCGGAATGACGAGGCCGCCATGAATCATCGTCATTCCAAGGAGACGTTTATATTGGCGGACTGGCATCGTCGTGGCGGTGGTGCGGCTCCGAGGCACAAGGTCAAACACGAGCCCGGCAAGATGGTAAACACACTCATGCGGGGGTTCAAGCAAGACGTGTTCCGCGGCGGATCCGTGGCGACGCGTTTCGAGGGCGGTAACTCGTTCGGTCCACCCACGGACCATGCCATGGACAAGGTTTTGAAGCAGCAGATGATCTCACGCGGCGATTGGCTGCCGGAGATGGACGACCCAGACAAGCCCCGGGGTGTGGCGACAAACGAACTCGCCAGGAGGCACGCAGCGGAGGTGAAAGAAGGACAGGTGCGGCGACGGGAGGAGGAGCGCAGGCACAAGGCGTCGCGAGAGGCGCGGAAGGAGGCGTTTATTCTTAAAGCGAGCGAAGAGAGGAAGCGGGAGAAATTAGAAGCCGTCAAGGCACTGCTCGGTAGGCAGTAGTAGGTAGCACACCGTTAGGAGACGAGAGTAAACGTGAAAGTTCCAGTCAGCCTGAGAATCTCTCTCCACCACAACCTGCGTCGATCTCTCGAGCAGCAGCCAGTTGTCGCTCGAACAGACGTAAGACGTAATCAGAAGAGACCGCACCGGCTTCATCGGTTCAACCATGACCGCTCTAGCCACCTCGCTCTCCGCGATCACGCGCGTATCGTCGAATGCCGCTTTGAAGCGCCAGCAGCGTGATCAGCCTCGCGGTGAGTGCTCGAACCCCCTTCGCCACCCTCCGGATTATCCGATAATATCTGATTTGCTTCTGACGTGCCCGATCCTGTCCTGCCGCAGTTCGCGCCCATCGCTCCCGCGTCGTAACCGCGTCTGTCGATGGTCCCATCGTCATCGCGGGTGCCACCACGCCCACTGGTAGGCTCGTCGCCGGCCTCGCAGTCAAGGCGTACGGAGGCTCGAACGTCACGCTCGTCGTCAACCAGGATGCCCAGGATGGGTACTGGCCGGAGGACATGCCCGACGACGTCGTGGAGAAGCGAATGTACGCCCCCGCGCCCGAGCTGGTGAAGGCAAAGCTCGTGGACCCGAGGGACGCGGGTGACGCGCTTAAGGCGGCGAAACAGGTCGTCTTCTGCGCGGAGTGGGGCGCCACGCAGGCGGAGCTCGCCGAGCAGCTCCTGCCATTCGTCGGCTCAGATGCAAAGAGGGTCGTGATGCTTTCCCGAGTCGGCATCAACCGCAGGGAGAAGGCGCCGTTTGTGGAGCAAAACAAGCCCCCGAAGAAGTTGCAGGAGGTTGCCCTCGGGCTGAAGTTGCCGGTCGGCGAGAACTCCGGCCAGCCCGGTAGCCTGGACGGCTTTGCCAACGCCGAGAAGATCCTCGCAGATGCTGCGGCAAAGTCGGGATTCTCGGCACACATTGTCCGCAGCGGCGAGCTGCGGGGGAACGGTCCCCTACTCCTCGCGGACCTGTCAGCTCGCATGGTGGATAATCTGTACGACGTCAAGTATCAGGACCTGTACTTCAAGAAGGGCGACGAGGGCCAGGGGTACACCAAGCGCCTGAACCTGGCGGCGACCCTGCTGCGGATGACCACAACGGGTTCCACCCCGCCCGCCGACTGCGCCGCACTCAGCGTCGTGTGTGAGATGATCGATCCGTTCGGTTTGATGGGGGAGAAGACCCTAACGGAGCCTACGGGGGTGGAAAGGAGGAAGGGGTACGACATGGCCAAGGGCAAGGCGCCCGCGCCAATCGCAAATGAGCTCATCGACGAGTTGATCGCCGCGCTCTGAGTCCAAAATTGCTCGCTCATTTATTTACCAAGGTCCAAGTGTCACCCTCCTTGAGTAGACATGTAAGTCCCCCAACAACTCAGTACACATCGTGTCTCCCCTTTGCCACGCGGGCTCCGTCGTCGTCTTGCGTCACTTATTGGTATGCGCCAGCCCGTCCTCCACGGACTTTCGTAGTGCCCCCGCGCTCTCCAGATCCAACTTAGCGCGACTGTCCTCCTTTCTGCCCGCGGAGCAGCTGAGCCTCCGTTGTTGGTTTCATTTTGAACGCACGCGCGATGGGGGCTCGGGCGGTGGTCGTCCACGTCGCGCTCACCCTCCTCTCGTTGGCGCGCGGGGCGGAGGGTCAGGCTGATCTGAGCGACTTCAATCCCCCCGACCTGGGCCGGCGCGTCGCGGGCCTGCAGCTGGCGCTGTGGAAGTACTACAGCAGGCTCCACTCCATCCCGAACTTGGACAGTAAGCCCCCGGACCTGGTGACGTGGATGACGCAGGTGAACAAGCCCGGGACGTTCGGCATCTGGCCCGAGGTGCAACTCATGGGCAGTGACGTCGTGCCCGCCTTCCCTTTCTACGACGGGCGGACCTACCAGGACCGGTGGGCGGCGAGAATAACCGGCAACCTGTTCATTGCCAAGACGAACACGTACACGCTCGAGCTGGAGAACAGGGAGGGTGCGAAGCTGTGGGTGGACGGAAGCCTGGCGGTGGACAACGACTTCAGCGCGCGCGAGACTGGGGAGACGGACATGAGGTCCAAGCACGCGCACGTCCACCTCAGCGCGGGGTACCACCACGTCCGCATCGAGTTCTTCGTGGACCAGACGTGGACCGGCCTCCGATTCTGGTACGGCGCGCCGGGTGTGCCGAGGATGATCATACCCGCGTCCGCGTTCTCCCTGCCGGACGCGTCGTGCTGTCTGTGCCAGTGCAAGAGGGGGCAGTGCAGAATAGCGGACTACGGCACCAAGATCGTGGACTGCCTCTGGCCGACAGACGCGGGGCCCATTGACTTTTTGCGACCGCTCGGAATGGAATCGACTCCAGATCCCAACGACGCGGGCACGTGCAAAGAACCGTGCGAGGACCCGGGCTCGGCATCAGCGGCTGACACGAGGCAGGCATCCCCGCACTTCTACTACGGACAGTGAGGCGCCGGATGTGTTAGACTTGAGGTGATTAGGTAGAACTTAGCTAGAGTAGAATTCAAGACGAGAAGCGTCAGTCCGAGTCCTCTCCGTCGTCGTCGTCTGTCTTGGACTTCTTCGGCGCCTTCATGGCCGCCTCCCTCTCCTCCGCGGCCTGTCTCCTCTCCCTCTTCAGCCCCTTCATTTTCATCATGGCCAACTCTTCCAAGCCTGTCTGCTTCTCGACGTAGATGCGGCCAACCTTGCCCTCAAGCGAGTCGTGCTCCACGTTCTTGACCTTCTTCCCGATCTTCGCCTTTGCGTACGCCTGCTTCTTGACGTCCGGCGGTGGCTCCTGGTGCCTGCCCACGACGAAATCGAAGGATGGGCCCATCTCCTCCAGCTCTACCTTTGGCAGCCGCGTGCCGCTCTTCTTGTACCTGATGACACACTGGCGGAACATGACCGCCTCCTCCAGCGCGGTGCAGATGATCACCCTATCCACGCCCTTGAGGTTAATCCTGGTCGCGGGCTTGCCCCTGAAGATGTCCATCAGGACATTCTTTGCCATCCTCAGCGCGGGCTCCGTCTCGAACCTGTCGCCCAGGAACACCATGCACGGCTTGGAGCCCAACACCGCGCCGTTGCCGACGGAACCGAACGAGTCCATGGGCTTGTAGTTCCTCACGAGCAGCTCGACCATGTCGAACAGATGGTAGTCGAAGAACCGGCCCACGGTAAGGCAGTCGGGGCGCTTCTTTTGGTGGGTGCCGAGCACGAACGCGCCCGCATCAGCCTTCTGCGCGAAAAACTCAAGGGATGTCTCGCCGCCGCCCTCGAATGGTCGGATGCCGTCGTTCTTGCGGGTCATCTTGTGGCACTCGCCCTTCTTGAGCACTGAAAGATCGGTAATGAGGTTCTTCAGAACCTGGCTGCTCTTGCCGCCGTGGAGCATGACACACATCTTGCCCTCGGTCTCCACGAGCTTTGGAGCTTTTTTCATCAACGCGCGCTTGCCGAGGTTGGTCTTGGCCTTCTTCAGGACCATGTTGACCGTTGACGACGGGTCCGCGATGTGCGGATCGAAGTTGTCGATGTCCATGGCTGCGCTTCGAAAGGTTTCTCTCGCGCTCCGTATACGTGCTGCTCGAGCCCCGCCCGGTCCAATCTGAAACGAGAAGCGCCGCCGCCGCCGAATGCCAAAAGGTCATGGAAAAAACGATTCTATCAAACCACGATCAATCTTGAAACTGTTGCTCTTTCAAATATTTTTCTATCAATCGACTAACGATACTCTCATGGCAGGTAAGCGTACTTTCCAGCCGCCAGGTCCACCTCCTCCCACGCGTGCACCTCCTCCAGCTCCATACGGTCAGCCGCGGGCGGTGCCAGCTTCTGTCCACGCGGCGCCAACGCGCTCAGACCTGCCGCGGTCACCACACCGAAGAAAGTGAAGACGGCCAGACCTCCTGTCTGGGCAACAAGCGAGTGGAAACCGGACCTGAGGCAAAGCGCTAGGTACCATCTAGCCCCTGCGATGAGACCCACGCCCGTACCCCTTGCGTACTGGGGGAACGACTCCACCGCGACGAGCCAAGGGATGGTTCCAAGACCTGCGGCGTGGAACCAAGCAAACGCAGTCGCGGCCACGTACTGAACGACAACCGCACCATCAGCCGCGCCCGAGCCAAACACTGGATTTGCGCCGAAGACAACCGGGTTGAGGGTGATCGCGATCACGAGGTTGGCCACCGTCGCGCCCGCGAGGCTCACCAGCAGGGCGATGCGTCGCCCCGGGCCCGAATCACCGAGAAACCACATGCACGCGACGCATCCAAAAGCCTGCGACGTGGTGAACACCGCGGCGACCTCGTCCGGCGACCCGTGGGTTCTGCTCATGGAGTAGTTGAGGCCGTGCATCGCCAAACTACACAGTCCGCCGAGCTGCTGCACGGCCATGAGGGTGAACCCGGCCAGCATGGGCTGCGACAGGTGCCGCTGCGTGAAGAAGTTGAGCACCGAGAAGCGTTGATCTTCGCGCGCCGGCGGCGTCAAACGAACCGAGTGCATCATCTTCTTGGCCTCCTCCTCGACCTCGGCGGACGTCTCCGGCAGCGCACGCAGCGCTGCGATGGATCTGTGCACCCCGGCCGAGTTATCCCTGGACGCGAACCACCTCGGGCTCTCAGGCGCCATCCCCACCACGGCTGCGTACACCACGCTGTACACAGCCCCAGCCACCGCGAGCGCGCCGTAGTCCACCCACGTCCCGATCAGGGCGACCGCGATCTGCGTGAGGACGCCGAAGCTGAAGGCGAGCTGGCCGAACGCGACGAGCTGGCCGCGGGACGCTTTCGTGGCGGTCTCGGCGACCAGCGCGGGCGTCACCGCCGACGACATACCCACCGAGGCACCGGTGAGCGCCCTTCCGACCAGCGCGAGGGCGCTGTCCGCGCCACCCAGGGGTATGGCGAGCCACCCGATGGCCGCGATCGTACCCGATGCGCGCAAAGCGCCGCGTCGTCCCATCGCGTCCATCGCCCAACCGCCGAACATCGCGCCGAAGACAGCCCCGGCGAGGAGAGAGTTCTCCAGGTTGACGAGATCGTCGCCATCCACCGCGCCGCCGTCGCAGTCCATCAGCGGTTCGAATCCCGGCTTCTCCAACTCAGAGCACACGAGCGTGTTGTAGGCCGCGCGCGTGTAGCCAAGCGCGAGACCCGCGCCGAAGGGACCGCCCGCCGCCACCACCAACGCGCACACGCCGCTCCACCATCCCGACCACCAACGCGGCGTCGGCCTGCTCTGCGACGGCCCGCAATGCCGAGGGTCGGGGCACGCGTGCCTATCCCGCGACTTTCCCTTCTTGTTCTTGCCCCGTAGCCTGTTGCTCCACCCGAAGAACGATGCCGCTTCCCAAGGCGCGCGTCCGTCTCCCTTAGCGAACATGGTCGCGTCCCTCGCATCGTCGTCGTCGGATGAGTCGTCCGAGGTGCCCATCGCTGGGCCGCGCGTGTGAACCGTGAACTGCTCGAGCTTACGGTCCCTCCGCCCTGACGCGGAGGGCTCAACGCCCTCCTTGTCGTCGGATAGGTCGCTGTACCCGGGCGACGACCCGCTCCGCGACGTGCCCGCGCGGTGTCCGGACGTGGCGCGGCCCGATGCGCCGAGCAGCGGGACGCGGTCCGGGGACCGGAGTTGGAAGCACGCGACGGTCTTGCCGCCGATGCATCGAACCGGCGAGGCCGGACCCGTGTTGTCGTTTCGTGCCCCCATCGCGTTGTAACCCACGAGGCGACGGACGTGCCGCGCCGTCGAGCTCTGGTCGCCCGAGCCGCGGAGTCAAAACGCTCGCCGCGGTCTTCTGTTACACAAAGTCCGGAAGCGCGGCGGTTTCCAACTGGAATGCTCATACAGATGAAAAGCCAAAATACAAAGGAAACTCAATGAAAAAAAGCACAGCAAACAGTTACCCCACCAGACGACTCCAGAGAGGACCAGACAAAAACCCCGATGATGTCATCGCTCTGTCACCGCAAACGCAAAAAAACGTGGACCGCCGAAGCCCATCGAAGAAAGGGTCACTACGTCGCGCGCACTGCTCCAGTGCCGCACATCATCCTCGCGCGCTCCCTCGCTCGACTTCACACCTCCGTCACAAATATGGTGAAGCTTCACGTCACGTACTGCGGCGGCTGAGGTCAGCTTCTCGGCCCCTTTCGCCCGAACGCGTCGGCCGCCGTGAATCTTGAAAAGCGAGGCGACGCACCGTGGCCTTTTCCCGAACCAGCGGCCGCCGGTCTTTCACACGCGTATCGCTGACCATCCACCAATACATTCGTCCGCTAATCGCAGGTTACGGTCCTCGCTATAGGCAGGTGGAGAATGCCGTCAAGGCGAAGTACCCGGGCATCGATTCCGAGGGTGTCCCCACGCAGAACACTTCCGGCGCGTTCGAGGTTGTTGTGGACGGCGAGCTCATCCACTCCAAGCTCAATGGCGACGGATACGTGGACTCCATGGAAAAGCTCGAGAAGATCCTCGCGGCCATCGGCGCGAAGATGTAAATAGTCCCTATTCGAAGGGACGGAGTAACCGGCGTCTGAGCTCCGCGTCGTCTCCCTCTGCTGCAGTCGTCTGAGTGTGCGCAATACGTGACGGGCATCGCGCAAAGGGACTTCAGCCATAATCCCATGCGACGCCACTGATGAAACACCCGCGGTCGTTCGTGGTTCTCCAACTCGAACGCTATGACCGCGGGGTGCACCGCGCGCAGCAGTCAGGGAAGGCGACGCGAGTCAACGCCACCTAGCAACTAACGATTCTTTACTTACTGCCCTCGCCGAGCGAGAGGCGTTACCAAGGTCACCGCGCGGTTGTCTCTGCATCGAGGCGAATGACGTCCCTCGCTCATCTGAGGGGCGCCACGAAGTCTATCCTCCTCCTGAACGCCCCGACTGACCCATCGTCATCCCTCGCGTCGTCCCTCTGCCTGCTGTACATCAGCTTGGACAGCGCATCCTTGGCGCTCCTCGCAAACTGTCTCTCGCTCTCCATCCACTCGGCGAGCTCCTCCGGCTCCCTTGCCAGCGCGGCGGTCATGACGTAGGTGGCCAGGTCCGCGCGTACCTCCCTTCCGTCCTTCATATACCGCCCACCCTCGCTGAGAGCGGGTATCACCGCGCCGAGCAGCTCCGGCGTGAACGCGTCCACCCCGGCAAACACGGCAACGCCCCGCGGGCATCGCTGCAGGAAGGTCGCAATCATCCTCTGCAGCTGACCCCTCGCCTCCCTCTCCGACGTCTCCATCGCCGTCTGTGCCACCGCCTCGCAGTCCAGCCTCAGCACGCACTTATCTTCGGTGCAACTCTCGAACGCGGCCACGACCCCCTTCGCTTTCCGCCGCGCCTCGTCCCTGTTCCCGTTGGCGACGAGCAGGAGCGACGGTCCCTTGCCGACGCCCGCGACGCTCCTAACTCCGCCCCTCCCCGACGTGTCCGCCTCCCTCACGGTATCCATGAACACGGCGACGGTCTCCGACCAGTCACCGTGCGCCAGCTCGATCACCTCCCGATCGGTCGCCCGAGCCGCGCAGCTGGGCGCCGCCCACAGCGCGAGGTCCGGGTCCTCGTCAACCGCCGCCGCGCGAGGGGGCGGCGGGGTCGGCGGGGACGATTGGGCCGGGGTCTGACCGGTGGTTGGCTCACGAGGCGGGGCGGTCTGCGACAGGGGCGACGTCTTGGGAGCGGAAGCACCCCTAGGGGTCACCAGATACGCCGCGACGAGTATCGCAAACGCCAGTATCGCCTGGAGGGGCCAGCTCATTCCGCCCTGGCCCTCGCCCAGGCCCAGGTCCACGACGAATCGGCCACCGCGCCGACTTTTCAGCGGGGACGTGGCGACGTCGCGCACCTGCCCCGCGGACCCGGTCCTCTCAGATTCCGCGCGCGCGTTGTCCAGCCCCTGCATCAGCGCTGCCTCCAGTCGTTCCACCAGCGTCGCCTTGAGGCCGTCCGTCTCCAGACCCCTCATCTTGAGCTCCTCCTTGAGCTCGGCCACCTTCAGCTTGGATGCGGGAGTCTTTGGCACTTGCGACACGAATGGACGGGTGGGCGTGGGCGCCGTCCCGTATGAATCCACCCCATCCTCGTCGCGGAGAGACCGCGACCGCGATTTTCTCGACGGTGAACGCGGCGCCATCTCCCAGGTTTCACCCGAGCTTGGGAATGGCGCGCGCTCTGCAGTGCTTCCGGACGCTTCCCTGGTTCCCCCGAGAACTTTTTGCCCTTTCCGGGACCTGACAGTCCGACTCATCTATATTCCCATCGGCTCCCCACGGTAAGTCTTGAGGGACCGAGCCACTTGGCCACGCGCGAGGACGACCCCAAGCCGGGATTCACGCGCCTTCGTCAACTCAATATCAGCCTCAGGCATCGCGCGGACGCGTCAAGTCCGCTCAAAGTCATCCTTGACGTGCCTCCAACGCGTCGTCGACACCGAGGAAATAACAAACCCTGCGTCTTCCGCGTGAAGAGAGGATGGGTGCCGTCGCGCCTCTGGTTCTCAAGTTCGAGGTAAGCGAGTACTCGATGCACGGATGTCACCGCGCATTATATGCACATAGTCACACCCACGCAGCCGGGTTTCCCGTCGAGCCCACTGCCGACGCAACTCCAGCGCACCGCCGCCGCCGACGAGATATTTTTCTGCTGACCGATTTTGTTCCCAACCGATGTTTGAGCAGGCGTTCCCGGAGCGTAACCTGACCGTGATTTTGTTCAAGGATGTGACGAACGCGGGCGAGATCCACGCCAAGCTGCTGGACCGATCGCTCGAGCCCGAGCTCGCGCTGATCAACCCCAGCAAGGTTCAGAGCGTCTTCGCCCTCCACCTCGCGGCGCACAAGTCAATCGCGGCGCACGAGCGGGAGGCACTCGCCACGCACACCCTCCACTCAGAGGTCGTGTTCAACCTCTCGGGGCTGAAGCACATCACCGAGGGGCTGAAGAGGTTCGGCATGGCGGAAGATGCGAGCGAGGTGCTCGTGTGTCGCTTCGACGCGACGGACGAAGACATCGCGGCGACCAGGGCCCTGGTCAAGGGTATCGAGGTGGACATCGAGACGGCGCTGGAGGGTCTGAGGGACCAGGACGCCATCAAGAAAAACTACAAGACGGGGGATTTGGAGTGTCAGGCGGGCGTGGGGACCATCGAGGATGCGGTCCTGGCCCGCATCGCGACGGCGCCGATGAGGTGATGCCATGCTGTAACGTTCCGCTATTTTCTAAAACTTGTCCTAATTTCTGCTCGGGCCTCCCTCCCGAGTGAGTTAGACGCCAAACACCCTCGGCGGTTTTTGCACCTTTCGCCACTCCCACCACTTCTCCAACGTCTCGTGCACCGTCGCCGCGTCACTCCTGCTCAGTTCCTGCAGGCGGAAGTAGAACTTTGTTATCCCGTCCACGGTCCACCGTTCCATCCTCGGCTCGATTAGGTACGCTGTGGTGACCATGAACCACGGCACAGACAAGCCTATGATCCAGCCCCAAATTGGTTTCCTGCTCCCGTACCACCTGCTCACGATAGCTAAGATGAAGAATACGATGGAGAACGCGTACAGTATGGCGAGAAACACCGAGGTGAACTCGTCCTCGAGGTAGTCCATCATCGTGTCTGACATCTCCGCGAAATCCGCATCGCGCTCCAGCCTTGCCCTCGCCCGTTCCCTGTCCCTCCGCTCATTCCTGGCCACCTTCTTCGCCCGCGCGTTCTTGGTTCCCTCGTATTCCTTGGAAGCTGCCGTCGACTTCCCCTTGCCCAATCCAGTGTCATGAAAGGCCCTCCTCTGTCGCTGCTGCAACGCCGGGATTTTGGGTTTGGCTATACCCGTGGTACCGCGCCTCAATTTCGCCCCTCCCCCGGGCGGACCCGGAGGAGGGCCCATATCGACGAGATCCCGAGCCCCGCCCTGCCCCGAATGCTTCCCCCGCCACCTTCGACGCCCAAGGTCCTCCGGTCACGCTCACCGACGCGAGGACGACGCCAATCTCCTCGCGGTCGGTCGGGAATGCAACCAACACTTGGACGCGTTTGGAAGAGGACACCCCAACCCGATCCCTGCTTGGGCTGCTGGTCCGATAGGATCCGAGTCAGGTTGGTCCAGGTTGTTTATTTCCCGCCCAAGAGGGCGAAAAGAGCCCTGCGGGGCAGTCGCAAAGCGCGCCGCTCTCGCGAGCGTCGTCAGCGCGCGGGTTCGGTAATAGCAACTCACGCGCGAGACCGCGTGCCTAGGTTCGAGGCCAGGTGGGCATCTGGGATCATCGCGGCAAACTCGACGGCAGCCGCGCTTAGATCTCCGGAGCCCGGTGAGAATCGCACGTGGACGGCAACCCGAGAGCAGTTGATCTCCAAAGCGGCGCCGTGATGAGTTCAAGGTGCGTCTACGGCCCGACACGATGCGTTCGAGACGATCTGACCAGCCCAGCCGGTTGGTGGTACCGATCGTGGATCGTTCGTGCGATCGAATCGCGCCTTACCCGATCCCGCGTCTCCCGGAGCGGGTCCGGGCGCGGCGGCTGTTGCCCTGTCGTGTCCACTTGGCCCCGGTGTTACCCTAACTTTTTCACCTCCGACGCGTCGCGACGAACCCTGCCACCCCGCGATCTGGGAGTTCTCCGCTGACCGAACTTCCCTTCGCTTTTGCCCAATCACACAGACCCGGCGGTGGCCATCGCGTGGGGCGCATGGTGTCCCTGGGGCGCATCTCCGCGCCCAAGCCCATCAACCTGCCCAGCCAAAGGAGGGAACACGGCGGGCTGGATCCCAACGTGGAGCTCGTCCCAAGGGGTTCGCACACGTGGAACGCCCCGGCCAAGGAGGAGAACGCGCTGGTCCACAAACCCAGGATCGGCGAGGCGGCGTGGTCCGGCGGCCGGCCGGCCCCCATGCCCCCGCCCTCCCACGCCCGCTCCCCCGATCGCAGCGACTCGTTCCCCGACCTCAACGGAGCAGCCGGCGGCGGGTCTCCGGGTGAGGATGGTCGCAGGGACGAGTACGGTCGCAGGGATGACAGGTACGACGACGGGTACCACCACGGTCGCAGGGACGACAGGTACGACAACGGGTACCACCACGGTCGAAGGGATGACAGGTACGACAACGGGTACCACCACGGTCGAAGGGATGACAGGTACCACGATGGCTTCGATCGGGACCCGCACGACGGGTACCACGGCCGCCGCCGATCCTTCGAGAGGGACGGCGGATACGGGCACGACCGCGACCACCGCGGGTACGGACCCCCCGACCGCAGGTACCACCACCACGACGACGATCGCGACGGGTACGGGCCGCCGCCGCCGCACGGATCCTCGCATCGGCAGTTCCAGGGGGGCAGGGACGGGTGGGGGCGGGAGCCAAGGGCGTACGCGAGGGACCCGAGAGATTTCGATGGATACCCGAGAGACCCGAGAGACCCGAGAGACCCGAGGGCGGAGATGCACGAACGGAGGCACGGGCACGGGCACGAGCACGGGCACAACGAGAGGCGCGGGTCTTTCGAACCGGGGAGCCAGGGACCGGGTTCCGCACCGGGGGTTCCGCCCCCTCTTCCTCCGGGTCCCCCGCCCGCGTGGGCGACCAGGGCACCCAACGCCGGCGAGGGCGGTAAGCCCGTCGAGCCACCGAGTAAGCCCGTCGAGCCACCTCGCCCGACCTCCCCGGCGGCGCGCGCCGATCGCAGGTCGTCCAACGGCGCACCCGGCGAGTGGGGATCTGCGGCGAACGAGGCTGACACGTCCCTGCCCCCGGTGCCGTCCGACGACAGCCGCGGCGCGAGCCCGGCGCCGCCGCCGCCGCATGGGCCACCTCCGGGCCAACCACCGCCGTCCGCGCAGGCTGGGTCACCGGCGGCTCCCCCCAAGAACGTCAGGGTCCTGACCCGACCGTCTGGACACTCGCCGGGCAAGCCGCTCGATGATACGGGACACTTCAGCAGCGCCAAGCTCCCCGAGCACCTGCGCGACCTCAGGCTGGCGCCCACCGGTGAGAAGAAGCTGTGGACCCCCGACGGTTCGGGTTCAGGGAGTAACAGCAGGAACAACTCCGTGGGTGAGCGGCGCGCGCCCGTCGAGACTGTCCACAAGGTTGTGGTTGCGCGAAAGGGTGGCGACGCCGGCGGGGGAGAGGGCAACGGGAAGGATGGCAAGGTCAAGGGCGCCGGACCCAAAAATAAGAAGCAGGGGAACAAGAAGGCAGAGGCGTCCAAGCCTAAGGCGGCCGCAGCCGCCGCAGCCGCTCCGCCGGTGAATCCTCCTCCGCCGCCCGGGCCTCCACCTCCCGGCACGGCTAAGGTTGCGGTGCCTCAACCCGCGCCTCAACCGGTGGCCAATGGATCTGGTCCTAAGGGTAACAAGACGAGCAAGGCTAACAAGACGAGCAAGGAGGCCAAGGAAGCAACGGCTGGCGATACCGTTAAACAGATCCCGGCGCCCAAGGGGAAGGGGGCGAAGGGAAAGGAGAACCCCACGGAGGTTGCTGGTAATGGGACCTCGCCCACCCCTGCGAAAAACAAGGGTGGCCGTGGCACCAAGGGTGGCCGCGGAGGTAAGGCACCTGTCGTTAAGGCACCACCTATCGCCGGAGAGACAGCCTTGCCCGCACCGCAGGCTGCAGAGAATGCGGCGTGATAACATGTAGCATCCCCCAATCCCTGTGTTACGGGATATTACGAATGAACACAGACGTCGAGGGTGTGCGCACAAATTGTTACCTTCGTATGAAAAAAAAATCAATTACAGAGGGGGACTACATGCCGTTGTACAGGTGAGGTGGCGTCGTCAGACGTTGCTGACCATACTCTCAGTTTCGGCGACGAACCCTTCGCCCGTCCACTTGTCGTCGGATTCGATGCCAACCTTAGCCTTTTTCTTCTGCTCGATGGCCTCCTTCTGCCTCGCGACCAGGTCTGTGTGGGTAGTGAAGTACTCCAAGGACATGCCCTTGAATTCGGCGATCGACTCGAATCCGTGCTTACCCATGAACTCCTGCAGCTCAGCGCACAGGTTCTGCACCAGTGGGTAGCCGTGTATCATTACCCCGGTGCATACCTGCACGGTGTCGGATCCGAGGAGTATAAACTCGGCCGCGTGGCCGCCGGTGTCAATACCACCGATGCCACTTAGGGTTCGATCGGGAAATTCCTTCTTGATCATCTGGGCGATGGCCATGCACTTGGCCAGAGCGATGGGTCGGACGGCCTTGTACGAGTACCCACCTGGGGTGCTGTGACCCTCGACGCACGGCTCCGGGGCGAGGGTGTCGAGGTTGACCCCCATGATGGACATGATGGTGTTGATGGCGGCAATTCCATCCATACCCTTCTCGAGGCAAACCTTCGCGGGCTCGGTGATGTCGGTGATGTTGGGGGTCATCTTGGCCCACACCGGCACTGTGGCGACCTCCTTGACCCATCCGCACACCTCGTCAAGCACGGTGCAGTCCTGGCCCATCGCAGCGCCCATCTTTCGCTCGGGCATGCCGTGCGGGCACGAGAAGTTGATCTCAAAAGCGTCCACGCCAACCTCCTCGCAGCGTCTGACTACCTCGACCCAGTTCTCCTTCTTGTACTCGTCCATGATGGACGCGATAAGGATGCGGTCTGGGTACTCCTCCTTGAGCTGCTTGAACTCGGCGAGCATGACCTCGAACGATCTATCGGAGATGAGCTCGATGTTCTGCCACCCCATGACCTCTGCGCCATCCTCTGACTTCATCTTGGCGTACCTTGGGGTGACGTTCTTGACCAGGTCGGCGTTGAGGGAGACCGTCTTGGCGATGACCCCGCCCCAGCCCTCGTCGAAGGCTTTCTTCATCACCGTGTAGTTCGTGCCCGGGGGACCGCTGCCAATGACGAAGGGGTTGGGGAACTTGAGCCCGTTCACGGTGACGGAGAGATCTGGGCCCGACGTGGGCACGCCGTCCTTCAGTTCGACCCACGGCCGACCCTCGAGGCCACGCGCGACGACCCTCAGGGGCTGGTGGACCCGCCCCCGAGAGATGCGGGAGGCGCGCTGCGCTGCACGGGACGGCACAGGGCCTCCAACGCGATGCTTAAACCCAAATACGGACGCGACGGCCGCCATATTTTCCTCGGACTTCCGCGAGCGTCTCCTCGGATGATCGCTTTGGAATTACAGTCGAAGCTTAGTTCGTGATTGTCGGGGGGCGAAGGTTGGTCGCCGGACGCGTTCGGGATGCGATCCGATGCGAAGAAGCGAGGATGAGTCGATATGGATCGACGAAAAGCGTCTCGCGCGTGCGCAAGTGGCGCTCGCGGCCGCGGGGCGTGGACCTTTCGATAATTTGGCCTCATTTTCGCGCGAAACGTCGCTGAATCGAAATCTGATTGGCTGCCAGCAGATTGGGTTGAAACGGATGTGAAACTCACCTCGAGTCACCAAACCGTGACTGCGTCGACGAACTGGTGGCTCGGAACGATCGAAGACGTGGATAGCCAAAAAGAACGCGTCAATCGGCGCTCTCGACCGCCACTTCCTCAGTCGCACGAACACGCTCGAATCACACACAAGATGATCGCCGCCACCTCCCTCAGCTCCCGCGTTACCCTCAACCTCCCCGTGCGCGCGCGCGCCGTCTCCACCCGCGCCGCCCGCGCGGCCGTGGTTCGCGTCGCCGCCGACGGCGAGGAGTCCTCCGGGTACAAGTCCATGAACGTCACCAAGCCCAACATCGTCAACAACCTTGACGGCGAGACCACGCGTAACATCGACGGTAAAGTGTACACCATCACCGTCAAGGGCGATGAGGTCACCGTCAAGGACAAGTTCGGCCAGGTGTTCCCCGCGCGCGTCAACAAGTCCGCCATCATCGAGGCGGACCTCTCCAACTCCGTCGCGGGCGCCAACACCATGTCCATCGGCGGCATGAACTTCGCGCTCACCCCCGACCAGGTGACCGGCTTCCAGCAGCGCACCGAGACCATCAACGGCCGCGCCGCCATGGTGGGCTTCGTCGCCGCCATGGGCGCCGAGCTCACCGGCCACTCCGTCGCCGAGCAGGTCTTCTCCCCCGGCGGCTTCCTCGCCGCCGCTTTCATCGGCGCCGCCACCGTCGCCGCCTCCGTCGCCCCCGTCGCCCTCAACAAGGTGACTATCGACGAGTGCTTCCCCAGCGAGCAGGCCTCCTACCCCGACGAGCTCCTCCCCACCGTCTGGACCCCCATCGCCGAGAAGATCAACGGCCGCGTCGCCATGGTGGCCTTCACCCTCATGCTCATCCTCGGCCAGTAAGCGCCCAATCGATGTGAGAGGACGTGGCGAAAACGCTGCGACCAATTCTTTTTTCTTCTGATTCTTTATACGTGGCCCGACGCGTGAGGCTATTATCCACGCGACGGGACCGTACGATTTACGCACGCGCGCGCAATAGATGTAGGACTTAGGCTCGCGAGCGCTCCAGCATTATTATCTAATACCACAAGAGAGTGCTCCCTCAATCCGACTAATCCTTCAACTCCCCGGCGTCAACGATATGTATCTGTCGCCTCGGCCTACCCCCGCTCGTACCCGCCTCGTTGATCGCCATGACGACGTCCTCCCCCTCCACCACCGTGCCGAACACCACGTGCTTATTGTCCAGGTGCGGCGTCGGCGCTACAGTTATGAAAAATTGGTTGCTGTTTGTGTTCGGACCCGAGTTGGCCATGGACAGCAAGAAAGGTTCGTCGTGATTGTGCACGAAGCTCTCGTCGTCGAAGGACCCGCCGTATATGCTACCGCCCGCGCCCTTCGCTCCAGCCTGGTTCATGAAACCCGGTATGACCCGGTGAAAGGTGCTGCCGCGGTAGCCAAACCCAGCCTCTCCCGTGCACATCTGCCGGAAGTTCTCCGATGTCTTCGGATGCGTCCCTGCGAAGAGGTCCAAGACGATCCTACCCGTCGCTGCGTCCATATCTTCTCCTATGACCACGTCCAAATACACCCTGGGTCCCTCCCGCACCCGTTCCTTCCGATGGAACACGCATGAGTCGCAGGAAACTCTGCAGGTTGCCTTCATGAAGCTTGGGTTATTGTCGCACTCCCCGCTCGCCGCCCACGACGCGCAGTTGTCGTCGTCGTCCTTGCACCATGATGGAACCTTGCGCCGATTCTCCATCGCAGGTGTGTCTGAGGCGGAATGCTCAGAGTACCCTATGAACGCCCCTTCCCTCGACCGGCCATTCGCGAACTTTGGGTGTTCAACCGCCACCCGCTCTCTGACTGCCCGTGCCGACGACGCCGGGGGTAGCCCGAGCGCCAGACCGAAGACTAGCAGCCAAATGCCGCCGGCGACGCGGTCAAACCCGCGCGACATCGGTTCGAGTTGTGTCACGTGCGTACCGATGTGGGTTGGTGTTGAGAAGATGTTTTGGAATCAACTGCCTTCCTTTTGGCTACGTGGCCATTTATCCGAGCGCGCCGTAGCGTGACTTCGATTCTCCCGTCGATACAGCGTCCATGTCGCTTTCGATCGCATCACCCGCATCCGCGGTCCGCCCCTCGATCGCGTGCTTGTCCCGCCGTCGCCCCGTCGGGCGATCGTCTCGCTCCCAGCTGCGTGTGGAGGCTGCCTCGGTGAAGGTAACGATCACGCCGTCCGATGGAGGGGAGTCCATCACCACGACCGTGGACACTGCCAGCGTGCTCCGTACCGTGATTCTTGACACTGGCGCGCAGCTGTACGGCGGCATGGACAGATTGATGAACTGTGGCGGAATGGGCAACTGCGG
>Ga0181573_10001841_pt1 | contig 20301 bp, 17 predicted proteins | sample 101ome_25_FD_148643 | JGI IMG/M metagenome (GOLD analysis project Ga0181573, IMG submission 148643) | Coastal salt marsh microbial communities from the Groves Creek Marsh, Skidaway Island, Georgia - 101409BT metaG (spades assembly) | ecosystem: Environmental > Aquatic > Marine > Intertidal zone... | reverse complement strand
GCGACGGATCGCGCGCGGCCTCACGGACTTCTGGGTCGCGGTCGAGGTCGGTGGCCGCGACAAGATCCGCGACGCGATGATCGGCTTCCGGGTCTACCCGCTCGCCGCGGTCTGCGATCTGCCCTTTGGATCGGGCATGGAGTTCGACATCCAGGTCGCGGTCGAGCTGGTTCGGCGAGGCACCCCGACGGTCAACCTGCCGGTCGCCGTACGCTACCTGTCCGCGGCCGAAGGCGGCATCTCGCACTTTCGCCCGCTGCGCGACAACCTGCGGTTCGCCTGGATGCACAGCCGGCTCTGCACGCTCGGCTGCGTGCGCTGGACCCTGCGCAAGCTGTGGCCGTTCCCCGCGAGGACCGGATGAGCGACGCGCCGGGGGCAACCGGAGCCGCAAGACCCGGAGCAGAGTGGCTCAGCCAGCGCGAGCGCGGCACGGTGTTCTTGATCCACGCCACCTTCCGGCTGGCGCAGCTGCTCGGCCGCACCCTGATGAAGCCGCTGGTGTTCGTCATCGCGCTCTTCTATCGGGTCACCGACCGCCGCGCCGTCCGCGCCTCGCGCGCGTGGCTGACGCGCGCGCTCGGGCGCCCACCGCGCCTCTGGGAGACCTTCCGCCACATCCACACGTTCGCGCAGGTCACCCTCGACCGGGTGCTGCTCGTGTCCGGCAAGGGCCGGGCGTTCACGTTCACCCGCACCGGCCACGAGCACATCGCCCGACAGTTCGCGTCGGGCCAGGGCGCGGTGCTGCTCGGCGGCCACCTCGGCAGCTTCGAGGCGATGCGCACCGGCGGCGAGGAGGATCGCGTCCGCATCCAGGTGCTCGGACACTTCGCCAACGCCCGCATGATCAACGCGCTCCTCGAGAAGCTCGACCCGGAGCGCGCCGCGCAGGTGATCCACATCGGCGACGACCCCGTCGGCCAGATGGCGCGCGTGCACGGACGGATCGAGGCGGGCGACTTCGTCGCGCTGCTCGGCGATCGCACCGGGCTCAACGACCGCACCGTCGAGGCACGGTTCTTCGGGCGTACCGCGCGCTTCCCCGCTGGCCCCTTCCTGCTGGCGTCTTTGCTGAAGTGCCCGGTCTACCTGACCTTCGGCATCTACCGCCGGCCCAATCGCTATGAGCTGCACTGCGAACCGTTCGCCGCACAGCTCCTCTTGCCGCGCAAGGGGCGCCAGCAGGCGCTGCAAGAGGCCGTGCAGCGATACGCCGATCGACTCGAGCACTACGCGCGCTCAGCGCCCTACAATTGGTTCAACTTCTATGACTTCTGGCAAGACGGACCCGAACGCAGCGCCGGCGACGCCGCCGAGCGCTGACGGCAAGCCCAAGCGGCCCGACCACGCGATCTCGGCCACCTTCCGCGCGGGCCTGCACCAGTGCGACCCGCTCGCGGTCGTGTGGCACGGCCGGTACTTCGAGTGGCTCGAGCAGGCCCGGACCGAGCTGTTCCGCAGCGTCGACCTCGCGGTGCCAGCGATGATGGCACTGGGCTGCAAGATGTTCGTCGTCGACGCGAGCTGCCGCTACATGGCGCCCGTCCTCTACGACCAACGCGTGCGCGTGACGGCGTGGTTCCGCCAGGCTTCGCCGCTGCTGAAGGTCGCCTACGACGTCTACAACCTGGACGCAGATCGTTGGAGCGCGCGGGCGGTGACCGTGCTCGCCACGACCGACGTCCAGGGAAACCTCCACACCACGACCCCCGATGGCATCCTCGCGCGCCTGCCCGTCTCCTAGCGCCGCGGCGTTCGCGCTCTCCTCGGCCCTCGCCGCCCTGCCCGCGCAGGGCAGCCCGACGCGCTCGGGCGAGCCGCCCGAGACCCCTCGCGCCCAGCAAGCTGCGCAGGGTGAGCGCCCGAAGGACGTCGCGGCGCTGTTCCGGCGCTTCCGCGCGATGCGTGGGCTCTCGGCGAGCTACACCGAGGAGAAGCACCTGAGCCTCCTCGCCGTCCCGCTGAGCAGCCGCGGCAAGCTCTACTATCGCACCGGCCCCGACGGCGCCGACGGCCAGCTGGTCCGGGTGGTCGAGGCGCCCGAGAAGAGCAAGCTCTCGGTGAGCGAGCGGGAGCTGAAGATCTCCGACAGCCGCGGCACCGAGGTGATCGACCTCCGCCAGAGCGACCGGGTGCGGCTCTTCGTGACCTCCTTGATGCAGGTCTTCCGCGGCGACGGGGCGGCGTTGGCGCGGCACTACGTGGTGCGCTACCGGCACGTCGGCGAGCAGGGCGGCGGCTGGCGCCTCGACCTGACGCCCAAGAAGCCGCCGCTCGACAAGATGCTCCGCTCGCTGTCGCTGCGCGGCGCCGGCGACGCGGTGTCGGAGATCGTCCTGACCGAGCCGTCGGGCGACCGGACGGTCACCGCGATCCGCGCGGCGGATCCTCGGCGGGTCTTCACGCCTTTGGAGCAGCGAGAGATCTTCGGGCTGCGGCCGGTCGCGCCCGAGAAGCGAGGCAAGTGAACCGCGACCGGAGCCACCTGGCGCTCGGCGCCGCGCTGCTCGCAACGCTGGCGGCGTTCGTCGCGCTGCGGCTCGACGTCGCGACCGACATCACGCACTTCCTGCCGCAGGGCGCGGACAACGACGACGTGCTGCTCGCCCGCGAGCTCGCGGGCGGCGACCTCAGTCGCACCATGGTGCTGCTCGTGGACGCGCCGGACGCCCGCGCCGCGGCGGCGGCCAGCGTGGCCTTCGAAGCCGACCTGCGCGAAGAGCCTGCGGTCCTCGCAGGGACGGAGCGGCTGGTCGCCGGATCCGGCGAAGACGTCGAAGACGCGCTGTGGCAGACCTATCAGCGACATCGGGTCGCCTTTGCCGCACCGAGCGTCGCCGCCGCGCAGGCGCTGTTGACCCAGGAGGCCCTCGACGCCTCGATCGCCGGTCTGCGGCGCGACCTCCAGACGCCGATGTCGACGCTGCTGGCCAAGGTGGCCCCAAAGGACCCGCTGCGGCTCCTCCCGGCGCTGTTCGAGCGGCTGATGGCCGGCCGCGGCGCAGGCCTCAAGCTCGTCTCGGGTCGCTTCGTGACCGACGCCGAGGACGGCGCCGTGCTGTTCCTGACGACCACCGTCCCGATGACGGACGCGACCGCGACGCGGCCGCTGCTCGAGGGCATCGACGCGGCGTTCGCGCGGACGAACGCGCGCTTCGACGGCGAGCTGCGCCTGCACCAGAGCGGCACGCACCTGTTCGCGGCCGCCGCCGAGCGAGGCATCCGCGCAGACATCCAGCGAGTGAGCGTCGGCTCGGCGCTCGGCCTGACCGCGCTGTTCCTCGTGATGTTCCGGTCCCTGCGCCTGCTGGTCCTGGTGCTGCCCATCCTGACCGCGGGGTTCCTCACGGGCACCGCGGCGTGCCTGCTCTGGTTTGGGTCCGTGCACGGGCTCACGCTCGCGTTCGGCGCCGCGCTGATCGGGGTCAGCGTCGACTACGGGGTGCACTTCCACTGCCACCACCTACACGCCCGAGGCGAAGAGTCGCCGCGCGCGTCGCTGCGCAGGGTCTGGCCCGGGCTGGGGCTCGGGGCGCTGACGACCATCACCGGCTTCGCCGCGCTGATCGGCTCGACCTTTCCCGGCCTCCGACAGCTCGCGGTCTTCGCGACGACCGGCGTCGCCGCCTCGGCGCTCTCGACCTGGATGTTCCTGCCGGCGCTGGCGCGGAAGGGCGACCGGCCGACGCGCGTCGCCACCAAAGTCGCGGCGGCGCTCACCAAGGCCTGGTTCGCGCCTTCAGCTCGGCGGTGGCTGCGCGCGCTGCCGATCGCGGGCGCGCTGCTGCTGGCCGCCTTCGGCCTGCCGCAGCTGCGGTGGAACGACCGCATCGCCGACCTCAACAAGATCGACCCTGCCGTGCAGGCGCAGGACGAGGCCGTGCGCGCGCGCGTCGTGCGGTTCGAGCAGCGTCGACTGGTCCTCGCGACGGGCAGCGACGACGAGTCCGCGCTCGTCAGCAACGAGCGCGTGGCCAGGGCCATGGCAGACCTCGTCGAGCGCGGGGGCCTCTCGGGCTTCCGCAGCATCGCGACCATGCTCCCGTCTGCCGAGACGCAGCGCGCGGTCGACGCCACCATCCGCAGCGACGCCCAGTTCCTGTCGCGGCTCGACCGCGCGCTCACCGCGAGCGGGTTCGTCCCCGCCGCGTTCGAGCCCTGGCGCGAACACCTGGCTGCGCCCGCGCCAGCGCCGCTCCGGTTCCAGGATCTCGCCGCAGGCCCGCTGGACGCGATGGCGGCCCCGTTCCGCTTTACGTGGAGCGGCGGCGTCGGCTTCGTGACGTTCCTCCACGGCCTCGAGGACGAAGCCGCGCTGCGCGACGCGCTCGCCGACGTCCCGGGCGGACGATGGATCGACGTCGCAGAGACCCTGAGCAGCGCCTACGGAGCCTACCGGGAGCGGCTGCTGCAGCTCTGGTGCTACGGGCTCTTGGCGGTGCTCGGGATCGTCGCGATCCGCCACCGCAGCCTGCGACCGACGCTGATGGCCTACGCGCCCGCGCTGCTCGGCGCCGCGGCCACGGCGGGCGCGCTCTCGCTGCTCGGTCTGGAGCTCAACATGCTGTCGCTCGTCGCGCTGCTGATGGTCGTCAGCATGGGCGTCGACTACGGGGTGTTCCTCGCCGAGCACCGCGGCGATCCCGCGCAGCTCGAGGCCACGCTGCTGGCGGTGACGTTGGCGGGCGCCTCGACGATCCTCGGCTTCGGCCTGCTGTCGTTCTCTTCCCAGCCGCCGCTGCACCACATCGGCCTGACATCTGCCTTGGGCGTGCTACTGTGCCTGACGCTCGCGCCGTCGGTCTGCGCCGCCACGACGCCTGCAGCCCCTGCCTCGCCCGACCCACCGTGATCTGCTCGAACCGTACGCTCTGCGTCGCCGCCGCGCTCTCGCTCACTGCGGGGGCGTGCCAGCAGCTCCGGCCGCGCGGCCTCGACGGCGCGGACTACCCGGGGGCGCTCTTGGAGCCGACCGCGCTCCCGACCCAGGCCGTGTGGCAGCAGCAGGTCACCGCGCGCTGGCGGCGAGCGGACGGCGAGGACATGGAGCGCGCCTTTCCTGCGGCCGTCCAGCGGCGCGGCGACGCGCTGACCGTCGTCGGGCTGTCGCCGGTCGGCGCGGTCGGCTTCTCGGTGACCCAGACTCCCGCCGGCATCGAGGTCGTCAACAACATCCCCGACCAGATGGTCGTCCCCCCGCGCTTCATCCTGCTGGACGTGCAGCGCGCGCTCTACCCTTGGTTCGACGGCCCGCTGCCCGCCGGCGAACGGACGACGACCCGGCAAGGCGAGCAGATCTCCGAACGCTGGACGGACGGCGCGCTCGCCGAGCGCACCTTCGCGCGGCTCGACGGCGAGCCCGCAGGCCTCATCCGGGTCACCTACGAGTGGGCAGAGCCCGGCTGGGCTGCGCCGACGCGCGCGGTCCTGGACAACGGCTGGTTCGGCTATCGGCTCACGATCGCGACCAACCGCGAGATCCGGCTAGGCTCGGAGGAGCTCCCGTGAGGCGCCCGGTCTACATCTCCGGACGCGGCGCCGTGACGGGCTTCGGCCAGGGCGTGCGGGCGCTCTGCGACGGCGTCTTCGGCGGCGAAACGGCCCTGCGTCCGCGCGACCGGACCGCCGCGGTGCAGGTCAACACCGCCGTCTGCGGCGAGTTCCCTGCCGGCACGTTCGGCGCAGCGGCGATACCCGAGCGCGACCTGCCGCTGCGGGCCGCGCTGCTCGCCACCGAGGAGGCCCTCGACGAGGCGGGCCGGCCCGACCTCGCGGACATGGGCGTGGTGCTGGCCACGACCAAAGGCGACATGTCCGGGATCTGCGGGCGCGGCGCAGGGCTCGGCTCTCCCATCCGCCTCGGCGCGCTGGTGAGCGAAGCGCTCGGCTTCGGCCTGCACCCGACGGCGCTGACGTGCGCGTGCGCTTCCGGGGTCATGGGCATCGCGTCGGCCGCGCGCCGCATCTCGCTTGGCGAACACGAGCGGCTGATCGTCGTCGCCGCGGACGCGGTGAACGAGTTCATCCTGCGCGGCTTCGGCGGCCTCGGCGCCCTCGATCCGGACCCGTGCCGGCCGTTCGACGCGGCCAGGAGAGGCGTCTCTCTCGGCGACGGCGCAGGCGCGGTCGTATTGACCGCGCACGAGTCGGAGTCGATCGGCGTGCGCGTCAGCGGCTACGGCGGCGCCAACGACGCCTGCCACGTGACCGGGCCCGACTACCACGGCCGCGGCGTCGGGCAGGCGGCCCGTCGAGCGGTGGCCCACGCCGGCATCGAGCTCGGCGAGGTCGACGTGCTGCAGCTCCACGCGACGGGGACCCGCGCCAACGACGAGAGCGAGGCGATCGGACTCAGCGACCTCTGGTCCTCGACCGCAGCCGGCACGCCGCCCGCGTTCGGGAGCAAGGGCCACACCGGCCACACGCTCGGCGCCGCCGGCGTCATCGAGTCGCTGCTGGCGGTCGCGGCGCTCGAGCGCGGCCAGGTGCCGGGCAACCGCGGGCTGCGAGAGAGCGACTGCGACCCGCGCCTCAACGTGAGCGGCGCGCTCCGGGAGCTGCCGCGCGCGCGCCACGCCCTCAAGGTCGCGAGCGGCTTCGGCGGCGTCCAGGGCGCCATGGTGTTCTCGCGATGACGCGCGCCGTCTCCGTGCTCGCGTGCGGCGTGATGGACCGCACCGGCGTCTACGGCAGCCGCGGAACGTCGAAGACGTGGGCCGAGCTCGAAGCCGACCCACCGGGCACCGGCAAGACCGTGTTCAAGGTCGCCGGCAAGACCGACGCGACCTTTCGGCGGATCGACTTCCCGGCCCGCGCGCTGGTCCTGGCCTGCGAGGCCGCGGGTCTCTTGCACGTGCTGACGGAGGCGCAGCGCGCAGAGACCGCGATCTGCGTCGAGACGGTGCTCGGCTCGCTGACCACCGACCTCGACTTCCAGCGCTCCCTCGGCGCCGACGTCGTGCAGGCGGGCATCTTCCCCTACTCCCTCACCAGCACGTGCCTCGGCGAGCTCGCCCTGCGCTACCAGCTGCGCGGACCGACGGTGAGCATCTCGGTGCTCGAGCACCGCCCGGGAGAGGCACTGCGCGAGTCGATCCGAATGCTCGAGTCCGGCGACGCCCCCTTCGTCGTCACCGGCTGCGCCGACGCTGCCCGAGAAGCCGGGGCAGGGTGCGAAGCCGAGATGCGGGCGCTCGTCGCCGTGCTGGCGCCGCGGGGCCAGGGCCTCGCCGACTTGGAGTGGCCGGAGGAGCACGCAGAGGCGCCCTTCGAACCGCTGCTGCGCCTGTGCCGCTGAATCCCCGTCGAGGCGCCGCTCACCGGGTCGACGGATAGACCGCGAGCGTCCGCTCGGCGCCGCGCACGTCGTCGCGCAGCACGACCGCGAGCTGGCATGAGCGACGCTGCAGCCGCAGCAGCGCGACGCGCGGCCTCACCGGCGCGTCCTCGGCTGGCGCGACGTCTAGGGTCACGACGTCCACGCCCTCCTCGCTGCTCACCTCGACCTGCTGCATGTCGACGCCCGTCGGGACCGGCACCACGACCAGCCGCTCCGAGAAGAAGTCCACCGAGGCCGGAGCAGCGCCCTGCAGACCGTCGACCCGCTCGCAGAGCGCGCGCCACTCCCGGTCTGCGGTCGCGCAGCGCGCCTCGGAGAGCTCGAGGCCGACATCGACGACGCTGCAGGCCAGCACCAGCCCGGGCTGCCCCTCTCTGACGACTCGGACCGGAGGCGCTGTCGGTGGCACAGAGCAGCTGGCCGACAGGACCGCGAGGAGGAGCGCGCGCATGGCTTCGACCCTACCCGCACCACCAGCCGCTACCATCACGTCATGCCCGCCCGGCACCTGCTCGTCGCCGCATTCTCGCTCGCGCTCGCTCCGCCGACGCAGGCGCAGGCCCCGAGCGCGGAGCTGGCGCAGGCCGCCGCCGCCTACGCCGCCAAGGTCACCGCGTCGGCGCTGTTCGTCAGCGGCAGGTCGCTCGACTCGGTCATGGAGCAGGAGTTCGCGCCGGTGCGACCGCTCGACGCCATGATCCGGGCGCTGCTCGAGGTGGACGTCGACTACGAGGCGCGCGCCGTGTCGTGCCGGCTGGGCGTCGGCCGCGCGACGGCGGTCTTCCACGAGGGCCTCGGCTGCTCGCTGGTGCAGGGCGAAGTCGACCCCGAGCGACGCCGCTACGCGCGGCCGCTCGCCCCCTTCGACCTGCTCGCCGCGCGCACCGACGCGCCTTGGCCGCGCGGCGACGGCGCGGCGGCGACAGCGCAGCACGTCGACGCAGCGGCGCTCGCCGCGGCGCTCGACGCGGCGTTCGAGGAGCCAAACCCAAAGCAGCCCGTGTTCACGCGGGCCGTCGCGGTCGTCCGCCGCGGGCAGCTCGTCGCCGAGCGCTACGGCGACGGCGTCGACGCGCAGACGCCCCTTCCGGGCTGGTCGATGACCAAGAGCCTCACCAACGCGCTGATCGGCGCGCACGTCGCCCGCGGCGCCTTCGACGTCGACGCGCGACCGACGGTCTCCGCGTGGCGAGAAGAAGGCGACCCGCGCGCGGGGGTCCGCAACCGCCACCTGCTGGCGATGAGCGCCGGCTTGCGCTGGCGCGAGGACTACACCGACGCGTCCTCCGACGCGCTGCAGATGCTGCTGTTCCGGCGCGATCACGCCGCGGCCTACGCGCAGCAGCCGGCGGCGGCAGCGCCCGGCGCCAGCTTTCAATACGCCAGCGGCGCGACCAACCTGCTGTGCCGCGAGCTGCGCAGCGCCTACGTCGGCCGCCGCGCCTACTGGCAGATGCCTGCGCGGTTCTTCCAGCGGCTGGGCATGCACACGGCGCTGATCGAGACGGACCCCAGCGGGACCTTCGTCGGCAGCTCGTACGGCTACGCCTCGGCGCGGGACTGGGCGAGGCTGGGCCTGCTCTATCTCCAAGACGGCGTCATGTTCGGAGACCGCGTCCTGCCAGAGGGCTGGGTCGCGCGCTCCACCTCGCGGGAGGCGTCACCGCCCAGCGAAGGACGCTACGGCTGGCACCTCTGGCTCAACCGCGACCCCGACGGCGAGGGGCCGCGCGCGCGCCGGTGGCCGACCCTCCCTAGAGACGTCTTCTCCATGGACGGACACGAGGGCCAGTATGTGGTCGTGGTCCCGAGCGACGAGCTGGTCGTGGTGCGGCTCGGCTGCACCAAGGACGGCGGCTTCTCCATCGCGCGGCTCGTCGAGGACGTCCGCGCCGCCTGCCGCTAGTCGCGCCCGCGCTCGTCGGCGCTCGGAGGCGGCAGCTCCTGGTCGAGTCGGCGCCACGAGCGGATCGGGTCGGGCAGCCGGGGATCGCGCGGCTGCAGGTAGTCCTTCCAGCGCCGCGACAGCCGCAGGTCACCCGCGGTCAGGCCCTCGAGCCCGGGGAAGTCCCGGACGATGTTGTCGAGCACGAGCGCCTTGGTGCGCGCCGGTACGCGCGGCAGCGCGCTGTCGGGTGGCCTGCCGTAGGCGAAGCTGACCGGCTCTCGGTCCTGCCGCGCGAGCACGACGCGGACCTCGGGGTACTGCACGCCGACGACCCACTGCTCGCCGAGGTTGGTCGCGTCGACCTCGAGCAGCTCGGGGCAGCCCTTGACCAGCGGTTCGACCTCTCGGCGCCACTCGGAGACGACCGCCGCCGCGACGAGGGCCCGGCGCTCCAGCGCGCGCTCCCCGAACGAGACCGCCATGATCGGGCTGCCGCCGTCGCGATATAGGCGAACGATCGGCAGGCTCGACGCGGACCAGGGCAGCATCACGCCCGCCTCGTCGAGCAGACACAGCGGCTGGTCGTCACCGGCGTGCACCGCGATCGACGGCCTGCGAAGGTCGAGCTGCAGCCGGAAACGGTCGGGGAAGACCCGCTCGATGCGCACGCTGCGGACCCACGGGGTCGAGACGAGGCCGTCGCGCAGCCGGGCGGCCGTCGCCTCGTCGAGGATGCCGACCTCACCGGAGAGCCAAGGGGACACCGTCTCGCTGAACGAGAGCAGCATCTCGTCGCTCATCCAGCGGGGCCGCTCCACGAAGCCGACTTCGTCCAGGCGCACCATCGGGCCAGGGCGAGAGGCACCTTCGAACCGCGCCGCGAGCACCTCTGCCGCGCGCGGGCCGAAGAACCAGACGGTCGCCGCGAACGCACCGAGCACGAAGACGCGGACCGCCCAAGAGGACGTGGTCGAACTCATCTGCCAGGTCTCGGCGGCTCCGCCGAGGCGAGCACGAGAGCGCAGCCCGCGGCGCGGGCGGCGACGGTCAGTTCAGGCGGGCGACGACCGGCTTCTGCTCGCCCTTGGCGGCGCGCTCGGTGGAGCCACCGCTGACGCCCTCACAGTCGTCCGTGAAGATCTCCAGCGCGTCGATGATGTTCTCGACCAGGCCGCGGTCGAGGGTGATCTCCCGCGCGCCCTTGGTGGCGTCCAGCTCGTGGTCGAGCAGGCGGGTGAGGATCTTGATCTGCGACAGGTGACGACCGACGAACTTGCCGACGTTGACTTCGGGCTTGGTTTCCATGGGAAGGCTCCAATTCGCCGCGTTGCTGCGGCGCGCTTGAGGGAGGAGCGGTGGTGACCCCCACCGCTTGTGGACCGGAGCAGTCGCGAACCGAGGATGTCGGGGCGCGCCTGCCTGCGAAATGTCCCGCTGACTGACGGAACGAGGCGGAGCATAGCGACCGGGCCACGAGCAAACCAGAGCGCGCTCCGCGCAGATCAGCGGCGCGGTGTGGGGAACGATCCACATCGGTGTGGACTCGCCAAGAGACCTGCGTGTTTCCAACGACTGCGCTCGTGTGCCATGCTGCCTGCCCGTGCCAACCCGCCAGACGAAGCCCGTCGAGTTCAAGGGCTACACGCTCAACCCGTTCCAGGTCGAGGCCGCGGCGGCGATCGAGGCTGGCCACAACGTGCTGCTGGCGGCCCCCACGGGCGCCGGCAAGACGCTGGTCGCCGAGTATGCGATCGAGCACGCGGTGCGGCAGGGCAAGCGCGCGATCTACACCAGCCCGATCAAGGCGCTCAGCAACCAGAAGTTCCGCGACTTCAAGGAGGAGGGCCTCCGGGTCGGCCTGATGACCGGGGACCTGACGCTCGACCCTGACGCGCCGCTGGTCATCATGACCACCGAGATCTTCCGGAACGCGGTCTTCGAGGACCCGAAGCGGTTCCAGGACACGGACTTCGCGATCTTCGACGAGGTGCACTTCGTCGACGACGTCGACCGCGGCACCGTCTGGGAAGAGAGCCTGATCTTCGCGCCCGACCACGTCCGCTTCGTCGGCCTGAGCGCGACGATCGCCAACCTGCACGAGTTCGGCGAGTGGATCCGCGAAGTCCGCGACCAGGAGCTGACGGTGATCGAGCACAAGAAGCGCCCGGTCCCGCTTTCCCACCGGCTGTTCCACCAGGACGCGGGCGTCTTCCAGCTGGCGCAGCGATCGCGCGCGATCACTTTCCACGAGCGCGCGCTCGCCCGCGACAAGAAGCACCACGACCGCGACGCGCGCGTCAGCAAGCGCGAGCGCCAGCGCAGCAAGTGGGGCGACAAGCGCGAGCGGGCCCGCGGCCGCCGGCACCGCTTCGGGCCGCGTCCCTACGTGATGCTGCTCGACGAGATCCAGCACCGCCAGCTGCTGCCAGCACTCTACTTCTGCTTCTCGCGCAAGGAGTGCGAGATCAAGGCCGAGCGGAGCATGGGGCGACGGCTCCTCGACCGCGGCGAGCGCGCCCGGATCGAGGGCCTGTTCGACGAGATCTGCGAGCGGTTCGAGCTGGACGCCGACCACGACCCGGCGCTGCGCGCGATCCTGGGCCGCGCGCTCGTGGGCGTCGGCTTCCACCACGCGGGCATGCTGCCGATCCACAAGGAGGTCGTCGAGCGCCTGTTCACGTCCGGCCTGCTGAAGCTGCTGTTCACGACCGAGACCTTCGCGCTGGGGATCAACATGCCCGCGCGCACCGCGATCTTCGACCTGCTGCGCAAGTTCGACGGCGTGCAGATGAACTACATGAAGGCGCGCGACTACCTGCAGATGGCCGGGCGGGCCGGTCGGCAGGGCCTCGACAAGTCCGGCCTCGTGATCTCGATCCTGGAGGACGAGGACCTGCTGGACGCGCCGCTGTCGCGCTACCACTCGGGCAAGGTCGAGTCGATCACGTCCCGCTTCAACCTCTCCTACTCGACGATCCTCAACCTCTACGACCGCCTCGGCAGTCGCGGCCTCCAGGAGGCCTACGACCGGTCGTTCGCCGCGTTCCAGGCGCTGAAGGGCTCCGAGTCCGCCAGGCGGAAGAAGCGCGCCGCAGCGCACGCAGCGCTCGCGAGCCGCGTGAACGTGCTCCGAGAAGCGGGCTACCTCGACGGCGATGGTTTGCTGCCGCGAGGCAAGATCGCGCAGCGCGTGAACGGCTACGAGATCCAGGCGGCCGAGCTGCTCTTCGACGGGGTCCTCGAGGAGATGGACATCCACCAGCTCGCCGCCACGTTCACCGCCCTCATCCACGAGGAGCGCCGCCGCGCAGACCCGCGCCAGCAGCCCAGGGACCCCGGGCCGCGGATGCGCCGCGCCACCCAGGCCGTCCGGAGGTTCCGAGACATCGAGTCGCGCCAAGGCGTGCTCCACCCGATCAAGGAGCCGGACTGGGGCATCGCGCCCGCCGTCGACTGCTGGAGCCGCGGCGGCGACGTCGACGACCTCGAGCGCCTCTCCGGCGGCGACGCCGGCGACGTCGTCCGGACGCTGCGGATGGCGATCCAGATGATGCGCCAGGTGGCGCTGCAGGTCGGCAAGCGAGAGCAGCTCGGCGCGCGCCTGGAGGAGGCCATCGTCGCCGTCAACCGCGACGTGGTCGACGCGAAGCGGCAGTTCGAGCTCGGCTAGTCCCGGGACCGCGCCATCCCGGCGAAGCCGAACTTCGCGGCCAGCACGTCGAAGAACTGTCGCGGCCCCTGGATCAAGTGGCGGAAGCGCATGGGCGCCGTCCGGAGCGTGATGCGCGTGCCCACGCTCACCTGCACCTGCACCTGGCCGTCGACGATGCAGTAGGCGTACGGCATGTCGCCGGTCTCGAGGATCTCGAGCTCCAGGCCGCCGCCCACCGACAGCACGACCGGGCGCGCGGTCAGGCTGTGCGACGCGAGCGGCGTGAGGACGACGGCGTCGAGGTCCGGCGCGAGCACCGGGCCGCCGGCCGCCATCGAGTAGGCCGTGGAGCCGGTGGCCGTCGCGGCGATGACGCCGTCGCCGCGGTAGGTGCCGAGCTCGGCGTCCCCGCGCCGCGCGCGGGCGATGATCATCCCGCCCGCGCCGGCGCGGCTGACCACCACGTCGTTGAGCCCGAGCGTCTGGACCGGCCGGCCGTCCCCGACGTCGATCTCGCACCGGAACATCAGCCGGGTCTCCTCCCACAGCTCGCCCGCGACCAGGCGCTCGAGCGCGGCCTCGCTCTGCTCGTCCTCGAAGGCGGTGAGGAAGCCCAGCCGGCCGCGGTTGATGCCGAGCGTCGGGCGCTGGTTCTCCGCCATACGCCGCGCCGCTGCGAGCAGCGAGCCGTCCCCGCCCCAGACCACGACGACGTCGCCCTCTTGGTCGTGCAGCGAGGCCTCGCGGTCGGTGATCTGGACGGCCTCGATGTCGCGCGCGGCGAACCAGCGCGCGTGGCGCGCGATCACGTCCGCGGTGCCGCCCTTCTTGGCGTCACCTACCAGCAGCACGCGTCGGATGTCGGGTTCTGCCATAGCCGCGGTCCTTCGCGCTCGACGCGCGTCGGGAGGCCGCCCCGCTGCGGGCGCGGGGCTCAGGAAGGGATCGGCGCGTCTTTCTCGACGAGGAACCGCGCCGCGACGTCCTCGGCGCGCAGGCCGCAGTGCTCGATGATCTGGCCGCGCGACATGTGCACGAGGATGTCGTCGGGCACGCCCATCACCTCGACGGCGGCGCGCACGGGGCCGTTGGCCGCCACGCACTCGAGCACCGCGCTGCCGAACCCGCCGACCTTGACGTGGTCCTCGAGCGTGACGACGCGGTCGTGCCGCTGGCAGAGATCGACGACGAACGCCTCGTCCAGCGGCTTGCAGAACCGCGCGTTGACGACCTCGACGTGCAGGCCCTGTGCCTGCAGCAGCTCGGCCGCCTCGAGGGCGGTCTGCACCATGTGCCCGTAGGCGAGGATCGCGCCGTCCGTGCCCGCGCGAAGCGACTGGGCCTTGCCGAGCTGGACCGGCGCGCGCTGGCCGTCCCAGCCGACGAGGTCGTGCAGCTCGGGCGCGTTGCCGCGCGCGTAGCGGACGCCGCTCGGGCCGTCGAGGGTCAGCGCCAGCTGCATCATCTCGTGCAGCTCGCGCCCGTCCATGGGCGCCATCAGCGTCATCCCGGGCATGCAGCGCAGGTACGCGATGTCGTAGAGGCCGTTGTGCGTGGCGCCGTCCTCGCCGACGAGGCCCGCGCGGTCCATCGCGAAGACCACGGGCAGGCGCTGCAGCACGACCTCCTGGAAGACCTGATCGTAGCCGCGCTGGAGGAAGGTCGAGTAGATGGCGCAGACGGGCCGCATCCCGGCGGTCGCCATGCCGGACGCCATCGCGACGGCGTGCTGCTCGGCGATGCCCGAATCGACGAAGCGCTCGGGGAACCGGTCGCGGAATTCCATCAGGCCCGTGCCGTCCGGCATCGCCGCCGTGATCGCGACCACCTTGTCGTTGCGCTCGGCGAGCGCCTCGATGCTCTCGCTGAACCACTTGGTCCAGGCGCGCCCCTTGGGCTTCTCCGGGACCATCGGCTGCAGCACGGCCGGCTCGACCGGGACCTTGGCGGCCTTCGGCTTCGGCGTGGGCTTGGCCGCGTGGGCGCGGTCGTAGCGGTCCTCGCTGCCCGGCACGCCCTTGCCCTTCTCGGTCAGCACGTGCAGCAGCGTCACGCCGCCGAGCTTCTTGCAGGCCTCCAGGGCTTCGAGGGTCTCCTGCATGTTGTGGCCGTCGACCGGGCCGAAGTAGCGGAAGCCCAGCTCCTCGAACAGGTGGCCCGGGACCACCATGTTCTTGACCATGTCGACCGCGTCCCCGAGGCGCTGGTCCAGGTCCTTGCCGACCACCGGGATCGACTGGATCAGGTGGTGCAGCGACTCCTTCGCGCGGTTGTAGAACGTGCCGCTCCGGAGCTTGTTGAGGTGGCGCGACAGCGCGCCGACGGTCTTGGCGATCGACCAGCGGTTGTCGTTGAGGATCACCAGGAGCTTGGTGTCTTCGAGCGAGCCGGCGTGGTTGAGCGCCTCGAACGCGACGCCGCAGCCCATCGCCGCGTCGCCGACGACCGCGACCGAGTGCCGGCCGTCGTTGCCGCGCATCTGGTCGCCCATCGCGATCCCCAGGGCCGCCGAGGCGGCAGTCCCCGCGTGGCCCATGAGGTAGGCGTCGTATTCGCTCTCCCACTTGTTGGAGAAGCCGCTCAGCCCGTCCTTCTGGCGCAGGGTGTGGAAGCGGTCCTTGCGGCCCGTCAGCAGCTTGTGCGGGTAGCACTGGTGGCCGACGTCCCAGACGAGCCGGTCGTCCGAGAAGTCGTAGAGGTAGTGCAGCGCGACGGTCAGCTCGACGACGCCCATGCCGGAGCCGAGGTGGCCGCCGGTCACCGAGACCGTGTCCATGATCACCTGGCGCAGCTCTTCACAGAGCGCGCCGAGCTGCTCACGGGGGAGCTTCTTGAGGTCCTCGGGGACGTTGACCTGGTCGAAGAGAGGCGTGGGCGAAGGTTGGTCCAATTTCTGCTCCGGGCAGCCGGTGGTTTACGACCGTCCAAGCACCTTCCCAAGCCGTCCGGACAATCCCGACCTCAGGTGCGGCGCTCTACGGCGTAGAACGCGACATCTTGCAGCAGCCCGGCGGCTTCGTCCAGCGAAGTCGCCGCAACCTCGCGCCACACAGCAGCCTCCGCGACCAGCTCGCGCGCCTGCTCGGCCGCGCGCGCCGCGAGGTCGCGGGCGGCCTGCTGGCTCTTCTCGAGGCCGAGCAGCGCCGGCCACGTCAGCTTGCCGAGCGCGACGTCGGCGCCGGGGTTCTTGCCGAGCTCGGCCGCCGAGCCCGTCAGGTCCAGGCAGTCGTCCGCGATCTGGAACGCGCGACCCAACGTATCCCCATACGCCCGAATCACTTCGACCAGCCTGTCGGGCGCGCCGCCGGGCCCGGCGCCGGCGTGGGCGCCGACCAGCAGAGCGGCCGTGATGAGCGCGCCGGTCTTGTGGTCGTGGATCCACTCGAGCCGCTCGAGCGCCTCCTCGGCCGACCCGACCGCGGCCGCGGCCTCGTCGCCGAGCGAACCTTCGGCGGCGAGGTCTTCGACCTGGCCGCCGACCATGCCCCGGCTGCCCGCTGCGCGCGCGAGCGCCGCGACGGCAGGTGCCCCGGCCTCGGCGCAAGCCTCGAAGGCGAGCGTGAGCAGGGCGTCGCCGGCCAGCAGCGCCAACGGCTCACCGTATACCTGGTGGCACGTCGCGCGGCCTCGGCGCAGGTCGTCGTCGTCCATACAGGGCAGGTCGTCGTGGACGAGGCTGTAGGTGTGCAGGCACTCCAGCGCGGCCGCCGGCCGCATCGCGCGCTCCAGCCGCCCCCCCGTCGCGACGCAGCCGAGCAGCGTCAGCATCGGGCGGAGCCGCTTGCCGCCCGGGAACATCGCGTAGCGCATCGCTTCGTGCAGGCGGGCTGGCCGCTCCTGAGGATCCGGGAGCAGACCTCGCAGCGCCGCCTCGACCCCCTCCTGGTGCTCGGCGACGAAGGCGCCGAAGGCGCCGCGCGCGCTCATCGCGCCACCACCATGCCGAGCATGGCGTCGCGGGCTTGCGTCGGCGTGAGTCCAGGCAGCAGCATGCGGAATCCCGCGGCGCCGATCGTCGACTCGACGCCGTCGCGACGCAAGGCGCCGTCTCGGAGGAGCAGCGAAACCACGTCCCGCCGCTCGTCGATCTCGACCGCGACGCGGGCGCAGTGGGCGCTGCCGAGCACGAGCCCGCGATCGTTCGTGCCGACCAGCTCTACCTTGAGGAACTTGCCGTCGAGCAGGCCCCGGACGCGGGTGGCGCTCCAGCGCAGCTCGGTCTCGGCGCGGTCGAGCAGACGGGTCAGCCGCGCGGCCCAGCTCCGCTTGCCGGCGGGGTCCAGCGCGCCGGGCTCGCGCGTCGGCGCGACGGGCGCAGCGGGGTAGGCGCCCTCGCCGCGCACGAGGTAGGGCAGGCGCGCTTCGAAGCGTCGCCCGTCGACGCCGTCGAAGACGACCGCGAAGCCGTCGTCGGGCAGCGCGGCGCGCTCGCCGTCGACGCTCCGACGCCCCTCGAAGAAGCGCAGCTCCAACCGACCAGTCGCCCGGTCGAGCGAGGCCGTCATGCGCGCCGCGGTCAGGAACGTCGCGCCGAGGCCGTCGGCGGCCGCCTCGATCAGCTCCACGTCGTGCAACCCGTCGGCGTCGATCGACGTCGCCCGCAGGAAGCGCTGCGACGTGAAGCCCTCGGCGCGCAGGCACTCGTGGAGCGCGCTCAGGCATTCGCGGACGCCGAGCGGCATCGGGCGCAGGGACGCTTCGACGCGCCGCTTCGAGGCCTCGGCTCGCCGCTCGAGCTCGGCGTTCCGCTCCGCGAGCAGGGTGCGCAGCGCCTCCAACTGCTCGCGGGTGGTGTAGAGCTCCAGCTGCAGCCTGCTGTATTCCTCGAGCGCGAGCGCAGCGGCCTCTTCGCCGCGATCCGGCGCGGCGGCCGGCGGGGCGCCGTCGGGCGCGGCGGCGGCTGCGGCGGCGGCTGCAGCCGCCAGCGCGTCGCGCTCGGCCCGCGCCTCATCGAGCGCCCGCTCCGCCATCACCGCGCGGACCTCGAACTCACCGGCCAGCGCCGCCAGACGCAGCGTCTCGACGAGCAGAAACGCGCTCGCGCCCAGGAGGGACACGGTCAGCAGGAGACGGGACCAGCGCATCAACGGTCGGACGGGGCAAGGCGCGGGCCCTTCCCGCGCGCTCGGTTCGCGGCCCAGGGCCGCGCTACCACTTGTCGTTCTTGTGCTTGTTGTACCAGCCCTGCCACTTGCGGAACGTGTCGAAGTCCTGCCCGGTGAGCGCCTTCATGCTCTCGTTCCACGGACCAGAGATCGCTGCCAGGCGATCCCGCGCGTTCTGCGCCTCGACGTTGGCGCCGAGCTGCGATCCCATCTCCGAGAGCGACCCCCACTTGATGATCAAACCGCTGACGATCTCGCGGCGGAGCTTCTGCTTCGACTCGCGGAAGTTGCCGAGCGCTTCGCCGGCGGCCGCCTGCAACGCGGCCTCGGGGCTCCGCCTCGCCTCGTCGAGCAGGAACTTCACCGCGCCCTCGTCCTTGGTCTTGCCGATGTTCACCAGCAGCTTCTCGCGCAGCGGCACCCACTCCGGACGGTTGGGGAAGCGCTTCTTCTCGTACGCGGCCTTGAGCGGCTTGGCGCCGTCCTTGCCGAACCGGCCGAGCGCGATGGCGGCCGTGTTGTAGAGCTGGGACTTCTCGGCCGGGCGCAGACGCCCCTTGTTGAGCACGCTGTCGAGCCCCTTGACGACCTGCTTCTGGTCCTTGTCGTTGAGGCCTTTGTCCTGCTTCTGGATCAGCACGTCGATGATCTCGATGCCCGCCGCGTCGCGCGTGAACTTGCGGTCCTTGGCGACCTCGGCGAGCTCCTTGAGCTTCACCGGCACGTCGGGGTCTGCCGGCAGCTTCTCGGCCTTCTGGGCCGACGCTGGGTGAGCGAGCGCCAGCGCGAACAGAGCCGCGGCCAACGAGGCCTTGGCGCGTGAGTCGTGGATCATCGGGTTCTCCCTCGGTTGCGGAAGTTGCGGAGGCTGCGCAGAGCGAAGCGGCTACGAGACATTCGGCTCGATCGACGGCGAAAGATAACAAAGAGCGTGCCGCCGAGCGCAACTGTCGCTGCCAATGACCTAGCGCCCGCCGGGCGTGCGCTCGAGCAGGCGCCCCGCCGCGGCGCGCACCTGGGCCATGTCGAGCTCGTGCAGGCGGCTCGGGACCGCCCGGGCCGCGGGCACGCCGCCAGCCACCAGCTCGGCGCAGAGCTCGACGAGCAGCTCGGTGAAGCCGACGTGGTGCGGCGACGGCCGCGGCGGGTCGCCGTAGAAGTCCGCGATGTGCGCCAGCACCAGCTCGGTGTGCGGCGACAGCGCGAGCGCCGCGAGCTCCGCCCGGCGCTCCATCTCCGCCTCGATCGCGGCGGGAGAAGGGCCGAAGCGCAGCAGCAGCGACGCTCCCCGCAGCAGGTTGGTCCCGATCGGCAGGTAGTAGCTGGAGTCGACGAGGTGGCGGCGCTCGTGCGCCCGGATCATCGCCAGCACGGCGGCCGAGAGCGCGTCGTCGGCGACCGGCGAGCGCACCGCGAGGCGCCACGCGAGGTCGAGCGGATCGAGTCCGACGCCGCCGGGCACGGGGTCTCGCTGCAGCGCGAGCCCGTCCTCGCGGGCGACCCGCCGCCGCTCGAGCAGGCCGAGCGCCCAGTCGACGACTGCGTCGTGGTCGATCAAGAAGTGGTTGAGCAGCGCGACCCCCGCGAGGTCGCCGCCCAGCACGCCGCCGAGCGCGCGGATGTCGCGGTCCATGCCGACGACCTCGAAGCAGCGGTTGGGCAGCGACTGCCGGGCGACTTCCGGCAGCTCTCGGACCGACAGCCGCGTGAACATCAGCCCCTCGGCCGTCCCGCCGCTGCGGCGGCCCAGCACGAGGTGCCGGTTGAAGCGAGCCAGATGCGCGCACAGCCCCGTGCCGGCGAACGGGTCCAGCATCTCGCCCACCAAGGGGGCTGCGAACATCGGCGGCTCGCCCACGCAGTCCTCGCCGAGCACCTGCACGGAGAGCTCGCGCGCGCGCGCGACGACGTCTCGCAGCGACGCCGTGTCGTCGGTGCGGTAGCCGCGGTAGAGCAGCCGGCGCAGCGCGCCCTCGAACGCCAGCTCGCGGCGCGCCTCGTCCTGGCACGCGCGGAACGCGCCCTCGCTCGCCGGGTGACGCGCGCACGCCACCTCCGCCAGCAGCTCGACCTCCACCAGCAGTCCGCACGCACGCAGGGCGCGCAGCAGCGCCAGCGCGCGCTCCGCGTCGGCGAGCGGCGCGCCCCGGCTCCACGGACCGTCCAGGAGCGTCAGCCACCTGCCCCTGAGCTCGTTGTCCTCGACGTCGACGACGTGGCGCGGGATGTCGGCGCGCAGGTGGGCGACGAACGCCGCGACGTCTCCTGCGCCGAGCACGAGGCGACGATGGGCGCGCAGCAGCGCGGGGGACGG
>Ga0181573_10001840_pt1 | contig 20315 bp, 13 predicted proteins | sample 101ome_25_FD_148643 | JGI IMG/M metagenome (GOLD analysis project Ga0181573, IMG submission 148643) | Coastal salt marsh microbial communities from the Groves Creek Marsh, Skidaway Island, Georgia - 101409BT metaG (spades assembly) | ecosystem: Environmental > Aquatic > Marine > Intertidal zone... | reverse complement strand
AGCGCAGACGGTTGCCCTAAGAGCCGCAAACCGCCGGGATCTGGGCTTGTTGCCGACGAATTGATAAGGGTTCTTTTTCAAAATTCCCGGACTGCTTGGCCATAGATTTGCTTGCAGATTCGGCAGTAGATTCGTTCTACGGACTTCTACATCATCACGCGGCGAAGTGGTTCGTTGAGAATGAGCGCTTTCCAACTGTGCGATCAGGCGGGATCAGCGCCAGTTCGTTTTCCCGATTCAAGCTCATCTTCTCATCTCGCAGCCTGCCTCGCCTGTCAGCCAATCCAGACACTTGTACTTCCAGGGGTGGTCAGACCGGGTCGAACCGCGACCGCGCGCGCCACGCGGCGGAGGGGGCGAGAATCCCCGGGCGAAGGTCCATCCCCGTGGGACCATTTGAGGTCACACCGGAGAGTATCGGCGCGCGGCGAAGGAGGCGTCATGGGCGCGGGCGGCGAGCAGAAACCCCCCGCGCGATCCGGCGGTGGCGTTGGCGGAGGCCCCGTGAGGCGAAGGCTCCAGCCGATCGGCAAGCCGATGGAGCGACGCGCGAGCAGCCTGCAACGGATCAAGGACGCGGCGGACTGGAAAAGGATAGGGTTACACCAGAAGTACGCGGACCAGACCATGGTGAGGCGACCCGCGCGCACCGTCCGTTCGGTCAACCGCCGCGTCAGCATCGGAAAGAGCACCGTCACCCCCGTCGGCTCCCCCCTCCCCGGCTCACCCGCCCCCGCCCTCCCCGTATCTCCTCCCTCCGCAGGCGCGCCCGCTCATGCGCGGCTGGTTCCACGCTCTCACCGCGTTCATATTCACCGCGCTCATCGCCCTGGACGCGCACACCCTCTCCCCCGGTCCCGTCACCTGGTTCGCGGTGGTCACCTTCGTGATCCCGTACTGGGCGTCAACCGCGCTGCACTGCGTGCCGTGGAGACGAAGAACCGCGCACGACCTCGCGCTCGCGCTGGATTTTCTGGGGATATCCGCCGGCTTCGTGGGCCAGTCCGTCGGGTGGGTCGGGGTCAGCACGTGGCGCGGGGTCGATGAAGGCGCCTCATGGTCCGTGCGGTTCGCGGCGTGGTGCGCTCGGGGAAACGTCTCGTTAGGGGCGGCGCTGGCGTGGCTGCTGACGTGCGCCTTGTGCAATCGCCACAGACAGCCGGTGATGCTGTACTGCAGGAAGGCGCGGTTCGCGATCGTGGGCGCGAACATGTTGCTGTTGGGGTGCGTGGAGACGGCGCTGTGCCACGACTGGAGGCTGAACGCGGCGTTGCAGCTCCTGGGGCGGGTGTTTGTGCCGTGGTACTTTCTGCGGTGCGTCGCGGTGGACGCGGGTGGGAGAGGGTGGTTGCCGCTGTGGGACGGGGTGTGGAGCCCTCACGAGAACTGGCACTGCGCGATACTGGTGCTTCACTGCCTGCAGCTGCACGCGGTGTCGATCCATCACGACGGGGAGAGCGCGTTCGTCACCTTCCTCGAAGTCGTGGGCGGCTCCGGCCACGCCGGCGGGTGAACCAGTTTTTAGCAAACGAGACGAGACGTGTTTTGATTTCATCACTCTGACGTGTTTAGAAGAGAACTCCGACGTTGCGCGCGCCACACCCGTCGAGGCGCCGAAGAGTCGCCATGTCGACGTTTAAGGATATGCAAGACGAGCACGCCGCGCGGCAGGCTGTGCTGAGGGAGCGTGTCGGTGCGTCCGCGCCTCCCCGTTCGCCCCCCGAAAATCCCCCTTTTCCGCTCCCCTTTCGATCGACCGACCCCGCGGCCCCTTCCCCTTCCATCCGCAGAGATTTCGAGAGACGCGGCGCTTGCGTCCGTCAGCGGTCTGACCGAGAAGATGGTGGACGCGGTGAACGCCGGGACGGTGGAGGTCTTCGAGAACCAGAAGCGCGTGGAGGAGCAGGCGAGGGAGCTTCGGCGGAAGGGCGCCAAATTCGCGGGGGTCACGAGCGAGTGGGTCCGGATCGTGAGGGGGTTCGACGACGACCTGCGGGAGATTGGGGACTTCGAGGGATGGATCAAGCGCGTGGAGCTCGACCTGAACAACCTGACGCAGGCCATGAAGAAGGTCGCGGAGCAGGGGTCAGGGAGTCCGAGGGAGCGCGGCGCTAGCTAGGGGCGAGTTATACCAGAAATCGAGTCTTGTCTTCATCAGGTGTGTACAGCCCCGACGGCGAAACGCCTTGGGTTCAGACTTTGGACGACGCGAACATCCTGTGGTGCGCCGCCCCATCATCCTCCTTCGCTCCGTGCACACTATTCTCCTTGCGACGGGCTGCGACCCCGAGGATGTCCAGGTAGTTTGGGTTGTTCAACGCTTTGGATGCGCCTCCAAACAACTGGTTGGTGAAGAAGATTGCGCACATGGACCCCCCGACGAAAAAATACAGGCCCATCATCTGATCGATATCCAACGCTTTTGTCTCCAGCCCCGCGTCATCCCCGTCCGACCCGCCACCGCTGCACATGTCGACCGTCTTTGTCTCGATTCGGTCGTCAAGCGTGCCGTCGCTCTCGATCTCCATCAGCAACCCGTCGAGGATGACGTGCACGTTGGAGCGGCACTTCTCGACCGAAGTCATGAACCCGCCACCCGCGGTGAACACGGAAGACGTCACAGTGACGTCGCAATTCTGCTTCTGGAGCACCACGTTTCGTGCAACGTTCGCGGGCAAGATCTCGGCCAGAGCCTGGTTGTCGGCGAGCAACTTGCCGAGCGCAAGTTGTGTCATGTTTCCCATCGAGTAGTCCTCGTTGACTTTCAGATACGGGTGCGCAGTTTCCATCCGTTTCTTCAGCGGGTCCCCTTTGAACATGATCACCGCACCGCCGTTATCGCGCACGTCGGCCATGTTCTTGATCAGGCCCTCACCCGCGGAATCCTGCACGACGATGATCGCCGCCAGCTTCGCGGTGTACAACGACATGAAGAGAAGGCAGAACAGGCCAAAAGCGGACGTGATCCCGCGCCCGGCTCGGCTCATCGGCTTCTGCGTCTGCGATCCGCCGGAGAAGCGCTCGAACGTGAGATAAAGCTCCAGCGATAGGCCTTTAATAAGTCTTTCCGCTCTGTTCTTGCCGAGTTCGTCGTTATCTTTCCAAGAGCGCTCGATGGTGAACATCATGATCGAATACGTCACAATAATTGCGCACCAAACCGCCCACACAAGGCCCGTGAATGGTCGGATCAGCAGGTCGAGGTCCAGCGACTTCTTCTTGGAGTTGCGCGCGGTGATCAGCACCCTCGACGCATCCGTGTGGTGATGGCCGATGACCAGCCCAAGCTTTCGTCGATCTGAGGTGTCCGTCCACCAGTTGGTGGACAGGTCGAAACGGTCATCCGTTGTGAAGTTGACAGCCATCGCAGTGTACGACTCCGTCACCGTCTTGGAAACGTCGCGGGTCAGCGCCCACTCGACCTCGAACCCGCCCCTCTTCGCCATCTCCTGGAAGAGTAGGTAATCACGGCCTTTCAGCCCGCCCTCGAGGTCGCACGTCCGCCCGGGGATGTGCGGCGCGCAGAAGAAGACGTCGGGGTAGGGGCAGTCAGACGCGCATCCTGGCACTGTCTTGAATGTTGCGTGTTCCACTCGGTTTGGATCGACGTGCGCGATGACACGCAAGGTTTTCCCGTCGAGCAAGCCTCGAATGTTGGACTTTGATGGGACCGATCCTGAACGGAGGAAGGATCGGGAGCACAGATGGGTGAGCGGCTGAAACGGGCTGCATCGGGGAATTGGGAATCCGCATGCTGAGCAGACTGCACTTACCGCTGGCCGCGTCGAACCCCACAGCCTGGCTCACATTTTTGTAACCGCCGGATAGCTGCTCAGGAATTGCAAGCGAGCAAAAGTCCACGTACACGGGAGCCGCCGCAGCATGGCTCAGGGAGCACGCCAAGACTCCCAGGAGCAAGGATTGTCGCATTTTGAAGACGATTCTGACGTGGCTTCGGCAATTAAGTAACGAATGTCGGTCCGTTGTCGCGCTCTCAGGTTGGGTGATGCTACCCAGGGCAGATGAGATGTACGCGCGGGGGCACTTCACGGGATCCAGGCGGCGGACCAGGATATCGACGGTGGTCGCAGTGTGTGAATCGACCCACCCGCGGTTGCCAAAACTGCCTGAGATATCTTGAATGCCAAGTTTGCCAAGAAAAAGCGCTAAAAGGTGTGAGAGGATGTGATCTTTTGAGAGTTTTCAGGTTGTCATCACCCCGCGTGGGCGGTTCCAAGGTTTACTTCTTCGCCTTTTTCTTCGCGGGCGGCGCCTCCGTGTTGATCCTCTCCGCCTCCATCTCCGCCCTCCACTTCTCCCGCGCCGCGATCTTCTCAGCTTTGCGCTCCGCCTCCTCCTCCCTCGCCGCCTTCTCCTCATCCGGGTCTGGCAGGGCGTTGTACACCGGCAACGCGACGGACTCGTTGGTCTTCATGTAGATGGACTGCACGTTGGACCACTTGCGGGGCACGTGCTGCACGAGGTTGTCGATCGCGGCGATCGCGTTCTCCGCCACCTTGGTCACCTCCATGCCGCTGGTGCCCACCTTGACGTGGATGCATGTGCCCGCGCCCACGTGCGCGTACGTCGCCGCCGCCGCCTTGCGAATCTGTGCCGCCCAGTCCTTCTTCGTGAGGTCCACGGGCACGGGCTGCTTCTTCTTCTTGAAGAAAGACTTGCCGAGCAGCTTGGGGAGGATGGGGAGGACCCTGGCGTCCGCGCAGAAGAGGTCGTAGGAGTCGCACAGCTGGCGCTTGGCCTCGTGGGGCTTGTAGTTGTTGCGAAGCTTGGAGATGCCGAGCACCTTGGCGACGCCGCACGCCTCCATGTCCGCCACTTTCTTCTTCGCCTCCTTGTGACCCTCGCCCTGGTGGTCCTTCACGATGAGGCAGATCTCCGTCTTGTCGGGGTTGAGCAGCGGGTTGGGGATCTTCACCGGCACCAGCTTGTTGCTGCCCTTCTGGGGCACCCTGCGGGTGGACAGCATTACGCTGTAGTAGTCGCCGTCGCCGTCCTCCTCGAAGAGCTGCGTCTTGCCCTCGGCCTTAACCTTCTCGAGGTGCTTGGCGAGCGCCGCCACCGCCTTCTTGACCTGTGCCGGGTTCACGCGGGACTCGGCCGCCATGGTGTCAAGTCGCCCGTGGGAGTCGCGCTTACGCCGCCGCCGCCGCGGTTTGCTTTCTGCGCACGCCGGTCAGGTCGACTCGCGGGCGTGCGGTGTCGCGCGCGTCCTAGAGGCGCTGTGCGCGAACTTTTATAGACGAGGCTCGCACTTCGCTTCCGAAGGCGCGCGCTCGTGCGGTAGCTAGTGGAGCGACTAGCGCCGCCGACTACATTTCTGGAGGAAGTCCCGGGAACTTTTTCACACGGAGTTGCCGAACCGGAGCTCCTGACTAAGCGACGTGTGGCATGGTTCATTAATTCGCTCGTATTTCGAGTTTCAAAAATAGTTTGTGTGGAGGGCACCCTCCTCCCGCGCAATTTTTCCAGGGATACTGGCTGGTGGACACCTTCGTAAAAAATTTCCCACTACCTCATACCTCAGTGCTTGCCGATGTTGGAGGCCCATCCCCGTCCAGGGTCCTCGCCGTTCCGCAGCTCCGACTCGAGCACGCACTCGTTCCTACGCAGCGTCTGGTACAACAAAGTGAGGCGCGAGTCAATCTCCATCAGTCGTCGCTGCGCCGCCTCCATCCGGGTGAACACGTCCGCGTCGCCGTCGCGAAGCACGGACAGTAACTTCCCCTTCGGATCCAGCTGGAGCGTGAAGCTCATGTCGAACTGGCCCTCGGGCGAATCCGCGCTGTCGCCGCCGTACCCGACGATGGAACACCCGCCAACCTTGGTGATTATGTCGGAGATGCCCGCGAGCAAGCCGTCTCGGTCAGTGCACCTCAGCCACACCGTCGCGAGCGAATACTTCTTAACCTCCTTATCCGACATCGACGCGTGTCGCTCCGAGAGGTACTTCGCCGCGGCGATGATGGCCTCGGTCGCCTCGATGTCGTCGATGACGTCCACGTCGGAGGTGGGGATGATGTTCGTCGCCATCTCCACGTCCGCCGCGAGCACCACGGGTTCGTCCCCGAGTTTCACCCCCTGCTCCGCGAGGAACTTCTTGATCTTGTACTTGGCCGACCTCGTTCGCGCCATGTCCAGGAACTTCTTCTGCAGCGAAATCTTTTGCTTGGCCACCGCACCCGCGAGCGCCGCCGCGGTGGACTCACCCGCGCCGTCCAAGAGGTTGTACCCGCCCGCGGCTTGCGTGATGATCTCGACCACGTCGGCGTTGTGCAGGGGGGTGTCAAAGTCCACGGCGACGCCGTTCACCTTCGCCTCGACCATGTCCAGGCCCGCGTCCGTGTAAAAGGCGTAATCCACGACGGTGGCGCCGTGGGGTAGGTTCATGACCCCGCCCGACGGCGTGAACACGAAGACGCGCCTGCCGAGCAGGTCCCCGGTGACGGTGTCCACAAACTCCTCCGCGGTGATGACGCCGAGGAACTCCTCCTGCCACTCCCTGATGTTGCTCAGCCACTCAACCTGCCTCGCGTGCCCGCTTCGCACCATGACAGATTCTTCGGGGTTCACCTCCTCCTCCTCCTCGTCCGAGTCCGAGCTGTCGCCCTCGTCCGCCGAGACGTCCGCGCCCGCAACCTTGACATCGCCGTCCGCGCCAGCCGCTCTCCTCCGAAGTTTACGAAGTTTGCGAGCCGTCCTCTTCGCCGTCGCGCGCCACGCAGCCTTGACCTCACCGTCCGCCGCGATGCCGCTCTCAGCCATGCGGTGCATGTCGTACGTGCGAATCTGCAGCTCCAGCGGGAACACCTCCGTCTCGATGGGGCCCTGCCTCTCCGGCCCGCTGCCCTGCTGGTCGGATCCGATGGGGAGGACGACGGTGTGCAGCGCGCGATACCCGTTGAGCTTGGGGGTGGCGATGTAGTCCTTCATGCGCCCGGGGACGGGTGGCCACAGCGCATGGACCATGCTGAGCGCCTGGTAGCACACCCTGGACGATACCATCCTGCGCGCCTCGGACATGGCGGCGTACTCGCCGTCGGACTCGTCGTCGCCCCGGAGGTGCAAAATCACCCTGAGCTGCGCCACCTCGTTCACCCGCCTCAGGTTCTTGATGATCTCGCCGCTCTTGACGTCAACCTCCCCGGGCTTACTCCCGCCGTTGGCCCTGCGGAACAAGCCGTAGAACTCCTTGGCCCGAGGGAGGACCTCCACCTTGCTGCACGCCTGCTTGAGGAACTCGTCCTTGTCGCAGAGTGCCTGAAGCTCCTCCGCCGCGCGCCTCACCACGGGATCCTGCCTCTTGGTCAGCTCGTCGAACCACCGCGCCGTCTCCGCGTGCGTCTCGGGTGCGGCATACCTGAACGCCAACTCCTCGAGCTCGTTCTTGACGTTATACATGCCGAGGAGCTTCGCGAGGGGCGCGAACACGAGCAAGGTCTCCCTCGCAATCTTCACCCTCTTCTCGGGCTTGAGCGCTCCCAGCGTGCGCATGTTGTGCAGCCTGTCGGCCAGCTTGACGATGATGACCCGCACGTCCTGGGTCATCGCCAGGAACATCTCCTTCAGGTCGTCCGCCTGCACGTTGGCCGCCGCGGCCAGCGCCTGCTCGGGCGTCGGCGTCGCCGCCATCGGTCCCATGGTCGTCGGTCCCACGGTCGTCGGTCCCACGGTCGCCGCGACGCTCGCCGCGGTGCTCGCGGCGTTCGTCGTGCCCTGCTTGCTCACGGAGCTGCTCACCTTGCTCACCTTGGTCTCCCCCTCCACGATCCGTCGCACCGCGGGTCCGAACCGTTCCTGGATGGACTCGAACGTGACCGCGTCGGTGTCCTCCACGGTGTCGTGAAGTAAACCGGCGATGACCGTCTCGTGGTCCATGCGCTGGTCCGCCAGTATCCCCGCCACCGCCACCGGGTGGGTGACAAATGGCTCGCCGGACTTGCGTTTTTGCCCGTCGTGCGCGTTGAACGCCATCCTCGTCGCGTCCTTGACCTCGCTCCTCTCGTAGTCGGTCAGGTACCCCAGCTTATCCTGGATGGAGTCGTAGAGAAAGTCGGCGTCGACGTGCGACCAATCGCCGTCGGGGCCTGGGTCGACCGCGGAGGGATCGGCCTCCGTGGACGTGTACGCGGCGAGCCTCGTTCTCGACGAGTGGTCGCCTGAAACGCGCCCCCGCGACCGAAGCGGTCGCTGGACGCGGCGACGGGAGCTCGCGCTGGCGTGGCTGTTCTCGCGGCTCTCCGTCGCGCGCGCGGATTGGGGCCCGCGGCGGGACCGAACGCTGACGCGGGACGCGGTTTGAGCCCCGAACCCACTCGCCGCGCCGATGGCGGCGTGCATCGCCAGCGACATCGCTCACCCAGTCACGCGCCGCTCCGCGCCCCTCCGTGATCGATCTAACTCTTGCCCTAGCTTTGGAGGTGAGTGCCCCCAGCGATGCGCCCCGCGGGTCCGCTCGCGGGTCGGATCGGGTGCGCGGGTAGAGCGTCGAGGATCGACCTCACGCTCGCTCGCTCTGAACCCGGCGGCGATGTGGACGCTCCTCCGGCGTCCGCTCGCTTCTGACCCCCGAGGCCGCGAAGCGGGGGGATATCCAACAGATATGATAGAAGTCCCGCCAATTATTTCCCCGGCATTTTCCGGCAGAAACCACGGACAACCACCAGCTTGACCAGTTCGGGGTTCCAAATCCGGCAGTCTCCCCAACGACTACCAACAGTCGACGGAGGAGACGGGGAAAATCAAACCCAAACGTTCCTTTGCCGCGAGTCGTCGCCACTGTCCGCGGCGCGGCGTCACGCGCGGCTGAACCAAGCGGCCACCTCAGCGTTAACGCAGGGTAACGAGCACGCGCGTGCGCGTAGAGAGAACACGGGAGAGAGAGACGAAGGTTCACAGGCTGTAAACGCAACCATGCAGTCCGGCGAATCCATCTACAACCTGATACCGCAGCCGGTCGTGGCGCCTGAGAGGCCCCCCATGCATCGGTCCAAGTACCCCGGCGAAGTGGACCCGGCGACGTTCGACTTCGGCGATCGTGTCAGGAAGGGCACGGGAACCTTCGGCAGGAGTCCGGGCACGATCAAGCCCAAGACGGACGCGTTCCTCAAGAGGACCTCCGTGGACAAGCTCCCCTCACGTGCGTAATTGCCCCTCGGAATTGCCAAAAGCGTCCCGCGCTTCTCCCGTCGTCCCTAAACGCGGCGATCCGTCCATTCGCGAATCCCCCGGCCGTCCACGATCCACATGGTATTTGCTCGTCATCATCCAGGCGCTGACCGTCGCTCCCCGACCCCGCCTCGCGCCGATCCCCGACCGCAGCCGCCTCGACGATGACCAGGACGAAGGTCAAGAAGCTGCCCCCTGTGCCCAAGCGGGACGAGGCGCCGGCGATGGGCCTGGTGAGCGATAAGAACTTCGTGAAGACAAACGCACTAGAGGCCATGCTCGCGAAGCCCCCGAAGAAGGAGGCCCCGTTGCTGGCGACGCAGAAGAAGGACTACGGCAAGGTTCCCAAGTACCTGCACACCATCAAATCCCAGATCGCCGCGGAGAAGGAGATGATTGCGGAGTTCCAGCGGCAGCAGGAGGAGGCGGCGACGCAGTCGATCAGGCCCATGTCCGAGGATGAGCGCGACGAGCTTCTGTACGATATGAAGGTGAAGTGGGGCAAGCTCAACGAGGCGTACGGCAAGCTGAGCTTCACCCTGGACGTGCCCTCGCACATGCGCCGAAAGGAGGAGCTCGAGGCGGAGATGACGCAGCTGGAGAAGGACATCAAGACCCTGCAGGGGCGCCAGGTGGTGGTGGTGGACGAGCGCCGCGTGTGAAAGACCCGGGACCTTGCGTGAGTAGCCCAGCAACATCTAGAATCAACCGAGTCGAGAACTCTGCCGACTGTATTATCCACAGAGCAACGAAATATCCTTTCCCGAAGAGGGCCTCGGACCGTCGCCTCGTCCGGACGCCCGAGGGTCTCCGAACGCCCCCACTCGCGATGCGCGCGCTCCTCCTGCTCGCGCTGCTCCTGGTAGGATCCGCGCGGATCTTCGCGGAGGGCATCGAGGCGCGGGGCGGCCGCCCGCGCGAGGACGAGCGCTCCGCCAAGAGAAGAGCGGCGGAGGCCCGAGGGAGGCAAGTTTCTGTCGACGTTGTGGACGACGACGGGGGGCTCAGCGTGTCTCGCCTCGACGCCCTGCAACGCTGGGTCGAAGTTCCCCAAACTTCATCGCCGCGATCCTCCCCCGCGGACCCCAACGGCGCGCCCCGTGCGCTCTTCGCCGCGGCGACGCATGCTGCGCGCAACAGGTCGTGCGCGACGAGGGACAGGTCCCCCGAGGAGCTGCGGGAAAAGGAGCGCGCGCGAAGGTCCCTGCGGACGCGCGAGACGGCGGAGGACTTCCGCGTGGAGGTACCGGTGGTGTTCCATGTCATATGGAACAGCGCGCAGGGCGCCGGGTGGGTGTCCGAGGAACGGGCGAGCGCGCAGGTGGACGTCCTCAACCGGGCGTTTGGCGGGCGGACCTTACGGCACGACGGGTCGGCAAATCCAAACGCCGTGGACACCGGCGTGTCGTTTCGTCTGCACGCGGTTAGGTACACGGACGTGAGCACGGACGGTGACGCGTCGCGGGCATCGTTTTTTCGCGAGGAGTGCGCTCCGGGGGACGGAGAGCGGGTCATCAAGCGAGCGCTCACGGAGAGCCCGGAGACTCACCTCAACGTGTACACTTGTGAGCCCGACGGCGGTGTGCTCGGCTGGATCTCGCATTTCCCAGACGAGATCGACGAAGGGGACGTCGATAACGGCGTGTTCCTGCTGCACTCCACGCTTCCGGGCGGGGACGCGAATCCGTACCACCTGGGGGACACTGCGGTGCACGAGATTGGACATTTCTTCGGCTTGTACCACACTTTCCAGGGAGGGTGCCACGACGTTTGGGACCTCGAAGCCGGCGACGCAGTGTTCGACACCCCGCCGCAGGCGCACGAGTCCCACGGATCGTGCCCTGAGCTCGCCGCGGAGAGCCCGGACACGTGCACGCTCCCCGGTCACAGCGACCGGACTGTGGCGCCTTACTTCGGAGCCGACCCATACTGGAACTTCATGGACTATGCCCACGACAACTGTATGAGCGAGTTCACTCCGGGTCAGGCGTCGAGACTTCGGGAGGTGATTTCCCAGTACAAACCAACACTATGTGCGTCGATGCCGGGGCAAAGCTGCGAGGGTGCCGAGGGAAATGTGCAGGCGTTTTCTGGTTCCCCGGGGGAGATTCTACCGCCACCTCCCCCTCCCTCTCCGCCTCCTCCTTCTTCCATTCAGTGCGCGAACCCCGACTTTGTCTCCTGGTCGCTCACTCTCCAGGCGGACAACTGGCCGATGGAAATTGGGTGGAGGCTGACGAAAAAGTTCGAGCTCGTAGATTCATTCCTCGTCGCGGTGCCCGAAGCGGAGGCTGCAGTCGCCGAGGTCAACTTTGGGGATTTGATGGAGCCGGGAGGATCGTGGACGTGGCGTCGGTGCCTCGGACCGGGCATTTACACGCTGCGTATAAGGGACTCGTGGGGAGATGGCATGTGCTGTTTCTTTGGGAGTGGAGCATGGAGCACTTCGCTCGAGGGAATCACGGTGATGAACGGGGATGGCAATCACGGGGATGGAGTCGACATAGAGCTGCGAGCCAACGTGCCGGGTGGCGCTGTTGAGGGACCGGAGCCACCTCCTCCTGAGCCCCCGCCTCCTCCGACCTCGCCCCCGCCGCCGCCTCATCCCCCGCCGCCGGCCCAACAACCACCATCTCCACAACCATCGCCACCTCCGCGGCGAGGAGGGCTCTTCTTCCCGATTCGCGATGGGTTCTTGTCCGCGTGAAATTATTCGACAATGCTCCTATCAATCATCAAAAAGGTTCCCAAAGGCTTGGTCGCCTCCACCTCCCCGATTACCACCACCGTCGAACAGCAACTCCAGATCATCGTCCGGCATTCCCCCCATTGCATCCCCCGGCATCTCCAACCCGCCGCCGCCGGTTCCGAAGACGTCGTCGAAGGCATCCAGTCCGGCGACTGCCGTCGTGGGTGCCTTGGTCGTCTTCACCGCAACCTTCTTCCGCTTGGGCGCGGCAGCCTCCTTGGGCGGCTTGGCGGCGCGGGGAGCCTTCGGCTTGGCGCCGACCCCCCTCCCCAGGACCCCGGCGGGCGTGACGATTCCGCGCCCGCCATTCCGTCCTCCACGCCCGCCGCGGCCGCCGCGGCCGATGCCCGGTCCGAGCTCCGTCGCCAATCCCGGAAGCGCGCCGTCGAACCCATCGCCAAACCCCCGCGCCCCGACCGCGCCACCGCGTCCCCCGCGACCGCCGACTCCAGCCTTGGCTCCCGCGCCCGGGCTCCTGCGCTTCTTCTTGACCGGCGGCGCGGGGGCGAGGGGAGCGGCTACGGAGGGAGCGGCGAGGGACGACGCTCCCTCCGTACCACCGGGGATTTCAAAGTTGAGGTCAAAGGCGTCCGCATCGTCGAAATTGAACCCGTCTCCTCCGAAATCCTCGAAAGGTATGCCGCCCATGGGGAACGGAGATCCCATCGGAAACTCCTCGGCGTTCGCACCCTTCTTCCCCTTCTTCCCTTTCGCGCCCTTGGCTGGAGGGGAGGCGAAAATATCGGAGAGGCTCTTTGTCTTTCCGGCTTTTTTCGCACCCGGTTCTTTCGCGGCCTTCACCCCCTTGACCACCTTCTTTTTCGCCGCCTTCGCGGCCATGACCGACAACGGGACGTCGTCGTCCTCGTCCTCCGTCGCAGTGAGCTCCGCCAGTGACTTCGCCTTTGGCTTCTTCTTCTTGAGCGCCTGCTCCTTCGCCCCGAGCGGCGCGGCGCCCGCCGCCCAGACCAGCGGCCCCCGCGCCCCCGCCGGAGCCATCCCCACCGACGCCCTGCCCGCCGCCGCCAGCCGCACGCGCTGCTGCAGACCCGCGGGGATACCCCCCGGTCCGCGCGCGGTCCTCCCTTTCCCCAGGCACCTCTCCAAATGCGACGCGAACCTGCTGGCAGCCATCTGCTGGAGGCATAACGGACAGGTTGTGGCCTCCTTGCTGGCGCCGCCCGTCCTGCCGTATATGTCCTTGGTGCCCTTGCCCACCTTGCCGCTCGGGGTCTCGACCGTGATTTCCGCCGGTCCCATGGATCCCAACGCCGCCATCTGCGCTTTGGTCGGGGTCTGCGCCGCCGCCGCCTCCGCAGCGCCGGGCACCCTGTCCTGCACGGAGTCGAGGGTATCGAGCCCGAGCGACAGCGACCGATGGGTCTCGACCGCGACGTCCCTGATCAAACCGTCGAGCAGCTGCCTGTACGTTATGATCGTGGCGCCCACAATGCTGTTGGGATTCTCCGCGCCCTGCTTGAGCCGCCAGAGCGCCTGCAGCTGGGCAGTCAGCTTGGCGTACTCAGCCTGTAGCGCGGGATCATCCATCGTCTCAGCCTTGACCGCGACCCCGGGAGTGCGAGGGGACTGCAGCGGCTGAACAGGGTTCGACGACTGCGGCGGCTGCGCGAATGGATCTTCCAGGCCGCCTTCGGGCTTTATCGGATCCATCGCGTCGGGCTGCTCCATCGCGACGCCAAAGGGAAGCCCCCCGCCACCTCCCGGGATCGATATTTCGCCGAGCCCCGGGAATCACCAAATTGGACAAAAAATTCAGTTCGGGAGCGCAAGTCGCCGCCTCGTCACGAGCGACGAAATCGAACTCAAAGGGTCGGGCTATCGGCACGACGTTTCCCTTTGAAACGACACGTCGCCGAGCGCCCCCCCGCGCCTCCGCCTGTGCCGCGGGTTCGAAGATCAGGGGCAGCGAGTCCGGCAAGTTTCCCGTGGTCAAGTTTACAAGTACGCGTCTCAGCTTCTCTCATCAAGCTGGTGCGTTGTCGAAAAATGTGAGGAAACTGCGTCGACGCCTCGTTCCTCTGGTGTGTGTTATCTGCACTGCAACGGCGATGACGCCTGTTCTATATCATATGAATCACAACACGCATCCTCGATGGCCCATCAAGCCGTCGCCGTCGCCTTGGCCTCCTTCAAAAAGCTCTGCAGCGCCGCGAGCCTGGTGTCGATGTCGGCAATCTCCGCCGACGCATCCCCGTGCTTTGCCATCGGCGGCTTGACCTCAGCCTTCGCCGGCCTCGCATCCGCGTTCTCCTTGGCCGCGATGTCCGCGAGCTTGTTCTTGACGTCCCGCAGGATTCTTCCGGGCGACGACGCGACGGCGCTCGTCCTCTCCGCGTTCTTCCTCGAGGAGCGGTGAACCGGCGCGGGTGACGCCGCCCCGCTCCCGTCCCTCGCGCCGCCCCTTCGCGCCGGCGACGCCCCACTCGAGTTCCCACCCCCGGGCGTGTAGTACCCGCCGCCTCCCGCGATACCCGACGGCCTCATCCTGTTCGGGGACGCCAGGCCCTGGGCAATGCCCCTGGCGCTGTTTCTGAACCTCGCCGCGTCCCTCTCGCGCTTCTCCCTCACGTACGCGGTTGGGTCGAACCTCGGCGAAGCCGCGCCCGAACGCGCGGGCCCGGGGGACCTGCCTCGAACGTCCGGTCCGGGCGATGGCGATCTGGCGCGCGTGGGCGTCCTGAACCCGTGCGAAGGGGCGGGGGATTGGGATCGGGCGCGGGCGACCCCGCCGGGGGTCCACGGCCTGGCGTAATCCCTCGACGGTGTTCCCGAGCGGGCGGGGGAGGCGGCGCCGGATCGGAGACCGTAAGAGGCCCTGGGGGTGCCGGAGCCGAGGGTTCGCGCGGGCGAAGCCGCGCGGGACGTGGACCTGGAGCCCGACGCGGCGAACGAGCCGCCGTACCCGCCGCTCCTGAGCCTGCGCTCCAGGCCGTCGCACTGGGTGGTGAGGTCCTTCACCTTGATCCTCAGCTCCCTCTCCGTCTCCCGCCGCCTGCCAGCCTCCTCCACGGCCTGGTCCAGCTCGCGCTGTTTGCTTCGCAACATCCTCTTCTTGGACGCCTCCACGTTGGCGAGCTCCGTCTCTTTCTGCTGGAGCTGGCGGGAGAGGTCGTCCCGTTCCCGTCGCACCACGCGCAACTCCTTGTTCACAGCCTTGAGCTCCGCCTGGAGGTGGTCCACCTGCTCGCCGGACGCCGAGGACGCGAACGCGCCGTCGGTGGATCCACGCACCGCGGACAGCTCCACCGCACCCACGCCGCCCGCCGTCGCCGACTTCTCCGCCTTGGACAGGTCCCGTCTCAGCTGCCTCACCTTCTGTCGCAGCTGCTCGTTCTCGTCGCGGAGCCTCGCGTTTTCGGCGCCAATCTCGCTCGAATCGCCCTTACCTACGCCCGCGGTCGCGGCCAACCGCGCGTTCTCCCGCTTGAGCCTCGCGACCGTCGCGTTGAGGGACTCCACGCTCGGTTGATCCTCGAAGAGGAGGGGCAGCGGGTAGTGCACGCGGTCGTACTCCGCGGCGTACGTGAGGATGAGGTACCTCTTGTTGTTTTGCTTCGCGCTGGTCGTCCTGGCGGGCGCGGCGCCGCCCTGCCGCTTGTTCTTCAGTGCCTCGAGGTCCGCGTAGGTCAAGAGGTCGATGAACACGCTCTCGCTCTCCTCCACCACCGCGGCGACGAGCATCTTGTGGAAGACGCCGAACTTCTTGAAGTTGCCGGTCTTGGTGGTGATGTCCTCGATGTAGCGGCTGGTGAAGTCGCCGCGCCAGCGGAGTCCTTCCTGCTTCTGCTCGACCTCGATGGAGAGCATATCTCCGTTGAAGCTGGAGACGGATACGACGTACTCGACGCCATGGAACGCGAGTTCCGCCTGCGATGCGGGGCCTTGAGGGTCAGCGCGGGTTCGAATTATTGTGGCTTTTTTTTCCATCCACAGCTGGCGATGCGTTCTATCCCGAAAGGGTAGATTGAGCGTGGGACGCACCGTCTCCGTTTCATCTGCGTTCGACGCCTGCGCCATGGTGCGCGACTGATGAGATTTCTCCGCTCCGTCGACTGCGATACGCGCGTCGCGGCCGAGTCTGCGCTCTCGCTCCTGTTTGAAAAAGACGGAAACCACCTAGAATAACGGCTAGTCCCGATTTACACGCAGTTTAGGCCTGTTCGGATTTTTTCCACATTAAACATGGTGACAAGTACTTTCGAGATTGGTGTTAACAATTCTGACTGGTTGTGGTACAGTGCAGGACCACGGCACGGTAAAATTCAAACTCGGAGGAGGCACCTCAGCTCAGTTCAAACCTGCGCGCCCGATGGCTGACCTGACGGAGTACGAGCAGGATCTCCTGCGGCGCAACGCGCTGCTCGAGGAGCGCGCGGCGGCATCCATCGCACGCGCAAAGGCCGTGGTCGAGGGCAGCGCGGTCCTCGCGTCCCAGGAGTGGAGCGCGGGGGAGATCGCGGGCAAGTCCAGCCTGTTCGAGGACGCCATGCTGAAGCTCGCGAGGGACGAGGTGGAGCATTTCGCCGCCGGGGACGTGACCTTGGACAGCGTCGACTACGAGAGCGACGATCCACCTCCGCCCCCCGACCACGAGGAGTGGCCGGACGAGAACGACCCGGAGCCCCCGAGGTTCTCGCGCCACTTTCCAGCCACCAAGTCCGCCAGATCCTCGCGCCCAACCTCCGTCCGCAGCAGCGTGGAGCGCGTGATGCGAGCCTCCAGGGACTCCGCCCCGCTCGAGGAGTTCGGCCGCGACGCCCCCGCGGCGTCCTTCGCGAACCCCGAGGAGGACAACGCCGGCAGGCTCGCGCGCGCCAGGATCCGCGCCCTGCAGGATGAGCTCCAGGCGCAGGCCAAGGAGCTCCGCGAGGCGCACGCGAGGTTGAAAGATCGTGACGGCGAGCTCAAATCGCTGCTCACCGAGAAGCTCAACGTCGGCAAGCAGGTGAAACAGATGCAGGTGGCGCTGGACAAGGAGAAGCGCGCGGCGTCGGACGCCAAGGCTGCGGCGGAGGCCAAGGAACGCGATCTCGCGGAGACCAAGAAGGAGATTGAGCGGGACAGGCGGTCCAACAAGGCGGCTGACGCGGAGGCCAAGGCGAAGGACGTGAGGCTGAACCGCGCGCTGGAGGAGGTGGAGAGGTACAAGCACCAGCTCGAACAGGCACGCGAGGGGCAGAGGGGAGCGGCGACGGGTCTTAAGGGTGAGAACGACCGTCTTCGGCAGGAGGTGAAGCGGCTCGAGCGGCAAAAGACGGAGCTCGTCGCCGCGTTCAAGAAGCAGATGAAGCTCATAGACGTGCTCAAGAAACAGAAGGTGCACATGGAGGCGGCGAGGACCCTGCAATTCGCCGAGGAGGAGTTTATGCGCACGCTCGACACGGACGCGAGGTGATTTGTATGATGATAAGATGAAAGGAGTTTACGACGCTGCGCGTCCACTCTCGGCGTAATAAGGCCAATGTACATTAAAAGGTGTCCCGGTGTCCCCCCTCTACATCCCTTCTAAGCCGGCGCCCTCGAATGCCGTGCCAGGGTTTCCGTGTTGACGTCCACGAGCCTCCTCGGGTGCGTCATCGCCTCGGGCCTCAGCATCTCGGCCACCTCGCGCGGGTCCGCGAACCTGCTCGCAATTTCCGCCACGGGCTGGCCCGTCTCGAGTGCCTCCTTGGCCACGGCGGTGGCCTTCTTGTACCCTAGCAGCGGTAGCAGCGCGGTGACGATGCCGATGGAGTTATCCACCAGCTCCTTGCATCGCTCGGGGTTCGCCGTGATGCCGTCGATGCACTTGGTGCGAAGGGTGTTCAGACCGCGTTCCATGAGGTTCATGTTGTTCAACAGGTTGTATATGATGATCGGCTCGAAGACGTTGAGCTGGAGCTGCGCCGCCTCGGACGCGGACGCGATGGTGTGGTCGGTGCCGATAACCTGAAAACACACCTGATTCATCACCTCCGGGATCACCGGGTTTATCTTCCCCGGCATGATGGAAGAACCCGGAGCGGCGGCGGGCAGGTTGATCTCGTTGAAGCCGCACCGGGGGCCGGAGGAGAGCAGCCTGAGGTCATTGCAGATCTTGCTAACCTTGACAGCGACGCGGCGCAGGATGTTCGAGAAGAGCAGGAACGACGAAGTGGACGATGACGCCTCGATGAAGTCCTCGGGTGACCTGAGCGGCAACCGCGTCTGCTCGCTGAGCGCCGCGACAGATGCCTCCGCAAATGAGGCGTCGGCGCAAATCTTGGTCCCTATGGCGGTGCCCCCCAGGTTGAGCTCGTAGAGCTGGTCTACGTTGCGCTGCATGAACGTGAGATCGGCGGCGAGGGACGATGCGAATGACCGGAACTCCTGTCCGAGGGTCATCGGCACCGCGTCCTGGAGCTGGGTGCGTCCCATTTTGACGACGTGCTCAAACTCGATGGCTTTTTTCCTCAGCGACGCGATGAGGTCCTCCAGTGCGTGCGTCACGGCGACGTGCTTGAACACCACCGCGAGCTTCGCCGCGCTCGGATACGCGTCGTTAGTGCTCTGGCACATGTTCACGTGGTCGTTGGGATGGACCCTGGAGTAATCCCCGACGGGCTCTCCCAGGTGTATGGCCGCGAGGTTGGCTATGATCTCGTTTGCGCACATGTTGGTGCTCGTGCCGGCGCCGCCTTGGACCATGTCCACGGCGAAGTGCGCGTGATGCCTGTCCGATTTAATCAGTTCATCGCACGCAGCGACGATGGCATCCACCACGTCTCCAGGGAGCAGGCCCAGACGTCCGTTTGCGGTGGCGCACGCGCGTTTGACGTGCGCGAACGCGCGTATAAACTCGGGGTAGTCCCGCACCTTGACGCCCGAGATGTCGTAGTTATCCATGGCGCGCGCGGTGGCGATGCCGTACAGCGCGTCGGCGGGTATGATCATGGATCCGAGGAGATCCGACTCGACCCTCGTCGCGCCACTTGTGTTCGTCACGTCGTCAGGAAAGGCGTACGCGGCGGAAACGTGCCCTCGTCGCTTCGGGGACGCGGGCGGGAGCGGAGACCGGGGGGTGCCTTTGGCGGGGGGCGTGCGACTGGGACTCTCCCGCGGCTCGCATTCGTTCAGCGCGCGCGGCGAGCCGACGCTCCAGTCGGCGATCGCGCGCGCGTGGTTCACGAGTGTCCTGACCCTCAGGGCTCTTCTTCCGGATAGCGCGAGCATCCCTCCCCGGTCGGGATGTCGCTCTCGTCGGTCTGCCCGGCGCGTGCACGTGTATGACGAGTCAGCACGGTCCGCGTAACGCTTTTCACAAAACGCGGCATCGGCTGGGGAATATGCGTGGAATATACCGCCGAAATTTGGAGACTGATCTTGCTGTGCGAGTAACGTCATTCGCATAACGTCATATTTGCTGACTCATTTTCTGATATTTTTTAGGCTTACAAGTCACGAATGTCGATCGGGGCGCCCCGGCGCCATTCCCCCTTGCGCGCAACCGCAAAACCAACGTAACACACCCGCTTCTTCGAACATGATCACCCCCGCTCAGGCTTTCCTCCTCAGCACCGCCGGAAACTCCGCCATGTGCGTCTCTCTTCCCAGGAAGCAGGTCACCGACATCTACCTCAACGGATCGCAGATCCAGGACAATTCCGAGGCCGACGCCGGCTGGAGGTTCTTCGGCCTCGCCGGTGGAGCCGCCTGCGCCGCCGTGTACCTCGCCGACAAGAACATCAACAACGCTGACGACAGGAAGATTCTCAACGGCGCCATCGCGGCTAACGCCATTGGCAACGCGGCACTCTTCGTCCAGCACAAGTTCATGGAGGACCACGTCAAGCCCGAGCTTCGCTGGCTCAACCTCGGCATGCAGGCGGGCGTTGCCGGCCTCGCCGTCAAGGCCCTCCTCGACAAGAAGTAATTTCACCTCGCACGCCATCTACGACGACCCAGCGGGGCGCCGAAAGAGTCGCGATACTCCCCCTGACACCGCCGGTGGTCGTCGTTGTTACACGCATGCCGACACGATCCCCAAAAGACGGGGACCTAGAGACGAAATACTCATAGAAAGAGAGTTCCTCTCATCAAAAACAGATTTCCTTTTGGGTCAAGCAAACCCCGAATCAACAAGTCCCGCCATAAAGCCAGCATTGATCGCGGCTCGGGTTCTCGCCCAATCACATGAAGCAAACCGAGCGCAGTCGAATCACGACCTCGGTTCGGCAACCGTGACTTTTCCTCGGCAGGCTTTCCTCGGTTTTTTTATCTTGTCGCCGGCCGGCTGGAGCAGAGGATCTCGCGCGTGACGCCTGCGCCAATCGCGGTACCTCGTGGTTCGCGCGTCACTTAACCGCACCCCAATCCCTCGCGTCCGTCTACCGCTTCGGAA
>Ga0181573_10001839_pt1 | contig 20319 bp, 12 predicted proteins | sample 101ome_25_FD_148643 | JGI IMG/M metagenome (GOLD analysis project Ga0181573, IMG submission 148643) | Coastal salt marsh microbial communities from the Groves Creek Marsh, Skidaway Island, Georgia - 101409BT metaG (spades assembly) | ecosystem: Environmental > Aquatic > Marine > Intertidal zone... | reverse complement strand
CCTTCCCGCCTTCCCGCCTTCCCGCCTTCCCGCCTTCGACGCTCACCCCCCGTTTCGCGTACGTACCACCCGCTCGCCCGCCACAGGAACGAGCTCGCCTGTTGAAGCATGCAAAGAAGTGCGGGTACGCCAGGATCAAGGGCATCGGGGGTCTGACGGCTGTGGACGTCGTGATGCGGTCGTACAGCCTGACGCTCGGTCGGCCGAACAAGAAGGCCGCGGTGGACGTATCGTTGGGGGAGACGATGAGTGTGTCGAGGAAGCACGGAGAGATTTACTATGATTTCGAGAAGAAGGGGTTCTTCCTGAAGGTGCTGGGGAAGAACGGTGGGTATTGACGGTCGAGTCGACCGACGTGCGCGAGATGCGCGAGCGCTGAGCGAATCATCGCGAGCACTCATCTCGTCATCGCGCGCCCTGCCTCTCTCACTCGCGCTTCGCGCTTCGCTCGTTTGTTCGTTTGTTCGCCAGGGATCCACGTGGACGGCGTGTTGGTGTTGCCAGACAGCGGGACGGGCGGGGTGGTTCCGTTGCCGAGCAAGACGTGTCTGCACGTGACGGCGGATAGCGACGATCGGGTGTTTTTTCTGTTGCCGAAACGGAAGAAGCGGGTATCGATGCCGACCGGGGGCGAGGGCGGGACGAAGAAGAAGGGCAAGGTGGATGTGGTGTGAACCGTGTTCGTGTAAAATATCATCAATCTTCCATCATCGCGGCGCCTTCGTCGCTGATATCGCCCTCGTCCTCCTCCTCTTCGTCGACGGCCTCGTCGCCCTCGCCAGCCTCGCCGGCCTCGCCGGCCTCGCCGCCCTCGCCGGCCTCGCCGCCCTCGCCGGCCTCGCCGCCCTCGCCGGCCTCGCCGGCCTCGCCGCCCTCGCCTTCCACCATTATATCTTCCGCCGCGCCGCTCCCGCTTGCCCCCGCCCCCATATCCGCCGCCCCACCCCCGACAGCAACGATACCGTTCCCTTCCCAATCGATCGGATACTTCGTAACCCTCGGCTTGTCGCTCAGAATGCTCCGCACCAGCTTATCCAGCACCGGCACCGCCGGCGGCTCCTCCCTCATCCCCTCGTCCAAGTACTCGTTGTTGACGTAGTACCCCACCCGCAGAAACTCCTGGTTCTTATAGCTGCACGTCAACAGGATGATCGTCACCCCGACGATATCGGAGGAAGGCAGCGCGCTGAAATTGGGTGGATCGGCTTGAAATACAAACCGGTACTGCCCCGGCGCCACCGGTCCGACGTACACGGCGTCGAGCGTCTGGTCATACTTCTCCGACTCTGCCGACCCGACGTACGTCAACTTCCACTCCAAGTCGTCCGGCAGATCGTACAGGCAGTCGTACTGAATCTCAAACCTGGAACGGTGTGAGCGAGGCAAGGTGTGTGAGCTCCACGTCTTGGGATCGGTTGGCCCAGGCCGAGACGACGACGACGACGACGACGTACTGCAGGGGATTTGTGACCGGGGATGGATTATCTAGGACATTGACACTCGTGACGTTGATGGCTGTCATCGTTCGAGGCAGGTTTTCAGCGCGAGATTTGAATTTCGAATCGCGAGAATGTGGTTGAGATGTCTCGGCGTTCTCTCTCTCGCCGTGGAAACGACCGACGCAGACACCTCGCTCCGTGCCTGAGTGGATTCGAGGACAACGCGTTGGGCGTGATAGCTACGATAGATTGTTCTGAGGGAGGGAGCTCGACGGTCTCCGAGCGAGACCCGGAACCGATCACTCACTTGCAAGTGATCAGTTTAAGTTGTACGTCAGAAAGTAGTTGTTGGCCGGCATGTCGCGCCTCGAAACGAGCTGCAGTCCCGCCTCGGCGCACAAAGCATCGAGTTGGGCGACGGACCGGTATCCCCACGTCTTGTCCTGCGATCTCAGCCGCTCGTCGAACGCCCGGTTGCTCTCCGTCGTGAACCGGTCGTCTTCGTCTTTGAAGGGGCCGTAGATGGCGAGGAAGCCGCCGGGGGCCAGCAGCTTTGACCCCTCCGACACGAGGCCCATAGTCGCGGCAAACGGGCTGATGTGGCACATGTTGGCGACAAAGATGCCTGGGTGGCGAGCGGGCGCGGGTGTGCGAGTGAGCGTCGATTCTGGGCGAGCGAACAGCGAGGGCACCGCAATACCCACCGTCGACGTGCTGGGCGCCAGTCTCTTCGTCCCGGAACGTTTCTGCAAAGTCGGTCGTGCAGTCGAGGTGTACCGGCTGGCGCACTTCCACACACTCGAACGAGACTTCTGCAGCGTACGTCGCGATCGATCCAAATCCGTCTTGAGAATAGAGGTCTGAAGGGTGGATGACGACGTTGTGACGTTGTGGGCGATTTGAGAGCGTAGCTGCAAGGGCCTCTGCAAGGGCAGCCGCGTGTTGGCCGGTTCCCGAGGCGACCTCGAGCAGGTGGGTCTGGCGGCCGGCGTTCGAAACGACGCGCTCCTCGATGAGCGGTAGGAGCTCCTTGACAATGTGCTCGCAGTTGCGTTCCGCGGCAGGCGCGCACAGCTTTCTCCCCGCGCCTGGCTGGAGGCTGTCCATCGTTCGTTGCGAGTGCTTCTCCGACGACCGAAGTCGACTCGTCTTGTTGCTCTCGCTCTCTCGCATCGCGACGACGTCGTTTCGGAATGAACGACTGGATGGGTACATGGGCGTCGGCAAAGGTGGCATTTGGGGTTTTACAAACTATACCGTGGCACCCCCCAGTATTGCCACACCACACCCCACTGGGGGTGCCATCCTTGGGCGCCTTCCCTCAGCGGGGCGGGGGTCCACAGGTCGGGGTCGACAGAGTCGACGCGTCCGGCCTTGTGGACGGCCATCAGCGGGATCTGCTCGACCACGCCGTCATACCTACTGTTCAGGTAGATGTCGAAACGGAGCAGGTAGAGGGGGAGGGAGCAGAGCATCAGCACGGCCTGTGTGTAGGCTTCCTTCAGGATGAGCACGGTGCTCGTGAAGAGGACGCAGATGAAGAGGCACGCGACGACGCGATGGGCGACGAGCGGCCAGAACTGGCCGCCAGACTCGTACGAGCGCTGGTAGACGTAGAGCATCTGGTATCGCCACACCATCCATAGCAGCATGAAGTAGAGCAGGCCGAACGGTAGAATCAACGGCGACACGACGCAGTACGCGAGGACCATGACGAAGTTCATCAGCACCGGGATGCCCACGTCGCGCCCGTAGCGGCAGTTGCGGATCGGACTCTCGAGTGCCTTCTCCCTGGGAGACTTGGCCCACGGAAGAATCCGCATCCATTTGAGCGCCGACACGGTCGTCCCCATGTGCGGGTACCAGAGCCTGAACCACGCCATGACGAGGGCGCGGTACGCGACGTAGTTGATGAAAAAGTTGCTGGAACTCGGGATGGCCGCCGAGAGCGCCGACCAGATCTGGGCCGGGTCTTCGATGTACGTCGGAAGCTCGGCGATGACCGAGCCTCCGAGCATCGCCCCGAGGAAGACGTTGAACACGTCCCAGTAGAAGAACAGCGAGCAGCAGCGCCTGTCGAGGCCCGACAGGCTGAACTGCTGTCCTTCGGCCTGGGCGGCGTAGTACACCAGAACGGGCAGGATGCACATGTGGTACAACGACAGGAGCAGGGTGGGCGCCAACGACGTGACGAGGTTCCTGAAAAAGTTGGCCCAGGGATCGTCCGAGCAGTACCACGAGTCGTTCGGGGGCTTGCTCGTGTCTGCGGGCGAGCCGCACACGGCAATGGTCAGCTGCGCGAATGCTCCAGAAAAGGCTCCGATGGGCAGCAGCATGATGAACAGGATGAGCGGCAGCACGATGATGGGTCGAGACTGGCGCTGCCACCAGCTCCTCGTCAGCGACGGCCAGTTGACGTCGTCGGGACTGGGGGCGGCCTGCACGTTCAGGAGACGCTGCTGGATGGGGTTCAGGTTGGCCTGCGCGGCGATCGCTGCAGCCTCCTGGGACTTGAAGGTGGCGAAGAAGCAGGTGGACGGCAGGCCCGACAGGACCCGCTCCCGCTCCTCGACAATCTGGTCCTGCAGCTGGGTGGCCTCCTCCTTGAGCTGGATGATACGCCCTTTAAGGATCGCAATCTTCTTCCGATACCTCTCCAGCTTCTTGTCGAAGACGACCTGCGACTCGCCCGCGCCGGCGACCTGGCCGAGGCGGGCCTCCTCCTTTTTGACCAGGCTCTTGATGTCGTACTGCGCCCGCTCGAGTTTCGCGCACTTCTTGTCCCAGGCCACGATGAGCTTGTCCACCGACTGGGTCGGGTAGATCGGGACGAGGCTGTCAAAGTCCTCGCCGAAGAGCTCCGTGAACATCTGGGTGGCGATGCGGGCACGCTTGCGGAACATGGCCCAACGAACGTCCCGGCGCCACTCCTTGTAGCCGCCCCTGTTCTTCCACCACTGCATCAAGTTCGTGATGGTCGCCGACCAGCCCGATGTCAAGCCCATACCCCGCTCGGAGACGTTCATCGACGCCATGGCAGACGCGTGAGACTGCCGCTCCTGCTCCTTCTCCGCCTCCTTCTCCCTCACCATCTCCCTGGCCTTGGCGGCGTCTGTGAGGAGCTCCCGGCTGTCGGTCTTGGGATCCGTCTTGCGAAAGTGGAAGTGGAACGACTCCTTGCGCTTTGTCGCGGTCGTCACCGATCCACGCTCCAGCGCGAGCTCCGTTCCGGTCAGGCCCCGCTCCGATAGGTCCAAGCCCCTGCTGAGGGGACTCGTCGCGTCGATGACGTGGGTCGGATCGTCGGACGGGGCCGACGCGATGATAGCGTCGATGTCGATGTCGTCCAACGACGCCAACGACCTCAGGGACGACTTGCCGCTGCCGTCCCCTTGCTCGTCCGCCGTGTCCGCCGTGTTGGCCTTGCCCACCTGTTTCGACTTTCGAGAAGCTCCTCCCCCCGTCTTCTTCCGACCGGGCAGGTTGGCGTTCGTCAGCTTCGTCTTCCTGAACGGCTTCTTGAGGTGGAGCTTCTCGATGGGCTCGTCCGTGACGAGCACCGTGTACAGGCTGGCGTTGACGGTAACGCAGTCGTCCTCCGGGCGGTCAGGATCGCAGACGCCGGGAGCGTCCGGCGGGGCTGTCCTGACACGCATATCGGACTGCACGAACCCCTTGCCGTGGTCGGTCCGAAGCCTGCCGCTGCCGGCCTCGATCATGTAGCTCCACCAACGGTGCCCGATGCCCTGCTGGCCCTCGGGGTCGCACATGGCGGGGTCCAGGGCCATGGCTGTCGGCAAATCATCCACATGCATGTTGCCGTCCCGCTCCGAGTCTTCGGCCACGGTGGTGATGATTTGCACGAGCCCACGCGGCGGCTTGCCGGGGTTTGTCGCCGCCGCCGCCGTGTTGTGGTCGGCGGTCGTGTGGTCCGCTTCCCCGGGAATCCCCTCGAAAACCCTCTCGGGAATCCTCTCCATGGACGTGGCCTCGTCGAACGCGTTCATGCCACTCATGCCCCCGCCCTGCCGGGGAGACCGCTGGCGCGGGCTGCCGTGGGGGGTGCCCGTGTGGTTCGATAAGGACGACGCATACGACGCCCCCGAGGCAGCGCGATGATGACGAATCTTAGCGAGGGCCGATGCTGCTGTCGAATCGTGTCCAGTGTCCAAGGCGATCGCGACGGCGGCCGCGGCAGAGCCCGATCGGTGCTTGAGCGGGGACCGCCGACCGCCGGCCGTCTGCGTGGAACCAGGACGGGGACCACGGTCAGAACTGGGACCGGCGAGGCCGACTCCGACGTCTTGAGAGAAGTCATGGTCCGTCCATCGCTCCGAGATGGTGACGTGCCTCTCGACGACACTCTCGTTGTCCGTCTCCGTGTCGAGGTGATCGTCGACGTCGAACTCGCCATCCCGGTCGCTGCATCCCTCCTGCGCATACAGGCCAGAATACCCAGAGATGGACGTGGCCGGGCTCTTTGAAGGAGAGTTTGAATTGCTACCCGAGCCAGCCCCGTCTCCGTATCCGGGCCTCGCGTTGTAGGGCGTCTCGTACACCGAGCGTCCGCTGAAGGAGACGGAGCGGTTGGTCAGGACCCCGATAGAGTCCTTGCGAGGCGCCCCTTCCGCGTGCAAAATCCGCAGCGGCGTGTTGAGATGGCTCATCAGGCTCGCGTCTCGCACCTCGTTGATGAAGTCCAAGGACGTCCGCCGCTGCGACCTGGCCGCGTCTGGCGTCGCTCCCAGGTGCTTGCCGCTCCCGTCCAGATCCGCCAGCGAGTTGATCGAAGAACGGAACGACGACCGTCTCTCGGACCCGCGCGACGTGATGATGGGCTGCTTCTCCTGCTCGAACGCCTCTGCGCTGCCTCCGATGTGCGCGTTGGCGGCCTCGGTGTTCCGGATCACGTACGCCTGTCGGAGGCTGATGTACTCCTTGTAGAACTCGGTGATGAGCCAGCACGTCCAAAATACCGCCCCGTAGACGAAGCAGAAGTGCACCCACAGCACCGAGCTCCCCGGCCTGATGTTACTCATCGTCAGCCGGATGAAGACGGTCGAGTACGTGTCGCTCAACCCGTCCGCCTGCGCCGTGCTGCTGTAGTAGTCATCCGTGTAGTTGATCGGAATCAAGATGGCCATGGCCGCCAGCGTGATCGGCAGGAAGCAGAGGATGCCAAAGTAGAGGATCTTGACGGCAATCAGGGCGTCCATACCCGCGCTCTTGAGCAGCTCCTCGTCCGACACGCGGAACACCGGGACGACCCATGACCACCACCGATGATGCCACGCGCTCAGTTTCAGCTGCGGCGGCTTGTGCGTCACCGTCGGCATGTGCAGGCGGGCCTGGTAGAGCCGGAACTTGGTCCTGAACATCACAAACGCCAGGTAGCACAGCAGCCCCAGGATCGCGGAGAACCACAGGTTGGTGATAATATTGGCCCCGGAAATGGACGTATTGTAGCAAATCGGCGAGTCGGAGTTGGCGCAGGACGAGACAAACTGATCCTGGTCGGGGAACTGCAGGAACGGCGGTGGCGACGGGGCGACCGGCTCTGGCCCAGGGGCCGAGATGGATTCATTCGCGGGACTTTGGGTGGCGTCCAATTGCGCCGTCCCGTTGAGCTGCGGTGCCGCAGACGGTCCGGGTCCGAAAGGGTCGGTTGCGTTCATCGGAGGTCCTCTTGGGTCCAAGCGTTTGACATCCCACGGCGCATATCTATAGGCTCGTCATCTGACCACGTATTGAAGGCGCGAGTGAGCGAATGACGCGCGAAAGAGGCAACGCGCCGATTCTCGTTGACTCGAACAACCAATCGTTCGTTGTTCGCGGGGCATACCCCAGGGCGGGACATTTGGCCGTCGTTGATGCCACGACAGAGTGGAATCACGTATCAGCATTCTACAAGGCGCGTGGCATCCGGAGACGAGGGCTGAAAGCGTACCGAGCTGGGATTTTTCCCGTGAATTTGTTCCTGCCTCGTTCGTTCGCCCTTGGGTCAGTGGCTGGGCGAGAGGAAGACTGTGATGCTCGGAGCGTTCAACAAAAAAATACGTGTGCACGCATGCTCGCCGTGGCGACTTGACGAGCCGAGGACTCCTGCTTGCTTCGAAGCACCCCGAAATTCGGGGTCCCGACAGAGCCGGTCGGCGACCGGCTCCGACCGCTTCGTCGTCAAGTAGATCACCGCGTCGCGCCTCGCTGACGACCGTTCGAACTGTACCGCTTCGACCTCGCGCACCGCGGAGCCTTCTTGCCGTCGACAAACACGCGCCAGATCCACTCGTCAGCGTCCAGCTCGGCGCCCAGCCGCAGCGTCTCCGTGGCGCACTTGCCCGCGTGCGCGAAACACCCCTGCGTCAGCGCCCTCGCCGAGTTATCGTCGGCATCGAACGGGTCGTCCACGTGGATCATCTTCTTGTTTCCGCCCCTGTCAATGGAGTGGAACGTCGTGCGCGTCCCCGTGTACGTGGACAGCCGAACCGGCGATACGTTCTCCGCCTCGCCAACCGTCTCCTCGAGGAACGTCAAGAACCCCAGGAAGAGCTCCATCACGCCCATCCTGTTATCGCTCCTCGTGCGCCGCCAGCGATTCGCCCGTCGCGCCATGTCGGCAACGTGCGGGGCCATGTCGTCAAAGCGCTTGGCGGCAGAGATGAGTTCCTTCGAGACAATCTCGTTTAGCGGGGGGAAGATGGGCAGCTCAAGCGTCTGGAAATAGAAAATGACCAGCGACGTGAGGGTGTAGGTGTTGAACCTGCCGAGCGCCGCGTCTCGGAGGTGGTGGTGCCCCGCCCAGATCTTGACCAGGGCCAGCAGCGTGTGCAGACGGTAGTCCAGGTGGTTCAGCACGAGGAGGAGCTCCGCCTTAGGAAAGTCGCCGCTGCCGCTGTCCCCGCACGGGAAGGCAATGTCGCACGACACGCCCCGCCGGATGTCCTTGACCTTGACGACGGGCGTCCGGGCGTTTGGCCTTTTCTCCACCTTGTACTTGTCCGGCATGTTCTTCAGACGCGCGCTGAAGACGTTGATGAATTTCTTGGCGTCGTTCCGATCAATCTGCATGGCGTGCTTCTTCGCCTTGGGATCCCCGGCCACGAGGAAGCAGCCGTCGATCTGCAGGTCGACGTCGCTGCCGACGCCGTGTAACTTGCTCGCAAAGCTCCCAAATGCCTTGAGCGTGAAGTTCCAGGTGGCCCCCGAGAACGCGCTCGAAAACCCCCTCCGGTTGCTGAGGCCGTTGAAGTTCTCGACCATGCGGGCCAGGTCGTCCTTGGCCTGGTCCATGACCAGGTCATATTCCCGGAGCGGCATGGCGGAGAAGGCCAGGTCGAGCAGTTTCTCCTCAAGTCGGACCCAGAAGTCGACTCCAAAGCGGAAACGCGCCTCGGATTCCATGTCGGACAAGATCCGGTAGACGCCCTCGGCGCCGTTCATCGCGAGAACCTCTTGGAACCACGCCGGGGTGACCACGTGCGGAGAGACGGGACCCTGCGGGGAGAGTTCCCGAGTGATGATCTCCTCCGCGGCGACGGCCCGGCGGTTGCGCCGCGGCGGCGGCGGCGGCGCGACGGGCACCGGTGTCCGCGTCGGCGCTGCCCGTGTCGTCGGTGCGTTCTGTCTGATCTGATCCCGCTCTCTATCTCCCGCCTCCTTCTGCTGCTGTTTCGTCGACCGTTGTTTCGCCTTTCCATTCCCGTCCCCGCTCGATGACGCAGGCACCGGCGTCTTCCGATCTCTCAGCCACGCCTCTGCCTCCCGCCGCGTCTTGAAACGTTTCCCCTCACACCCTTTGATGCCGTCGAGCTGACTCCGAAACTCGCCAGCGGCCGTATAAATTCCAGGCACCCGCCCCGTCCGAACCGCGTAATACCGCTGGTGACCGGTGTTGCCCCTGGTACCCTTCTTGTTCTGTGGTTGCTCCGGCCCCTCCCTCTGCCTCACCGGCCCGTTGCCCCCGTTGCCCCCGTTGCCCCCGTTGCCCCCGTTGCCCCCGTTGCCCCCGTCGACCGAACCCAACGAACCGAGACTGTCCGTCCCGTGGTCTGGCACGACAAACCCCAGCGTTTCGCTGTCCACCTCGGTCACAAAACCGTACTCGTCAAAGAGCGAGGAGCCCATGTCGTTCTGGCCCTCGTCGCCCCCGCCCGACCGTTAAGTTCGCCCGTATCCAGAAGAAAACCACCTTGATGATGTCTAGAACGCGAATCCAGGCCGCACGAATCACACACGCGAATTCGAATCGAGATTCGCCCGCCGGCCACTTGAAAACTTACCTCTGCGCCCTTGTCCACGATATCGAACCTATGGCGGACGTGAAAGCCAAGATCAAGAAGCAGGTACGTCTCCTGTCGTCCGTCCGTCGTCGTCTCTGCGGGAAATCCATCCGAGCGTCCATTCGCGCCGAATCGCCGATCGATTCACGCATGCGCATGAGCACTGTCTTCGGCTCGCTCCCGCCCGCCCGCCCTCACTCGCTCGCTTCCTCACCGATCGTCGATCGTCCAGGTCGAGTTTTACTTCTCCGACTCGAATCTCTACCGGGATGAGTTCCTGCACGACCTCATTACGTCCTCTGACGACGGCTACGTCGACCTTGCCACGCTCTGTATGTTCAACCGTATGAAGCAGCTGTTGAATCTGTCGGCGCAGGTGGCGGGTGACGTGTCGGGGGACGCTGTGGGGACTGTCGTGGACGCGTTGACGTCGTCGACCGAGCTCACAGTGTCGGAGGACGGGACGCGGGTGAAGCGGGTCCGGGCGCTGGAGGAGGACCCGACGGCGATCGCGAGAGCGATCGACTCGCGGTCGGTGGTGGCGGGGCCGTTCCGATTCGATGTGACGTTGGAGGAGCTTCAGGGTTTTTTCGAGACGTTGGGGGAGACGAAGTCTGTTCGGATGCGGCGGCACGTGCAGAGCAAGGATTTCCGTGGGAGTGTGTTCGTGGAGTTTGCGTCCGTGGAGGAGGCGGAGCGGGTGCTCGGGAAAGAGAAGGGGTCAGTCGTGTATGACGGGGCGCCGATTGAGATGGAGAGGAAGGTTGCGTTTTTGGAGAAGCGGGCTGCGGAGCGGCAGGCCAGGGAGCAGGCGCGGGGCGACCGTGGGCAGGGAGAGGACGGCAAGCGGCGGCGGTTCGACGACAGGGATAGGGATAGTGATAGGAACAGGAACGATAATAATGAGCCGCCTTCGCCGGTGGCGGTGAAGGCGGTGACGGACGAGGACGTGGTCGCGGAGGTCGGGGCGGGGGGCACGGTGGTGAGGTTTGAGTTTACGTTGCCAGAGGGGGAGCGTGAGAAGCTGCAGTCGGTGAGCTTTGGGCTTGTGAAGGATTCTCTCGGCGGGAGGGAGGCCGGGTTGGTGTACGTGGAGTATGAGAGCGCTGGGATTGACGGGTGTGCGAGGTTCAACTGTGGGGAGGCGGCGAAGAAGGCCGTTGAGCGGGCCGAGGGTGGCAAGTTGATGATCGCCGGGTTTGAGGCGGCGGTGTCGGTGCTCGAGGGAGATGCCGAAAGGGCGTACGTGAGGAAGATGCTGGAGGCGAAGGCCGTCTCAGCCGCAGAGCGGGCCACCAGGGAGCGCGACGGTGGAAGGCGCCCCGGGCGTGGGCGCGGACGTGGCGGGAAGCATTCGGGGTATCACAAGAGGAGGAAGATGTAGGTTAGGTTTGTAGGTTTGTAGGTTTGATAGCTTAATAGACTACTGACGTTCGAATCCACCGTCACCTCCCTGACGTTCGAGGGAAGACACGTATCGTAGAATGTGCGGGATCAGAGGAGCGTCGGCGGGTGGCATCTGGTACTTGTTGGCCCTCAGCTCTTCGGCTGTGACAAAGACCAAACGCTGACCTTCGACGCCGACGTCACCGATGGCTCCTGACCATTGTGTGATTCCGAAAAGTGGCATCAGGAGGTGGAAGTTAGGATACGAGTGTGACGAGAATGCCACGGGGACGAGGGACGTCGAGTCGACGTGTACCCCCAATTCTTCCTGAAGCTCTCGGACGAGCGCCTCTTCCGGAGACTCGCTGATCTCGACCTTGCCCCCAGGGAATTCCCACGTGCCCTGCAGATGGCCCTTGTTCCGCTCGGCCAGCAGTATCCTTGGTGGGTGGTTTGAATTCGTCGTGTCGACCAGCACCCCCGCGCTCACGAGCAGCGTGCGGGGCTTCTGTCCCGCCGTGGCCGCTGCGATCATACGAACACGGGTCGCGTTACACTGCTCGCCCGGAGAAAGCTGAGCGGATTCCGCCAGGAAATTTCAATGTGGAGGCTGCTCTGTGGAGCTTCCAAGGATAAGCCGACACTCGAAACCCTAGTCGAAATCGCGCCATATCCTCGATCCCCCACCCCAGAAACAACGTCATGGGAATCAAGGTGCACGAAGAGACCGCGCTGTACGCGGTCGGCTCGCAGCCGCTCGACGGCTGGCTCGTCCACCACCCGGAGGGGTCCGTCGAGCGGATCATGGACGACGAATTGAAACGCTCCGTCATCGACATTCGAGGGAACACTGTGGCCACGACATATGTCAACTCGCCAAAGCTCGCGATCAAGTTCCCCCATGCCGTGTTCTTGATTAAGAGCTTGGGTGCCGACGTGCCGTGCGGGATCGAGCTCGAGGTGCTGGACTCGAAGGACCGCCGTCGTCGGTTCCGGGCGGCGACGTATCAGAAGCGCGTAACGTCGGACGATAAGATTACTGCCATGCCGTTGAAGCTCGAGGCCGGCTGGAACCACGTGCAGTTCGACCTGGGCGAGTTTCTCCGGCGGTGGTACGGTACCTCGTACGTCGAGACGGTGGGCATCCAGGTCAACGCGACGTGCCGGGTGCGAAGGATTTACTTTACCGACTCGTCGTACGACGAGGGCGACCTCGACGACGAGTACCGTCTGGCGATCGTGAACGCGTCGGGGCCAAAGTCGGCGTAACGTTACCGTGTAATCATTTGAGCGTCTAGTACGGCTGCATGTAGTCCTGGGCGTACATATCTGGAGCATGGGCACGCGCATGGGCATGCGAGTGCACGTGGGCCTGCGGGGGCTGCGATCCGAAGGGGTTGTTCTTGAAGCTCGCCAAGAAGGAATCGACCGTGCCGTGCATCTTCTTGCGGAAGTAGAAGCCGTCCGGGAGCACCACGAAGTACTCGCGACGAGGCGTGGAGCCAATGTGGTGCGCAATGAAGAAAGCCCCAGGCCGGTGGACGTCAGGCGCGAGACAGTATCCTGTGAAGGACGCCGACTCCTTCTCCAGGCGGAGCTCGTCCTGGATCTCCTCCCAGGACTTGGCCGGGCCCGTGTCCGGGCCGCCGCGCCACTTTCTGTGCATAGAGAGCGCGCGCATCGCCGCAGCAATCGGGTCGATGAACCTGACGACCAACTCGTCCAAGTCCTCGTACTCGAACTTGTGGCCCGGGATCGGCTCGACCTCCAGGGGCCCGGCGAGCGTCAGGTTGGACTTGGTCGAGCCGAGCTCCTTGATGCCCACGTTCAAGACCATTCCGCTCGGCATGTGCATGGTGATGTACAGCCTCTTGAAGGACTTGGCCGCCGGGCGGATGACGGCCACACCGACAGGTCCGGCGAGCACCTCGGCGGTCGCCTCGGCCGCCGTCACGTTCTTGAAGTACGGGTGGCGGATGGGCCGCACGGTAATCTTCGGCTTCGCCTTGACGCCCTTCAGCCTGGCCTCTTCCTCTTGGAGGGTCTCCTTGTCGGGCACGACGTAGTACGGATCCTCGGACGCGAGGTACTGCGTCTCGTACTGGACGTCGGCATTGAGCTGCGTCGATGCCGTGGAGAGGTACACGACCGCGTTCTCGGTGTCGATGGCGATGATCACCCCAAACGCCGTATCTCCTGGCCTGAAGTAGTCCCTGCAGTTCATCACCTGCTGCTTGCTGCTGACGGCGGCGGCCTCGATCAGCGCCTCGGCGTTGTTCAGCTCCGGGATGTTGCCGGCGGCTGCCTCCTCGCTCACGTGCCGGATCTTGGCCTCAATCTTGCGACCAATCTTGACGGCGCTCTTCTCCTCGCCGGCCAGCATCCAGAAGATGTCTTCGTTGCTGAGATCCTTGAAGATGGGCCTGATGTCGCTCGCGGGCGCGACGAGCTCCATCCTGATGTCGATCAACTTGGTCAGGAAAAGGGACGTGTCCACTGTCGAGACGTCCACGGTCTCGGCGGCGGCGTCTGGACGCTGGGACGGCTCGTCGGCGACGGGCTGCTCGCCATACTCGGGGGCAGCGGCGTCGACGTCTGCCGGCGGGACGACGTTTCCGGGCGCAGCCTCGTCTGCAGGCGCCGGCACGGCGACGGCATCCAATGCAGGGCCGGCAGTGGTATCCGACGGGGCGATGACGGCCTCCGTATTGGCCTCTGCGGCCGGCGGCTCCGCGACCGGTGCCTCTTCGACCGGCGGCTCTGCGGCAGCTTCGGGGTCTGGGTCTCCTGGAGCAGACGCGACATCCACAGCTTCCACGGCTTCCACGGCCTCAGCGGCAGTCCCGTCAGCGTTCGTCTCCGGGACACCCGCACCGCCCGCGTCGTCGTTGACCACGTTGTCATCGGCGTCATCGTCATCGTCATCGCCGAATATGTCGTCGATATCCTGTTCTTGACGACCGACGACCTCCCCGACCGCCGGTTTCGTTGCCGGATTGCCCGCGTGCCCCTGCGCGTACTTGAGCGCAAACGCCGCGAGGTCGAACAACTCCACCCGGTCCCGATTCTCCATCGTGTATTCGATGGCGTCGTTGACGGTCTCGAGCGCCCCCGTCCCTTCGATGTCCGAAGCGAGCGCAAACGCGAGGTCATAGTCGTCCGGATGGATCCTGGAGTTGTCGATGATGTCAAACCCGTACTGGAGCGAGGCGCCAGTCGAGTTGGTGACCATGAGATACGGAGCCGCGTTGCGGAAAACGACGGGCCCCAACATGTCCTGATCCAAGAGGGACGCCCTCGATCCCAGCGCGCCGCCCATCTTTCCGATCGCCTTGATCAGGGCCGCCGACTTGCGGTAGCCCATGCCGGGGACGAAGGGAAGCAGCGATGCCTTCCAGGACTCGCTGACGGCCATATTCAGGTCCACTCCAGACTGAGAGACGGCCGTGCAGACGACTTCTTCGATGTAGCGGCCCTTGAGCTCCTTCGGGATGTGCTTTTCCAGCTCGTGGAGCCGCACCGTCAGGATCTCCTTGAACTGGCCACAGGTCGACGCAAGGACCGCGAGCGGATCCAACGCCAGCCTGGCGAGCGCAACTGCACGACGGATGATGGGCGGCGACGACGGCATCTCGGCCTCGGCGGCATGGGAGTTCTCCCATGCCATGGCGATGGACTCGTCGGCCGAGAACTTGAGGATGGCTCCCGTCTCGAGGCTCTGCAGCACCATAGTGTTCTCCGCGGTGACACGCTCGATGACGTTGTGAAGCTCGTCACGAAGCGCCTTGGCCTCCGGGTGCCCCATGCCGACGACCAGCGCGTGCGGCAGGTGGGCCTCGACAAACTCCTTGAACCGCATCGCGTCCCTGTTCTTCTTCGGGTCGTCAAAGATGGAGTATGGCTGGCCTGCAAATGTCCTTCTCTTGGGAATGAACCCAGACAACTGCGGCAGGTGCAGAAAGTCAATCATAGTCCCGTGCTGATCGAGCAGCACGACGGTCGAGGGCGGCCCGGCCTTGTCGCCGGCACCATACACGGCCGCCATGATGCGCTTGTCGTGCACTTCGTGTCCCTCGTCGTCCACGATGGGAACCGGAGCCTTCGTTGCGAAGTTCCACAGGTTGTCCGCGGTCTCCTGGAGTGCCACCTCCATGGCGTCGGCCGCCAAGCGTCTGCGGGTCTCGCTCCTGATGGCGGGCATGATGTACTTCTCCACGGCGAGCCTCAAAGCATCCCTCCTCATGTCATTCCATGCCTGAGAGCTCTCGGAGATGCCGTCAGACACGTACAAATCCTGCAGCGGGGCGATGATGGCCTCCATATCCTCCTCGGGGTTGGCCAGGGTGAGCTCGATCTTCACGAAGCCCTCTTGCTCGGCGGCCGTCAGCCTGAGGAACGTGTCTTTGTTCTTGAACGTCTCCAGCGGCTTGTTCTTGATGCGCTTCGCGATACCGAGGGGGTGGAACGCGTTCAGGGCCGTGATCCCGGCCGCCTGCAGCGAGGTAGACACGACGCCCCTGGCCCAGAACTGTTCCCGGACTGCCTTCCTGACGGCCGGCTCAGAGCTGAGAGAATACGCCATGAGGCGCACCGCAGACTTGACGACGAACCTAACGTCGGCGAAGACCGGGTTCTCGGCGTCCACAAAGTGGTCCAAGTGCTGCGCGGGATCCAGGGCCGGGTCCTCCGGCTCGTGGAGCTTGAAACCGGCCTGCACGTTGTCAGCAAAGTCCCCCGGGCGGATCGAAAACCCGTCAAGGGCGGCCTGAAGTCCGGCTTGAGCGGCAATCTTGAAGAATCTCCCCTTCTGCACGCGCTTGATCTTGCCCTGCGTGAGCTCCGCCTCGTCCTCGTTCGACGCGCCGATCGTCACGGCCGCTTTGAACTTGGACTCGATGTCGTCCAGCGCGTCAAGCGTTGCGGCGCCGTCCAGCGCCTCGCTGCAGGCCATCGCCGCCGAGCTCTTGAGGTCGTAGTAAGCCGTCTCGGCCGCCGCCTTGTCGTAGACCTCCCTCCTCTTGTCCTTCCGCTTGCTCATGCTGGAATACTTGAGGGCCAGTCGGTTGACGGCGTACAAGATATCCCAGCGGCGCATCTTGCGGGTCTCGGCGCCGAGCTCCCCCGACATGCTGTCGGCCGGCTCGTCCTCCTGGCGGACGCACAGCAGCTCGCCCAGCTCGCCCTTCCTGTACATGGCGATGTACGGAATCTCTTCGTGATCCCTGAACCTGCGCACGAGCACGTTCTTGATGCACCGCTTGAGGTCGTCCTGCGCCTCGGGGTCCTCCAGCCACGCCTCGAGGTCATTTCCGAACCTGCCCTGGTACAGGCCGCGGCACGACGACGTATCATACAGACCGTTGCGCAGAGACCCGGGCGGCCACATGCCGCCCATCCACGCCGGCGGCGGCCCGTCCACCTCCCTGATTCCGTCCTCCAGCACGGTCCGTGCCCTGGACTCGGTCTCCGACACCAGCTGCCGCCATATCCACGTCGCGCACTCGTCACTCGTCAGCACGTCAGCAGAAACAAGCATCGATGCCTGAATCTGCTCCCTCTCCGGCACGTCCGTCTCCCGGATCTTGTCGTCAGACGGGAGCAAAAAGTGCCTCGCAGCCGCCTCTGGATCCATCTGCAGGTGAAGCGCTTTGTTCTTGTCTCCGCGGTCACCCTTCTTCTTTCTACGCTCCTCCCTCTGCGCGCGGAGCTCCTCCGCAGCCTCGCCCTCCCCGAAGTCGTCCGGATCGAGTCCGCCATACACGTCGTCGACGTCGTCCTCCTCCTCGTCCTCCCGCTCCTGACGCTGCCTCTCCAGGATCTCCATATATTCATCCACGTCTCCGAAGATCGCATGTGCCTCCTCCAGCGCCTCAAAGTCGACCCCAGGCATGCTCGCCTTGGCGCGCTCCTGACGCTCGCGCCTGATCCGCCTCGCCTCCCTGGCGGCCTCCTCCCCGCCCGCCAGCGCCGCAGCCTCCTCCTCCTCGTCGATGATCCACGCGTCTTCGTCGTCCAGGAAATCGTCAATGTCGTCGACGTTCTCGTTGTCCCCGGCGTTCACGTCGTTCCCTCCATCGCCAGCCGGCCCGTTCCCGCGCCGCACTCCCGGCACCTGTCCCCCCTCGTCGCCCACGTCGTCCTCGAGATCTTGAAACTGATTATCGCCCGTCCCGAACAGGTCCGCCTGCAGGTCCTCGGCGTCGTTGAACTGCTGCTGCTGTGCGCCGTCCCGGTCCCGGGCCTTTTTCAGACGTCGAACGGCCGGCCGTTCGACGCGAACGCCGGTGTTTTCCTCAAGCAGGTCGTAGTCGTCCTCGTCGAGCTCGAGATCCCGATCGCGCTTCTGCTTCTGCTTCTTTTTCGTCTTGTGCGCTTCTCCTTCCTGCTCTTGGCCGTCCTCGTCGTCGTCCTCTCCCTCCTCGTTCGCCAAAAAGCCGTCCTCGAAGTCAAACTCGTCGTCGTCCCCGTCCTCCTCGTCAGCATCCTGCGGGAGGTTCACGCCAAACAGATCCGGGTCGAGGGCGTGAGGGGGAATTCGAGAAACTCAGGCGGGAATTTCGATCACCGACGACGAAAATACAGGCCACGCAGGCCTCTCACTGCCACCGTGCACGCACCTTGTCGTCTCCATCACCATCCTCGTCGCCAGAGTCGTCCGAGAGCGACGCTTCCGGCTCGTCAAGCGGCAGTCCATCGAATTCCTCCAAGTCTTCGACCGGAGGCGGTCCTTCTGGCTCGCCCTCTGCACCCCCTCGCGGAGGCGAGGGGGCCGTTCCGTCAGGTGGAGCAGGGGGTTGCTCCGGAGGACTCGACATATCTTTTGCGTGTGGGGAGGAAATGTTTTCATCCTGGGAGGGGCCATTGCATTGAACTAAGGGGGCTGCGCATTCTCTCCCTCCCACTTTCCCTTGAGCAGCAGCCTCGGTTTCATCGCCTGGTTACAAAGGCGACGGTGGCCTGCTCGCTCCCGACGAGCGCAGACACGATCCCTCAGCTAAACATGTCTTCGACCAGTGCCCTGTGCCGCTCCTCGAGCCCGACCACCTCTCGCGTTCGCGACCGCACGACCTCCTCTAGTTTCGTCCGCAGCGCCTTGTTCTCTTCGACCAGTCCCCGAACTTCCGCGCTGTCCACCCCGTCCCCACCCATCCGCTTCGATGTGTCGTACACGACGTCGTCGGGCAACAACTGGATGTGACGCTCGAGCCGCCGCATCGACTCCCGCAGGTCGGCGCCCATCCTCTCGGCCGCGGCTTGGATATCCTCCGGGCCCCGCTGTTCCTGCTGTTCCTGTGCGAGTGCATCAGCCGCACTCGCAACGACGGCGCTCGTGCTCACGACCTCCTCGTCGTCCAGCGGCACAGGCCGCGCGTCCCGCTGCAGCGAGCCGATGCCCACGAACAGGTGCTCGCACACGAGCGCCAAGTCCTCTTGGAGCTGGGTCACGAGGTCTGTCTCGAGCGTTTCTGACTCGTCGTTTTCGGGCTGCTGCGCTACCTCTGCCGCTTTCGCGCTCCCTCGTCGCCGAGGCGCCATCGCTGCGCGTGCACGGGGAGATCTCTATACGAGGACGACTGTCGCTGGGCGAAAACGTGTCCGCTGGAAAACTGTCTCCACTCTCTGGCCTGACCGGAATGGAAGTGAGCCTCTCGGGAGGCCCACCCCACACTTGTAAAGGTTGTTCAACCGACCAACCGACCCCACCGCGTCCGGCCCGACCATCCGTCGAGCTCCCTATACGGCGCGCAGACACCAACCGTACCCAGCAGCCAAGAGACAGCGGCGCTCATTCACAACCGGAATTGGATACACTCAAATCCCGCGCTCTCTGGCCGACTCGGAGTTTGATTTCGTGACGCAACTTGTCAGAAACATACACAGACGGCTGTGAATTGACGCGTCGTCCTCAACACCGCACGAACCGAAGGAGCCAGCATGAACACAAACCGGGGCAACTCGAGCCCTTCCGGCGGGCGGAGCAACCAGAACGGCAAGCCGGCGCACCAGGGCGCCAAGCCCGCGCAGCCCGTGAACCGTTTCCTGAAGCGAGTGCAGTCGTCCATGCGGCACGGGAAGTTTGCGATGCCGTGCGTGGCGCTGGGGCTGGCCATTGGCGCTGGAGCGCTGTACGGGGGCGGCCTGGTGTCCGTTCCCGGCTTGTCCGCAAGGCGCAACAGCAGCATCGGGGGGGACCTGTCGTCTCCCTCGCCCGCCTCGATGCCGTCCTCCAACCAGAAGCGCGACGTCTCTGCCGCGTCGACGCCGTCCTCCAACCAGCAGACCCCGCCGGTCTTCGGGAAGGCGCTGAAGCTCAATTCCGCAGCGTCCATGCTCCCGCATCCGGAAAAGGAACATCGAGGTGGCGAAGATGCATATTTCATCCACGCCGGAGACTACTGCATCGGCGTGGCGGATGGCGTCGGGGGCTGGGCCGAAGTCGGCGTCGACCCGGGCCTCTACTCCCGCGAGCTCATGTCGCACGCACTGAACCTTCTGGACGACGTCGAGAGCGTTCATCCGGGCGTGCCGCAGCGTATTCTTGAGGAGGCGCATGCCAGAACCCGTGCGCGGGGGTCATGCACTGCCTGCATCGTCTGCCTGCACGAGGGCCAGGCCCACGCCAGCAACCTCGGCGACTCTGGCTTCCTCGTCGCTCGGGACGGAACCGTCGCGTTCATCTCGCCGCAACAGCAGCATGAATTCAATTTCCCCTACCAGATTGGCTCCCCGGATTCAATGTCTGACTCGCCCTCCAAGGCGAACTCGCACGTCGTCGACCTGCGGCCGGGGGACATCGTGATCGCCGCGACCGACGGGCTATTCGATAACGTGTTCCCGGACGAGGCGGCGGCGTTGGTGCACTTGAGCAAGAAGAAGGGCGAGGGGCCGGCCGAGGCTGCAGCAGCGCTGTCAAAGTACGCAAAGAGCAGGGCGCTCGATCCCAAGTATCTGAGCCCGTTTGCGTACGGCGCGCAGCAGATGGGATACAGGTATTTGGGCGGAAAGCTCGACGACATCACCGTCGTCGTCAGTTACGTGGACGAGCACGGCGACGCGCAGTGACGGCGGCGGATCGGTCATCGCCCGACACGAACGACACGAACGACACGAACGACACGAACGACACGAACGATTGATCTACGTAAAATTGAACTTTAATGTACAAAAAGGTCGTCAAAATTGCCCACACACGCTCAACATTGGGGCAGCCCCGG
>Ga0181573_10001836_pt1 | contig 20327 bp, 15 predicted proteins | sample 101ome_25_FD_148643 | JGI IMG/M metagenome (GOLD analysis project Ga0181573, IMG submission 148643) | Coastal salt marsh microbial communities from the Groves Creek Marsh, Skidaway Island, Georgia - 101409BT metaG (spades assembly) | ecosystem: Environmental > Aquatic > Marine > Intertidal zone... | reverse complement strand
CAGCCTGATAGCGGGTCATGAAAACGTTCCAGGATCCACCCCGGAGCGTCGCGCAGCGTACCTTAAACACAGCCCTGAACTGGTCCATTTTCTGCTGGCTCATGGCGTGAAGTTGACCCGTGTACCCTATTGGCCCGATTACTATGATGACCTACCCGGCGGTTGTGAACCTGGCCGAACCGTGGTCGCTGAGTTGTTTGATACCAAGCAGCTTGGGGCGCGCCGTAAGCAGCTTCAGCGTGGCTTTTTGCCGTTGCCGCTGATGCTTGGAGATGCTCTCAGGCTGGGGTATCTCGGTAAGGAGTGGAGTGTGCGCTGGGCTGTCGTGAAGTTCGTCGGCCGTTTGATTGCTCAGCTATTCACTGGCAAGCGGCGTGTTTCTGCGGGCGCTGCCCTGCAGGGTTGGATGATCAAAGCCGGCTTGGATCATGGCGTAGAGTTGCGTACCGATGCTGCGGTGTCACAGTTGTTAGTGGATTCCGGTCGAGTGACTGGTGTTGAAGTCGTTATTGATGGGCAGCCCCGGCGACTCGGTGCCTCGCTCGGCGTGTTGGTGAACGCGGGTGGCTTTGCACACAGTGCCGAATTGCGCGCGCAATATTTGCCCGCAACGCAAGCCTCTTGGACGAATACGATTCCCTCAGACACAGGCGATCTAATACCCCAGTTGGGTGAACTCGGGGCGCAATTTGCCAATATGGACACACTTCTTGGCTACCAGAGTGCAGTTCCGCCCGGCCACGAAAATGATTACGTAAAACCTGGAATGCAGAAAACCACGGTAGCCCCGCATTGCATTTTGGTCGATCAGTCAGGCGTACGGTACATGAATGAGGGTGGCTCTTACGTCGCCTATTGTCGCAACATGCTCGAGCGGAATAAAACGGTGCCCGCTGTGCCCAGTTGGGCTGTGATGGATCATCAGGGCTTCAAATCTGTCGGCGTGACGGGTAAGAAATCTCTCCGCCAAGTCAAACCTTGGCTTGAGTCGGGGTTTCTAAAAATGGCAGATTCGTTGGCAGACTTGGCGATACAGATGGATTGTGACCCGGATGTATTACAGGCGACGGTCGCGCGCTTCAATGGTTTTGCGCGTCAAGGAAAGGATGAGGACTTCAATCGCGGGGGAAGAGCCTACGACCGCTGGTTGGGCAACAAATATAACCCTAGTGGCGCAAATTTTGGCGAGCTGAGCCAAGGACCCTTTTTTGCTTTTCCAGTGATACCGGGTGATGTCAGCACCTATGGTGGCGCGGTGACCGACGAGCATGCACGTGTACTTAATCAAGACGGGAACCCAATTCCCGGGCTTTATGCGACAGGCACCTCGGCAGCCTCCGTTTTTGGTCATTTTTATCCCGGCGCGGGCGCAAGCATTGGCCCGTCAGCGACTTTTGGCTATTTGGCCGCGCGGCACGCTGTAGCAAATAGCTGAGGCCTGTTTGATCGTTGTTGACGTCAGTGGGTTAGAGGTTGGGAGCGACATTAGATCTTCTATCCCAGTGCGGTTACTCTCCGATTGCGAAACAGTTCGCCGATGCCCACGGATAGGGCCAAGCCATCACGTTCTCTCAGCCCGACCGCGCGGTCGAGGTGCGGCAATGGGTAGCCAGTTTATCAAGAGTGCCGCGCGCTAGCGTCAACGAACTCGACACGCAAATCTGACGGCAGGTCGATCAGCATTCTGAACACTGATTCCAGCGAGGTGAATTGGGATATCGCTCGTTCTCTCAGGTTGAGCCCGACGGCCATGGCGGCTTGGTGGAAGGCCATAGCGGCCTCCATGTCGACATCCCAGTGCTTACCTTCCTCGAACATCTGCCCGCAACGCACTGTACTGACGCGAATACCCTCGGGCTCAAGTTCTTGAGAAAGCTTTTTGCCGAAGCATTCAATACCAGCCTTCGTGGTTTGGTAGACAATCAGGTGTGGCAGCGGTATTTCAACGGATTCACTGCTGACATTGATGATGGTGCTACCCCGACGCATCAGCGGAATCGCCGCGCGCGCACACAATAGGGGGCCAGCGAGGTTCGCACCTATTGCGTTTTGGATTTGCGCGTCAGTGGCATCCACGAGTTTAAAGGGCTCGAAAATAGCCGCGTTATTGATCAGCACATCGACACAGCCGTGATGCGCTGCGATGTGATGAAACGCAGCGCGCACCGAGTCGGGGTCACCGACATCGCACTGCAGGCCGATTGACCCATGACCAATCTCCTCAGCGGCTGTTTCAACCTTACTCTGAGTGCGGCCGAGTAGAACAACCCGTTCACCGTCGTTAGCAAATCGACGCGCGAGTGTGCGGCCAAGCCCCACACCGGCGCCCGTGATCACAATGACTTTAGACATGCTGAGTCTCCTATTGGTTTTGTGCCGTTTCTGCGTCCCGATAGGGTGTCCAATCGCCATCGTACGCGATACCGCCGGGCCACGGTGTCTGTGCGCCGATATTTCGGAAGTAATGCACTGTGCGGGCGAAAGAGCCCGACTGAGAGCGCGGCTCCATAGCGATGCCACTGGGGCTGACACCGCGGGCACGGGCACTGAAATCGCGAATGGTGAAGGTGAGATCGTCGGTTTGCTGGGCGCACATCACCAATTGGTCTCCCGGACAGTAACGTCGGGGTTCAAGTTGAATAGTAGACAAGCCGCCACGTTTCATCCCCACATGTCCCGGAACCGCACTCACCTCAACGCTGTGCACGTCGTCGTACCACTTTTGGTATTCATTGAAGCGTCCAGCCACGTAGTTACCCAGGATGATACTGATCCCCGAGAGCGCGTGCTCAGATTGATAATTGCCGCTCCATTTCCAGTCACCGTAGAGCTCAAAAGTGTGCAAGCGTTCGGTGTCATCTTCGCGAATCAAGCCGCGATCTCTCGCGTCGGCAATGAGCGGTGCGAGCGCAGGAAGATCAATTTCCGGGTTGCTGAGATCAAAATCATAGACGGTGAGAAAACGCCATGGTTGCGGAATATCCGCCATGATTTGCTCGGGGGTGACCTCGAAGCGATCGACCCTTTTAAAGCCACGCAGACGGCCGATATCGACTCGGTGAGTCTCTTCAAACCACTCGGCATATTCCGATTCTTTCCCTTCAGCGATGTTGTGTAAATGTAATGTGGTGAACAGTGGCATGACAGGCTCCTGAAGGTTGAATAGTCCGTTCGTGCGTCACAGTGAACAGCAGATTGAAGCGTAACATGGGATCGCCTGGCAAGTTGAATCTAGACAGCACTGTTGAATAGCTTTACGCTAGCACACTCTACTAAAGCCCATGAAATGAGGTTGTCATGACCGCTGCAAAAGAGTTTTCCGCGGCCGATCTTGCCGCGATGTATCACAAGGCGCTGTATATCCGTACGGTAGATGAAGGCATTAGAGGCATGCTGCGCGCTGGCCGATTAGCGCTTGCAATGCACCCGCCAACAGGTCAAGAAATGATTGCTGCCGCGATGGGCTTACATCTTGAGCAGAGTGATTATTTAGTGACCATTTATAGAGGTCTGCATGATCAGCTCGCCAAGGGCATGCCGTTGGAACTGGTGGTTGGGGAGTATTTCGGTCGCGCGACCGGTGCCTGCAAAGGCAAAGGTGGGCCGATGCATATCACACACCCAGCCTCTGGCGTGATGGTCACCTCCGGCGTTGTGGGCAGCGGTATGCCGATTGCTAATGGTCTCGGCTGGGCTTCTCAAATTAAGGGCGATGGTCGCGTGACCGTGACCTGTTTCGGCGATGGCGCATCCAATATTGGCGCTTTCCATGAAGCTCTAAATCTCGCCGCTGTGTGGAAGTTGCCTGTTATTTTTCTCTGCGCAAACAACCGCTACGGAGAGATGACGACCTATGCGGATGCTACGGCCTGCGAGAAGGTCGCAGATCGGGCCGCGGCCTATGGTCCGAATATGGCGGGCGTATCGGTCGATGGTAACGATCCTGAGGCCATTTGGACGGCGATGCGCGATGCGGTTGCGCGTGCCCGAAGCGGCGCGGGTCCAACGCTTCTCGAGGCCCATACCTTTAGATTGAGTGGGCACTATTTCGGCGATGCGAACACTTACATCCCTAAAGATGAAATGGCCGAGGCGGTAGCGAAAGACCCGATCAAGGTCGTTCGCGAGCAGGTCATTGCTGCCGGTGCCGCCTCAGCGGAGGAGATTGACGGTTGGCAAGCAGAATTTCAGGCCCAGCTCGATGCGGCAATAGAAGCGGCGGAGGCGGCGCCTTTCCCCGCGCTCGAGGAAGTTGAAATGGATGTCTACGGAGTCGCGTCATGAGTGAAGAAAAGATGATCACATTTACTGAGGCGTATACCCGCGCGTTGGACGAGGCGATGGCAGCAGATCCTACTGTGCTGCTATTGGGTGAGGACATTGGCGATAAGCAGGGCGGTGGAGTCTTCAAGGTCACCGCAGGCCTTGAGGGCAAATTCGGATCCGAACGCGTTCGCACCACACCCATCTCAGAGCAGGCCATCATTGGTGCTGCGATCGGCGCCTCTTTGGCTGGCATGCGGCCAGTGGCCGAGATTATGTTCATGAACTTTATTACGGTGGCCATGGATCAGATCGTCAACCATGCGGCCAAATTGCGGTTTATGTCAGGAGGGCTGACCAGCGTTCCCATTACCATTCGCACTCGCACGGGTGCCGGAACCGGCAATGGTGGGCAGCACTCTGACATGCTAGAGGCTTGGTTTGCGCATGTTCCGGGCATCAAGGTGGTAGTGCCCTCATCACCGGCTGAGGCCGTAGGCTTACTGCGTGCCTGTATCGAAGATGATGACCCATGTTTGTTTATTGAGGATGGTGTAACCCGCGTCGTGAAGGGGGCCGCACCGCCCCCGGATTACAAGATCCCCCTAGGAAAGGCGCACGTTGAGCGCGAGGGCAACGATGTCACGGTGATCAGTTATGGCCGCCCACTGGCAGACATTCGGACGTTGGCTGATCAATTTGCTGAGGAAGGAGTATCGGTTGAAGTGGTCGATATCCGGACGATTTCGCCGCTTGATGTTGACACGATTGTGAAGTCAGTTTGCAAAACCGGCCGTGCTGTTATCGCCCATGAGGCCGTGCGCAGTTTTGGGGTGGGTGCGGAGATCGCGGCCCAAATCCAAGAGCATGCTTTCTCCAGTTTGAAGGCGCCCGTTAAACGCGTGGCCTCGAAGGATTCTACCGTGCCGTTCGCGCGGGTTTTGGAAAATCATTTTATTTATCAACCCTCTGATATCGAGCTGTCGATACGTCAGGTTTTGGAAGGGAAATGAGTTATGAGTACTGAAGTTCGCATTCCCGCCTTCGGTATGTCGGCCAGTGAAGGCACCGTTGCAGAATGGTTGGCCGACGATGGGGCGCAGGTCGAGAAAGGGCAGCCGCTCTACAATCTCGAACTTGATAAGTCTGTACAAGAAATCGAAGCGCCGGCGAGCGGCACGTTGAGCATCAAAGTCGCAGCGGGCGAGGTCCTCGAGATTGGCGCGTTAATCGCTACGATCGATTAACGATTATCGAACGCGAGTCGTTATGGCTGCAGCATCGCGCCTAGGCGGTCCGTAAAGGTCAGTACTGCGCCCAACCTCAACACGATGCCTCATCATCGCTCGATCCTTGATCGACGCGTTGGGCTCGGTGCGAAGCTGCAAACCGCCTGAGCCAAGCACACTCACGATGGGCGGTCGAGACGCGGCCTAAGTTGAGTGCGGAATAGCCAGGCAATACTCACCAGTGCCACCGCGGCTTGGACTAAGTTCGCAGTAACGTTGAGCCACCAGACATCAGACAGCGTGTATTGGCCGGAGTAGGTGAACCAACCTAGCCCGATCACCAGTGCAATTGATCGCACGATTGCCGCAAAGAGCGGCGGCCAAGCATTGCCATAGCCTTGAAAGATGCTGGCACTTGCATAGATCAGTGCCAAAGCAAAGTAGCTTGTGACGGCGATGCGGATATAACCCACAGCGACGGCTTTGGCCTCGGCGAGGTCCGTGAAAATAGATACAAGCGCATCGGCTTCAATGTAGGAAATCGCGCCCATCGACAGCATGACGATCATCGCCATGGCGCTTAACCAACGGAATGTTTCGCGAATGCGCTCAGGGTGCCCAGAACCCTTGTTCTGTCCAACGATAGCGGGCGCGGCGTGGCACAGCGCGAGGGCGGGCAATATAAAAAACTGATTGATCCGACTGGCAATGTTAAAGCCCGCTTGCGCATCGCTGCCGTAGTGCGCAATGGTCCAAAGTATCATCGAACCGTGGGCGACGATCATCAGCATTTCGGCACCCGCCGGAAAACCGATGGCTAGGATTCTTCGCCAGCGTTGCGGATCCCAATGAAATCGGTGAGGTGCTGGATTGAGAGACCCTTTTTGCTTCTGAAAATAAAGTAACAATAAAACCAGACCAACGAGTGAGGCGATCGACGTGGAGAGTCCGGCGCCGATAATACCGAGGGGGCGTCCCGTCAAATAGCCTTCGATGAGAATCGGTGTCAGGACAATATTGACTAAGACACTGACCATTTGCAGCAGGGTAGGTACCTTGACGAGCCCTAAGCCGCGCAACGCGGCCGCCATGGTCTGAACCACAAACATGACGCAGAGATGCGGCAGCAGCCACAATAAATAAGTCTTGCCCGCTTCAGCGGTTTCCCGATTGGCGCTGATCGCATCGATTAAGATGGGCACACCGGACAGCAAGACGGCGAAGGTGATGAGCGTTAGAACCGCCCCGAGTTGCAATCCTTGATTGAGCGTCAGGTTCGCATCCTCGGGGTCGCCGCGGCCTGCGGCCTGGGCTACTAGTGCTGTCACCCCAACACTCAGCATCTGGCTCAGACCGATGACAAATAAGGTGGTATTACTGATGATGCCGACCGCGGCAATGGCGGCATCTCCGATGCGGGCCACAAAATATAAGTCGACCATCAGGAAGAGGGTGTGCATCGCCATACCAAACATCGCGGGCACGGCCAGAGAGATGATATGTTTCGGGATCGATCCCTCAGATAAATTAATCACTCGGGCGCCTTCGCCATCCTCTGATTTCGAACAGGCTGAGCCTAGAAGCCTTCTAGCCGATCACTTGCCGTCACTTGAGGCATCGATCGCAAGGCCAAGTCTCAGATCTCAGAACTCCGCGCTTGCTCACCCTGAATCCGGTATTCTCCACCACGAATCCAGCGCTGGAAATCTTCGAGTACCATATAAAGTGCAGGTATCAACAAAAGTGTCACAGTAGTCGCAAAAACAACGCCAAACCCTAGCGAGATAGCGAGGGGGACAAACAGAATCGTATCAAAATCTCGATTGATCATGAGTGGGACCAGGCCGATGAACGTCGTCAAGGAAGTCAGGACGATCGGTCTAAACCGGGTCACGCCCGCCGCAATAACGGCCTCTTCCACAGTCATCGCACCACTTCGGCGCTGACGGTTGATGTAGTCCACTAAGACCAGACTCGCATTCACCACCACGCCGGAGAGTGCCACGATGCCCAAAATAGAGAAGAACACTAAATCCTCACGCATCAAAAAATGCCCCACGATTGCGCCAAGCAAGCCGAAGGGGATGCTCGCCATGACGACCAGCGGCTGCAGATAGGATTTCAACGGAATGGCTAGCAAGGCGTAAATGACCAGTAGCGCCACCACCGACATCCGTAGGAGTCCGCCGAGTGCTTCTGCACGCTCTTCCGCCTCACCCGCGAGATGAAACTCGACACCAGGATGTCGCGACAAAATCTCCGGGATCTGATTGCTAGAGATAGCGGAATAGAGCGCCTCGGGTGCGATGCGAGTCCGGTCTGTGCTTGCCGTTATATTGACCACCCGTGCGCCATCGACACGTTTGATCGTTGAATAGCCTCGCCCCAAAACCACATCAGCGACGCTGAGCACCGGCACTTGAGAGCCGTCTGACAACCGAAGACGCATGGTTTCAAAATGGCTCAGTGCATCCCGCTCATTTTCAGGGTAGCGCACCATGACGCGGACGTCGTCACGCCCTCGTTGAACACGCTGTGCCTCAGCCCCATAAAACGCTTGGCGCACCTGTCGACCGAGCTCCGCTTGTGTAAGACCAAGGCTCTGACCATTGTCATTGACCACCAGCGTGAGCTCCTGCTTTCCGGAGCGATAGGAGTCTGAGATATCGAGTACACCGTCAAATGAGGCCAATAAGTCGCCGACCTCACTGGCTGCACTCCCGAGCATCTGGTCGTCTTTGCCTCGCAGTTCAATGTTGATGTCAGCACCCATCGAAAGGGCGGCGGCTGAAAAACTCAGTTCGACGACATCGGGAATCGAGCCGGTATAGTCGCGCCAGCGATTGATGGCTTCCAATGGCGTCAGACCGCCGCGCTCGCTGACGGGTCGGAGGGCCAGTGAGACCTCCGCGAGGTGCGCGCCGCTACCTCCTGTGCCAAGCGACATGCCATTTTTGGCAATCACCTGGCCAATTGATGTGAACCTGGCTCGCGTCGCAGGGATGCCGTCCTCAGCCATAGCGTCTAACTCCGCGCTCAATCGGTCCGCTGCCGCCTCGAGTCGCGCCGTGGCCTCAAGAGTCACTGCGAGGGGAGTTCCTTCGGGCAGCTCGATACGCGCGTAGAGGTCGTCCGCGGTGACGGCTGGGAAGAACTGAAAAATGATGCGCTCACTGGCAATCATGGCCAGTACCAGAATCATTGCCCCGAGTGCGCAAGCAAGTGTGGTGTAGCGTCCACGTACGGCCGCTGACACGCGATGACGGTAGTTAAAGTTGGCGAAGTTTTCTAATGCACCGGAGATACGCTCCTGGAAGGCTTCCCAGCGGCTGCCGAGAGCATTTTGTCCCCGCGCTTTGCGTCGGTGGGCGAGGTGTGACGGCAAAATCAGTTGAGATTCGATCAGGCTAAAGACTAAACACAACATTACGGTCAGACCGATGGCACTGAGCATTTTGCCGAGATCGCTCTCGACTGAGACCACTGGAATAAACGCCGCAATGGTGGTGAGGACACCAAAGAATACCGGTACGGCGACCTCAGATGTGCCCTTTATCGCTGCGATCCGGCCGTCAGACTCGATCAACTCGTACGCGTGAACGCGCTCACCGATAACGATCGCGTCATCAACCAGAATACCCAGCGACAGCAAGAAACCGACCAAAGAGACCGTGCTGATACTGAGTTCAAACGTGGGGAAAAGGGCGAGAGCACCAAAAATTGACACGGGAATTCCTGCGCTAACCCAAAGTGCGAGTCGTGTCTTCAAGAAAAGCGCCAGCGTCAGAATAACCAGTAAAAGCCCGCCAGCGGCGTTGCTCAACAAGGCTTGGAGGCGGTGCAGTAAATCATCTGCTTCGTTGCGCCAGATCATCACGGTCATGCCCGGGGGCAGCGTTGCCTGCTTTGCCGCGACATAGGCAATGACTGCGTCAGCGACCTCGAGTGTGTCTTCCTCGCCAAAACGAGAAACCTGAAGCATCATCGCTGGATTGCCGTCGAGTGATGCTCGCATGTCTCTGTTTTCAAAGCCCTCTGAGATCGTCGCAATATCAGCGAGCGTGACAATAGTTCCATCCTCTCTGGAGATAACGGGGATGTTGGCAAACTCCAAAGCCTGATATCGCTGACCTGTTGAGCGAAGGAGAATTTCACCGCCCGCCGTTTTCAGAGAGCCCCCGGGGACATCGATGCTACTGTCGCGGATCGCATCGGCGACCCGCTTTAAAGTCAGTCCATACTGGCGCAAAGTGTTCTCAGAGATTTCAACGCTGATCTCATCCTCGCGCACGTACATGAGATCGACGTGACTGATCTCTGGTAACTCAAGGAGCTCCGCCCGTACCTGTTCTGTGAGGTCCTTCAACGTGTGTTCGTCGGTCGGTCCTGAGACGAGAATCTGATTGACCATGGTGCGCAACGTCATTTGCGATACGATCGGACGTTCTGTGTTGGCCGGCAGCGTAGTGATCGCGTTGACTTGCGCTTTGACGTCATCGAGCGCTTTGCCAATGTCGGTAGAGATCCCGAGTTCGATAGACACGCCACACATGCCTTCCGCGGCCGTCGTGTTGATTTTCTCGATCCCCTCAATACCCTCGACGGCTTCCTCGATGCGAGTGCATACACCCGATTCGACCTCCGACGGTGCGGCGCCTAAATAGGGTACGGTGATCGTAATGACTTGAACTTCAACGTCGGGGAATTCCTCTTTGTGAACCTCTTGCAGACCGAGAAAGCCGGTCATTAGCAGGATGAACATCAGGAGGTTTGCCGCCACGGGATTGTCGATAAACCATGTGATCAGGCGTTCCATCGAGCGTCCTCAGTTCTGCACGAGTACTGGCATGCCGTCGACTACAAACTGTAGCGAAGAGATCGAGATTCGCTCGCCGGGGAAGAGGCCGTCGCTGACCAGCGCCCAGGTGTCCTCAAAGCGCAGGACAGAGACCGTTCTGAAGTGCAAGGTATCATCGGGCGCAACCACTAAGACTTGGTTATTGCCGCGAATGGCAGTTCTTGGAAGTTTGACTAAGCCATCGACTGTGCTGCCTGTAATCTCGGCGTTGACGAAAAGGCCCACAGGTAGCGGGTCGGTCGGGTGGCTGACATCGTTGCGCACCTGCGCCACCAAATGGACGAGGCGACTGCGTTGATCAATTTCACCTTCGGCTCGCACGATTTTTCCGGACCAGCGCTGCGCCTCGCCGGCAAAATTTGCAGTGAGTTCGACATTGGGTGCAGACTGGCTGTCATAAACCCCATCGGCGATGACCGCGTGATCGAGAAAACGCAGCTGAGAATCAGCAATCGGTAAGCGAACCTCGACGGCATCTGTGGCATAAAGCACTGCTAGTTGACCGCCAGGCATCACCACTTGACCAACGTCGACACTCTCGCTTCTGACACGGCCAGAGAAGGGTGCTTTGATTTCGGTGCGTTCTAGATTGCGCTGCGCCCGCTCAAGCCCCGCCTGCGCAGCCAGCACCGCCGCGTTGGCGACATTTAAGCTGCGTTGCGCCTGTTGCCACTGCGCTTCACTCGCGAGTTGTTTCCCATAAATGGCAGCAAGTCGCGCGTGTTCGGCTTGTGCAAAATTTTGATCCGCAATCGCTCGATCGAGCGTTGCTTGGGCACTCGCCAAGGCATTCTCATAGTCTCGACTATCGATTTTCAGAAGGGGGTCTCCAAGTTCGAAACGGCCACCTGAGACCATCATTGGCGAAACCCAACTCACCATGCCAGAGACCTCGGCTATTAAGACGGAGCTGGTGCGCGGTTCAACGGTGCCCTGCGATAAAACGCGAAAGGTGTACGCCGCTGGCTCCACAGTCATTGTGCGCACGGTCGCTGGTATCGGCTCCGCAGGCTCGCCTTGAACCTGTGGTTTTGTTGCCATGAGGATCACCGCCGCCGCCAGCGCAATCACTAGAATGAGCATTGGCAACAGGCCTTGGCGGATCAGATTGGGCTGTCCTGGAAATGTCATTCGGTCAATCTCTTTGTGACTGTGATGAGGGTGCGAACGGGAACGCAGTGTATCTGATCAGTGAGCAATAAGGCGATCCGATCTGAGCCGCGCTGTGCGATTTCATTGTCCAATAATGAGCGTGGTAAGGGCAACCTTTATTCAACAATGGTGTACAATTACCTGTGTGGGATTCAAGGGGGCCGTGTATGGCAGATCGTCGCACCATCGATGGGTTTGACATTCGCTGGAATGCAGAACTCGCGCGGAGCTACTACAGCGCGGGTCATTGGTCTTCGGAGACGCTAGCTGATGCCTTGCGAGCGGCGCTTCGTGTTGACCCGCATCGCGCCGTGGTGATCGCACCAGAGCGAACGCTCCGAGTTGTAGACCTCGATCAGGAATCTGCAACGCTGGCGATGTGGTTTTCCGAGCGCTATCCTACGGGAAGTGTGATTAGTTTTATGTTGCCCAACTACTGGGAAGCGGTCGTGATTTACCTCGCCATCACACGCGCGGGCTGCGTTGCTCACCCAATTTTGCCTTCTCTGCGCGCAGCAGAGCTCTCGTTCATGCTTGCTGACGCGCACTCGCGATGTTTGTTTATTCCCGAGCAATTTCGCGGTCACGACTACGTCGCAATGATGGAGCAAGTCTGTAAAACAATACCTAATGATAGTTTTGATGTTGTCGTTTTACGCGGTGCTACAGGGAAATTTGAACGATACGAAAACATTCAGGGTCTACAGCGTGAGACTTACCTAGATCGGGCGCTCAATGCAGATTCTGTCCGGCTGTTGATGTATACGTCGGGGACGACGGGACGTCCCAAGGGTGTTCTGCATACCCACAATTCCATGGCCGCGTTGCTGCAACAGATTGGCCTTCATTGGCAAGTCGATCCTAACGACCGATTTCTCGTGGCCTCACCGATCAGCCACATCGGTGGTTCCATCTACACTTTTGAGATGCCTCTGTTATTGGGAACGACTGCGGTACTGATGTCTGAGTGGGAACCGGACGCGGCACTAACAGCCATGCGAGATCACCGGATCACGCACTTTGCCGGCGCGACCCCGTTTTTATCTGGTCTATTGGCGGCGGCGCAAACCTCGGGTGATCGGCTACCTGACCTCAAGATATTTATTTGTGGCGGCGCGTCGGTACCGGCTCAGCTTGTCGATACGGCAAATGAGTATTTCGCTTCCGCGAGAGTGACCCGCGTCTACGGTTCTACGGAAATCCCTGTGACCACAGTCGGCGTATTTCCACCCCAACCGGAGCAATTCGCAGCCGAGTCGGACGGGGCGCCGGGATTCGCTCAGGTCGAACTGCGCGAAGAGCACGGTGTGTTTGAGGTCTACGCACGCGGTCCACAAATGTTCGTGGGTTATTTGCACCGTGAAGACGAGGCGGGTTTGTTTGACTCGGCGGGGTATTTTCGCACGGGCGACCAGGCGCACTGGTTGCAAGAGCGCTACCTAGTGATTGACGGTCGCAGCAAGGACATCATTATTCGCAACGGCGAAAATATTTCCCCAAAGGAAATTGAGGATCGGCTGGTGACGCATCCCGATATTGCGCAGGCTGCTGTTGTCGGTATTCCCGATGCAAAGACCGGCGAGCGCGCGGTTGCCGTTATCGTCACCCGTAACAACACCGAGATCACGTTGTCAGCTGTGGCAGATTTCTTGGCGTCGCAAGGCGTGGCACGTTTTAAGACACCAGAGGGGGTTTACCTGCTCGATGATCTCCCGAAAAATGATGCGGGCAAAGTACTGAAGCATCGGCTGAGAGAATGGTTAGCTGACACCGTAGCAGGGATACATTAGGCCCCGGGTTCAGGTCGCCTGTGCGATTGTTTGGTGATGGGACGTTGAACAAAGACAAGCGAGCGCTGCACTGGACGCGCGGAGAATATAACAACGCAACAACGAGGTATGTATGTCAGAAAGAACGCTACCAAGACTCGATCCCAATAATCGTGCTTATTGGACCGGGGGAGAACGAGGCGAATTAATGCTGCACCACTGTGGTGATTGCGATCGCTATATCCACCCACCAAAGCCCGTGTGCCGCTACTGCCTATCTGAAAATGTTGCGCCAAAAGCCGTAGCAAAAACGGGGGTTGTCGATACCTACACCGTGAATCACCAGCCCTGGAAGCCCAATATGGCTGTACCTTTTGTTTTGGCGAGAGTGGCGCTAGATGATGTGCCCGGTGTTTATCTGACGACTAACGTCGTGGGCTGCGATCCTTCCGAGGTTGCGATTGGTGATCGTGTTTGCATGATTTTTGAACAGCATGACGACGTGTACTTACCGATGGCGCAACGCGTGGGAGGTGCAGAATGACTCGTGAGGCCTATATTACGGGCGTGGGGATGTCTGAAATCGGTGTTGGCCTTGAGCGTCATCCTTTGCTGTTAACAACAGATGCTGTCAAAGAGGCGCTCGCGAACGCGGGTCTCACGATAGAGCAAATTGACGGGGTAGCGACGTATCCTGGTATGTCTCACGGTTATCCGGGCTTTTCTCCCGTTGGTGCCGACGACTTGATCGACACTTTGGGTATTAAGGCTAAATGGTATTGCGGGGGTGGCGAGCTCACCTCGCAACTTGGCGCAGTCGTCGAGGCGGCGCTCGCGGTGAAAGCAGGTTTGGCGCGTCATATCATTTGCTATCGCACGGTTTACGAAGCGGCTGCGATGAAACGCCCTGATGAATACCCCATGGCGCGAAGTCCACGAGCGAGTGGCTATAACCAATTCTTCGCGCCCTACAATGCCGTCTCGGCTGTCAATTGGGTCGCTCAGTATGCCATGCGCCATGTGCATCGATACGGTCTGACACGTGAGCAGCTCGCGCAGATCGCCCTGACCGGTCGAGCCAATGGCTGTCTGAACCCTCGTGCGCTGGTGCAAAAACCGCTCTCTATGGATGAGTATCTGTCTGCACGAATGATTTCAGAGCCCCTGTGCCTTTTCGACTGCGATCGTTACAGCGACGCCTCGACAGTTCTGATTGTATCCGCGGGAGACGCATTGGGTGATGTTACTGCGACACCGATCCGCATCGCCTCGATGGCGGGTAGCGTCAATCGGCTTTCATGGGATCAGGCTGAATGGATGGCCTCTTATGACACCGGTCCAGACCTGTGGACCCATACAGATTATGGCCCCAAAGATGTCGACACGGTGCAGCTCTACGATGGTTTCAGCTTTTTGACATTGACGTGGCTCGAGGCACTTGGCTTTTGTGATATTGGAGAGGGCGGGCGCTTTATCGAAGGTGGTCAGCGTATCGCTCGCGACGGCGAGTTGCCCTTGAATACGTTTGGTGGGCAGATCTCTGCGGGTCGCTTGCATGGCTTTGGCTTTGCGCATGAGGCCGTTGTGCAACTTCGTGGTGACGCCGGTGAGCGTCAGATCGCCAATTCGCCGAAGGTGGCTGTGGCGGCATCGGGCGGCGGTCCGTTGGCGACCGCTTTGCTGCTCGCCAACGACTAGCGCTGCTGAGATGACGATAGATTTACCTTTCGACCGCGCATTTCGAGGATTTGTGCGACGCGTCGTGATCGAGCCGACTAAAAAGGTTATTCACGCGCACCTAGAGGATGACATGCACTGTATGTCGGTCTCCTTGCATCACGACGATGGAAACGTATTGGATGTGCAGGCGACAACGCATCGTGCCCCGTGGACGACATGCCCTCAGGCGGTCACCGTGCTCAAAAATCAGTTCATTGGTGTGCGCATCGAGGAGATAGCGAGCGCCCGAGGAAAGCGCAACCACTGCACTCACCTTTGGGATTTGGCGCAGTTCGCCGCGTATTTCGCAAACCGAGACAAGCCAATCAGTATTGATATGGGCGTGACAGATCCTGTGCAGGGGGTTCGCGAAGGGGCGTTGTGGTTTGATGGCCATCAGCGACTGTTGTGGAAAGAGTGCGATCTTAAGATGTTAGAGCCCGCGGCTGTGGCCGGATTGGGCCTTTTTGAGATGACGTCGTGGTTGGATGCGCAAGAAGGTGAGGCGGCAGTCCTAGGGCGTATGCTACGTTGGGTGATGATTGTTGCGAAGGGCCGTACGATGCCGCTTGAGGCGCAGTCAGACGCTCAACGGATGCCGCCCAACTGTTACAGTTTCCAGCCGCTGCAGTCCGCACAAGCAACGCGTATTGTAAACTTGAAGGATTTTTCAAAAGATGGTGAGCAGCCCCTCGTTTGGTTGCTTGAGCCGAACAAACTGTAGGGGTGTGCTAATGATTCAATGGATCCGTCTGGTGTGTTTATCGATCGTTTTGTTGGGGTGCGGTGCGCAAACGGTTCCCGATTCGAATTTCGGCCAATTGGCGGTTTTGGGGCAGGTCGACCCGCGTTTTCAAAGCTATAACGTCGAAATGGTCGAGGTGACGGGTGGTCGCTTCTGGGCGCCGTATGGTGGTCCCGCGGGAGAGGTGTACCGGTTCCGTGAGCCGGAGGATCTGACGAATCAGCGCTTGCGTCATCTGGCTAAGCACCTCGGGCCGGCCTACATGCGCGTCTCTGGCACGTGGGCTAATTTTACCTATCTTGAGGCCGAGGGGGAGCAGCTTGAAGAAGCTCCCGAGGGTTATGGGCAAATCCTGACTCGGGATCAGTGGCGCGGTGTCCTTGATTTTGCTGACGCCGTCGATGCAGAGGTCGGTATCAGTTTTGCGGTGAGCGACGGAACTCGCGATGAGCAGGGTGTCTGGTTGACCGAGCAAGCGCAGCGCCTGGTCGAACTGACTGAGAGCTATGCCGGGCGTATTGCTTTTGCAGAGTTTATTAATGAACCCAATGCGGCCGCCATGGGTCGCTTACCAGAGGGTTACTCGATCGCTGATTACACACGCGATTTTGCTATTTTTTTAGAGTGGGCACGGGCCAATACGCCTGACACGTTGATCGTGGGTCCAGGCGGTGTGGGCGAGGGCAACTTAGAAAAAGAGCAAATTCCTGCTGCTTTTTTGGGCAAGCTGTTGCTGACGGCTGAATTAATGGCTCAGAGTCCTAACACCGTAGATGCCATGTCCTACCACTTCTACGGTGATGTGTCAGAGCGCTGTGCCAATATTCGACCGAAGACAGCAGATAAGTCGCTGGTCTTCGCACCCGAGTGGCTCGATAAAACCCTCAATGACTATCGCTACTATGCGGGGTTGCGTGATCAGTTTGAACCCGGTGATCCCATGTGGATTACGGAGACTGCTCAGGCAGCATGTGGTGGATCGCCTTGGGCGGCGCATTTTTTGGACACCTTTCGCTATCTCAATCAGCTCGGGTTGCTTGCGCAACAAGGCGTACAGGTGGTTTTTCACAACACGCTGGCTGCATCGGATTACGCACTGATCGATCAGGACACGCACAATCCACGTCCGAACTATTGGGGTGCGGTGTTGTGGCAGCAGTTGATGGGAGAGCAAGTCCTCGCGAGCCCGGCGCAGGCCACAGAGACACTCCGGTTATACGCGCACTGCCAAAAAGCCGCGACCGAGGGCGCTGTTGCGGTACTGGCAATCAACACCGCGCCCGAGCCTGCGCAGCTCACCGTACCGGACCACTCGCGTCTGTGGTTGATGACGAGTAACAATCCGGATTCCGCTGAGGTGATGGTGAATGGCGGGAGGCCGGAGGTCGATGCAAACGGCCTTCTTCGGGGTCTCGAGGGCGAAGCTGTATCGGGTGAGGTCGTTATGCCCCCGCACACCATTGGTTTTATTTCGGTTGAGGCCGCGGGTCATCCTCAGTGTCGTTAAAGAAGCACTAGCGAGGCCCGCTGCGACGTCGATAGCTCAGCGGACTCGCTGACTGAGCCGATCGGCGGCGCTCTTCACGGCACGCCCGACTTCGTCAATTCCGCGTGCCCTGAGTGATGTGGCTAAGCCAATGACGACAATAGCATGGCTTGGACGGTCACCGCTTCGATAGACCGGCGCCGCCGCAATCACGGTATCCGCAAGGTAATAGCCGTCGTCAACCGCATATCCAAGCCGTGCGGTGTCATGCACCTGTGCAATCCAGGTGTTCCAGCTTGGCGGGTGGTCCCATCGAAGGCGTTCAAATTGTTGCCGCAATCCGCCGACTTCGGTGCCCCCGAAGGCTGCAACGCAACGGCCCGTGGCACTGATCAGCGCCGGAAACCGACTGCCGATCCGCGCTGAGAGCTGAAAAATGCTGTCTGACTCTGCCTTGGCGATGACGGTAATTTGTTTTAACCCCTCGATCATCACACCGAGCGCTGTAACACCGTACTGATCCGACAGTTCGGCCAGGTTTTCGTGTACATCGAGAGCAAAATGATCTTGGTCTAGCCACTGATTGGCCAGGCGGACCACCTCGGGGCCGAGCACGTACATCTTCCCGTGGTCTTGGCGGATCAGACCTTCTGCGACCATTTCTCGGAGCAAATAGAGGCAAGTGCTCGGGTTTAAGTTGCAGGCCTGTGCGATGGCACTGAGTGGGCTCGGGTCCTGCGTGGTGCTCAAGTAACGCAAGACCGATGCCAGTCGCTGTACAGCGGGGACCTTGCTTGATGGGGCCGTGGCTTTCGGATTAGAGTCAGACATAAAAATTCAATATATAGAAATAATTTCTATATTTACAAAAATGTCGGCAAGTGGCAAGATGCCGTTATCGGGTTTTTATCGCAATCGTCAAATACACCATGGTCCCAAAGCTAACTGACTATACAAGTTTCTCTGATGCGCAAACGCATGCGAACTCTGCTGCGCTGTGGGCATTATTTGATGGGTCAAAAGAACAGTTCAACATCGCGCACGAATGTATTCTTCGTTATGCCGATGGCTCAGACCGCGTAGCCGTGAGAATCGCCAACGCCGACGGCACGGATGAGGCCTACACGTTTGACGACATTGCCCGTGGTGCGCAGCGGTTTGCGCATTGGCTGGCCAGCGAGGGTATCGCACCCGGCGAGCGAATTGCCTTTATGCTCGAGCCTTCGTTGGACTACTACATCTGTCTCTTCGGCGCTATGTTGTCCGGCGCGATCAGTGTGCCGCTATTTACTGCGTTTGGCCTTGATGGCTTGAGCCTCCGTATCGAGGATTGCAGTCCTCGATTGCTGATTACCAACGCCGATAAGGCGGACATGGCGGCGCAGATTGATGGTCTCAAGGTTGTTGTCGCGGACGACTCATTGATGAAAGCCCTCGAGTTACAGCCGGCTGTTTTTGTACCGCAAACAAGCGCTGACGACCTCGCTGTCTTTCAGTACACCTCGGGCACGACGCGCGCGCTTCCGGAGGCGGTGCGGCATACGCACAAGTCACTAGTCACCCTCATGTTCGCAGCGCTGTACGGCACGGGTATACGCCCCGGCGACCAGTACTTCTGTCCGTCGTCTCCTGCGTGGGGACACGGTTTGTGGCACGGCACCCTAGCGCCGCTTGCGCTGGGTGTATCGACAGGCACTTTTGCGGGAAAATTTGACGCCGGTCGGCTCCTGCGAGCGCTGGCGGACTATGGCATCACCAATTTATCAGCCGCGGCGACTCATTATCGGATGATGGCAAATAGCGGTGTTGCGGAGGACTATACCTACGCAATCGAAAAACTCTCGTTTACCGGGGAGCCGATTGACCCCGCCACACTGGAGTTTATTGATCGTACGTTCGCGGTGCCCGCGTGCAGTATGTATGGCACGACTGAGATCGGTGTGGTGTTGGTCAATTATCCGGGTGCTGCTGATTTCGATGTCAAACCGGGGGCGCTGGGCAAACCGATTCCCGGGTTGCGACTTGAGGTGCATACGCCAGACGGCAGGGAGACAGAAGCCGGAGAGGTCGGCGAGCTGATGTTGTGGCGTCGCGGGCAGTGGGAGACAACCAAAGATCTGGCAAGACGCGATGAAGAGGGTTATCTCTATCATTGTGGTCGTGCCGACGATGTGATCATCTCAGCCGGCTGGACGATGAGTGCCGTAGAGATTGAATACACGCTGTTGAAACATACCGCAGTCGTAGAGTGCGCGGTCATTGGTGTTCCCGACGAGACTCGCGGCCAAATCGTCAAGGCCTTTATCGTCTCGCCCGAGCCCGGCTCGGAAGCATTGATGACGACGCTGAAGGACTTTACCCGATCCCGCTTGAGCCAGCATGAATTCCCTAGAGTGATCGAATTCGTGAGTGAATTGCCGAAAACACCCGCTGGGAAGGTTAATCGCAAGGCGTTGCGTGACGCTGAGGCTGCAAAGGCCCAATAGATTACTAAAAGGAGAAAACCATGTCAGAGAACCGATTTCCAAAAATCACTGAAGAAGGGCTTGCTGATCTGCGGGAGCGACTCGGCGTCAAGATTACCAACACGATTGAGCCTTGGAACTATGAGGCCACTCGAGACGCGATTCGACACTATGCCCACGGCATAGGTGATGACAACCCCTTGTGGTGCGACCCGGAGTACGCGGCAACGACGTCGTTTGGCGATGTCATTGCATTGCCAAGTTTTCTGTTCACGACGAGCCGGATTGTGTCGGGGTATTGTGGTGGTCTGTCGGGCGTTCATGCGATGTGGGCCGGCGCCGACTGGGAGTGGCATCAGCCTGTTCGCCGCAACGACACCATTCACACCGAGGCTTATCTCAAAGACCTTGTAGAGCACCAGACCAAGTTTGCCGGACGTGCGTTTCAACAGATTTATCACGTCGATTTTTATAATCAGGATGGCGACCATGTTGCAGGCGCTGACTCCTGGGTGTTCCGAACAGATCGGGACGAGGCCCGTGAGCGCGGCACCAAATACACCGATGCGCGCGGCCGCGTTGAGCCTTTCTCCGATGAGCAGTTAGCGGAATACTCCAAACTCTATGCGCAGGAAGAAATT
>Ga0181573_10001835_pt1 | contig 20330 bp, 15 predicted proteins | sample 101ome_25_FD_148643 | JGI IMG/M metagenome (GOLD analysis project Ga0181573, IMG submission 148643) | Coastal salt marsh microbial communities from the Groves Creek Marsh, Skidaway Island, Georgia - 101409BT metaG (spades assembly) | ecosystem: Environmental > Aquatic > Marine > Intertidal zone... | reverse complement strand
GCAGACCCCGCCTCCACGATAATCTAGAGAAGGACCGGGAGCACCCGCCGACCCCCGCTCCACCTATTTGATCCATCGGCGGCACCCCATCGGAACCAGCACCCTCGCGCCTCCCCGCGGCCCCGCCCCGGGACCGTCGTGGCGTGCCCGATGGAGAGACTCCGCCTCCCCGCGCGGGAGAGACGTGAACGGAGCCCCCATGCCCTCGTCCCCGGGCCGTGCTCGAAGGCTCGCCTTTCCCCTGCTCGTCGCGCTGCTCGCGGCATGCGGCGGGGTGGAGGCGCAGTTCGAGCCCAGCCTGGTCCTCGTCGAGGGAGAGCCCGCCCCGGGCCTCGCCACACCGATCACGGGCCTCGGCCGCCCGATCTGCAACGGGAGCGGGCTCCTCGTCGTCGAAGGGAGCCACGCCGCTCCACTCCCCGAGGACTTCATCTGGCGCGATGGCGCGCTGCTCGTGACCTCGGGCATGCCCCTCGCCGGCGCCGGCGGGACCCTCGGCACCATTCATCCCTTCGAGAGCCCGCGGTCCATCGATGCCATCGGTCGGGTGAGCTGGTGCGGCGACCTTCAGGGCGTGCCCGCCGCCGTCGATGAGATCCTCGCGCGGGACACGACCGTCCTCCTTCGGGAGGGAGACCCCTCCCCCATCGCCGGGCGGATCGTGCAGAGCTTCTCGAGCGTCTCGATCGACGACGCAGGCTGTGTCTACTTCGAGCTCGACCTCGATGGCCCCACCGCCGGGGACGAGCTCCTCGCGCGTCACGACGGGACCTCTGCCACGCCGCTGGCCATGAACGCGGTCTCGCTCTTCCGCGAAGGGGACTCGATCGTGGGAGGCCCGCTCGATGGCCATGTCTGGGACAATGGCGCCTTCCTTGACCTCCGCATCAACGGCTCCGGCTCCCTCCTCGTCGAGGGGGATCTCGAGACGACCGGGATCGGGACCGCCTCCTCCCTCGACAACGAGGTCCTCGTTCGCAAGCGCCCGGGGATCGACTACGAGGTCCTGCTGCGGGAGGGAGTGACCCTCCTCCCCACGCCGATCGCAGGGACCCGCCCGTTCCGCTCGATCCACGAGATCGACCTCGCCGACAACGACGACTGGATCGTCCGTGGCACGATCTCGGGGGTCGGTCCGGAGTTCGACGATGTCGCCATCGCGGGCCTCGGCGGGAGCGGCGCGACCGTCATCGCGCAGGAGGGGATGGACATCTCCGCCGTGGTCGGAATCCCGGACGCCGAGCTCGGCGCGATTCAGGGCGTCCGCGTCGACGGGACCGAGCGGGTCCTGCTCCTCGCGAACGCGCTCTCACCGACCGGGCCCCTCCCCTTCGATGAGGTCCTCCTCCTCCTCGAGGGAGGCAGCTGGACCCTCGTCACCAGCGACGAGGTCCCGCTCCCGAGTGGAGCTCTCATCGTCGACCTCATCACCGACCACCTCGCCCTCGCCGACGGAGGCGACCTCTTCGCGGGAGCCCGCGTCGCGATCGGCGGGATCCAGAGAGACGGGGTCCTGCGCTTCGTCGAGCCCCCGGTCCTCCCGCTCGAAGGGCTGGTCTGCAGCCAGCGGACGGGAGCTCCCGTCGTCGAGGCGAGCTGGATCAACCCGCCAGCCGCCGGCTATGACGGGATCGTCGTCCTCGTCGATGGCACCGTCGTCGCCACCCTCCCGGGGGGGGAGACGAGCTTCCAGAGCCCTCCCGTCACACCACTCGATCGCCCGGTCGAGGTGCAGCTGATCCCGTTCATCGGTGGCGATCAGGCCGCCCCCGCCGGCTGCTCCCCCTTCGTCCTGAGCCCTCCCGACCTCGTCGAGTGCGCCGCCCCTCTCCTGCCGATCCCGGACCTCGGCGTCTCGACCTCGACGATCTCGATCGGGGCGGCGAGCACGATCCGAGACCTCGCCGTCGAGATCGCCATCGATCATGGCCGTCACGCCGACCTGCGACTCTCCCTCTCCTCCCCCGGGGGAGTGACGATCGACCTCCTGTCCGGGGTGGCCGGCTCGGGCACGCTGCGCACGATCTTCGCGGACTTCGGCGCGCCCGCCGGCACCGGGACCCTCGGCCCCGGCACGGTGGTCGCGCCGGTGGGCCCGGGCACCCTCGGCGAGCTCCGCTGCACGGGAATCCAGGGGGACTGGACCCTCACCGCGGAGGACCTCGCTCCCGGGTTCTCGGGCCTCCTCGAGGAGTGGTGCCTCCGGGTCCGGGAGGAGACCGCTCCCGCGCTGAACTGCTGTCCCCTCCCCACCGAGCCCATCGCCGCATCCGGAGGCAGTTGCCTCGGGGGCGCGGCGCTCCTCTCCTTCTCGGCGGCCGGCCCGCTCGACCTCATCGAGTGGGAGCGCATCGACTCCGGCGGAGGCGTCACCGTCATCGCCGTCCCCCCCGGAGCGACGACCGTGATCGATGGCGGGGTGGCCAACGGGGAGACCTACACCTATCGCCTGCGCGCACGCTGCGCGCCGGGGGGCCTCCTGCAGGATGTCGGGGAGACGACCCTGACCGTCGACGCGGGCTCGATCCCGCCGATCGTCGCCGCCTCCGCGACCCCCGACCCCTGCGCGGGGGTCGTCCTCCTCGACTGGGATCTCCGCGGGGTCCCCTACGCGGGGGTGGAGCTCCAGCGGGACGGAGCCACGATCGCCGATGTCACCGGGCTCTCCACCTTCACCGATCTCACCCCTCCCGCGGGAGTGATCGAGTACGCCCTCGTCGCCACCTGCGGCAGCACGAGCGCGAGCACCGCGGTCTCCACCACCCTCCTCCTGGAGGCGCCCGCCCTCGAGGCGGACTCCGATCCGCTCGCCTGCGACGCCATGATCCTGATCACCTGGACGAACCCGCGGAGCTACGACTCCCTCGATCTCTGGATCGATGGGGCCCCCGCCAGCGCGATCCTCCCGCTCGATGCCGGCGACAGCGGCAGTCACGCCCTGCTCCTCGGACCTCTCGTCCCCGGGCCTCACACCTTCGACCTCTCCGCCCAGTGCGGGGTCGCCTCGAGCGAGGCGTGGTGCGCCGGGAGCGCGTGGGTTCCCTGGAGCGGCGAGACCGACCTCGTCCTCGCCCTCGAGGGGACGCGCAGCGACGGGGACCCGGGCGCGATCGACTCCGCGACCCGCCTGCGCGACGCGCTCGCCGATCAGGGGGTCTCCGTGCTCCTCGGAGCCCCCGTCCGCGACGGGGACCTGCTGACCGGTCTCCCCTGCGCGCTCTCCCTGATCGACTTCGAGAGGCTCTGGCTCTGCGCCGGCACCTACCCGACCGACTACCGCCTCTCGGGGGCGGAGGGGGACCTGCTCGCCACCCTCAACCGCGATGCCGGGGTCGCGCTCTACCTCGAGAGTGGGGATCACTGGGGCTTCCAGCCGGTGGCGAGCGCCCTCGATCTTCGGGATGGGATCGAGCCGCCCCTCTCCTCGGGGGGCACCGGAGATGGGAATGACACCCTGACCGCCCTCGACGCCGACACCGGGGGGGCCGGGATCACGCCTCAGGCGCTCTTCCCGACGCCGCTCCCCTACGCCCAGGATCGCCCGAGCGGCTCCGACCGAAACGACCAGCTCTCCCCGAGCGGAACGACGCTGGGCCTGCCGGTCGACCCCGAGGTGGGGAGCGTCCATGTCCTCTGGCGAAACGCGCCGGATGGACTGCCGGATCCGAACGCGGCGACGGAGAGCGACCCGTGGATCACGGGAGTGCTCACGATCCCGGTCATCGGAGCTCCGCTCATCGCCCAGAGCTGGGAGTTCGGTGGATTCGGCCTCGACCCGGGAGACCCGGCGGCGAGCGCGGGCCTTCGCGGCCAGCTCGCCGGCCTCTACCTCTCCGCCCTCGGCGGGGTGGTCGGCAACAGCCCGCTGCTCATCCGGGGGGACGCCAACGACGACGGCATCGTGAACATCGCCGACGCCATCCATCTCCTCCTGCACCTCTTCCCGGGGGCGACCGGGGGCACCACCATCGTCTGTCGGGATGCGGCGGATGCGAATGACGACGGGGGACTGAACATCTCGGATGCCGTGGTGCTCCTGAACTCCCTCTTCGGAGCTGGGCCCTTGCCCCCGCCGAACAGCGACTCAGGCTGTGGAGTCGATCCCACTCCCGCCCTCGGCTGCGCAGGGGGAACGGCCTGTCCCTGAGCCCTTGACCGCCCGGCGTGCACCGTCGGTCTCCTCTCCGGTCTCGCCGGAGGCCCCGCCCGCGAGGTGCGACGGAGGATCGGGGCGGGTGCCCACGTAGATGCTCACCGAGACGAGGATCGCCGCGACCAGCAGACGGACGACGGGGATCGGGATGAAGAGGAGCCCCGGCCCCCCGACGAGCACGATCATCGAGATGGCGAGGATGCGCGCCCGACGGCGAATCGCCCGGTGCTCCTCCCAGTCCCGGATCAGCCGACCGAAGCGCGGATTCTCACGCAGCCAGCGGTGCCACCGCTCCGAGCCTCGGGAGAAGCACGCAGCCGCGAGGAGGACGAACGGAGTCGTGGGGAGGACGGGCAGCACCGCCCCGATCACGCCGAGCGTGAGCGAGCCGAATCCCAGCACCACCCAGATCCAGCGAAACAAGGAGCCCTCCTCCTTCGGGGACCGGAAGTCCCCCCATCTTCGTCGCTCTAGCGAGCCAGCGGCTCCTCGCCGCGAGGACCTCGGACGCGAGCCTGCAACCGATCCTCGACGTCCTGGATCGCGACCTCGAAGGGGGGCCGCGACTCCCGCGCCCCCCGCTCCAGCAGGTCTTGGAGCCGAGGTCCGATTTGAGAGACCGCCTCGAAGATCGCCTCCGGGTCCGTCTCCCCGAGGGTGAGCCGACGGACGCCCACCGCGCCTCCGCCGTTGACGACGAAGTCGGGGCAGTACAGGACCCCGCGCTCCGCCAGCCGATGTCCCGACTCCGGGTCGGCGAGGACATTGTTGGCGGCGCCGGCCACGATCCGGGCGGCGAGGCGCGCGGCGCTCGACCGATCGATCGTCCCACCGACGGCGCAGGGGGCGTAGACGTCGAGAGGGAGTTCGACCCCATCGGCTCCCCGGATCCACTCCCCGCCGATCTCTTCCGCGATCGCCGCCGCCCTCTCCTCGTCCAGATCGGAGATGAAGACCCGGGCCCCGGCTTCCGCGAGGCGTCGAGCGAGAATCCCCCCCACCGAGCCGACCCCCTCGACCCAGATGCTCCGTCCCCGCAGCCCCCCCCGCCCGAGGAACTCCAGCGCCACTTCGATCGAGGTGAGGACTCCATGAGCGGTGAAGGGGGCGGCCTCGACGACGGTTCCGTCGGAGCGAACTCCGTGCACGTGCCCGGTGCGGGAGGCGATCACCCTGAGGTCGTCGGTCGTGATGCCGAGGTCGGGCCCGGTGCCGAAGCGCCCGCCGAGCCCTTCGACAAGCTCCCCGTAGCGCTGGAGGACGGTGATGCGCTCCGCCCCCTCGACCGGGCGGGCCAGGGCGATCACCCCCTTCGCTCCTCCGACCGGCTCTCCGAGCGCCGCCCACTTGAAGGTCATCCCCTGAGCGAGCCTCCCGGCGTCCTGGAGGCCATCCGCGGGAGAGGAGTAGGTCTGGAGGCGCGTGCCCCCCACGGCGGCCTCGCAGCGGAGGTCGTCGAGGACGATGAAGATCCAGGCGTCATGCTCGGGAAGGGCGCGGACGACCACGCCGTCCGCGGTCGAGCCCTCGAGGGCGCTCTGCAGGTCCATGACTCTCTCCGATCCGGCGAGCGGCCGGCGCGGAGGGGCCCCTCAGTCGGTCCCGCCCAGCGTGCCGGCCTTCTTCGCCGAGGTCACGATGCCCCGGATGAGGGCCGAACTGAACCCCTCGTGCTCCATTTGATTGAGGCCCGCGATGGTGCACCCCATCGGAGTGGTCACCCGATCGATCTCCCCCTCGGGGTGCCGCCCGTCCTCGAGCAGGAGCGACGCGGCCCCTCGCGCCGTCTGCGCGGCCATCGCCAGCGCCTCCGAAGCGTGGAACCCCACCTCGATCCCGCCCTGGGAGGCGGCCCGGATCGCGCGGAGGAAGAACGCGATCCCGCACGCGCAGACCGCGGTGGCGGGCGACATCAGGTCCTCATCGATGATGAGGGTGCTGCCGAGCGCATCGAAGAGCGCCTGCACCTCGCGCAGCTCCTCCTCATCCGCTCCATCGGTGGAGAGGCAGGTCATCGACTCCCCGAGCACGATGGCGGTGTTCGGCATCGCCCGGACGACCGGCACCTCTCCCCCCGCCGCCCGGCGGATCTCGGCGATGGAGACCCCCGTGACGACCGAGACGAGGACATGGCGCTCCGCGTCGAGAACCCCGCGCAGGTCGGCGACGACTTCCTCCACTTGCTCCGGGAGCACGCAGAGCAGAACCAGACGGGCCTCACGGACCGCCTCCCCGTTGTCGACCCCGGCGGTGAACCCCTCCTGAGTCAGGGCGGCGAGCCCCTCCTCATGCCTCTTCGTCAGGTGCACCGCGGCCGCCGGGGAAAACCCGCGGGCGACAGCCCCCCGGGCGATGGCGAGCCCGATGTTCCCCGCCCCCAGAATTGCCAGCTTCTTGCTCATGCCGCTCGCACTCCTTCGGATCCGGAAGGTGGACCTTCACCCTGATGATCGGCGGCTGGGCGGCCTCTCCTGCTCGGGAATCGGAGCTCGATGGCAGCCGCGGCCCTCTGGGATCTCGTAAGTCATTCTCTTGCATAACATTAAGGGTTCCCGGCCTCCCGTAGACTCCGGGACGATTCTCGGATCTCACGCCCCGGAGGTCCCCCGGCGGCTGGCTTCCCCTCAGAAAATCGAAATAATCAGGAGATCGGACGAGGGATCGGATTCGGACGATCGTCTTGTCCTGTAGATCGCGGGCTCGACCCTGGTCCTGAACGAGCCCCCGGCGCGCGAGCCGCGCGCCGACCGATCCTCGGAGTCCCGAGTCGGAGCGCCCTCGCCCTCCCGGCTCCCATCGTTCCCCAGGAGGAACCATGAACCGTCTCACGACCTTCGTCGCGCTCGGTGCCCTCGTCCTCGGCACGCTCTCCTTCACCACGCCCCTCTGGCTCACCGCTCAGGATGGAGCCGGTGGAGACCTCCGCCGCCCGCTCGACCTTCCCTCCGGGGGACGGGGAGCCGAGGAGGAGGAAGAAGACGCTCCGGAGACGATCTCCTTCTACGGCGGCGAGTACGAGGGGGACGGCTTCTTCTGGTGCCTCGACCGCTCCTGCAGCATGGGCTGGGGTGGCCTCCTCGGAATCCTCAAGGCCGAGATGGCCGAGGCGATCAGCAGCCTGACCGAGAACTCCGAGTTCAGCGTCGTGGCCTTCGGGGACTACACCACCGTCTGGAGCAGCGTCCCGAAGGAGGCGACGAACGCTCAGCGGGGCATGGCGATGGGCTTCGTGAACGCGCTCACCGCCGAGGGTGCGACCGCCATGGGTCCGGCCGGCGTGCAGACCGTGCAGATCGCCAACATGTCCGACAAGACCAGCAAGCAGATCCTGATCCTGAGCGACGGCGCTCCCAACAACCCGGGGCCGACCGAGACCCTCAGCATGATTTCGAGCGCGAACTGGCAGGGGACCCCGGTGAACACCGTCTACATCGGCGGTGACTCGAGCGGAGCGAGCTTCATGCAGGGCCTCGCCGCCGCCAACGGAGGAACCTACAGCCAGCCCTGAGGAACCTCCGCCTCACGCTGCTCCTCTTGCCACGGGTCGGTCCTCGAACAGAGGTCCGACCCGTGTCGCATCCCGCTCACCCCCCATGATCGTCTCTCACCGAAGGAGTCACTTCCTCGGCCCCGCCTCCCCCTTCCCCTTGCCCTTTCTCTTGCCCTCCTCGTCCCCGGTCGCGACAGCAGAAGAGACGACTGGCAGGCAAGTTACGAGAGACAGGTTCACAAGCTGAAATCCAAGAGTCCCGCAGTTGCGAAGGACCCTGCGCAAGGATCAATTCTAAAGCTGGAGAGGCAGCGTCAGGAGCGATGGGACACTGCCCGAGCTCTGACAACCTCGCTGGGTACCCGGGGACCTTCTATCTCCCCGTGCGTCGGAACTCGAAAGCCGGTGATCTATGTCGATGAATCGTCGTCAGGTCCTTCAGCGTGCTCTCACCGCGGGAGCCCTCGGGGCGGCGAGCCCCCTTCTGCGATCCGGAAGGGTGGAAGCGCAGGCCCCGGGAGCCACTCACTTCGGCTACACCCCCTTCACCCAGCCCTTCTTCAGGCCGCCCCTCATTCCCTAGGAATCCCATCTCGACCCCGCCCCCGGCTCCCCCGAAGCGAGCCTGGGGTCGGACGCGGTCTACCACGGCATCGCGCCGGAGTACTCGCCCGATCACCCGGCCCACCTCCCCGACTGGGATCAGTTTCCGGAGAAGTACTGGCAACTCGATGCGGTGGAGAGCACCTGGCAGTTCTTCCCCGGTCTGAACACACCGGTCTGCGCCTATCGCGGCGCCGAGGGGACCGGATCGGAGACGCCCCCGAGCTTCCCGGGTCCGACCTTCCTCGCGCGCAACGGCGAGCCGACCGTGGTCCGCTACCGCAATCTCACGAGCGTCGAGACCACTCCTCATCTCCACGGAGATCACGGGCCCGCCCACAGCGATGGGTACCCGGACTTCTACACCCTTCAGGGGAAGACCCGCGATCACTACTACCCGAACATGGCCCCGAGGCAGAACGCCACGGAGCAGGTCCCGTACCCGGCCACCGTCGAGGAGGCGGGAGAGTTCGACCTCAGTCACATCCCGACCACGATGTGGATCCATGATCACGCCATGGATGTGACCGGCTTCAACGTCAACCGGGGACTCTGCGCCTTCTATCTCATGGAGGATGATCTCGAGCTGCAGCTCCAGCAGGACGGCGTCCTGCCGAAGACCTACGGGGCCTTCGACATTCCCATCGTGCTGAAGGACTTCGCCTTCAACAGCGATGGCACGCTGCACTATGACCTGCTCGACCACAACGGACACATCGGGGATGTCTCCACCGCGAACGGCCGGGTCCAGCCCTACCTCGAGGTCTACCGCCGCAAGTATCGCTTTCGCATCCTCAACGGCTGCAACGCCCGCTACCTGCATCTCCGCCTGAACAGCAGCACCGGCAGGAAGCAGCGGAACGGGCTCCCCTTCCTCCTCATTGGCAAGGACACGTGGGAGATCGGGACGGCGAGCTCCATGGACAGCTTCACCATCGCCCCCGGCGAGCGCTTCGACGTTGTGGTGGACTTCAGCCAGCTTCCGGAGGATGTCGACACCTACTACCTGCAGAACACGATGCACCAGACGGACGGACGCAAGCCGAAGGGCGTGCGTCCCGACAAGGAGTGCACCCCCTGGCTCCAGTTCCGGCTCCTCCCCGGGGCCCCTCCCGGTCCCCCCGAAATCCCGGGGACCGAGAACGGGGCCTTCACCGTCTCCGCAGGAGACACGGTCCGCCCCTTCTACCGCTATGACGAGAGCCAGGTGGTGGCCACCCGGCTCTTCGAGCTCGGTCGCAAGAACGGGGCGTGGGTGGTCAATCAGAAGTACTTCAGCCCGCGACGGACCGACGCGACCCCGCTGCTGAACTCAATGGAGCGGTGGATCTTCCGGAACAAGTCGGGCGGCTGGTGGCATCCGATGCACGCGCACCTCGAGGGGATGCAGGTGATCCGGATTGACGACCTCCATGTGGACGACCCGGAGTTTCCGGTCCAATACCGCTGGAACACCGATCTGATCAACCTCGAGGGATCCCAGGAGGCCGAGGTGCTGATCCGCCTGCGGACCTTCAAGGGGCCGTTCGTCGTGCACTGCCACATCATCGAGCATGAGGACATGCGCATGATGTTCGTCTTCGATCCCCGGGAAGCCGGGGAGGAGGGGATGAACGACGGGATCCGGAACCATGCCTTCGACGAGGCGGCCGCGCTCCAGTCCGGCATGCCGACCGGGTGCATCGACCCGAACGGGCTCCTCTTCGATCACGAGCAGACCCTCGCGAGCGGGGAAGTGGTCGGACCGGGAGACTACCAGCACCTCGAGGGGCATGGCGTGGGCTTCCCCCCCGATGTGCAGGACGGCGTCTGCATCCCCGACGGCGGGAACTGGGATCCGGAGGGGAACCAGCTCACTCCGGAGTCGCCGATCCCGGAAGATCAGCAGGATCGGTGATGCGCGGCATCCTTCTCGCCGCGACTCTCGGACTCGGGTCGATCCTCGGCGGGTGCGCGCACCCGCCCACGGTCGACCCGGGTCCCGCGCCCGCCCGGGAGTTCGTCGACAAGGGAGCGAGGGCCCGTCCCCACGCGGAGCCCCGAGGGCGATACAGCGACCGATTCCCCGACACCCGCCTCGTCGATCACCGGGGAAGGTCTCACCGCTTCTACTCCGATCTCGTGCGCGATCGAACGGTCGTGATCCAGTTCTTCTACACGACGTGCGACGGGATCTGACCCGGCATCACCGAGAACCTCGTGAAGGTTCAGAAGCTCTTCGGGGATCGGATGGGAGACGAGATCGTCTTCCTCTCCATCAGCATCGACCCCGAGCGGGACGACCCCACCGCCCTCGCCGCCTATCGTCGAATCCACTCCGACGACTGGACCGGCTGGTACCACCTGACCGGCGACTACGAAGAGATCGAGACACTGCGCTGGGTTCTCGGGGCGTATGACCTGGATCCGGTCATCGATGCGGACCGGACCGAGCACGCCGGCGTGGTGACCTTCGGAAACGACCGGACGAACTGGTGGGCGGCCGTCCCGGCCCTCCTCGACCCGCATGAAGTCACCGACGCGATCGTCCGAATCGCGGGGAACCCGGTGGGGCGCCCTCGGTAGAGTTCTGCCGAGCCAGCTCAGGGCTCGAGCAGGCGCAGGGCATCGTCGATCGCGCGGCGAAAGCGCCGGTTCGTCTCCTCCTGTCCCCACTCCCGGAGCGCGGCCCGCGCGGGTGCCGTACCGTTGGTCGCGAGGGCCTGGATCAGGTCCAGCTTCAGGTTCGAAGCGGCCCAGCTTCGCAGGTCGACCAGGACGAGGGCCGCCTCCTCCGTCGGGATCAGCCCGAGACTGCGGACCACCTCGCGGTCCGAGTAGGTCGAGCGGCTCCACCCCGCGATGCGCTCCCGATAGTAGGGGACGAGCTCGGCGACCCAGGGGTCGAGGCGGCCGTCGTTCAGACCGAGGAGCAGCGTGCCCATCTCCCCCTCCAGCACCTCGTGGAGCAGATCCTTGAGGAGGACGGGGAGCGTCTCGGCCCGGGCGAGGTGCAGCAGATACTCCATCGAGGACTCTGCATCCTCCTGGAAGAGCCGCAGCAGCGTGGGGGGGACGGACGCGGCCCCCTTCCAGAGGGGGGAGTCGATCTTCCCCCCGTTCAGGCCGTCGAGGGTCCGCTGGATCGCCTGGTCCGCCCGGGCGAAGTCCCGACTTCGGATCAGGTCGAAGATCAGCTGGAGGATGGAGAAGAGGTCCTGCTCCTCCTCCAGGAGCTCGAACCCGGACAGATCGCGCGCCCCGATCCGGCCGGAGGGCGGGCTCGGGGTTGCCGCGAGCTGCGGCGGCGCCCCCCCACCGTCCCCGCCTCGCGGGACCGACGCCGCGGTCTTCGCCTCGGGGCTCTCCACTGGCGCTGCCGTCGCGGACCCGGGCTGGGCCGGCAGAGGGCTCTCGCCGGAGGGAGGCACCCTCCTCGACAGACTCCAGGCGAGCGCGAGGAGGAGCAGGACTCCGAGCCTCTGCGTCCCCGACATCAGCTCTCCTCCTCCGTCACGAACCCCGGCCACCGGCGCATGTACTCGACGAACTTCTCCCCGAGCGCGCGCTCCCGGAGCTGCTCCGCGGTCACGGGGGGGCGCAGCGGCTCTCCCCCCTCCGCCGCGACCCGGCGAGGCCAGTCGGGGGTCGTGATCCCCGCGCGACCGAGCGCCACCGCGTCCGCCCCGTGCTCCCGCTGGCCACGGGCATCCTCGGCGGTCCAGATCTCCCCCGCCGTGATCACGGGCACCTCGGCGGGGAGCGCCTCGCGGAAGGCCCGCGCCGGGTGCTGCTCCGGCCGCTTCGCGGTCATCGCCTTCGAGTCCCAGAGCGAGATGTGAATGAAGTCCGCCCCCTCTTCACAGAGGACGGCCGCGGTGCGCAGGCTCTCATCGAGGTCGAGCCCGGAGAGGAAGGTGCCGTTCTCCGGCGAGAGGCGCACCCCGACCACGAAGGTGGAGGGGACGCGGGAGCGCACCGTCCGCATCACGGTCCGGATGAGCCGGAGCCGATTCTCGTAGCTCCCCCCCCATCGATCCCCTCGCGTGTTCCGGTCCGCGCGCAGGAACTGACAGAGGAGGTAGCCGTGGGCGCCGTGGAGCTCCACCCCGGAGAGACCCGCCTCGACCGCCCGCTCCGCCCCCCGGGCGAAGTCCTCGATGATGCGCTCGATCTCCGCCTCGGTCGCCTCGGCGACCTCCTCCCCCGGGATCGCCGTGCAGCTCAGGCGTCGACGCCCCTCCTCGCGCAACGCGCGCTCCCCCGCATGAAAGAGCTGGGCGAAGAGGTGGGACCCCTGCTCCCCGATCGACTCCGCGGCCCGACGCCAGCCGGGGGTGAGCGCGTCCGAGAAGATCCCCCACTCCCCCGCCCACCCCTGCCCGTCGAGGGAGACATGGGTGGCGCAGGACTCGATCACCCCGAACCCGCCGCGCGCCCGGGCGACGAGCCAGGCGAGCTCATCCTCGGAGAGGGACCCATCCGCGTGGCTCTGCAGATTCGTCATCGGCGCCAGCCAGAGACGATTCGGCACGACGAGACCGGCGGGGAAGCGGAGGGGGGTGAGGAGGCATTCGGGCATCCGCGCTTCTCCTTGTCCGGGCGCACGAGGGAGCCCCAGGTGAAACGACCCGGGGCGGGGGAGGGAGACCCCGCGATTATGCCCCGTCGGAGAGGTCTCGGGCAGGGTCTTCGAGGAGGAGGACCGTCCGAGCTGCCTCGGGGATCCGCATCCTTGGATTCTCTCGGTCACATTCCTCCGGCGTTCCGGATGGAGCGGGTGAGGAGGAGGAAGATCATGACCACCCGCCACCCGCACCCCCATCTCGGACCGCACCACTTCCGCAGTCTCCTGTTCATCAAGGCCAGCGCGTCCCCCGAGCGGATCCGCTCGATCGCGCCCGGCGTGACCCTGATCCTCGACTTGGAGGACGGCGTCTCCGTCGACCGAAAGAGCTGGCAGAGACAGCAGCTCCGGCGCTTCTTCCGCCTGGGCCTGTTTCGGGACCGCACGGTGCTGCTCCGGATCAACGGACCCGATCAGCCGGAGGAGATGCGTCGGGATCTCGAGGCGTGCATCCACCCCGACCTCGACGGGATCCTCTTTCCGATGGTCCAGTCCGCCGAGGAGGTGGAGCAACTGGCGGAGCAGCTCGGGCGGAAGGAGGCCGAGCTCTCGCTTCCAAACGGTCGGATCGCCGTGATCCCGCTGATCGAGCGCCCCGGCGCGATCCTCGCGCTGGAGGAGATCGCCCGCAGCTCGGAGCGGATCGTGGGGCTGGTCTTCGGGCATGTCGACTACTGCGTGGAGATGCACGCGGAGATGACGGAGGAGTGCTACGGAGAGGCGCAGGGGAAGCTGCTGCAGGTGGCCCGCGCCCTTCAGCTCGCGGCGGTCTCCACCCTCTACCTGCAGCTGGATGATGCGCCCGGCTTCCGCGAACATGGAGCCCGCATGAAGCGGCGGGGGTTCGACGGCTGCCTCGCCTTGACCCCCTCCCAGGCCGAAGCGGCTCTGGGTGTCTTCTCCCCCACGCTGGAGGAGCTGGAGCACGCCCGCCGGGTCGTCGCCGCCGTGGAGGAGCAGGGGAACATCGCCGTCCTGAACGGGAGGATGATCGGCCCTCCCATGCTGAAGAAGGCGCGGCGGATTCTCGCCCAACACGCACTGCAGCACCGGGAGGTCGCCTGATGAAGGGAACAATGCCTCGCTACGGACTCGACCTGGAGACCGCCGCCCCCGGCCAGATCCTCGAGAGCCCCTACGAGATCACCATCGATGAGGCGTGGCGCCTCCAGTGGCAGTCCGTCTTCCCCACCTCCAGCCGGCTCACAACGAGCCGGGAGTACGCTGCGAGCTGTGGCTTCGACGCGATCCCGGTCCCGCCGGCGATGCTCCTGAACATGACCCTCTGCTTCTCGGTGGAGCCCTTCTCCCAGAGCTGTCGCCTCCACCTCGGCCTTGAGGATGCGCGCCAGGAGAAGCCGGTGGCCTATGGGGACACGCTCCGCAGCTTCACGAGGGTCGACGGACTGGCGAACACGTCCCGCGGAGACGCCAGCGTCATCCACACGACCCACATCCTCGTGAACCAGAGGGACGAGCGTGTCTTCTCCCTGAAGAAGCGCTCCTACTACGATCCCCTCCCGGTCACCCACCGCGAGACCACGGCGGCGAGCCCCCCCGGGCAGGAGAGCCTCTTCCAGGCTCCCACCACCACCCTGATCGATCACTTCAGCGGCGTGGCCACCTTCCCGACCGCTCCCTCCCCCGAGTGGGAGGTGGGGAGCCTCATCCTTCATCCGATGGTGCGACCCCTCGGCTGGTCGGAGAACCTCGCGCTCTCGACGATCTACCGCAACACCCACCCGATCCACTGGGACGCCCAGCGCTACGGGCGGGATGGGATCGTCGTCTGCGGCGGGTTCGTCCAGTCCCTGATCTTCGCGGCGGCGGACCGGGAGCTGAAGCAGGTGCTCGACGACACCCTCCTCCACTCCTCCCACGTGAACACGGTGGCCCCCGAAGACCGCCTCGGCGCGATCTCCAGGATCCTCGAGGTGGAGGTCCTCTCCGACCGGTTGGAGCGGATCACCGTGAAGACCCTGGGCCTGAAGAATGTCGACGTCGCCCGAGAGCTGACCGACACCGACATCCCGGAGGCGCTCCTGACCCTCGACCCGCGGAAGCCCTCGGAGATCGAGGCGATCTGTGCGGAGAGCTGCCCGGTCCTCTCGAACCGGATCGCCATGCAGGCGACCCGCTCCCTCCTCCGGCCGCGCTGAGGGCCAGTCCCGCAGCTCCGGATCGCGATGCACCCCACTCCTGCCGCGGGTCCGGATCGGGCTCGACCGGAGCGCTGCGCGGTCCGGAACGGGTGAACCGCAGGGGGACTTCCGCGATCGCGTCACACCGGTCCCAGCTGAGAAGGGCACGCCAGAGAAGGGCACGCCCGACCCCTGCACTTCCGCGGTGAGCAAGCGGTCGCCGCCGACGGGGCGTGGGATCCACAATCTCGAGGTCGCGGGCCCGCAGCCGCGGCTCCGTGAGGCGCTCTCGACCTCTTCGGTCCGACACCTCCTTGAATTGCGAGCCGTGACTCCGCAGGCTGGAACACAGCCTCTCGCTCCGTCCCGGTCGTGAGGGGGCCCCAGGCCACTTAGCGCCGTCACGCAGCGCCCTCGCGCAACGCCTCAGCAGCGCAGTCGCAGAAGGACGCGACCCAGCGCGGGTGACCTCCGCTTCATCGAAAGAGAGACCTCGTGCCGCTGCGGATCTCCCTCGCCATCGCGCTGCTCCTCCTGGCCGGAGTCGCCCTCTTTCTCCTTCCCGATCCGGGGAGCGGCGCGAAGCAGGATCCGGCTCGGTCGGGCCGCGCGGCGCCAGCCTCAGACTTCAGGGATTCCGGAACTGGGGAGGACGAGGAACCCCCGTCTTCGGGCGGAGGGACGATCCGCGGCAGTGTGCTGACGCCGGAGGGCCTCTCGGCCGGGGGGGCACGCGTGCGCCTGCTCCGGGTGCGCTGGCCCGCCCGCCTCTCCTCCACCGGTTCCTCTCTCGCGGGATCGGTGTTCCAGCTCGATCTGACCAGCGACGCGCTCGTCCTCTTCTCCGACCTGACGGACAGCTGGACGGACGAGTCCGAGACCACCGCGGATGAGCAGGGCGTCTTTCGGTTCCCCTCCGTTCCGGAGGGGACCTACCTCGTCTGCGCCTCGTCGGTGGCCTCGGTCTGGTCGACCGATGGCCTCCTCATCTCGTGTCCGGGGAGCTCCGAGTTCTCCGCCGACATCGCCATCCGACTCCGCCCCGCGCTGGACGTGCAGCTCCGGGTCCTGGGGGACGAGCGACCTGTCGAGGGCGCTCGTATCACTCTGAGCGGTTTCCTCGGAGAGCGCAGTGAGCGGCCCGCCGATGTCCCGCTCTCGGTGTCCCGGATCTGGGAGCTCATCCTGAATCCCCCCGCCGCGGAGCTGTGGACCGACTCCGCCGGCTTCGCGCGCATCTCCACGCTCCCCGCGCTCGACTACGTGGTCCGGGCCGGGTCTCCCGACCACGGTCGGATCGAGACGACCTACTCCGTCTGGGAGCCCGGGGTGAACTGTCTTCCCCGGGAAGGCGCGGACCCGGTTCGCATCGAGACACGGCCCAAGGTCCTGCGCCTAACCGCCGGCGTCCCCATCGAAGGACTCGTCGTCGACCCGCAGGGCTTCCCGATTCGCGGCGCGACTCTCTTCCTCCTGCGGGAGCCCGGTCTGAAGGGGAAGCTGTTGACCCCGGCGATCCGTCAGGATGTCGTCTCGACCGACGCATCCGGACAGTACCGGTTCGACCACGTGCCGACCGGCGTGTACACGATCCTGGTGGAGAAGTTCGGCTTCGTGCCGCAGCTGAAGGAGGACTTCTTCAGCGAGACCGCCGCGGCCCTGCCCCTTGACTTCACCCTGGAGCCGGGCGGGGTGCTCCCGGGCGTCGTCCTCGACGAAGCCGGTCTCCCCCTCTCCGGTGTCGTCGTTCGCTCCGCTGGGAAGCTCGGGTCGGTCGTCTCCGACGAACAGGGGCGGTTCGAGGTCGTCGCGAACCAGTACGGCGGAGCGCTCGCCACCTTCTCCCACCCCTGCTTCTCCTCGGCGGCGGTGGTCCTGATCAACCCTGTCGAGCCGAAGGAGGTCACGCTCCAGCGCATGCCCGAGGTGCGGGGACGCGTCATCGACCCGGGCGGGCGACCGATCGAAGGGGCCTCCGTGGAGCTCCGCGCCCCCCGGGATCTCGCCGGCTTCAGCGATCCCGCGAGCGGCGCACTCCAGAAGGACAACTACCTCGGCGCCACCGCCGCGGCGGGCGCCCTCATCTCCGATCGGGACGGCCGCTTCTCGGGGTGTCCCGCCCCGGGCAGCGGACTCGGGGGCGCGGCGAGCGCGGTCCACATCTTCGCCCCCGGGTTCGAGCGTCGCATCGAGCCGCTCGGGGACTCCTCCCCCGAGGAGCTCGGCGATCTCGTCCTCTCCCCCACCTCCGTCCTCTCCGGGCGAACCTTCGACCCTGCGGGGAACCCCCTCCCCGCGGCCCGGGTCGTCATCACCTCCGCCGAAGATGAAGGTGCATGGGATGTGTTCACCCAGACGGACCAGGATGGGCGCTACCTCATCCCCATCCCGCGGGCAGGAGAGAGCTTCGAGGTCTCGGCGCGTCATCCTCGCTTTCGCTTCGGCGACAAGGTCCCGCTCCCTCTCACCCGCCCGGGAGAGGCGCTGGAGCTCGACCTGTCCTTCACACCCGGAGCGGCGCTCAGGTGCCGCGTCCGGTTCGATGGATCTCCGGCGGCCGGCGCCTGGATCGAGCTCCGGCATGAGTCCACGACCCGCTCCGTCGGCGTTCGTCCGAGCGCCCTCACCGATGACACGGGGACCCATCTCTTCGAGGGACTGCTCCCCGGTCGGCACGACTACACGATCGAGTGCCCGGGGGCCGGCTCTCGCCGGGGTGAAGTCGTGCTGGTGGAGGGGGAGACCGCTCTGCTGGTCGAGGACATGACGAGCGCGAACGCCCTCGAAGGGGTCGTGCTCAGCGAGGCGGGGCGCGTGCCGGAGGGTGCCTCGGTGATTCTCTTCGATCGCTTCGCCAACCCCTACTCGTCATCGGTGGATGCCGACGGGCGCTTCGAGGTCCGCGGGTTCACCCCCGGGTCCGTGAAGGTGAGGGCGACCGCCCCCGGATTCTCGCAGGAGGAGACCGCCTGGATCGACCCGAAGGAGGGCCCGCTCCGGTTCACCCTGCGACCGTCGACTCGGCTGACCGTCTCGGTCTTCGACGCTTTGGACGGACGCCCCGTCTCCGGCGCCCGGGTCGTGCGACTCGGACCCACCGCGGAGGAGCTCGACCGCGCCGTCAGCGATGTCGACGGAATGGCCGAGCTCCGGAAGATCCCGGCCGGTGCCCAACGCATCCGGATCGAGGCGCAGGACCGCGCGCGGATGCTGCGCACGATCTCGATCGGGGCCGGACCGGCCGAGCTCTCCGTCTCCCTCCCCCCGGGGCAGGAGGTCGTGGGAACGGTGATCGATCCCTCGGGCGCACCGCTCCCGGGGGCGACCGTCGAGGTCAGTCAGCGGGAGCCGGCCGAAGACAGCCCGCCGTGGGCGCGGCTCCCGTTCCGCTGGAGGAGCGGACCGGATGGTCGACTTCGGATCGCCGGACTGGCGGCGGGAGCGACGATCCTCGAGGTGTCCCGCGACGGTTTCCGCACCGGCCGGATCGAGCTCGAGATCCCCGCGGGAGGGACCACGCCGACCGTCACGATCGAGCTGGCGCCGGTGGCGACCCTCACCTGCCGGGTGCTGGACCGTGAGGGGGCCACGATCCGCGGGGCTCGGGTGCTGCTCTCTCGCGCTTCCGGGGAAGTGCTCGCTCGGACGGAGAGTGACCGGAGCGGCGCGTGCCGCTTTCCTCAGGTCGACCCGGGCTCCTACCGCCTCATTCTTCAGTCGGGCGGCCGGGAGCGGAGCTTCCCCGTCCGGGTGCGCAGCGCGGAGCCGGTGGAGCTCGATCTCGAGCTCTGAGACACCCCCCTGCACCGAACGGCCGCCCTCGGTCCCGGAACCCGGTCAAGATCGAAAGGTCGGCGAGGGTCGGGCGGGGCACCCGATCAAAAGGAAAGCGCCCCCGCCTGGTGAGGCGAGTGAGCGTACCCCCGAAATCTGAGCCATCGCTGAGTGGTCAACCTGCGGTTAGTCTAGTGCGCAGGAGGACAGATGCGGAAGAGTCGATTCTCTGAGGAGCAGATCATCGCGATCCTGAAAGAGCTCGATGCCGGGGTCCCCGGCACGGAGCTCGCCAGGCGCCACTCGGTCAACAAGAACACGATCTACAACTGGAAAAAGAAGTACGGCGGCATGGAGGCATCCGATGCTCGCCGCCTCCGCCAACTCGAGGACGAGAACCGCCGCCTGAAGAAGATCGTCGCCGACCAAGCTCTCGATCTGACAGCCCTGCGGGACGTCCTCGGAAAAAAGTGGTGAGCCCTGCGGCGAAGCGCAAGGTGGTCGAGCACCTGCGTCGCCGTCACACGCTCAGCGAGCGCCGTTCTTGCCAGCTCGCAGGGCTCTCTCGTTCCACTTGTCGATACGCCTCGGTTCGCAAGGAGCCGCCAGGACTGCGAGCGAGGATGCTCGAGCTCGCGAGCGAGCGTCCGCGATTCGGGTACCCCCGGATCCACGAGCTCCTCCGCCGTGAGGGCTTCGCGGTCAACGTGAAGCGCATCCATCGCATGTACAAGGAGGAGAGGCTGCAGGTGCGCAGGAAGCGGCGCAAGCGCGTCGCTGCGGCGCCCCGCGTCGCGCTGGCGGTCCCGAGTCGCCCCCACGAGCGATGGTCGATGGACTTCATGAGCGACTCCTTCGGCGACGGCCGGAAGTTTCGAGTCCTCAACGTGGTCGACGATTGCACGAGGGTCTGCACGGCGATGGAGGTCGACACGTCTCTCCCGGGAGAGCGCGTCACCCGGGTGCTCGACCGCGCGGCGGCTCGCTACGGCTGGCCGGAGAGGATCGTGGTCGACAACGGACCGGAATTCACGGGGAAGGCGCTCGATCGCTGGGCGTACCAACGCGGTGTCGAGCTGCACTTCATCCAGCCGGGGAAGCCGGTGCAGAACGCGTTCGTCGAAAGCTTCAACGGACGGGTGCGGGACGAGTGCCTGAACTTGCACTACTTCGAGACGCTGGCGAGCGCGCGTCGCACGCTGACGGACTGGCGGATCGACTACAATGAGCGTCGCCCGCACCGATCACTGAAGCAGTCGACGCCGCGGGAGTACGAGCAGCGACTACTGAAAGAGCTCGGGAGCCGAAGCCCCGAGCCGGTCATGGGTTGAGCGGAGTTGACCGGTCAGCGGTGGTACGAAGTTGGGGATACGCTCAGGACCGCGGCGCTCAATCAGCTCATGATCAAGTTCGGTGACCGGATTCCTGTTTGACCCCATGGTCAGTTACACAGAAATCAGGACAGTCCCCCACGCGGGCTTGATCGAGGTGACCCCACGTTGGGGAGGCGGCATGTCAGGACTGGGGAGCTCACATCGCAACTCGCGTGCTCCGCTCCTCAGG
>Ga0181573_10001833_pt1 | contig 20333 bp, 12 predicted proteins | sample 101ome_25_FD_148643 | JGI IMG/M metagenome (GOLD analysis project Ga0181573, IMG submission 148643) | Coastal salt marsh microbial communities from the Groves Creek Marsh, Skidaway Island, Georgia - 101409BT metaG (spades assembly) | ecosystem: Environmental > Aquatic > Marine > Intertidal zone... | reverse complement strand
GGAATGCATCGGGAGCGCAGTTCACAGACGCCACCGACGACTTCATTCATGGATCATGATAGGCCCGGTGAGCAACGTCGCTCACCTCGCTCACCTCGCTCTTCCCGCTCTTCCCGCTCTTCCCGCTCTTCCCGCTCTTCCCGCTCTTCCCGCTCTTCCCGCGAACCTCGCTCTTCCCGCGAACCTCGCTCACCTCGCTCCGAGGGACGGACAGCGTGCTTCTCGTGATCCCGTAGGGCCGCTGCCTGGCTCAGCGGCTCCCGTCTCCGTTCGCGTTCACCCCACGATGCACTCTCCCTCCCCGGCACGAACAGGTCCTCGTGGGGTGGGCGGGGACTTCCCAGTAGCAGGGGCAAAAAAGGGGTATAGGGGTGTCCCGTGTTGACCGGTGGTCCGCCTCGGCCAGTCGGTCGACAAAACAAAACAAAACCGGTTTCTGTCTCGTACGCGTAGAGACGTAGAGAAAATCCACACAGTCCTTCTCTCTGGGGCGGACGAGTGCCTTCCACGTGCTCCCGAGCCCGAGATTTGTGGCATTGAATTCGCGCTCCAACGACCGATTTCAGTTTTCAGTGCAGCACAATGGCCTCGCCCGCACGAGCGCCACCGCGCAATCAAATCGTCCTGGGAGAGGTTACGAACCAGCCAAAGAGCAAAAGCGACTCGATAAAGGAGCGTTTGGCGACCATGAAGAGCTCCGAACCGACACGAGATCCTCCACCAGAGCAACAGCAAGCGGCTCGCCCCCAGCAGCCCGCGACCATGTCGCACGCCAGCTCCCTGGCCAACAGGCTCGACCTCCTCAAAAAGCAAAAGGCCGCGACGGCTGTCCATGCCCCACCTCCGTCGGACAACTCGCTCAGCAAGACGGCGCAGCAGCTCTTCGGCGACCCGGAGTTCACGTCGATGTGCGAGCGCGGACTCAACGCGCAGCTCACCCGCACAAAGGATGGGGCAACGCAGGAGAGCAAGATGCGCGAGCTCGCCGACATCGTCAAGATGATGCGCCGCTCGCTTCGCGAGATGCAGCATCGCACCCAGGCGTACGTCGAGCAGGCAGTCAAGTACGAGCGCAGCACCAAGAGCGCCATCGAGAACTTGAAGCTGTCTGCAGACTCTGCCGCGACGCTGGCGTCTGCCGAGCTGGCCAAGGTGCGTGGCGAGGCGGCCACCGAGATTGCCAACCAGAAGGCCGCGGTGGCCAACTGGCAGAGCCAGATGGACCTGCTCCAGTCGGAGCTGGCTGGACTGAAGCGAGACAACGAGCGTCTGACGGAAGAGCAAGCCGGGATACAGGCCGACTTTGCCCGGGTTCAGGCGGAGAAGGGCAGCGTAGAGGCGGAGCTCCTCGAGCTCAAGCGCTGCAACGCCGACCGCGAGAAGGAGCTCCAGGCCGGGAAGAATCAGGCCGTGCAGACGGTCTATCAAGCGAAGGAGGACTTTGAGCGACAAAAGAACGAACTGCAGGCGGCCCTGACCGAGGCCGAGGAGAGGATCCGGGTCGCTGAGGAGGCCAAGCGGGACCTCAACGCGCAGCTTAAGTTCTCCAAGGACGAGGAGGAGCGACTCGGTGCCGAGGCCAGGAAGATGTCTGTAGCGTGGGAAACCGCCGCTGCCGAGCTCGAATCGGCCAAGGAGAGCCTGGCGGACGTCCAGGAGCAGCACGCGAGGATTGTCGCCGAGCTGGGCGTGAGTCAGCACGACAACGCGTCGCAGAAGAAGAGCCTGGACGAGTGGCACGAGCGCGCTGCCGAGTTGCTGGAGGAACTGGAGAAGGAGCGGTCCCTCACCGCCTCGCTCAAGCAGTCGCTCGAGAAGTACGCCGACACGGCCGCCAACAAGGAAGAGTCGCTCAAGGAGACGCAGACCAAGTACGAGCAGACGCTCGCAGAGACCGTCAAAATGCAGAAGCAGCTCGAGGCGGAAACTGCAGAGCTCAAGAAGACGGCCGAGCGCGTCAACGCAGAGCACGAGGAGGCCCAGGACGAGATCGCGCGCCTGACAGGCGAGCTCCAGGCGGCGACCGCCGAGCTCACCGAGGTCAAGGAGGCGCTCGTATCGCTGCAGACGGAGGCTTCTTCGGCGCTCGATTCCATCGAGAAAGCAAACATGAAGGCCATCGCGGCGGAAGAGCGCCTCGCCGACGTGACGCGGGAGGCGGAGGACAAGGCCTCGAAGCTGGCGCAGCTCGAGGGCGAGCTGGAAGCCCTGCAAGAGTGCACGTACGGCATGGAGGGAGCAGACCAGAAGGAGCTTATAAATCGGATGGTCACCAAGATCGCCTCGCTCGAGGCGGCGTGCGTGGCCGCCGACACCAAGCGCCGGGAGGCCCACAACCAGCTCGTGGAGCTCAAGGGCAACATCCGCGTCTTCTGTCGCGTGAGACCCAATCCATCGAGTGTCGCGCAGATCTCGTCGGATGGCTCGTCCATCCGCATCTACCAGGACTCGAAGCCGTACGAGTTCAACTTTGACAAGGTCTTCAGCCCGGACTCGACGCAGGGCGACATCTTTGCCCAGGTCTCGGACCTGGTGCAGTCGGCCCTCGACGGGTATAACGTCTGCCTTTTCAGTTACGGACAGACCGGTGCAGGGAAGACGCACACCATGCAGGGTCTCAATGTCCCCGGACAGGAGGGCATCATCCCCCGCTCGATCGCCAAGATCCTCAAGACGGTCGAGACGCTCAAGGAGCAGGGTTGGGAGTACACGCTGGAGGCTTCCTTCGTAGAGGTTTACAACGAACAGCTTCGCGACCTGCTGGTCGATGGCAAGGGCGCCGGGCGGATCACGGAGAGCAACGCGATCCAGCACGCGCCCAACGGCGGCCACACCATCATTCAGGGAGCGACGAGGATGTCGATCGCCTCCGAGCAAGACGCGGACGAGATCGTGTCCAAGGCAGCCGATTCGAGGGCCGTCGAGTGTACTGCGATGAACTCGACGTCGTCGCGGTCCCACTCGATCTTCATGCTCTACATCTCGGGCTGCCACGAGGCCACCGAGACGTCCCTCAAGGGCTCCCTGAATCTGGTCGACCTTGCCGGAAGCGAGCGCCTCGCGAGGAGCCAGGCCGAGGGACAGCGGGCGAAGGAGGCGTGCTCCATCAACAAGAGCCTGAGCTCTCTCGGCGACGTCTTTGCCGCCCTGTCGGCCAAGCAGGCACACATCCCCTACAGGAATTCCAAGCTGACGCACCTGTTGCAGCCGTGCCTCGGAGGATCAGGCAAGACGCTCATGTTCGTCAACATCAACCCAGAGCCAGCGTCCGCGCAGGAGTCGCTCTGCTCGCTGCGGTTTGCCTCCAAGGTGAACCAGTGCGAGACTGGAGCTCGGGGCGGCGCGAAGCGTCACACGGCGATGATCGACCGGGGAAGGCCGTCCGTTGATACCGGCGATGGGCGCAAGTCTTCGATGACCGGCAAGGGTCAGGGCATCAGCCAGATCCCCGGGGCCGCCGGGACGAAAAGGAAGGGGACGACCGCCGCCGGCGCAGGCTCCAAGCTCGTCAAGAAGTGGTGAGTGAGATGTATGGATAGGTAGCTATAGATCGGTGGACGAATACGACTACTACTACGCCGACGAGTGACGGAAACGGTTACCCACGTACGAAGTAAATCACGAAAACTGAACAATCAATCGTCCTTGCGCGAGGCAGTCCGAGCCGATGAATCGATGTCCATTGGGTCGGCCGCCGCGCGCGGGGCAGGCGGCCCCACGGCGCGTCTCCTGATGCCTTCGCCATCACCATCGACGGACAGCCTGCCGTCGCCGCTGCCGGCGCCGTTCGTGTCGGACTTGTCCTTCGGTCGCACGATGCCCGTCGGCCCAGGAGACTCGGCTGTGTCCTCGGACCTCGCCGAGCTTTCTGGCGGCCCCTCGAGGATCTTCTTGCCGGCCTCGACCGTCCGATCCAACACTTTCCGCATGGTCGGAACGAACTTACCAGACAGCACCATGACGCCGGGAAGGAGGCCGTTTTGCATCTCTGCCTCGACGTCCAGCTCCTCGTACACCGTCCTGGCAAACGCCAGCAGCACCAGGATGGTCAGCAGCCACAGCGGATTTCGAAGCACCGACACAAGCTCGTTGAAGCCGAGCACAAACATGGCCACGATGGCCCAAACGGGCGGCATCCTGTTGCGCGCCAGCTTGTTTGCCTCCTGCGTGGCCACGGCCTGCTGCACGGACAGGGCCACGTCCGACGAGAACTGCCGCCAGGCGCTCCGCACCTGCGCGGGGGACAACAGGACGTCTGCAGGGTCGACATTAGGCCACGACGGCGTCGTCTGGATGTCGATCGTGTCGGGCGGGAATGCATGCTCGCGCGCCGCCGCCGCCGTACGGCCCTTGCCGTTCTTGTCATCGCTCGCCACGAACGCGTCGATCGACCCGCAGATGGCAGCCACGTCCGCGTCATCACAGTTGTACGCGAGAATGGTGAACTGGCCCAACAGCCGGGCGGCCGCGCGCTTGGCCTCCTTGGCCACCCTGGCAATGTCCACGCTCGGCGTCCACGTCCGCGGCATGCCGTCCCCGTCCTTGTGGAACGTCTCGGAAAAGGCATCCTTCATCCTCGGCAGGATGGTATTCGCCGCCTCCTTGGCCATCTTGTTCACGGAAGACGTCACCGTGTCGTCAATCACCACGTGCAACACCGCCAGCTCGTCCCCGCCCACGTCGTATCCCACCACCTGCGCGTCAAATGCCGCCGTGCACTCGTCTCGCACGCGACCCGCCAGCGTCTTCAGTCGCCCCCACAGGTCCGCGGGCGGTATCTCCAGGAGCGGCGCCGCAGCCGCCCCGACGTGTGCCTCGGCCTCGTCGCACGCCTTTTTCGTCAGCCGATTCAAATACGCCCCCTTGAGCGCCTCGACGTGCGCCCGCAACTCGCCATCCAGCCCCTTCCTGGCAGCCTCCGTCTCCTGCTCCCAAGGCGTCCCTGGCACGCAAAGTGTCTCCAAAACCCCTTCAAAGGCCTTGCTCGCCGCCCCTGCCTCCGCTGCCGCCGTCTCGGCAAACGCCCGCCCCTCGACTCCCTTCATCGCCCCGGCAAACCCGCGAGCGGCCTCCGCAGCCGCCCTCGCCAACTGCCGCTCGTACACCGGGAGCACCATCCCACAAACGTCCTGCACGAGCGACGCCCGTCGCTCCCCGCTCACCCTCGCGTCGAAGTACCGCGCCTCGTCATCGTATCCCGCCAGCGCCGCGTTGATCGCCGCCGCCACAGTCTCCCCGAACCCATCCACAATCCCAACCTCGGCCGCGTCCACCACCGCCATCCACCGCTCGTCCGCTCCAAACGCCTCCAATTTCTCCCGCGCAATCTCCTTGCACCGGATCGTCGCCACCATAACCCGATGCGCCGGCAAGTTCAAATCCCTGTTCTCCTTAATCACCTCCCACGCCTTGACCATGCTCAGCGCCAGCGCCTGACCGGGAAGTTTGCCCTCCCCGCCGGCGCGCAGCAGACACTCGTCCTCCGGCGCGTCCCTCGTGAACCGTCGCCGCAGCACGATGCTTTCCGCCGAGAATTCCTCGTGCTTATCCTCATAGTTGCTCAACGCCGCATACTGCAGCTCGAAAAAGTCACGCAACGCGCTCTCCTCGTACCCCGCCGGCTTGGCCAGCCCCGACCACATCGCCTCAAGGTCTGCCTCCCACGTCTCCTTCAGCTTTTCCAGCGGCGTCTTTGTGCGATCCCGGAACACGAACATGAGCACCGTCTTTTTCTTATTGCTGTCGGAAGACGGCTGGAACAGCTTGAGGTTCACCTGAAAGATCGTCTTGAGCAGCGGTTTCCCCGCACCAGACTCCCGGCCCACGTCCTTGGCCCACATATTCACCATCAGCACGTCTGACGTCGCCAGGGCAAACAGCGCCGACTGCCGCTCGAAGCTCGTATCGTCCTCTCCACGCTCCCGCCCGTCCGACCCCTCCAGATCCATCACCAGCGTCAACGGGGCGCCCTGACAGGCCTCGAGCTTCGGAGATTTGGCCAGCCAGATGCCGTGCGTCGTCTGCTGGCGACCCTCCATCGCGTTCATCTCCGCAAAGCTCGTCCCAAACAGCGTGTTCATCAGCGTGGACTTGCCCGAAGACTGCGGGCCCATGATGCTCACCTGGCGAACGAACGAACGAGCGCGAGCGAGTGATGACAGGGCGGGAGCGCGGGAGCGCGGGAGCATGGGAGCATGGGAGCGTCGTCGGGCGAGGTCAGTTCGCCTACCATCGTGTACTCGTCGGAACTGCACTGATCGAGGCCGGCCTTACGCAGAAATTGCTCGACCGATGAGGTCGATATTGCCCCAGCCCCATCGACTATCTGAAAGAGTGTGTCAGTCATCGAAGTGTAGGTACGAGTATCTCACTCAGCGGGTCGTCCAGACTCGAAAAGTCGAGAATTGTTGTGTCCAGCGATCTGGTGTGGACATGGATCGCCCTCACCCAACCGCTGCGTCGCTGCGTCGTTGTGTCGCGGTCCGGGCCATTCTGGCTTCCAGCCCGTGCTGCTGGCGAAGGGTGAGACGAAGAGGAGCAAGGCATCGCCTGTGGCAACGGTGATGCCGCCGGCCCCCGAGTGGCATGGTCGCCGCCAGCAGGGGGCCTGAGGCCGGTGTCTGACCCTATACCCTGAGACCGCCGGCTGCGAGAGGAGGGCGCGAGGAAGCGAGCCGGGGCAATACGGCGAGCGATGGATGGCAAGCTCCTGTCGTTCGCGAAACGAGCCCGCCGCCCTGCCGTCACTCGTCGGCGGTTTGTCGCCGACGGGTCTGTCGAATCAGGCCTAGGCCTTAGTATGCGAAAGGGGCCAAACTCGCATGCCCGGAACCCACAGATTAAACGGAACTGCACGCGGCGCGCTCTCCATTGAATTCCTTTGTACAATCCCTTGTCCTGCACGTGGACCGGGAACGAAAGGGAACGAAGCGACGAGCCTGGTCGTAAAATCCTGGAAATCCTGAGCGGGCGTTCATTCTCGCGCGCTCGTCATGCTAGTCCTCCAGGAGACGCCGGCAGGCTTTGCCCTGTTCAATGTTGACGATAAGAAGGTCAAGAAGGCCGAAAAGGTGCGTTAAAACCGTCCGATTTCCCGTTCTGCATCATGCAGCGCATGCACTGGATGGACCCCCTCGAGGCTGGGCCCCCTCGCTCGCTCGCTCACTCGCGGTTCTACCCGCCCTTCAGGAGGACGTGTGGGACGACTTCGAGACCCTCGACAAAGCGAAGAAGGTGGCCAAGCTCAAGGCCTTTGGCAAGTTTGACAACACCACAGAGGCCCTGGAGGCGGCCGCTTCCCTAGTGGACTCCAAGCTGAGCAAGGGGCTGAAGAAGTTCCTGAAGAAGAATGCCGAAGGCGAGACGCTTGGTGTCGTTGACGCCAAGCTCGGTAGCATCATCAAGGAGAAGCTGGGCATTCCCTGTATCTACAGCTCTGGTATCCTCGAGCTCTCTCGTGGGCTGCGCAACCAGCTCGAGGGCCTGCTCACCGGCTTTGAGTCCGATCTCAAGCCGATGTCCCTGGGTCTCTCCCACTCTCTCTCCCGATACAAGCTCAAGTTCTCGCCGGACAAGGTCGATACGATGATCGTGCAGGCCATCGGCCTGCTCGACGACCTGGACAAGGAGCTCAACACCTACGCCATGCGGGTCCGCGAGTGGTACGGCTGGCACTTTCCGGAGATGACCAAGATCATCAACGATAACATCAAGTACGCCAAGGCCGCGAAGCTCATGGAGACGCGCGACAAGGCTGCCGATATCGACTTTTCCGAGTTTCTCGAGGAGGAGGAGGAAAGCGCGATGAAGGAGGCGGCGATCGTGTCGATGGGGACGGAGATCTCGGCGGAGGATGTGTTGAATATCTCGGCGCTGTGCGACCAAGTGATTGCGCTGAGCGAGTACCGCGGGCAGCTGTTTGACTACCTGCGCTCGAGGATGGCCGCGATCGCACCCAACCTGACGGTGCTAGTTGGAGAGCTGGTCGGGGCGAGGTTGATTGCGCACGTGGGCAGTTTGGTGAATCTTGCCAAGGCGCCGGCGAGCACGATCCAGATTTTGGGGGCCGAGAAGGCGCTGTTCCGGGCGCTCAAGACGAAGCACGAGACGCCAAAGTACGGGCTCATCTATCACGCGAGCCTGATCGGGCAGGCGAGTGCCAAGAACAAGGGGAAGATTAGTCGAGTGCTAGCCGCCAAGTGCGCGTTGGGCGTGCGCGTGGATGCGCTCGGCGATACGAACGACGAGGGCGCGCTCGGACTCGAGGCCAGGGCGAGGGTACGTTGTTGTCGTCGTTGTCGTCGTCGTCGTCGTTGCCGTTGTGTTGCGTTCTCTCGCCCATCCCGTCGCGTCCCAAGCCTCCTTGTATGGCAGAACCCGGGCTCGTTTCTTCAGTCCTCCTGTAGAAACAGTGGGCCTCTGCTGGTTTTTACGAAGGCGAGAGGGAGACCGTTTAACTCCGGGGATGGGAAGAGACACCATGCACTTACGCCCTCGAATTAAACGGGACAAACCGATACGTGGATCATGCCGACGCTCATGCTCACGCTCGCGCACGCGCATTCACCCCTCAGGTCGAGGCGAGGCTTCGCCAGCTCGAGGGCAAGTCGGACGACGACGCCTTCCAGACCAAGGGACTCCCGAACAAGGCCAAGGCCGCCGACCCCGGGACCCCTGGTGGCTACAACACTGCCGCCGACGTCGTCATGTCGGACAAGAAGAAGAGGAAGGCCGATGACAGCGAGCCCGAGACACCGGGCAGCGGCAAGAAGAGCAAGAAGGAGAAGAAGGAGAAGTCGGCCAAGAAGAGCGAGAAGAAGTCCAAAAAGTCGAAGAAAGACGAGTAGTAGTAATGAAAACGCTGAGAACGAGCGAGCGAGAGTCTGGGCGTGCGAGCGCACGTCGGCCCATGAATATAGATATAAATAGTTACGCGACGAGAGCGACAGCCTCGAACATATTACTTCAGCTTCTTCTTCGGCCTCAGCTGCGTGGTCCTTCCGCAGCTCTTCTTCCTGCAGTTGGTCGCCCTCGGGTGCATCCTCGCGTAGCACTTCCTGCACACCAGCTTGTCCTGGTTGTACTTCCTGGCCAGGATCTGCAGACTCGGCTCGATAATCCCACCACGAAGCCTCAGCACCAAGTGCAGCGTAGACTCCTTCTGGATGTTGTAGTCGGCCAGCGTGCGCCCGTCCTCGAGCTGCTTTCCGGCGAAAATCAGACGCTGCTGATCCGGCGGGATCCCTTCTTTATCCTGGATCTTCGCCTTGACGTTCTCGATGGTGTCAGAAGACTCCACCTCCAAGGTGATCGTCTTTCCCGTCAGGGTCTTGACGAAAATCTGCATACTGAGCTGTTTGTTCTGCGGTCATTTCGTGCAAGGCGAGCGAGTGAGGTGGACGAGGGAGCACGAGGGGGCATTCCGGGCGTCCAGCGGCCGAGACGGCACTCATCCCGTCCACGACGGCTTATTCATCGCAATATATCACATTCCACCGCAGCGCGGCCGCACCAAGACGGCTGACGAGAAAGGAAGGAAAAAAGCGGCGTTCGATTCGATTGGCCGGCTCGCCGAATACCAGGCAGATACAGGACAGCCGTCACCTCTACGAGGCGCAAATTGTATCATAGAGCTTCGTGACGGAGCCCGAGCGCCGGACAGACGGCGGCAGCGGCGGCCGACCTGGCAATCGAATTCGTTCCTCGCTCGCTCGCCTTTCTCTCTCGTCCGGCCACCATGCGGACGCGGACCGTGTCTTCTGGCGTGTACGTACCTTTGGACTAACTAAATTAGTGGCGAGCGGGGCGGAAGGCCGGCGCTGAAGTCAGCGAGGAGAATGGATGGCTCGTGAAGAAGAAGGACAGCGCCCCTCATTGGGCGAGAGCGCGCCCATTCAATGGGCGCGCGTCCAACCTCCGGGCTCTGAAGATTCGACGAGGACGAGGAAGATCTCGAGGACGAGGACGATCTCGAGGGCGAGTTCGATCTCGAGGACGAGGACGATCTCGAGGACGGGCACGGTCGCGAGAGGGACAACGAAACCGAACGCGCCTCGGCAGACGAGCCGGTCGGCGGTGCTGCGGGCGGGGAGAGGAAGGACGAAAGGGGGAAAACCGGCGGCCTGCCGTCGTGCGACAGGGTGTTTCCGCGACCGCACGGCCACGCCGATCGACTCTATTGTGGTGGTAGACACCACCACGAAGTGGGTGGGATATCGCCATTCAAGAGAAGCTCGAGGCCGCTGCTCATTCAGGTCTCGTCTCCAACTGTTACCAATATAATAATAGCGTTTCAGACACGTTCACCTCCGCGAACGTGTCTCCAGGCTCTGCACGACGCGGAAGGGGTCGTCTTGGCAAATTTATTCCATCTTCAGCACGCACAGAATCGCCGTCGCTTTGCCGCATGATGCACGCCATGTTATAGAGTACCTTATGCATACGAGAGAAGAGACGAGAAGAGCGAGAGGGTGAAGGGGAACGGACGGAAATTGCCGCGACCATGGGCTCCAACGCGCTCGAGCACGTCAACGCGCCCGATCTCCCAGAGGCGCTCCATACCATGCTGACTCCAATCGACGACGCTGTGCGCGAGAGATTGACAGTGGCGGTGCCAGCGCCAGCGGCGGGCGAGGGGCCGGGAGAGGAAACCACGGCGACGCCGCTGGGGACGACCATGTCGGGGTGCCAGTCGCAGTCGGACGTGTCCGGCAGTGCGCTTGGGGTGGAAGGGACGACGTGGACCAACGGTGGGGCTGTAGACAGCGGAACATCGTCCGGTAGGGTGAATACAAACTCGGCCATGGTGAGAGCGTCGCCACAGAAGCGGAAGCGGGCGGCGGCAACTACGACAATGAAAGGGAGATTTAGTGGTCGGCTACCGACAAAGGAAGACGAGAAGAAGCTCGTGGACGAGTGCAAGTTGGTCTCGTTCTATCTGCACCCGGAGCGGAAAACATATACGGTGGCGACGCTCATCCGGAGCATCGCCAGCGGGGAGTTGCGAGCGCACCTCGAGGGCCAAGCGAGAGGGCACGAAGAGCTGGTAGAGGCGTACCGGCGAGCGTCTGAGCAGCTAAGTGCGTTTGTGGAGGCGGGGTCACGAGAAAACGGCGGCGAGATCCTGCCGAGCCTGCTTTCGTCGGTCGCATCGTTGCAGAATCAGCTGAAGGAGGTCAAGGAGGAGAATGCAAGATTGCGGGCGGCTGCAGCGCAACTCAGCAGCCACCCCGGGAATCAGCCCGAGGGAGACATCGCCAAGCAGATCGGGGAGGCTCCGTCCCAGCCCGGTCTGCTGATCGAGCGGAGCGTGAGTATGCCCATAGCTGGCGTGGCTGGGGTAGCTGGCGTAGCTGGGGTGCCAAACGGGGTCCACCAAGTGCATCAGCAGACACCGCAGCAGATGCATCCGTCGGCGAGTGCCGCACAGTTATCTGGCATCGGAGTCGATGGGGTCGGGGTCGAGGTGCAACAGCACATGATGGAGGCGACAGGGTCGTTGAATCTGTCTGGTGTGGCCATGCCGGGGAACTTCTCCGTTGCCAACCAAAATGCGGTCATCCCGGCAGAGGCAGTGGCGGGGGCGCCGCACTTTTTCCAGGCCGCGGCGTTGCACGTGGTTGCAAAGGCAGATGCCTCGTTCAACGCCCACGCGCTCACTGCCGAGGCCAGAAAGCACAGCGTGGCGTCTCTCAAGGCGGCGGAGCAGGCAGAGGGCCTGAAGAAGACCCTCAGCCTGATGACCAGCTCTGAACTGGGCAGCGAGCAGGCGCTCGAGGCGCAGAAGACGGTCAAAAGCCTGGAAGACCGGGCCCAGATGCACGCCGAGATGACGACACAAACCGTCGCCAAGGCGAAGAGCATGATGGAGATTGCCCAGAACCACGAGCGGGAGCAGGCCATCGCGTACGCGACGGCATGTGCCCTGCAGCAGAAACTCAGCGGGTCGAACGCCCTCCAAACCTCGAGCCCCTCCATCTCGGCACCAGAGCTGGCCGCGCACGTCGGCGACGACCTGAAGTATCCTGTGGGCGTGGTGGACCTGCCGGACCGGATGCTCGCCCACGTGCTCCCGAGTTCGACCGTGGCCCGACCTGACTTCATGTCCATGGCCAACGCGGCCACCACCACCACCGCCGCCACCACCGCCAACGTCGCCAACGTCGCCAACGTCGCCGGCGATAAGCTCCCCATGGCGCTCAACCTCCAAAACGGCTTCCCGCCCCCCGTGCCCCTCGACCAGTCCATCAGCTACTTGCACGATGTCGACCCGTCGACCGAGGCCACGGCATTACACCAACAAATATCGGCCTTGCACGCGCAGCAGCCAGAATCGCTGGTCAGTGCCCCACCCGTCCACATTCCCGACGCGGACCTGGAGAACATCGCGTTCCCCGCCGGCATGGCACTCCCGGACGTCTCCAAGCTGGCCGTCGAAACTCTGGACGAGCTGCTCGGCGGCGACATGTGACGCTCGACGCTCGACACGGCGTCGGCCGTGGAAGTGGGCGACTAGCGAGCGGTCTCACGCTCGCTCGCGAGCGACCCGCCGCACCGTGAATTAATCGACAGCTGTAGACACATGAACCCCTTTTGTTCTCTCTGATGTGACCCGATCTCGGGCGAGGATGAACACTCTCCGGTCCCACCGTCGGACCTCCCGTCCACATCCGGCAGTGTCAATTCGTATCATCACCTTGAGGGAGCGATCGGAGCCCCCGTTCCGACGCAGAGTCGTGAAACTCGCGAGTAGTAGGGAAATTCCAGTGCGGGCTCGCCCCCGGGAGACCGCGTCGTCGGTTGCGTCTGACGCGCGGTGCGAACGGAATCAATCGAGTAGAACGAGGAGTAAGGCGCCCGTGCCCCGCGCTGGCTAGAAGAAAACCAGGCGGCCGCGCATTGAACCGCGAGTCGTAGCACGATGCCCAAGCCAGAGGCGGAGAAGATCCCGGTCACGCTCGTGACCGGCTTCCTCGGTTCGGGGAAGACCACCCTGGTCAACTACATCCTCAAGTCGCGTCCGGAGAGCGCTCGCGTGGCCGTTATCGAGAACGAGGTGGGCGAGGTCAACATCGACAACTCGCTGGTGTCGGAGAACCTCATCGAGAAGGAGGATTTGGTGGCTATGGACAAGGGATGCGTGTGTTGCAGCCTGAGGAATGATATAATTAAGGCGCTGAAGACGCTGTATGACAACGCGCAGAAGAAGGGCTTCAAGTACAGTGCCGTGGTGCTGGAGACGACCGGACTGGCGGACCCAGCGCCGGTGGCCTTCACGTTCTTCTCGAACCACTGGATCGCGCATAACTTCAGGCTGGACTCGATCATCTGCATGGTCGACGCGCAGCACATCCAGAAGCATATGAAGGACGCATCCGGGGACTTGAACGAGGCGGTGAACCAGATTGCCTTTGCCGACCTGGTGCTTCTGAACAAGATCGACCTGGTTTCGCGGAAAGATCTGGACGACGCGCGGGACACGATTCGGTCCATCAACGTGACTGCGGAGGTTATGGAGGTGTCTCTGGCGCCGCCCACGAAGGACCGGGCGTACAAGATGATGAAAGCCAACAAGGAGCACGACACGACGCTGCACGAGCACACGCCCGATAAGCTCACGTGGGATCAGGTAATCGGGATCAACTCGTTCTCGATCGAGCGGGCGACGGCAGTCGACCCGATGTTTTACCAGGGGTCGGACAGCGAGGACGACGAGGACGAGGACGACAGGGGGTCGAGGGGAGACGGGAAAGGGCAGGAGGGCACCGGGAAGCCCAAGAGGCAGCTGTCCGGGGTGCCTCCCGGTCCGAACGACGAGAACGACGAAAAGCTCGACGGGGAGCTTCTAGAGCTGCTGAAACACCAGCGGACAGTGGAGGTCAACGAACGGACCCTGCAGCCGAAGAAGCGGACTAAAAAGTTGCACGATCTCTCCGGTGTGGGATCCGTCGGCATCTACGCCAGGGGACCGCTGGACCAGTACAGGTTCAACTGCTTCTTCAGGGACCTGCTGTCCGAGAAGTCGCGGGACATCTTCAGGTCCAAGGGGTGCCTGTGCATCAAGGGGCAGGAGACCACCAAGTTTGTGTTCCAGGGCGTACACGAGACAGTGTGCTTCGGGCCGACTGCTGAAGGCTGGGCCGACAACGAGGATCGGTGCAGCCAGATTGTGTTTATCGGGAGGAATTTGGACAGGGAGGCGCTCACAGAGGGCTTCAGGTCGTGCGTGTGGGTGCCGCTGCCCGAGGGGTGGGAGGAATACATGGACCAGCGGGTCAACATGCCGTACTACATCAACAAGAGCTCGGGCCTGAAGCAGTGGGACCGCCCGTCCATCATGGCAAGCGCCTGGCTCAAGTCAACACAGAGCAGCCACAAGCAGCCGGAGTCGCTGATTCCGAAAAAGTCCAGGAGTAGCTCGGACGGCAAGCCCGACGGGAGCAGCGGACGAGACAGCAAGAGTCGGTAGGTAGAGAATGATGATGATGATGATCTCGTGGTGTAATGTTCTGTGTGTCGGTTACGGTTACCCGTCATCTCAGACGCAGACTCGTTGTCATCATCTCGACAACCGACTCGTACGCGTCGGTCATCGCGGCCCTCGACGCGTTATCGAGGTAGAACACTGCAACACCACCGACCAGCGCCGCGACGACCAGTCGTTTCAATCTCGCCTTGATCCCGTACTTGGCGGACTGGACCTTCTTGAGGTCTTCCTTCTCCCAGAGCAACACCGGCATCATCGCCCCGAACAGCAGCGCCAGCAGGGTGGCGGTGAAGCACGCCACGTTGAAGGGCATGCTCGCATCCGGAATTGGCATCTGAAAGAGCACGTTCTGACCCACCGCGCCAACGCTCGAGGAACGGCATACCGACTCGCCGGACACTGACGAGCCCGTCGACGCGACGACCCCGTCGAAGACCGCCGTCACCTCGGGCGCGGGAATGTCAATCCCGCGGGACATGTCCGCCGGATAGTCGTGCACGGACAAGATTGGACGCTCAACGTTCAGCCCAATCACCACATGACGCGGAAGACCCCCATGACCCCCATGACCCCTATGACCACCCCGACGTGCCACGTCCACGACGTCGACCTCGAGCAATCCAGCGTGCCCCCGACCGACCGAATGCACCCATCGCACGGTCGAGTTCAGCGGCACACCCCCCAGCTCCCTGACCTTCAAAGAGCTCGCGTCCACCACGACCTCCCACGGAATCACCTGACGGAAGCGCAACCCAACGCGCTCGTCGCTTAAACTCTTCTTCGAGCCCTCGCCGCCGTCGAGGCGGATCACCGACTCGAGCGTCCCCACCAACGGATTCCCCGCTTCGCCGACCCGCCTCCGCATCCCGTTCCTCACAATCGCAACGCCGACACCGACATCCCGCGCCTCGCCGCCGCACCCACCCGGGTGCACCACCGACCGCTCCACCACCGGGCACGCAGTCATCCCGTCCAGCAGCCCTCCAAGCACCGCACCTTTTCCCGCATTCCTAACCCGCGCCTCGTTCATCCGACTGTTTCTCGACGCCATCATCTCCACCTCAGACCCCCGGCGAGCATCGTGCACCAACCCGCTCACCTCGACCGTCAGCACCCGCCCGCCACGACGATCACCATCGTCATCACCTTCATCACCTTCATCACCTTCATCATCGTCACCATCCACCATGACCCGCACGGAATGATACGGCAATTCGAGCAGCTTGAGCCTCCGGACCACCCCACCCACCCCCACCTGCCCGCCGCACGGCAGCAGCCGCAGCCACCTCGCCACGCTCTCCACACACGGAAAATCCTGCGTCAAAAACCCCACAAACACCCCCCGATGACGATGATGACGATGATGACGATGGTGACGAAGACGTTCCCCTCTGTCCACCACGTAGCTCTTCCCGTCCACCATACTCGACGCCGACGCCCCCACGACCCTCGACACGAAAGACAACGCACGACGATACGCGGCACCGTCCCTATCATCACCATCCTCGAGCACATCCGCATCCATCCGGACGACCAACCCCGGAGCGCGTTGTCCGTACCACGACGGCACCCGATACGTCCCGAGATTCCCTCGAGTATACGACACGTCCAGATACGACGATGATGAATTCACCGACGACATCCAGGGATCAAGCGGGGACGGGACAAGGGCGTCGGATAGGACGGACGAGGAGGAAGGGTGGGCGAGGGAGAGTTGGAACCTCGCGTGCACCAAGAAGGACGACGTCTCGGAATTTCCGTCGTCCCTTCCGTCCCTTCCGTCGCTCCCGTCGCTTCCGTCGCGCCCCACCAGCGTATGGTCCTGTACCAAAGGATGAATCACGAGCTCTTCCGTCCACATCTTCGGACGGGCCAACGCGCAATCACAGAGAATTCGTCTGCGTCTGATCAGACTGGACGTTTCTCCCGAGCTCTGTTCGAATTCCTTCTACGCGGCTCTTCGCGTGAGAACGCCGTGCGCACGTAGACGTAGACGTAAATCGTAAACTAGACATCGGATGCCCGCCATGCTGCAGCGACGCATCTCTGCCGGCCCACCGGTGTCTTTCTCCAAGCCCCAGGTTCACCGGCCAGGAACCTGTTTGTTCCGGTACGACGTTGGTGCTGATTCCGCCTGGTTTCCTCTGTGTTGACGTCTCGGGAGGCCCGGAGCGCGTTATCTGGGTCAAAAAGAGCCTGTACCGGGGCCGTCGTCGGGGGTGTGTCGGAAATCCGTCTGAAATTCGAATTTGATGACAACGGATTCGAAATTCAAATCACGGTCTCTCGCGCGTTCCGGGTGGGTTTTGCGGGGCGCAGGCGTGTTACTCACTGTGTTGGTGTGCGCGTGTGTCATGTAGGGCGGTCCGAGGTCCGGTAGTGGCGAGAACGCCTGTCGTTCGAGCTGGCCATTCTGGCGAGCACGACCCTACCGAGGGCTTGGCCGAGTCGCTCGGGAGCGTCGACGTGGACGTCGACGTGAACGTGAACGTGGACGTCGACGTCGACGTCGACGTCGACGTCGGATGCCGTGACGATGGTGCCGACTGCGATGAGCGCGGTGCTGGGAGCGAGTTCCAGGTGCGTGCGGTTCAGCCGTCCGATCAGATTCCTCTCTCGTCGTGTGCGGCTCACCCATACCCTCGATATCATATATATTTCAGGACGGCTCGGTGATCGTCCGGGACGATCTGGACTCGCTTCTGTGCGTGTTGCCGGAGAACATTCGCGGGCAGGTGGCGTGTCATCCGCAGCGTTCCGAGCTGCTCGAGGTCGTGCTGGACCTCGGTCGTCGTCCGGAGGCGCGTTTTCTGGGGGGTAAGAACGGCGGGGAGTTTCTCCGCGAGGAGGTCATCACGCACGAGGACCTGGAGCACGCGGCCCGGGCCCTGGGGGACTTTGGTGGGGACAACCGTGCCGGCGTGGAGGGCACGCTGCATCGGATCTCGGCGATTCGCAACCGCCGCGGTGCGATCGTCGGTCTGACGTGCCGGGTGGGGCGGGCGGTGACGGGACACGTGGACATGATTCGGGATATCGTCGACTCGCCCAACTCGATCCTCTTTTTGGGAAGGCCGGGGGTGGGTAAGACGACGGTGATCCGCGAGATGGCGCGTGTGCTGAGCGACGAGCTGCATAAGCGCGTGGTGATCATCGATACCAGCAATGAGATTGGTGGGGACGGCGATGTGCCCCACCCGGCGATTGGCGGGGCGAGGCGGATGCAGGTGCCGGACCCTTCCCAGCAGCACAGGGTCATGATCGAGGCGGTGGAGAACCATATGCCGGAGATTGTGATTGTGGACGAGATCGGGACAGAGGCGGAGGCGCTGGCGTGCAGGACGATCGCCGAGCGTGGGGTGCAGCTGATCGGCACGGCCCACGGGCAGGTGCTGGAGAACCTGATGAAGAACCCGACGTTGAGCGATTTGGTGGGTGGGATCTGCTCGGTGACGCTGGGAGACGAGGAGGCGAGGAGCCGCGGGACGCAGAAGAGCGTGCTGGAGCGCAAGGCGCCGCCGACGTTCCCGCTGGTGATTGAGATGCGGGAGCGCGCCATGTGGGTCGCGCACTGGGTGGAGGACTCGGTCGACTGCCTGCTGAACGGCAAGGTTCCGGTCGTGCAGGTCCGCAGGCGTATCGCTGGCGGCAGCAAGGCTGGAAAGGTCGTGGTGGAGGAGGTCGGCTACGAGCAGGTGGAGGAGCGGATCAGCGGCTCGAATCCGCCGCCGGCAATCCCGACGATTCCGACGACGGCGGCGACGGGGACGGCGGCGACGAGCGGGGCAAACGGACCGAACGGACCGAACGGACCGAACGGAACAAAGTCGAGCGGCGAGTCCAAGGATGGGATCACCAACTCGGTTTTCGACTCAATGTTTGGCTACTCCAACGGGGAGGCTGCCAGCTTTGGGCGCAGCTTTGGTGCCGACGCGCCCGTCGGCCCCAACGGTAAGGGAGGGCAGGTCCAGTCGGGATCGGGCGCCGACAGCGGGACGGTGTACGGCTGGGCGGCGAGGCTGAGGGACGTCAGCGAGGAGGAGGCGCTCGCCGAGCTGGCTTCCCTGGGCTATAGCAACAGTGGCAGGCGCGGTGCGGACAAGTTTGCGTTTGCCAACGGCACTGGGTCCAGCTCGAAGAAGCGCGGGTCCAAGCGCGGGACGAGCTCGAGGTCCAACGCGAGGAGATCGAGCAGGAGGTAGGTAGGACCGGGAAGGAACGTGTACATTAGCGAGGTCGGTGCATCGGTGCAGGCCCGCATTTTGGTTGACCCGACACGTGTGTGGCTTGTGGAAGTAGAACAAACGTGAATCAACAACAAACGATTCTTTTTGACTTAAGTTGTCTAAATGAACGCATCACGGCGATTGGCTGGCGCGGATCACCATCACCGGTCATCGCCGCTTCTCTCTGTCTGCCTGTCTCGTCTGGACGCGCTGATTGACCATGCGCACGTACGTATATTCCGCCCCGAAATGGAGCGGGATCACGAACTTGACGCACTGGAAGGCCAGCGCGACCCACCAGTACAGATAGCTCGGGACGAAGACGAGCAGCGAGGCCAGCGTGAACGCCGTCTGCACGCAGGTGAACAGCGCCACCTGTCGCAGGCGCGATCCCGTGAACACGAGCCGGTTCCACACACTCGCGTCGCCCTTCCGCCGCTCCCTGCGGCGGAGACACAAGAACGACGTGTCGAGGGCACCCTCGTGCCGAGACACATACCCTGCCAACAACACCTCGACCACGAGCAGGTAGGCGGCTTGCCATACTGCGTACACGCACATCGGAACGAAGATAATCCACATCGCGATGTCCTCCTGGGTGTGCGGCCGCTCGATCGGAGCCGACGAGAGCGTCGCGCAATGGGAGAATGTCAGGGCCGTCTCCGCCTCTTTGAGCAGGCTCGAACACGACTTGAGCGACGCCCAGTCGACTCGAGGGAGATGCATCCAGCTGAACATCGCCAAGCCAGGCAAGAGGTGGATGAGGACCGAGATGATGTGCTCTTGTGAATGGAAGGCCCAGGCATTCGCCCAGGCCACCAACGCCATTGCCACCGGGCCGTCTGCCAGCGCGTACAGCACCATCCCAACCCTGTCCATCAGGACGACTTTCTTCAGGAGAGCCTTCAGGAACTTTCTCTTCGAAAACCGCTCGCCGTCGACCCGCACCAAGTCCTTGGGGTCCCAACGCGTCTGATAGTGATAGGCGACGAAGTAGGCGGCGACAGCGAAGTTCACCAGGTAGCAAAAATCCAGGAGAAACAGGCGGTTGTACCCTGGCGGCTCGCCTCGAGCCCAGAAGTCGAAGACCCGCAAGGGTATGAAGACGGCGAAGAACGCAAGGAAGACCCAGGGGAGGACGATCGGGTAGGCCGCCGCCACGAAGACGAGCACGGCGAACCCCAACGTCCCGATCGTCGCGCTCCTCACGACCTCCTTATGACTCATCTTTCTCAAAGAGTGATGACATCACCGTGTGCTGTCGTATAGCGTACGGTCGTGCGCGTTTTCGCCTCCCTATGGCTACACGCGAGTGTAACGTCTCTACATAGAGGCCGCGCGGGGCAAAAACGCAATAAATTGCGTGAGGGGACTGGCCAGTCCATGGATGGACTGACCTCTGGACCTCTGCGAGGCAGTACTGCCTGCCGCGCTCCGTCTATCTCTCTACGACTCTGTATGCATCTGGCTATCTGTAAGGCCTGCGCTTTCGATGACTGTCGACGAAATCAACTGGGTGGTTGGCTTACATCTCGTCGGTCGGCAAATGGGTCATCCGGCCGCTCCTCATCTTCGACCTTTCGAGCGACCGCATCGACGCAAAAACCCGCTCCTCCGTCACC
>Ga0181573_10001829_pt1 | contig 20354 bp, 11 predicted proteins | sample 101ome_25_FD_148643 | JGI IMG/M metagenome (GOLD analysis project Ga0181573, IMG submission 148643) | Coastal salt marsh microbial communities from the Groves Creek Marsh, Skidaway Island, Georgia - 101409BT metaG (spades assembly) | ecosystem: Environmental > Aquatic > Marine > Intertidal zone... | reverse complement strand
GAGGGGATGGGGGGCGGTCGAGCGGAGTCGCGTCGGGCGCGCCGTTCGGGGTCGCGACGGGGTCCCGCTCGCAACCGCGCAGTCGTCCCGCCCCCTCCTGTCCCCGTCGTCCCGCCCTCTCGTCACCCCATCGTCACGGCAAGGGAGAGGCCGCCGTCCCAGGGTCGCGCGTGAAGGGCGGTGGCGAGAGCCCGCCTCGCGTCTGCGGCGGCGTGGTCTCCACGGGTCCCAATCCCGGCCCCGGCCCCGGCCTCTTCCCCGGGTCGGCACCCCGTCGAGGCAAGGACGAGCTCCAGGAAGGCCGTGCCCGCGAGGGCGGCATCGGCGGCGCCCGCGCGGTCCCCGTCGCGGGCGCGGGCGCGGGCGGCGGCCGAGGGGGCGAAGGCGCCCCCCTCCCCCGCCGCGCCGCCCCCGGCACCCGCGAGAGCCGCGGGGTCGACCCGGGCCCGGCCCTCGGGCCAGGCGAGGGCCTCGGCGTCCGGCCGGCCCGCCGCGCGACCCGCTGCGCCCGCGTCGCCCGCGCCGGGCGTCCGCGCTGCCGCGGCCCGGCTGTGGCCCGGCCCCGCCCCGTCGGGAACCCTGAGGGCGCCGGGTGTCCCGGGCCCCGCCGCGGCCGCCCCGCCCGCTGCCACTGCCCGCCGGGGAGCCTCCGCCCAGGGAGCGTCGTGCGCCCACCGCTGGGCCTCGCGTCGCGCCGCCGTGGCCGCTCCTGAGCGCGCAAGGGCGAAGCCAGCCGCGCGGGCCGCCGCCGCCCGCGCCCCGAGGGCCGAGGGCGCGGGCGGGAGTCCGTCGCGGCCCGGCGCCGCGCCGCCCGAGGGCGCGGCGCCCTCGGCGCGGGGGAGGTCCCGCCGGACCCGCTCGGCGGTGTGTCCGGGGGAGGGCAGGCCGGCGCCTTCCCACGTCGAGGCCCAGGACTCGAGGAGCTCCCGGGCTGCCGGGGCGAGGGCCGCGGCGTCGGCGCGGGCCGCGGGGCCGACGACGGCGGTGCTGAGGCCGTCGGGGGCCTCGGGCAGGGCGAGGGCCGACGCAAGGCCAGCGAGGGTACCCGCGGCCTCCTGGACGGCCTCGCAGAACCGGGCCCGGGCGGCGGCGTCGTCGGGGTCGAGAGAACCGAGGTCACCGCGGACGACGCGGGCGCCGTCGCCGTCGCCACCGCCGTCGCCGTCGCCAATCCCCGGCCCCCACCGCGCTGGGGCCGAGCCGAGCGCGTCGGCCACGAGGCCGAGGGCGCCCCCGAGGGCGGCCCCGAGGGAGGAGAAGAGTGAGTTGTCGTCGTCCGTCACGTCAACGTCCCCGTCGTCCGTCCAATGGGCCGCCGCAATCCGCGCCGCCACCCGCACCGGAAGGAGCTGTGCGGCCTCCGCGGGCCCCGCTGCGAGGGCGGCCCGCGCCGCCGCCTCGAGCGCCGGGAGAGCGGCCCGCGCCGCCGCCCGCTCGGCCCCGCGGGCGTCGGCACCCGACGACGCCGCCGCCGCGTGGGCACGACCCGACAGGGCGCAGGCGATGCCGGCCAGCGCCCATGGCTCACCTCGCGCCTCGAGAAGCGCGACGAGGGCGCCAAGATCGGGGTCCGGGTGCGACGACGGAGGCGCGTCCGGCCCCCGGAGACGGGCGAACGCAGCGCGGTAGGCAGCGATCGAGGCGCGGTGGTGCCCCGCGCGGCAAAGGGACCGGGCAACGTTGAGGGCAGCGGCGCCGGCGGGGTCCAAGAGCCGGGGCGGGGCACCGACGCCGCGGGCATCGGGGCCGCCCCGCGCCGTGACACGGCGCCCGGCCGCGTCGGGGGCGGGGGTGCCCCCGACCAGCGCGGGACGGGCGGCGAGCAGGGCCGCTGCCCGCGCGTGGGCCGCTGCGGCATCCTCACTCCTCCCCCTTCCCTCAAGGGCGTGCCCGAGGGCCGTCCAAGCCGCCGGTCCCGCCGGATCCAGGGCGACGGCCCGGCCCGCGGCGCCCAATGTCCCTCCGTCGGCGGCACGGCCCCGGGGGGCGGCGCCAGCCGCTTCGGCGAGGCACCCCTCGGCGCCGGGGGCCATGGCGGCAGCGTGACGTCCGATGTCGGCGGCGTCTCCCGGCCCGGCCCCCAGGGGAGGCGCAACCGCCCCAGCCTCGGCGGCGCGCCGCCGCGTCCGCGTGGCCGCTGCCGCCGCCGCCTCCCACGCGCCCGGGTCCGTAGGGTCGGCGCCCCGCGCCCGCTCCCGGCACGCCGCCGCCAGACCCTCCAACCGCTCCGCCTCGGCTCCGATCTCAGGAAGTGCCCCCGCAGCGTCACCGTAGACCCTTGACAGCGCCGCCCACCCCTCGGCCGAGGCCGGATCGAGTTGGAGGGAGCGCGACAAGGCGCACTCGCGTTCCCCCTCGGTCGACGCGACGGCCCCGAGCCCGCGCCACAGTGCAGGGTCAGCGGGGCTGGCCTCGAGGGCCGCGAGGACGAGAGCGCGGGCCCGAGCGAGGTCCTCGGCAGGGGCAGGGCGCGATGGGGATGACGGCAACACGGCCTCCACCTCCACGTCCTCCGCGGGCGCCTCACGCCAAGCCCGGGCCCGCAAAAAGAGGGCGTGGGCCGCGGAGGCGCGCAGGGAGGCGGCGTGCCGGAGAGGGTCACCGGGTGGGGGGGGCGCGCCATTGCTTTCCATCCCCCCTCCCCCCTCGACGAGGGCAAGGGCGGCCAAAAAGGCCTCAGCAGCCTCCGTCGCCAGGTCGGCACGCTCGGCGGCCAAGGCACCCGGGGATGCCCACCGTCCGGCGCGCATGGCGGCGATCTCGCCGCGGAGGACGGCGACGGCCGCACTGGATGGCAGGGCCCGGGCCGCGGCGGCGGCGGCATCGGCGGCCGCCACCAGCTCGGCCGCCGCGCGGCCCGGGGCGCCCCGCGCGCCCTCGCGGTCGGCCGCCGCAAGCCGTGCTGTCGCCGCGCCCATCAGCGCCACTCCAGCGTCCTCGGGAGAGCGCCCGAGCGCGGCGGCCTGCTCAAACCACCGCAGCGCCCCGTCGGCATCGGGTGCCGCCCCGGCCAGCGCCGCCGCCGCCCGTCCGGCCAGACAGTAGGCGTGCCTGCCCCCCCCCAAGGCGCAAGCCCTCTCCCACGACAAGAGCGCTGCCCCGCCCCTCCCCAAGGCCTCGTAGGCCCGGGCAAGGCCCTCCCAGCACAGACGGGCGGCGTCAACGGCGGCAGCCGCGTCGGTCCCGGCGGCACGGGCAGCAGTGGCGGCGTTGGCGGGGGTCGGGGCACGGGCGGTGGAGGGGGGCGGCGGCAAGAGGGCGTCCCCATCGTCGGTGGCAACCTCAGCGGCGTCCTCCACGTCCTTTTCCCCCTCCTTGCCGCCACCGCCACCCCCCCTTCCGTCGTCCACGGCGTCCGAGTCGACCTGCTGGGACGTCTCGCCCAAGGCGCGGAGGGCCGTCTGCCTCTGGGCCATGGCCTCTCGCCACTCGACCTGGGCGGTCTCTGCAGACTCGGCGGCGGCCTCGGCGGCGTCACCCGACAGCGCCAGCGTAGTCGCCTGCCGTTCCGCCTCCCAGGCACGCGCCTCGGCTGCGTCGCCGAGCCATGCCGCGGCCCAAGCGGCGCGGGGGCTGCGGTTGAGCATGGCGCGACAGAGGCGTGAAGCTGTGGCCCTGGCGGCGTCCGGGTTGGCCGTCGCCGCAGCGACCGACGCCGCATCGAGGCCCGGGGCCGTCCCTAGCAGCACCGCGACGAGCAGCGGACCCGCACGCGCGTGGCCCGGGTCGGCACCCAGTGCCCGCGCAAGCCGAGACCGGGCCTCGGTCACGGCCGGAGCCCCATCCCTGCCAGCCCCGCCGGCCACCAGCGCCGCTTCAGCCAGCCGCGCGTGGGCGTCGGCAGTGTGGGGCCCCGCTACAGCGTCAGCGGCAAGGACGAGCTCCGTTGCAGCCCGGACGCGCAGTCCTGCGGCACGCGCTTTGTCTCCCGCGACCTCGACGTCGGCTGCGACGAGGGCAAGACCTTCGGCGGCAAGGACAGCAAGGCGGCCGGCCCCGGCCGCGCCGTGGCCGAGGCCAACTGCCGCCATCGCGACGGCAGCCCGCGCCGGCGCGAAGGAGAAAGTTGGGGGTAGGCGGCCGACAGCTCGCGCCAGCCGCGTAATCTCCTCTCCCGTTGCCTGCGCGCGCTTGCCCGCTGCCGCCGCTGCGCGCGCAGCGTCTGCGCCCCGGCCCATCGCAAGGGCGTCAGTCGCCGCGCGGCCGCCTGCCGCTGCGTCAGCGTCAGCACGCACGGCCTGCGCTAGGGCCCTGGCGGCCTCGTGGACCGCGGCATCTGTTGCGGCATCATAATTGGCAGAGGCTGAGGTCTCTCCCTCACTTGGCAGGAGCGCGGGACGGAGGGCCCGGGCCAGGGCCTCATCGTCGGTCTTGATGGCCTCGGCAAGCCGGCGCATTGCGTCCGCAGCGCCCGCGGCGTCCCCCAAGGCCTCAGCCGCCTCGGCCCGCAGAGGTAGGGCCAAGATGCGGGAAAGGAGGGCCCATCCATCCCTGCTGCCCGCGCCCTTGGCCACCGTCTTGCCCCCCTCGAGCTTGAGGGCAACACAAGCGGCATCAGCAGGCCGGCCCAGCCCGAGGAGGGCCCGCCCCTCGACGAGGAGAGCAATCATGAGATCGTGCCGCGCCGCAAGGCTGCGCCGCGCTGCATCTCCTAAGTCGTTGCGGATGGCGCGCGCCGTCGCGCCCCGCTGGGTGAGCTCGCGCGTCGCCGTCCGGGCCGAGGCAAGGGCCTCGGCCCACTCACCTGCAGCACAGCGGAGCGCTGCCTCCGTCGAGTGGCGTGCGCAGGGGATCCCTCCACGGCCGTGTCTGTCGGCCGGTGCAAGACCCGCGGGGCGCTTCGCCGAGCGCTCGACGGCGGCCCGCGCCGCGGCGAGGCCTCGCGTCGACCGCCAACCGTCACCCGCGTCGCCGTCGAGGCCGACGACCCACCGGCCCGCCGCCAGCGCTGCGGCAACCGCCGCGCCCCGCTCACGGGCGCCCTCGCGTGGACCCCAGCCGCTCCCGCGGCCGTCGTCGGTGGTTGCGAAGTGCGCCGCCACCGTCTCAGCCGCAGCGCCCACCCCGGCAGTTGGCCACCACGCCGAGCCCCCTGCTGACTCCCATCCGTCCACCGCTGCTAGAGCAACCCGCAGGCGGACCCCGTGGAGAACGCGGGCGCATGCACCAGAGGAGGCGTCTATGGCAGCAAGCAACCTGGGAAGCAGGGTGTCGACCGCAGCATCGCAGGCCCGCGCGCCCCCAGGACCCCGGGCGGCCGCACAGCGGGCCCAGAGAGCGAGGGCGCGGTCCACAACTCCGGCGATGTCGGCGCCAGACGCGGGGAGGGGGCTCCTCTCCTCAGCGTCGAGGACGAGGTCGAGGAGGGCGACGCCGATGGACGCCGCGGCCGACGCCGCGCGGGCCGTCCAGTCGCGATAGGCCTCCAGCGCGGCAGCGGCAGGGGCCATTGAAGCAAAGGAGGGGAGCGCCGGGTGGGGCGCGGCCCTGGTTCCGCGGAGGACGGCGGTCTGGCCGGGCACGGGTGGGGGGGCGGGCAGAGTCGCGTTGAAGACGTCAAGGAGGCATCGACCCCGTGCGGCTGAGGGGAGTCCGCCGGCGCGGCCCGGGTCGACGAGGGCGGCGAGGGTCGCCGCCGCCGCCTCGGTCCCCCGGCCAGCGGCGACGCGGCGCTGCGTTGACCGCGCCAGCAGGGCGCGAACGGCGCTCTCGTCATCCGAGGCCGAGGCCGAGGCAGTGGCAGAGGCGAAGTCGCCTTCGCCTTTTCTTCCTTTCTCGTTTTCGAGCAGCTCCCAGAGGACGTCGTCGAACACAACGTCAGGCGCGGCCCCGTTCCGCTCAATGGCCCCTGCTATGCCCTTGAGTGACTGAGTCACCGCTGCTGCATTGCCCGCCTCTTGCGCGATTGCCATCGCCCTGCGAAGAGTGGCTGCGGCTCGATCGTAGTCGCCGCGCTCGGTCTCTGCCCGTCCCAGCAGCAGCAACGCGTTGACGTTGCGAGGGTCGGTCGACGCGGCCTCGGCAGCGAGGGACGCGGCCCGAGGCCAGTCCGGGGGGGTGGCAACAGACGCTTCCATCGCCTCCTTGACCAGGGCGCGGGCCGACGCGGCGGCCATGATCGGCGACAGGTGCCCTTCCCTTCTGCGGCGAGTGGGGAGGGCGGTCGCGTGAGTGGGGCGACGACGGGCGCGGCGCGACGCGGGGCGGGCGGACGGGTCAGGCGGCGAGGGCCGTCGACGACGTGACGGCACGACGGGGGGGGCGTGATGTCTCGCCTCTGCCGAGATCGACGGAAATTCCCCTCGAAATCGCCCCGGGGCGCATGTGGCGTTCTGGGTCGCGAAGGCGAGAACACCGAGCCGACTGCGACACTTGCATCGTTGGCTGTCGGGCGCGAGAGTCTCCCTCATTCTTTTTCATGTGCGGCGCTCACCACTACGAGGCGGTATTTCACCGTGTCACGCCTTGCGTGGAACCACCTCCGCACGGGATCCGCCGGCGGCGAGGTTCCTCGCCGCCACCTCGGCCGAACGGCCCCACGCAATGAACTCGCCCTCTGCCCATGGCCGCGCCCTCTCCTCACCGGGCCTCGCACCCGCGAGAGCCTCCCCCCCCCGGCCCCCCCCCCCCCCCCGATGCCCATCTACCTCGACTGGAATGCGACCACTCCCGTGTACCCTGAGGTCGCGGCGGCCGCCCGCCCATGGCTAGATGACCCCGAGCTCTTCGGCAATCCCTCCTCGTCCCACCGGTACGGCGCTGCACCACGCGCGGCCGTTGCCGCCGCCCGCGCCTCGGTCGCGTCTCTGGTGGGTGCGAGCGACCCGGCAGAGATCGTCTTCGCGTCGTGCGGCACGGAGGCCGACGGATGGGTCGTGTGGGGAGCCACGATGGCTGCTCGCCGCCGGGCTCGGGCGTCATCGCCCCTGCCCCACGTTGTCGCCACTTCAGTCGAGCACCCAGCAGTGCTCGCCACCCTCGACCGGCGAGAGAACGAAAGGTTCGGGCGGGAAGGGAAATCGGGGGCTAGCAGGGGGGGCGGGCCACACTACCGACCCCGCCAATACTGGAGCCGCCCCGCTCCCTCCCGATCAGGCTCGCGTCGCTGAACCTCCTCACCTACGATCTGGCGCCGTGCGATGCTGAGGGCCTGGTCCAACCCGCGTCGGTGGCAGCGCTGATCAAGCCAGCCACATGCCTCGTCACGGTCATGCACGCCAATAACGAGACCGGGGCGCTGAACGACCTGGCAGCGATTGCGCGCGCGGTGCGGGCGGTGTCCGTCGGTGTAGTCTTCGACTCCGGCGCTCCACCCTTGCTTCACACGGACGCTGCCCAGTCGGCTGGCAAGGTGCCGCGGCTGGACGAGGCGCTTAGGGGTCACGTGGGAGCCGCGACGGTAGTGGGGCACAAGATGGGGGCGCCCAAGGGCGTGGCGGCGCTGTGGCTCGATGCGTCAGCGCCACGACTTGAGCCGATGTTGAATGGGGGCGGGCAGGAGTCGGGCGCGCGTGCGGGCACCGAAGCTGTGCCAATGGTGGTGGCCCTGGGCGCCGCCGCTGATGTAGCCCTCGCCGAACGTGAAACCGAGGCCCCGCGACTGGAACGGCTCCGCGGCCTTCTGCTGGCTGAGCTGACGGCAGCCCTCGCGGCCATCGATGTGGTCCCGACGCCGCGCGGGCCAGCTGACCCGGCGCGTCGCCTGAACCACGTCCTCTCGATCGGACTCCCCGGGGTCGATGCCCGGGCCCTCCTCGCTGAGGTCGAGTCGGACGTGGCGGCGTCGGCAGGGTCGGCTTGCCACAGTGGAGGGGTGGGCTCGCCGGTGCTCGCGGCAATGGGTCTGTCGGGCGCTGAGGCGTCATGCACGCTGCGACTCAGCGTCGGTCGGACCACGACGGAGGACGACGTGGTGCGGGCCGCGGCGGCGCTTGCTGCGGGGGCGGCACGGCTTCTTGCCAGATGATTGTCCGAAGGTAGAGAGGGGGGGGGGAGGTAGGCAAATAATAGTTGAAATCATCGCACCTAACGTTGACCCGCCTTTTCTCGCTCTCCTCATACCGTCTCGACAACAACACCCTCGACAAAACCCCCGTCGTCCGTGGCGATGCGGACGCGCTGGCCCGACAACGGCGGAGCCCCCCGGCGGGGAGGGAGTGACGGGCCAGCATTGATGCGTCCGCCTCCGCCGGAGGGGGAGAGCCCGAGGAAGGCCTGGGAGAGGGCGCTTAGCACATCGGCAGGCATCGAGACGCCTCCGCTGCCAAAGCCCCCGCTGCCAGCGCCGGCGTCGCGGCGGGATGACGACCCAATCTCATCCGTCGCCGGGCGAAGGAGTCGCGCCTCGGCCTCCAAGTGACAGCGCGTGAGCCGGGGCATCGCAGCGCCCTCGGGACGGGGACGCGTCGCCACCTCCCGGGCCGCCTCGCGAGCCACCTGGAGCATGTCGCTGCCTGAGAAGCGATCGGTGAGGCGGACGACCTCGGCAAGCTCCCGCTCCGGCTCCGTGAGAAGGGCCGGATCGCAAAAGGGCTGGAGGCGGACCCAGCCACCTCCCGACAACGTCTCATCGGCAGTCAGGGCGCCGAACGCCTTCGGCCCCAAGTTGCCCCGTAGCCGCGCATATGCTTCCTCGGTCAGCTTTTTGTGCAGGATCTCCAACCGTCCGCGGGCGTCCGGCAAGCTGACCTCAAAACGGTCCGGGAACCGCCGCTTGACGGCGTCGTCAAGCGCATCCGGCCGGTTGGTCGCCGCCATGACAACGACGCGCGCCGACCGGTCCGTCGTCATGCCCTCCCAGTGAGACATGAATTCAGTCTTGTATGCAGTTACAAAGTCCTGCTCGTTGCCACCCCGGGCACCGAGCAGGGCGTCGACCTCGTCAATGAAGATGATGGTGGGCTCGAGTTTGCGCGCTAGGCTAAAGAGGGCAGCGACGATCTTGTTCGTCTCGCCAAACCATTTGTTCTGCAACGAGCTGGCGCGCACGTTAATGAAGGCGGCCCGTGACTCGCGGGCAAGGGCCTGGGCGAGCATCGTCTTGCCTGTGCCGGGCGGGCCCCACAGGAGGATACCCCGCGACGCGCCCAACAGCGGCGTGGAGAAGACCTCGGGGTGCTCGAGTGGATGGAGGACCTTGCGGCGCAGCGCGTTCTTCTGGTCGCCCAGCCCGCCAACGCTATCAAGCGTCACGCTGATTTCTGACGCGTCAAGCACATCGTTGACGATCATCAGCTCGTGGTCTTCAAGCTCGAGATTTTGCACCCGCGGGAACTTACGCCGGACCCACGCGCCTCGCTCCTGACCCTTTTTCTTCCCTGCTGCCGTGGGGTCGGCGCTCTTCATCAACTCCTTGGAAATGAACCACGTGCCGACTAGGCCGATGCCGATGACGGCCACGTCCCCGAGAAAGGAGAGGAGGGCCGACTCGCCCGACTCGGGGTCCCCGACGTGCTTGCGTCTGGAGGAGAGAGATGGGGGGGTGGTTGGTGGGTGTGGGGCAACGCGTGCAGATCGGCGACGCTGATGGCTGCAAATTCGGCAGGGCCGTCGTCCCACCGCTCTGCGGTAGAAAGCTTCCACGGTGCGTGTTCTTCCCGGAGCGATGAGGGTTCATCCGTGATTCTTCGCTCTCGCAGCATTTCCCGCGTCGATCCGCCCTCCGTTGAGCGGGTAGTCCCGGCCGTCGGCCGGAGAAGGGCGCCGCCGACGACCCCTGGGCCCCCGGGGGGGCTTTCGCGATTTTCGGGACGAAATTCACGCGTCCTCCCCATCCAGAGCCATTCGAGACCCTCCCTCCGGAGTTTCCCGCCGTCAACCCTCTCCCCTCGCCTCTTTGGCATTGTTGACGCAAAAAGGCCCAGAACAGCCTTGGCGGAAGCGCGCGCAAGCGCGGAGAGGAGGGGAGGGGACCCGCGGACGTCGGGCGGGAGAGGGGATGTGGAGAGAGACAAGAACTCGACACAACCACACTCGACGTGGTGGGGGCGGGGGCAGGGGGGTCGTGCCGTGTGCAACCTCGCGGGGCAGCGAGGACTGATGTGTGTTTACAGGGGGTACGCCGACGTCGTCTACCCATCGGGGCCGGCTGCGCTGTCGCCAGATTGGAAGAAACATCGCGTGATCGTGGGTTCAAGCCTCATCGGTCGCAAACCTCTCTTCGCCCATCCGCGTCACGCGCCTTTACCGCACGGCCGAATCTGTCTTGAGCACCTCCCACGCACCTGTCTCACGCACCCTTGGCAGCAGTCGAGGGCGCGAACGCCGCTAGAAGAGCCGAGAGCTGCCGCCGCTTGAGCTCGACGGCCGTCCGCACTTCGTTCAACTCGGCCAGGTCGGTGGCATCTGTTTCTGCTGCCCCCCTGTCGTTCCGCTCCCCACGCCGCGCCGCGTCGGCCCGTGCTGCCGCCGACCGCGATGCACGTGCCGTCAGCACGCGATGGCGCTCCACAAGGGCCCCGTACTCGCTCTGAAGCTCCTCGACGAGAGCGGCGGCGCCCCGCTGGGCCTCGTTCCAGCCGACGCCGATGCACCGGGGGCCCTCTTGGCACTGGCAGGAGCCCCCCCGGCATCCCTGGCACCTCCCGCACTCCCCTATGGTCCGGCACCGGCAGGGGCCGCATGAGCAGGGCGCGCACCGGCAGAGGGAGGCACAGGCGCTGGTGCAGGGAGGACACCGGCAACACCCGCAGTCGGACCATGACGCCTTCGCCGACGTCGACGTTGACGTGGCGTGGGGCTCGGGCCTCGGGGCCGCCCGCGCCCTCGCCCCCACCATCCGTGGGGCAGTTGAGCACCGCGGGTCTCCCACGGTCGATGGCCCTGCCGCGCAGGGCGCAGGCCCGAGCTTCGCCCCCGCGGTTCCCGTCGCTTCGGCGGCCCGACGTGCGCGGGCGGCGCCGAGGCGTCCTCCGTGACCGGCAGCGGCCAAGACGCGCCGAACCGCCACCCGGGTCGCGCAGCAGCAGCATGCGCCGGGGCCGCACATGCACCCATCGGTCTCTCCCTTCTCGCTCCCACGGAGCCCCGAAATCCATTTGGCGTCCGAACCCGCCAGGCCCTGGGGCCGGGAGGGTGGGGGTCGGGGGGGAGGGTTGGACAGGGGGGGTTTGAGAGTCAGCGCTGGCTTCGGCAGCGTCAGCGGCACTGGAGTGGGCGAGATAAGGGATGAGCGGGTGACCGGCAAGAGGGGGACGGCTCGCCCTCGTGCGGGACAGGGTCGCGAGCGTGGGGTTCGTCAGGGACGCCGAGGGGGGGTTGGGTCCGACACGGTGACGGTGGTGGGGGCCGCAGGGGCGGCGGGCGGAGGCCGCGCGCGCCGCAGGGAGGAGGGACCGGAGCTCGGCCGCGGCGTCGCGGAGGGATGTCGCAGCCTCCTGAAAGGCGGCGGCGGTGGCGGCCGTGTTGTGGGGGGCGGCTGTGGAAGGGAGAGGGGCACTGGTGCTCGTCGTGCTGCGAGGTGGAAGGGAGGGGGGCGGTCTGCGGCGGAGGCGAATCACGAGGCGAATTCCGAAAAAAGTACCAGAGCTGGTAACGAACATCGACACGTGCTAGAAGCTGGCAGACGCATCTGTCCAGTGGAGAATCCTCAATGGAGCGCGGGGGTGCGAGCGGCGGGAGCGCCCACGCCCGCTCACAACGCGTGAGGCCACGTTCCCGCTCGCCCCGAGAGCGGTCGGGCGCCTCCCGGCTTCCACGCTGAGCGAGTCGATGGCATGATGGTCTCGCGTCTCTCCAGGTGCAGAGGAGCGCCATGCGATCTAAGCGGGGGCGGCCCGGCTCACGATGTCAGCTGGCCGAGGACGGCCGAGTTTCTCCAGTGCTGCGCAATGAGAGGTCTTCCCGGCGAGTTCCTGGAAACCGAGAGAGTTTGATCGTCGTAATCGCGGAAGTGATCCAGAAAGCACCGCGTCCTCCAAGAAGCGCCCGTTCGCCCGCGACGTCTTGCGCGACTTGACGCCGACGGTAACAACAGCGTTTTTTTTTTTTCGATCGGAGAAGATTCGCTCCACCGCGATGGCAAGTTGTGCGACAATTTATAGGGGATGGAGGAGGAGGAGATCCCAGCGCCGAGCTTATCCGCCTCACGAGCGGGAATCACGAGGCTGGGGCCCACCAAACCCGCCAATCCCTCGCCGACGGTGCCGCCCGGACTGCCCTCTCTCTCTCTATCTCTCTCTTTCTCTCTCTCTCTCTCGCCTCCCCCCCAGAGCCTGAATCGGCGGTCCTTGAGTCCCGGCAAGGAGCCTCCATACGGCAATACAGGGTACGGGACTTACCTGGCGGCCAACTGGGGGGCGGGCCTGGCGGGGCCACCCACGTACGGGCCCCGCCGCGGCGGAGGACACGGGGATGACGGGGACCGCCGCCCGTCCCCCCTCCCTCCAGTTCCGGACGAGGCCCGGGACGAGCTCGCGCGGCAGCTCGAGGCGACCGAGGCCGGGCGCCGTCGGCGACGGGACCGGCGCGAGGACCGGCTGGGCCGGGCCGCGCGGACCCGGCGGGGGGCGGCGACGGCGGCGGCGGCGGCCGCGTCCGACGAGGGGGAGGAGGAAGCCGGGACCTCCGCTTCGGACCACTCCGACGTCGACGGAGACGACGCCGAGCGTCGGGCCTCGGCGGCCGCGCGGCGCCGGTCGGGCGCGGCGCGCAACGCCCGCGGCACTCAAGCCCAGAGGGGAACGACCCAAGAGGACGCCGTCCGCGCCTTCCTCGAGGCCTCCGACCCCACTGCTATCGCTTCGGCCCCCCGGTGGGTGCAGCCGCCTCCCCCCCCGCGGGCGACCCCGCGCCGTACCCCCTCCCCCCTCCCCCCCGACCTGCAGCCCGGCCACGCCTGGCCCCCGCCGCCCGGCGCCGGCCCCCCTTTCGTCCCCCCCCCCGCCCCCTCGGCCCTGCCCCTCTCTTTGCCTCTCCAATACCTCGCGATGGGAGACCTCACGGGATACGCACTATACAGGGGCTACGCCGACGACGTCTACACGTCGGGGGCGGCCGCGCGCCGGGCTCCGGTTCCGCCCGGGGCCGCCGTCGCTCCGGCCCCGGCGGGGCCGCCGGAGGCGGGGGCTCCGCCTCCGCCTCCGCCCGCGCCCGCGCCCCAGCGGGGGGGGGTCGCCCCTCGGGAGACGGCGGCGTCGGTGCTCGACCGGTTCGCCGCGCGGAGGCTGGCGCGCGAGGCGGGCGGCGTCGTCAAGGTCACGATGGAAGTGACGCGTGCGGCGGCGTGAAGACGGTGGGAGTTCGAAACGAGAACGAGCCACCCGGCGCCTCCGTCTTCCTCGCCCCGGCCCTCGGGTCGTCGCGCCTAGCCTAGCCCGGTGCGTACGATGGATGCATTTGTTTGTTTGGTTCGGGAAAACATTTTCGTCAACGCGCGCAAGCCGTGAAGTCTACGCCTCGAAAAACAGAGGCATGCCACCGTAGCTCAGTTCGGTAGAGCGCTCGGCTCTTACTCGCCAGTCGCAAGACTGGAGGACACACCGAGTGGTCGTGGGTTCAAGCCCCACCGGTGGTGGACGAAGTCCGTCCACATTCCTTTTTGCCGGACCTCTGCCGGCGGTCCCTGGCGGTTAGAGGCGAAGACGACTGCGAGGGACCGCGGGCGGGCGCGGGGGTCGGCGGTCGGTGCGGGGGGAGGTCGGAGACTGCGACTGCGGGGAAGGACCGGAGGGGGGACGTTGCAGACGGCGAGGGCGTCGCGATCGCGGCCTCTCTGGCGCGCTCCCGCTCGCGGCGCGCAGATCTGATCGCGGAGGCGCGGGTTCATCCGAGTTAGCGCGACGAGAGGCGCGAGGGAGGGAGGGAGGGGGTCCGGAAGGTTGACACCGCTGTGCCGCTGCGCGTTTCCCGATCGATGGAGCGGCAACGACGGCTGGTCCACCGATCGAGCGCGAGGAAAATGGTTTTCGTTGGCGAAGAAGGGCGAGCGGGGGGAGACGAGACGCGGGGGAGCGAAAGAAGGAAGGCCCGAGCGGCGGGCCCGTCGTGGAGGTGCCCCCCGCGCCGACGCCGCGGCCCGACAGCGGCGGCGATTCGCCGGAGTCGGTCAAGAGTAGACCAACCTGGTTTACGAGAACGACGGCGAGGGGGCCGCTCGAGAGATCGAGCGCCTTGGGCCCGGCGCCACAGCGTCGCCGGTCGTCGAGTGGGACGCCACCGCCCTCTCTCGGGGTCGGGTTCGCTCGTTCAAGAGACCACACATGCTCGTTCCTACCTCACGGCGTCGGGCCCTCTATAGACCTAGGGGGTGGCGTCGGTCGTGGGGATCTCCGGCCGGAGCAAGCAGCCACGCAGAGGCTTCGACGAGCCGCAGTGCAATCTCACTTAGGAGCTCTGGTGCTTGGCGCAGACCGTGCAAGGGGGCGTCCGCCACCGCTTGATGTCGTCCCTCAGCCACTCCGGGCCGGCCTCCAGCCGTTCCATCTGACGGGGCGTGAGGACGGTGTAGGCCCTGTTGACGACGTAGTTGTCGACGAGCAGCCGCCAGTTGGTGGAGATGGTGTCGAGGTACCGTACGGCGTTGAAGGGCTCCCCGTCGGGCGGAGTGACCATCGTCTTCGGCGACGGTCTCTTGTCGCGGCACTGCTTTAGCAAGGCCTCGATCTTGGCGTTGGTCGTCGGGCACTCCGGCCGGCGCAAGCAGGCCCGCAGAGAAACCGACGTGCCGCAACATCCTCTCGCGCGGGCAGACGGGCGCTTCGCGCAGACATCGCAAGGGTCCTCCAGGGCGCGTGGAGGGGCGGCGGCGGGCTGGGCGCCGAACCCAAACAGACCGACGTCGGGACGGTCGGCGGGACGGTCGGCGGGAGGGTCGGCGGGAGCGCCGCGGGGGGGCCGGACGGTCGGCGAGAGGTCCCGGTGTTGGAGGGGTACCCAGCGTTTCCCCTTGGCGGGGGGCGCGACGCCGCCCAGGGCGTCGCAAAAAAGTAGCGGTCTTTTTGCCTCGGCTGCGTCCGTCGCGCAGCTCGCTGAAGCGTCGACTCGCTAAAGCGTCGGGCGCGGCCAAGGTTCGCCCCCGAGCGTCCCCGTCCGCCGGTCGCTGGCGCGTCGGCGCCCGACCCGTCATCCGCGAGGCGACGACGACTGCTAGGGACCGCGGTGGCGGGTGGCGCGGGGGTCGGCGGCCGAGGGCCAGGCCTGGGCAGGCCGGGCGGGACTGCCGCCCGCCCCTCCCGGAGCGGACGGCCGCCCGACGAGAGGGCGGGGCCGACGACGACATGTCGTCGCGCCATGTCGTCGCGCCGGAGGGGATGGGGCTCCTCCCGCCGACCGCCCCGCCGCCCCGCGGGAGGGGTGGTGGGAGACGACGCGGGCGAGAGCGCCGGTCGTCTCGCCGGGGCCCTCCTGCGCGTCGGCGAGGAGGCTTCGGGGGCCTGCGCTGAGACGAAACGCATCTCGCGAGGCGTCGGTTGCGGCGGCCCGCCCCCCTTTGTGCCCCCTCTCCTCCCCACCCGGCAAAGGAGAATCGTCCGTGTCCTCCTCGCCTCCTGCCGGTCGGTCGGTGGGTCCTCTCTGGGACGATGGAAGTCGCGGAGCAGCGCGACCGCTTTGCCGCGGCGGTCGACAGCGTTGGCCCCGAGGACGCCGAGCCCTCGACCGAGGTGGAGTTCTGGGGCGAGTGCGTAGTGAACGTTCTTGGTGCGGGTCGATGGACCCCCGCTCGTCGCGGAGGAGGGAGGAGGGGCCAGAGCCGCCGCCGCCGGCCGTGGCAGCCTGCCGGCCATCCCGTTTCCCGGTCGCTTCGCGATATTTTCTGGAGTTCTAGCTCGTCTTCGTGGTATCGAGCTCATGATAAACGCGCTGGATGGACGATTGACCGCAAAAATACATCATGTCGGCCAGATCGCGCTCTCTCGCCGCCCCGCCCCGCCGCCACAGCTCGCCCCCCGCCGTTGACCGCCCCCAAACATCGCGTTCATTCCCACAACAGGCGTTGAGGTCCCTCCCGGCGAGTCCGGCGTTGTCGTCGACGTCGAGCAGAACGAAGATTACGTGGAGCTGCTGCATCTGACCAACGTGGCGCTCGGTGAGGCGACCGGCAAGGCCGCGTCGTCTAGCTCTGGCCGTGGCGTCGTGTCGATCGAATTGCCCGGTGGGCAGCGCCACGCGCTGGGCTCGCTGACGCTGGGCGGAACAGAGCAGTTTACGCTCGACATTGTGCAGACGGGTGCATTCCTTCTGCGGCACACATGTGCACACCCGGTGTCAGTCACCGGCTACCGCACCACGACGGTCGTCGGCGGGGACCCTGAGAGCGACACCGACTCGGATGACAGCTCGGACGACGGGCCCGCCCTACTCGGCGGCGGGGAAGGCGACGAGGAGATCGACAGCGACGAAGTCGGAACTGACAGCGATGGAGGGGACATGATGGACATGATGATGGACGTCGACGGAGACGGCGACGGAGACGACAAGGACGTGTCGTCGACGTCGTCCGACTCGGACTCGGACTCGGACTCGGACTCATCGGGTATCCCCGACGATCTCGACTCCGACGACGAGGTGGCCGAGATCGAGTACGACTCGGAGGAGGCCGACCGGGAGCTCGGCCTGGGCAAGCCGGATGACGGAGTGGACAAGGGAGGGACGGACGAGGACTCGGACGATGACTCCAGGTCCTCGGGTTCGGACGATGATGTCGACTCGGACGAGACCGAGGCCATCGATCTGGCGGCCAAGTCGGACGCCGAACTGGCGGAGCTCGCCGAGGCCTGGGCTGCCAAGACGCAAGAGGCTGACGGGCTCTCCAAGGCGGAGCTTCTCGCCAAGCTGGGGGCGCTGAGGGATCTGGACCAGCGCGAGGGGGGCTCGTCGAGCGACGACGAGGAGAACGATGACGAGGTCGACGACGGACACGACGATGGCGGCTCGTCGTCGTCCGACGGAGAAGGTCTTCCCGTGGACGCGCTGATGGCGGCCGGCACCACCTCTGAGGACGAGGAGGAGGACGAGGAGCCGGCGCCGGCCCCGACGCCGGCGTCGGCTGGGAAGAAGCGGCGCCGCGAGGCGCCGACGCAGACGCCGACCAAGCGGGCCGCAAAGAGTGCTCCCGAGGACGGCGGCGGCGACAAGACGCCTGAGCCCTCCAACAGCCCCTCGACTCAGGCGCTCAAGCACGAGTGGCGCGACGCCATCGTGGCTGCCCTCAAGCGCGAGGGCCCGATGACGCCGAGCGCGCTGGGTGGCAAGGTCAACAAGCCCAAGGGACTGTCGATGAAGCTCAAGACACTCGTCGCGGAGTACAAGGACCTGCTCATGCTCTCAGGGGACCGTGTGTCGCTAAAGTGAGGGTGGGAAGGGACGGAGGAAGAGAGGGGGTCGACGGGATGGAGGAGGACTCTTAGCGCTTGCGCGTTGACAGATGTCTCCGAGACGTCCTCGCAGCGGGGCGACGACGGAGGAGGTCTCGACCCCTCGCGCGCCAGGCGGAGACGGAGCCGACTCACGCGGCACGATTTTTCTCTGATGATTCGCCACCGAGGCTGCGCCGCGTGTTCTCAGCCTCACGCGCGGAGCAGAGGCCCGACTCTGTGTGCCTTCTTCACTCTCGGCTCGCCCTGGGGACCAGGCGGGCAGCCTTCCCAAGCTTTTACTAGGCGGTGAGGACAGGACGCTTGAATTATTCACACATCAGGACGGAAGCGGCTCCCAGTCGAGTGGAAGCGCCGAGAGAAGGGGTGGATTCCTCTCCGAGGTGGACGAGGGCCTCGCGAGGGCGTCTCCCGAGATACGAGCCGGGAAGCCCTCGTACCTCCCAAAAGACGAAGAAACGATGGGAGGTGGAGGCGTCGGTTCCTCGAAGTGGAGAGGAGTGACTCTCTTTCGGCCCACAAGCCGGTGGAGGGCTCAGGCGAGGACCTGGGGCGGCTGTCGGCCGGGCCCTACCGGGATATTTACTCATATTCGCACAAGCGCATGCCTATTTTAGCGGTTTATCCCGATAGATGCTTCGCTTTGCGAGCTCGCGGTGACAATTGAGCCCCGAAAGAGGCCGGAACGGCCTGGCCGTGTGCTGATGAACCCCCTGTTCTTCCTCCGCGCGAACCCGCCTTCCCTCGACGCTCACTTGGCGGCCCAAGCACGGCTTAGCCATCCCTCCAGGCTGATCGCGACGCGCGCTCAACGACCGCAGAGGCGGAGGAAAATTCGCCTCGCCGACGAGGCGCATCGCGCTCACACCTTGCCTCGTCGCCAGCGGTGGTCCGGTCGGACGGGTCCGATACCCTTCGGCTTCCGCTCGGCGCCCACCCTCTCTCCGCCCCGAAGCCTGCTCGATCATCGTCGTCCATCGTCGTCCCCCCCCAACTTTCCACCCCCGCAGATATCCGTCGGGGGCAAGACCACCAGCCTGGGCGACCACGAGCTGGAAGAGGACGCCGCCCGCACCTTCGACCTGGCGACCCTGAACCGCACGGGGGCGGGGGAGGCCGCGCGACTGAACTTCTCCTACGACGACTATCGGCCGTACGCGGCCTTCGTCGCCGGGTGCAGCTGGGCGGAATGCGTTGCAACGCTCAGACGGCGCGCCAAGCGAGTGAGCGCGGCGCGGCGGGCGGTGGCGGCGGCGGCACTTGTCGCCGGGGCCGGCGCCGAGGGTCGGCCCTTCTCGTCCGAGGAGGCAGGGACGACGACGGGCGATGGCCGCTCGGTCGAGGACGAGGCCGTGGTCGAGGGGGGGTCGTCGCCAGGGCCAAGCGGCCGACGCCCCGGGGCCGAGGGGGGCGCCGAGTCCGAGGCAGCGGGGGCGCGGCGGCTCTCGGCCGGGGTCGCCCCCCTCGGGGCACGGCCGAACCCTGACCCCGTCGGGTCCGCGGACGACGTCATGGACCACGACGGAGGCGATGACTCCCTAGGGGCCCCCGAGGGGGAGGGGGCGGAGCCCCTCTCGGGCCCCTCGACGGGGGACGGGGCGACGATGGGCGCTGGGGCGGCCCCCGGGGACGGGGAAGGGGGCGGTGACGGGAAGGGGACGGAGGAGGACGGTGTGGCGACGGCGCGGGGCGTGGCGACAACGGGGGAGACGGACGAGGGGGTCGGGATGACGGGGGCGGGAGGGACCGCGGGAACGAGGACGGGAGCCGCCGGGGTGGACATGGATGGGGGGGCCACGGAGGGGTGGACATCGCGTCCCGCGCCCGGGGGCGGCTCGTCGGCGGGGGCGGGCGATGGGGACGCCGGTCGGGGCGGCGGAGGTGGGGGCACCCACCCATCGCGGAGCGAGGGCGAGAACCTCGGGGGTGGCGGGGCGACGGCGGGGGCACGGCCCTCGCACTCGGCGGCGGGGCCATCCGGCCGCCGGTCGTTTCAGGGGATGCGCGGGCCGCCGCCGCCCACCTCGCCCGCGGGGGCTTGGGGGGTCGTCGTGTGGGGTGGCGCCGGCGCCAAAGCCGTAGCCGGAGTCTCCGCCCTTGCCCCCACGACCGACCCCTGGGATCGGCGGTCGGCGGTCGAGGCGGCTCCGCCACGCCCTCCCCGCGCGCCGCCCGCTCTGGCTCCTCCGCCGTCGGCTCCGTCTCTCCCCCGTCTCCCCGGTCCCGCGTTCGGGGACCACGCCGAGCCTCCGCTGCTCCACCCCGACGACGCGGGGCCGACGCGGGGGGCGGGGGGGCGTGCGGGCGGGGGGGGGCGGGGGGCGAGGGCGGGCGGGGCACGGGGCGGGGTGCGGGGAGGGGCGGGTGGCGCGGGGGCTGGGGGGGGCGGGAGGAAGGGAGGGTTTGGTGGGGCGGGGTCGGGAGGGGCTCTCCTGAGCCCGCGCGGCGGCGTTGGCGCGTCTGTCGGCACGTCGCCCACCGTCGTTGCTTCTGCCGTGGGGCTCCCGCCCCTCCCGGCTGGCCCCATCTCGGCCGCCGCTGCCGCCGCATCCGCCGCCGCTGCCGCCTCGGCAAGCTTTCCCTTTCCCACCGCCGGCGGATCGGCGGGGAGTGGATCCGGCTGGGCGGCGGGCGCGGGAAAGGGGCGGTCGGTGGGGCGCCGCCACAAGGCGCGTCCCTGCCGGTCGAGCGTCGGCGGCGGCGTATGAGGGCGCCGGCGATGACGCGAATCGACGCGTGTTCCAACCCCGTGCGCTCTATTGTGTCGTGAATACTAGTGAGAAATTCAGGGAGCGGACGAGGGTATGCTGAGGCGGGTGACCATGGCGGCTGGAACCACTCCTCTGCGCCCCTCACTCATCGTGCGACATGGGCCCACTTCGCGTGGTCGCCCCGGGCCCTCCCGTTGCCCCCTCACCCGTACCTGCCACCCCCCCCCCTCGCGCGCTCCTCACCACCCTCGCCCTCGTCCCGCGGCCCCCGCTTCCGCCGCCGCGATCCTCCCCCGTCTCTGTAACCCCCCCCGCCGCCACCGCCACCGCT
>Ga0181573_10001828_pt1 | contig 20354 bp, 14 predicted proteins | sample 101ome_25_FD_148643 | JGI IMG/M metagenome (GOLD analysis project Ga0181573, IMG submission 148643) | Coastal salt marsh microbial communities from the Groves Creek Marsh, Skidaway Island, Georgia - 101409BT metaG (spades assembly) | ecosystem: Environmental > Aquatic > Marine > Intertidal zone... | reverse complement strand
GTACGATCGCGGCGCCGGGGGAATGAAGAGCCTCGGGTGCGAGGTGGAGATCACGCGTTGCGACCCGCTTCCGGATGGGCGCTTCCACATAAACATCACGGGACGACGGCGGATCCGCGTCCTATCATCGAGGGTCCAGGACGGCTACGCCCTCGCGACGGTCCGATACCTGCGCGACGACGACGATGACCTGATCCCGTGCCCGTCCGTCATGCGGCCACCCGATTACGCCCAGCTGGAGACCCTGGAGGACGACGAGTGCGTGAAGAGGCTGATGTCGCTGGTGCAGAACCAGGCGCGCCTCTTTAAGGAAACCACGTCCAAGACGATCGCCAAGATGCGCCGGGGTCCGCGTCCGTCATCGCGGCGTTTTCGCGAGCATCACGCGCACCTGTTGATGTTTCTTCACCACCTCGCCAGCGGCGTGCCGCTGGAGACGACCGACGCGGAGGAGCTGAGCTGGTCCCTCGCGGATACCACCCGGGCACATCTCGAGGGTGTGCACCCGGTCTCGACGTCGTTGCTGAGCATCGCCACCGCGAAGGAGAGGCTGATGCTCGGGCTCCACTGCCTGTGTCAGTTGGGCGCAAACGCGGAACAGCTGTACCTTCATCTCGAGAAAGAGACGGAGGAAGACGGCGACGGGGAAGGCGGAGAAAACGGGGATGACGCCGACGACGACATGGAGGAGGAAGGGGAAGTGGAAGAGGAGGAAGAGGAGGAGGAGGATGTAGACGAGGAAGAGGATGTAGACGAGGAAGAGGAAGAGGAAGAGGAAGAGGAAGAGGTGGAGGAGGAGGAAGAGGAAGAGGAAGAGGAAGAGGAGGAGGCAAGCCGTCCTATCGTTTGATGCGTGTGTGAATTTTTCTTGACAGACCCGCTGCGCGCCAACCCACGCCAAAAAACTCCGTTGCGTCCGATTCAAAAAGATGGAGCTCAGAAGGCCGTCGCGCGAAGGAGGCGGGCCATCATGGCGTCGAGCTTCAGCGCCAAGCGCGCGGAGAATGTCTCCGCGCTGCTTGGCGAGGTGGTGAAGCGCCTGGTCGACGTCGAGGTGCGCGATATCCCTCCCCGATACCCCCCGCCCCAACCCTCGGCCCCGACGAGATGATATAGATCTCGCCCGAACGACAGCCCCACTGACCGGACCCACGAACCAACCCATCCAGGAGCACGACGAGAACTTCGGCATCGCCCACAACTACTGCGCGTATCACACGCGCCACCACACGTTCCCGGACACGGACACGTACAAGGTTGACGACGCCCTCGACGCCCTGCGCGAGCGCCTGGGCATCCACGCGCAGCTCGACAAGCAGCTGGCGCTGGACATGCTGGTCGCGCGGTTCCGGCGCGTGGAGTGGCGCACGGACACCCCGGACGTGCACGCGCGGGTCATCTCCCTGCTCCTCGAGCTCAGCAGGAACCCGCTGCGGACGAAGTACACGCACATCGACGCGATGGCCGCGCTGGGCGAGGACGATTTGGGCACCAACGACGACGACGACGCATCGGACCGAGACCGAGCAGCATCGGACCGAGACGAACCCGACGACGCGGAAGACGACGACGTCACGTCCGACTCCACGCTCAGCGACTGGACCGACGACGAAGAAGAGGACGACTACGACGACGACGCACGCGCGGAGAGGCTGAGGCTCGGCGTGGAGGAGGCGGTCGCCGCGAGGAGGGACGCGTCGAACGGGGGCGAATGGGCGCGAGGACGTCGAAGCGGGATCAAGCCATCCGCTGGGACGGACGACGACGGGGACGGGGATGAAAAGTCGGCACCCGGGGATGACGACGGGGACGGGGAGGACGGGGACGGGGCGGCGACGGACCCCGAGTTCAGGTGGAGCGACCTGCGCGTCGACGACGAACCCGCGTCGTCGTCTTCACGCCGGGATCGAGACGAGTGGGAGTGGGACCCGAGGACGACCCGGCGCCCTTCCCGCGGGGGCGCGGGCGACGCGGTCGTCGCCGCCGCCGCCCGGCTGTTAAACGCGTTGGCGTCCGCGCGGGGTCGCGAGGGCGCGACCCTTGTGGACGCCTGGGATCGACGTACCGAGTCCAAGGTGGTTGGCGACGCGTTACACGCGCTGCAGGGCGCGGCGCCGGCGAGACGGGCGCCGGGGGCGGTCGTGCCGCACCTGTCGCCCGCCGCGCTCGCCGCCGGTTTGGAGCGCGCGGCGGACGCGGCTGCCACGCTGGACCTGGTGGAGCGCGCGGCGAACGCGGCGCTCGCGACGCCCGCGCCCGTGTTGACCGCGGCGGGCGTCTCGATCGGCGCCCGATTCGGTCCCACGATTCGCGCCTTCGCCGCGGCTCTCCAAAAGCACGTCCGAGAGCTGCGGGAGGAGCTGGCGCCCCTCGTGCAGAGGGCGGCGGGGTTCGCCGATGACGACAAGGCGGGCAAGGCGGGCGCGCCGACGCTGCTGGAGCTGCGCGCGGCGGTTCGTTCCGTCGCTAACCGCGCGAGGGTTCTGGACTCGCTCGCGGCGGCGGCGTTACCCGCGCGGTTGGCGACGGGATTCGACGACTCTCAAAAGCGGGATTCGAAAGCAAAAGAGACTACGAAAATAGCGGGTTCAGGGTTCGACTCCCCCGCGGTCAACGCGGCTCGGTGTCTCACCGCGCTGCACCGCGCGTGCGCGGCGCACCAGACGACGTCGTGCTCCGTCGACGGCGCGGTTGGCGGCGACGGCTTCGTGGCGTCCCTCCGGCTGCTGTGCTCCGCCGCGCAGCCGTACCTCTCGGCGCTGCACCGGTGGCTGGAGCGCGGCGAGGCGGTTTCCGACGGGGAGGGCGGGGAGTTGTTCGTGTGCGCCGGACCGGAGGAAGGGGTCGCGGCGATTGGCACGGAGGCGCACTGGGAGGGCGGGTTCGTGCTCCGGGTTAACCCGGCGGACGGTTCGGCGGTGTGCCCGGAGTTTCTGACGCGGCACGTCGACGAGTTGTTGGCGGCGGGCAAGTCGGTCGGGCTCCTTCGAAGCGGCGGGCCCGGGGCGGGCACGGCGCCGAAGATGGAGTCGCACCTGTGCGTGGATTTCTGCGATGCCGTCAGGCGCGCGCTGGAGACTTCGCGGGCGCCCGAGGACGCCGAGAGGGCGGGGAAGGAAAACGTTCCTCTTCCTCCGGGGATGGAAAACTCGGTAACAAACGCGGTACGCTCGGCCGAGGACGACGAGAGCGTGCGACTGCTCAGCGGCGCCGCCCTGGAGGCGTGCCCGCCTCCCCGCGCGAACGACGACACCGACGACACCGACGACACCGACGACCACGCGCACGCGCGCGCGCCCGGGTTTGTCGTCAGCGCCGGGATGGGAACGGAGGTTTTAGCGGCGGAGGCTGAGTCGCTCGTCGCCGCGGGGTTGGCGGGGTCCACCGCTCGGCTGGCTCCGTTCGTGGGTGACGGCGCCTGGTTGACGGGTCCCGCCCCGTTCGACGTCCCGCGATCGCTCATGGCGGCGGCTGAGCTCGACTCGTGGCTGAGGACGAGCGCGGACGCGAGGTCCCCGGCGACGTGCCCCGCGGGCGCGCTCATCGCTCGAGCCGCCGTCGCCCCGGCGCGGGCTCGCGCGTCGGCGGTGGGCTCGGCTCTCATGTCCCGCCTCCGCGAGGACTGGCGCCTCGGCGCGCACCTCGCGGCGTTACGCGCGGTGTTCCTCGGGGGCGCCGGCGAGGCTGCGCACTCGTTCGCATCGTCCGTGTTTGAACGTCTGGACGGGGAGACGCGGGTGGGCGCCGGCGGTTTTAGCGGCGGCGGCGACGCCCGCGACGATTCGTCGCGTTCGCTTCTCGGGTTCGCCGACGCGTCCGAGATTAACGCGGCGCTCGCGGACGCCCTCGCCGCGGACGGATGCGGCGACCTGCCCGATCCGAGCGACGTCGCCGTCGACGTCACGCCGGCGCCGCCGCCGCCGGTCGATCCCGCGCGAGGGACGACGCGGGTGGGCGCGCGGCGACGGTCGGTTTGGGGCGCGGATTCCGGCGTCGGGTCCGAGTCGTCGGAATTTTCCGGGGAGGGCTCGGCGAGGCTCGACGCGCTGTCCCGGCTCCGACTCTCCGTCAAGACCCCGTGGCCGCTCGCGTTGGTCGTCCCGGAGTCGTGCGCGCCACGTTACAACGCGTGCGCCACCTTTTTGCTGCAGCTCCGACGCGCTCGAACCGCGGTGGAGGAGGCGAGTCGCGCGGGGTGGACACCCGCGGCTCGACGTCGAGGGCGCGGGTCCGTCATTCATGGCGGTCCGCACGCGAGGGTGTTGCTCGCCGAGCTCCGTCACTTCACCCAGGCGCTTCACGAGCACGTCATCGGGCGCGTCCTGCACCACGCGTGGCTGGAGCTCGAGAGGGACGTCGAGCGCGCCGCGTCGCCGGGCGCCGCGAGAGCCGCGCACGATCGCTTCCTCGACGCGGCGCAGGCGCAGTGCCTCGCCTCGCCGGATCCCACGTGGACGCTCCTCGCGGGGCAGACGCGCGCGGCGCTGGGAATCGCGTGCGACTTTGCCGCCGCGCAGAGACGGGCGTGCAGGGCGGCGGCGGTGAGAGGCGAGGGCTGGGAGGCTGTTCCGGGGCCGGGATACGATGAGGCGGCGGGGTGCGCTCCGGTGCCCGAGGGGGAGGCGGAGAGGCTGGCGGGGGCGTTCAGGCGCGCGCGGTCGTACGTGCTGCGCGTGATCGAGAGCAAGCTGCGGGTCGGGACGTACCCGGAGCTGCACGAGCTCCGGTTGAGGCTGGATTTCAACGGGTACTACGGCACAGACGCCGGCGGCGAGTCTTGAGACTTGGCTCATTTTTTGGCGACCGTCATCTCTCAAATTCTTCGAGTCAATAAACCTCCGATCTCCGCGTATAAATTTTGCGTGCAGGTCGGTTGCGATTTTCGCCTCCTCGATTTTAGGGTTTCGGGTATTTTTGGTTTTAAGGCGCGCGATCCCGGAGCTGCGGCCCTTTTACAACGCGCCTCTACGCGTCGTTGATAGCCCATCTTTAACGCGTTCATCTGCGTCGTTAACGTGTCAGCATGGGTAAGATTGGAAAGGGTACAGGATCGTTCGGCAAGCGTCATAACAAGAGCCACACGCTCTGCAGGCGGTACGCAAAACTCTAGCCCCATTTTACTCTCCCGTTCGCGCCGCGACCTCCATCCCGGAACTCGACTGACCATCGCATCCCCGATGCCCCAACAGGTGTGGTCGACGCTCTTACCACATCCAGAAGTCCACCTGCGGCGCGTGCGGTTACCCCTCTGCCCGCAAGCGCAACTGTGAGTACTCGCCGGACCCCACACCGCACCGCGAAAACGACCGTGAAATAGCGTGCCCAACACAAAAGGGTTGGCGACGACGCTGCCGACGATGCCGAAACGAACGCTGACGCGACCTCCCTCTCCCTTTTTCCTCTCAGACAACTGGTCCGTGAAGGCGATCGGCCGCCGCACCACCGGCACCGGCCGCATGAGGTACCTCAAGCACCTCCCCCGCCGCTTCAAGAACGGCTTCCGCGAGGGTGAGTAAGCGCGTCCCATCTTTCTAGGGTCCGAGGGGTGAAAAAGAGCGAGTGGGGTGGGGTCGCGACGACTGCGGAGTCCGCGCGGAGTCCGTCGCGGACGTCCGGCTTTCGACGGTCTCGAAAGGCGTTCCCTACGCGACGGGGACGCCTCGGCGGTCGTTCGGTCGGGCGATGAACCGCGAGCGGCTCGTCGCGGACCCCAACCACTCGCGAAGAGGCTCCCGCCGACGCTCGCACGAGATTTGCACATCCCGAAAGACGCACCGCTGACCCGCCAACCCTCTCCTCTCTCCAATTCAGGCACCCAGGCTGTGTCCAAGAAGCGTGCTGCCTCCGAATAAATCCGTGATGCGGGTTTAGGGCGATCGCGTGGTGGCTACTTCGCGTTAGCTTAGGGGTAGATTGTTACACAAGGAACTCGTTCCAGTCGACTGAAAAAATCATCGCCGCCTCGCACGTCGTCACATGAGGTTGTTGTCGCGCATGGCCTTCCGCACCTGCTCGAGCGTAAGGAACATCACCACGTTCCAGCTGCCCAACCGCCCAAAGTTCGGGAGGAATCCTTTCCAGAACGCACCCAGTCCCTCCACCCTCGCCGTCGTCACCGCGCAGTCCAAGAAACCTGAGTACCGCCCCGCCATGACCCTCGATTTGATCACGTCCACCGGCGAACCCACGACGCAAGCCACGAATCCGGCGCCGAGACCCGACAGTATGTGGCACGGCACCCCGTCGCTCATCCCCGCCGAGAGCAGACTGGACTTGACCTGATCGTAACTCGCCAGCTCGGCGGCGTTGATTACGGCGTTGCGCATGATGTTGGGCGAGAGGCCTGTCCACAGCGCCGCGACTCCCTCCTGTTTGGCGATTATTCCGTACGCCTTGAACGCGCTCGGGTACCTTCGCGGCGCGCCCTCGGGCAGCTTACCCTCAGCCTGCATCCGCACCTTGACCAGGTCGGTGGGCGACGCGATGGTGATCCCCACGGCGCCGGTTGTGAGACCCGCGGCCACCTTGAGGTGCAGAGGCACATCGCCCACGTGGTCTTTGCCGACGTAGAGATCCTTGATGGGCTCGTAGAGGCCGATGCGCAGGCCTCCGAAGAGAACCTGCCTGTGTATTCCCGGTCCAATACCCTTCCACAGCGCCGCAGCGCCCTCTTCCCTCGCCACGGTCGCCACCGTGCCGAGCATCCCGCGATACTTGGGAGGGCCCGAGGAGCCAGCCTGCAGCTGCAGTCGGACCTTGGCGGTGTCCAGCGGGATCGTGCATGCTTCAGCGAATGACGCGGAGAATGCGCTCGCGGCGAGGTTGCCGACGAAACTGTTGCGCTGTCCCGAGCTCGGGGGTGGGGGCGACATCCTCCCCGTGATTTGCAGAGTGAGCTGACTGACCTAAACCAGGGCGTTATGAGGTAGTGAAATGCAACTTGCCGCCGCGATACTAAGTGTTACTCTCTAAATGCTACGTTCGGTCTGCGCCCTGGATCCCGCGACGATGTCATCAGGGCTCTGCACAGCCCGTTGCTCCGTCTCCTCGGCCATCCTGACCTCCCGCCTCCTCGCAAGCTCCGCGGCGATTAGCGCAGCCTCCGCCCGGGCCTCCTCCTTCTCCTCCTCGGTCAGCTCGACGGGCTTCAACGCCTCCGCCCGTCCCTCTTTGTACCCCTCGATGAATTCCTTCACCCCTTCCCTGTACGCCGCCATCCGGGTCTTATAAAAGTGCTTGAACTGCACCTTCCACGCCTCCAGCCCCACGCGCTTGCCCGCCTTGAGCATCCCCTCCAGCTCCTCCGCGACGCCGTCGAGGTCCTGGTCCCACTCGGCCCGGCCCGCGTCGGCCGCCGCCTCGGCTTCCCCTCGCGCGATGCGCTCCCGCCGCTCGCGCTCGAGCCGCGCCTCGCGCTCCCTCTTCGGTTCGCCGTTGTACCACCGCCACCCGTCCACGTACGACGTGATCCCGTCCCACCAGCACGCGAGGTGCTCTCCCGCGCTCATGCTCGAGATCCGCGGAAACTTCCCGGGCGGGTCCGGCATGGGCCTCGGCCACACGATCTCGCGGAAGTCATTCCGCAGGTAGTCCCAGGCCCGCCGAGCGAGCGCGCCGGCGACCCCGCGCTTCGTCATGTCCCGCGGTCGAACCGCGCCCCCCACGACTGGCAGCTCGCCTGGAAATTTTGTGACTCTAAGAGTTATGAGATGCCGCGACCAGGTGGATAAGCTCACATCCACGGGAGCATCCACGGGAACATGGCCTGCATCGCCCGCTCCACTTTGAACCCCGCGAGCGCAACAGCCTCGCTCCGCCGAGATCGGTCCCGCGTCGCTCGCGTCGCCACTCCTACGCGCGCCGCGGCGCAGGCGCGCGACGACCCGCGTGCCGATGACGTCCAAACCGGCGTGACGACGAGGATGAGCAGGCGCGCCGTGGCCGCCGTGGCCGTCGCGGCGGCCGCGCTCCCAGCCCTCCCCGCCCGCGCGGAGGACGTTAAGATCATCTCCGATAAGGAAGGGTTCGGGTCGAAGGCGGCGAAAACCGGGGACCTCCTCCTGGTGAACTACGTCGCGACGATCGACGGTGGCAAGATGGTGGACACCACCTTGGGTGGAGAAAAGTACTTCACCAACGGCACGCAGCAGTCGGTCCAGCCCGCCGCGGCGAGGCCGGTCATCGTGAAGGTGAACGATCTCATCACCCCGGTCCCTGGGCAGCCCAAGGGGTTGAAGAAGGGCGTGGAGGGCATGCGGGTCGGCGGCGTGAGGACGTTCGAGGTTGCCGATTGCTTCGGCCCTTCGGCGGTGCGCTCCCCTTACGCGCTCATCCCCGGCGGTTCCACCGTGACGTACGAGGTGACCGTGCTGAGGCTGAGCGACACCGGGCCGGACGCGCTGTTCAAGGACGTGGCGGGGTGCGGGCTGGGAGGTGCCAACACCATGGTGAACGGATGCGAGGCGATCGTGCCCGCAGAGTAGCCTTCAAATTTTTTTTGTGTAAGTGTTACGAAGGTAGAAGGAAACGATTAGCACCACCCTTCGCCTTCAGACACAGACGTCCGGCGCGCCGCCGCCAACATGGGCGAGTTCAGCACCGACGGGTTTCCCATGCTCGGGGGGATGACCTGGGTGAACGTCTTTGATCCTCCCGACATAGGCTCGGGTTGCTTCCGTGGGTTCGGCCGGTCCCGCGCGTCGGAGGCCACGACGAGGATCCCGGAGTCCTGCCTCGGCACCTGGCGGGTGGATGTCGAGTGGAGCGGGCTGAGGGAGATGGTCATACACGACCGGGGGATCATCTGGAAAGGGTCGTACGTGGTCGCGGAGGAGGTGCTCGTGGAAGACGTCACCGACGATGGCGCCAACCTTCGCTTCACAGTCTTCGTCCCGCTCAATCCCAACGCTTGGACCGACGGACCCGCGCCGGGCATCCACGAGTCCTTCGACATCACCATCCAGGCGCGATCGTGGTGCAGCGGGGTCTTCAAGAGGCAGGGCGACGACGAGCGACTCTTGACTGTTCAGGGGCAGCGGTTAATGTCGGACGAGGAACGTAAACGGACGATGCCCACGCTGGTGCGCACGACCAGCAAGGATCCGGAGCGTTCGTGCCCCGTCTGCCTGTTCGGTTGGGAGGAGGACGGCGTGGTGCAGGTGGAGACGAGTTGCGGTCACAGCTTCTGCTTCGGGTGCGTGGTGTCGGTGTGCAACATGACCCCTCCGAAGGACAACGGCGAGTGTCCGATATGCAGGAAGGAGGTCTCGATGGACTCGCTCAGGCGCGTGACTCGAAGATGACTCATCGGGAGGAACTAATCTTAACCGCCGCGTTTGACGACGACTCGTCGCGCAAAGTTCCCCCACCGTACATGTACTTGTCCAGGACGTTCTCCTTCAGCCACGCGTCCGTGAACCACATGTGCTGCCCCGGGCACTCCGCCATCACCAGCCTCCCGCTCTCGTCCAGCGCCCTCAGACCGAGCCAGTCCTCTGTATACATCGCCTGCTCCCTCAGCGGGATCAGCGGACGTGGCATTTTGTTCCCGGGTTCGTACGTCGAGAACCACGCGCTGTCCCTCGGCTCGACGACGGTATCCTCCGTGAACCGCACGAGGACCAGACGCTCGAGCGACGTCAGCGCCGACTTGTACGTCTCGTTCTTCTGCACCCTCTCGTTGTTGACGTCCGGCAGGAACGGGTTACGCTCGAGGTACCGGTCCAGAGCCCTCGGGTCCTTGAAGTACTGCGCCTGCACCACGGACGAGCGGGTGAACGGGGAGTACGCCGCCGCCTCGATGGCAGCCTCCGCCGCGCGACAGAACGCGCCGGCGTCCGTCGCGGGGGAGAAGACGTCGCACCCGGGCAGTGACGCGACCCCTTGGTGCGGTCCACCCATCGTGACGAGCGTCTTGACCTTGAGCCTGTCCGCGCATCGCTGCGTCGCCGCACGAATAAAGAGGGAGCCCTGCGAGAACCCGATGGCGTTGAAGCCGTTTTGGAGCTCGGGTATCGCCGCGAGGCGGTCGCACGCCTCGGCGACTTGGTCGTTGACGTTACCGAAGTACCCGTGCATGGTGTCCGCCGCGGGGCTTCCACCGACCATCACGTTGTGGACGTATATCCCGGGTACCGCGGACTCGACGTACGTCTTCAATCTGCCCATCGTGCCCGGGTCGCAGCAGTTGTCGCCCATGCCGTGCCACATGACGAGGGGAACGGGCGCGGGTTTGGCACCGACGTCGTCTCCGCCTCGAAGCTCGACGCCCCGCGCGGCCGCGACGCACACGAGCGCGATGATCACAGCGAACGCGGCGCGTGTCATCGTGCCGGGTGCGCGAATCGTTGTGAAGTGTTGACTTGCATCTCCAAGAGGTATCTCCGGGCCTCGGTTTGAACGAGGACGATCTCTCCGCGCTCGTCACACTTCCGCCCGAGCGCGGCGAGTGCCGGTGATCGACCCGCGCGGGCGATGCCGGGGTTCGATCTCACCGCGCGCAAGGGCGACGTGCCCCTCGGCCGGCGGCGCGTCGACGAGGAGGAGCGCCAGCGCGTCTCCTCGGAGGAGTACCTCGCGACGCACAATCTGGAGCTCTACCTCCGCGAGGCGGTGAAGCACGCGTCCCGATGCGCCGCGGTGAGGGACCCCGGCGGCGTGAACCCCAACGCACACATCGAGGCCGCCGCGGAGTACTTCCAGGCGGTCAACCTGGGCAGGCACGTCGCCGGCAGGGAGTGGGCGTTCGTGCAGGCCACGGAGAGGAACCAGCTGGCTTTCCTCCACGACTGCCGCCGGGCGTGGTGCTCGACGCCAACGACGATGTCCGCCAGGGATTGGCACGGCGCCCTGCGGCTGCAGTGCCCGGACCTGCCATTCGCCGTCCTCAAAGCCGCCCACGACGCCTGCTTCCGAACCGGGCGGGCGTCCAGTTCCGCGGACGAGGGAGAAGGCGAAGGCGCGGCGGCGGGCGAGGGCGCGGCGGTCGACTTTCGTCGGCTCTTCCCGGCGCTGCGCGCGACCGTGTTGTACGCGCCTTTCCTCGAGGACGTCCGCGCCGCCGCGTTCGAGCACTCGGACCTGACGCCGCAGGACGTGGACGCGTGCCGGTCCGCGGTCCGTGCCGCCGCGGCGAGGGTGCGCGAGACGCGGGGCGACGGGTCTTCGCCGCCGGAGGACTCGCTGGTGGACGCGTTTGTGGACGGCGCAGCCGGCGGCGCGGTGACGTTCGGGAGGTTTCGGGCGGCGTTGTGCGCGCACGAGGGGCTGGCGCGCGTGACGGCGGCGAGGCTGCGGGAGCACGAGGCGCGGGTGAGGAGGGCGAGCGCCGCGGAGCGAGCGAGGGAGTACCGAGACTCTTGACACGTTCGCCCAAGTCTTAGCTTTTACCTTCGTAGTAGTCTACTAGCAATAGAGAAAGGAATAGGAGCCTCGCGGGCAAAGTTGGCGGGAGTCGCTTCAGTCCGGTCTCAGCGTGTTCTGCGTGATGGTCGTTCCGTCGGCGTGGTTGAAGAGCACGACGCCGGAGGGCACGCAGCGCAGCTTTGGGTCGTTCGCGTCCGGTCTCTCCGGGCCGTACTCGATATGAGCCCAGCGGTGGAGGCGGGCGTGGTTCTTGTCTCTTTGAGCTACGTTCTCGAACAGTTCTCGAGAGGTACGCCGGCCGAAACCCTTCTCGAAGGCTTCGGGGATCTGCGGAATCACCTCGCGCACGCGCTCTTCGAGGCGGAGCTGCTCGCGCTGCTCCATCCTCAGCATCTCGACGATTTCCTCGTCCATAGCGAGAGAGGCGGTCGGAGTGGTGCGGCGTGGCGGTGAAGTGTGGTGTGCCTCGAGCTCTTGACTTGACCGGCTTGCCGAAATCAACAACGTGCCCTTCTTTGTGCCCTTTTTTGAACACCCGAGCTCGCCGCCGCGGCTCAAACCGGCGCGCTCCGGGGCTTCATCGCACCGCGTGTTCGTCTCGTGACCTTCACGGACTCGCGTCGCGCGTCCTTGAACGCTCGTCCTCGCCGACCGGTCTCGCTGAGAGCCAGTCGCACGCGCGTCCTCGCTCGGGAGGAAAACTTGCGCCCATGAACGTTAGGGTTGCCCTCCTCGTCGCGTGCCTCGCGGCGTGCGTCACCGGGGCGCAAGCGGCCGATGCCGATGCGATCGCGCCCTTCTTTGGTTTCATGGGCGCGATGTCTTCGATCGTCTTCTCATGTACGTACCTCCCCACACCCGCGTCCCTCCCAGATCTCGTCGAGGAAAATAAATCTCACCTTCGACCCTCCCCGACGCTCCACGCAGGCTTCGGCGCCGCGTACGGCACCGCCAAGTCCGGCGTCGGCATCGCCTCCATGGGCGTCATGCGCCCCGAGCTTGTGATGAAGTCCATCGTCCCCGTGGTCATGGCCGGCGTGCTGGGCATCTACGGGCTCATCGTCTCCGTGATCATCGCGACCAACATCCACCCCACGGGCTACACCCTGTTCCAGGGCTACGCGCACCTCGGCTCCGGATTGACGACTGGCCTCGCGGGTCTCGCCGCGGGCATGGCCATCGGGATCATCGGCGACGCTGGCGTGCGCGCCAACGCGCAGCAGCCCAAGCTGTTCACCGGCATGCTCCTCATGCTTATCTTCGCCGAGGCGCTTGCGCTGTACGGCCTCATCGTCGGCATCATCCTGTCCTCCGCGGGCTCCTCCGCCGGTTCGGAGTAGACGGCGACGGCGTCTTGGAGTGGGTGGGTGGGAGTGAGCGCGCGCGCGTCGCGACTACGATTTTGTGATGTACATTTTAGGCGATACGTGTACGACTCTCGAGAGTGTTCGTCGTTTGGGCGGGCTGCTGTGCTGGCAATTCACAAAAGGCAAAATCAAGCCGCTGCTGGCTGTCGCCGTGTCCATCCGTTCGCAGGGACTCGTCCGTGCGGCAAAAAATCTGTACATCTCCCGGTGGTGTACACGCGCGTGCGCGCGAAATCCTCCTTCCCCCGTCTCCCGTCAGTCTTGCTCGTTCATGAGCGCGTTCACGTCGCACTTGCACACCGGGCACTCCACGCTGCGCTCGAACCACCTGTCCACGCAACCCGCGTGGTACGAGTGCAGGCACGGCAGGTGGCGCAGCGACTCACCCTCGGCGTAGTCCTCGAGGCAGACGGCGCATCGCTCGTGGTGTTCGCACGACGCGCCCGATGGCGCCTTAACCGACGGCGAAGACCCGCCCCACTCGCTGCACGGCATCCGCCGGAGCGCCGTCGCGGAGACCCCCCGCCGCTCGACGGCGTTGTCCAGCGCGAGCAGCCGCTCGTAGTCATCCTCGGTGAAGTCCCTGTCGGACATGACGAGCGCGACGAGCCGCGCGCGGTCCGCCGGCGTCTCCCCCGTCGCGTTGACGGTCCGGTGGAGCGCGCCCATGAACCTGTGCAGCTCCATCATCTGCGCCCTGCGAGCCCTCGCGTTCGCCCTGCGATGTTCGCGTCTCGCGTCGCGTGCAGAGGTAACCCCGGCGGCATCCGACGCGCCGCCTATACCGCCGCCCTCGTCGCCCAGCGCGTCGATTCCCGGGACGCCGTCCACGCCGACGTCGTCCTCGTCATCGTCCCGCTCGTCATCGTCCCGCTCGTCATCGTCCCGCTCGTCATCGTCGAGGTCGTCCTCGTCGAGGTCCTCGTCGAGGTCCTCGTCCATCTCCGCGGCGGCCATCATCGCGTCGTGCGCCCTGCGCCACTCCGCGGCTCTGCGGCGGGATTCCTCGCGCTCCGCCTCGTACCGCGCGTTCTCCTCCTCCTGGAGGCGACGCGCGAACGCCTCGTCGTCGTCCGCGGCGTCGTTCGAGGGCGAGCCGCGCGGCGAACCCGTCGCGCCGCCGTCCGCGGAGGACGCCGGGTGGACGTGGACGGATCTCGCTTCTCTTCCCGAGACTTTTTCGTGGGAGTCGTCTTTTTCCGAGTTCGACGACCCGGCGTCGACGAGGGGTGGGGGAGAGGGCGCGGCCCGGTGGGGCGTCGGGGAGCCGGACTCGAACCCGCGGGTCGAGACCCTCGCCGAGAGCGCGGAAGCCTTCGCGGCGAGCTCGGGGGAAAGCGCGGGCGACCTCGCCCTCGGTCCCGCGCCTCCGTCGCTCGGCTTGGCGAGGTTGACCCGGCGCTGCGGCGTGGGCGAGGCTACGGTCATGTGGTGGTGGTGGCGTCTCCGCTTGGAGAGGCGCGCGAGGTCGTCGTCCGCGTCGTCGCTGGGGTTCGGAGGAGGGAGACGCGGGGGTTGGGATATCAGCCTCGGGGGTTCGCGAGCGGTCGCGCGCGCGGGGCGCCGTCGCGGGCGTCGAGCCGCGGACGCGCGCCGGGCGACGCGGTCCACGCCGAGACTAACCCGTCGCGGGTCAGCGTTGAAAAGATTTCCGCGACGAGAGAGGGACGGGGAGGCGAGAGGTTGCGGAGGCGCGCACCACTCCATGGCGAGCGTCGTCGCGCCGCGTGACGAAAAAGAAAAAGAGCGACGGGACGCGTCCTGTGGGCCTGCGCGTCGCGCACGAATGTTCTGCCCCGCTCCGCGCCCCCGGCTCTCAAAAGCTCAAATGTTTCAAGATAAAAATATCGGCTCTGGCCCTCTGGTTGGCTGGATTTGCAGGCGTCGTGATTTCGCGCCAGATTTCGCCAACTTGCTCCTAAAACACTTATGCGGACCAAGTCAGGACCGACAAACCCAGTCAGCAAACGGAGAAAAAACGGTTGATGCCGCTGGTCAGCTGGTTGGGGGCGAGAGATCGAGAGACGGGTTGCCGCTTTGCTTTTTCAACATTCGGGGACCATTCGGCAGCTGTTTCGGCGCGCGCTGCTTTTACCGGCGATTTGCCCTAAAAAGCGGTCGCCTTCGGCGGCCCCACCACCGCCTGGGACACCGAGGTCCGGTTCGTGGCCCGGCACGCTCGTCAGGCATCAACCCCTTAGCTCGAAAGCGACCGTTTGTCGGTTTACCCGACACCCTTCGGACACGGCTGCAGCCCGGCGCGGATCCATCAGGAACCCGCCGCCCAACAACAAACCGCCGCCGCTTTTAATAAATTTGAGCACGTGAGCAACCATGGCGGGCGCCAAGAAGGAGTCCAAGAAGAAGGTCAAGAACCCCACCAGCATGGAGGAGATCGCGGCGAACATCCAGAACCAGCGCGAATTCGTCACGTGCGGCGCGGACGAGAACAGGCACACCGCGGAGCACCAATACTCGGGCGCGTATGCCTCGATCGGCGTCGACAACTCGTTCAGCATGCAGTCGTTCCGCGAGAACTTCAAGATGGAGATCACGCACATGGACGCGGAGAGAGTGGTGTTCGAGATGCAGGGCATCTCACCCGCAATCGCCAACGCGTTCCGCCGCATCCTCATCGCCGAGGTTCCCACCATGGCCATCGAGAAGGTTTACATGGTGAACAACACCAGCGTGATCCAGGACGAGGTCTTTGCGCATCGGCTCGGCTTGATCCCCATCCGCGCGGACCCGCGCCTGTTCGAGTACAAGGGCGAGGGCGAGACGTACAACGAGCGAAACACCATCGTGTTCAAGATGAACGTCCGCTGCTACCGCGAGAAGACCGACGACGGCTCGAAGGGGCCGCTCATGAACTCGTACGTGTACACCAACGAGCTCGTGTGGCTACCAAAGGGGAGCGAGCTCCCGCCCGACGAGGAATCCAAGTTCACCGCGTTCACCCAGTCGCAGGCGGAGTACCTGAAGGAGCGCAACGACGAGGCGGCGGCCGCGGCGGCGGCCGCGGGCGAGGAGGTGACTCCGCTGTACGGCGATAACGATCCAAATGAAATCGCCACGGTTCACGACGATATCCTGCTGTGCAAGATGGTCGCGGGGCAGGAGATCGAGCTCGAGGCGCACTGCGTGAAGGGTCAGGGCAAGGAGCACGCCAAGTGGTCGCCGGTGGGCACCACCTGGTACAGGATGGTGCCAAAGGTGGAGTTCATCGACAAGGATTACCTGGACGGCGAGGACGCTGATGTTTTCATGAAGGAGTGCAACGACTTTGATCCCAGTCACAACTGCTACGGATGGTTCGAAAAGGATGGGGGCAAGAAGGGCGAAAAGTGCGTGAAGGTTTTGAACGAGCGGGGATGCGACTACTGCCTGGAGCGCGTGAGGACGCTGTGCGGCGAGCCTGGGTGGGACGAGAAGGTGAGGGTGCTGAAGAGCAAGAGCCACTTCATCTTCACCGTTGAGACCGCCGGGCAGCTGCCACCGGACGTCCTCTTCAAGGAAGCCGTCAAGGTCCTCGCCTCGAAATGCCAGAGCGTGCTCTCCACGCTGTGACGTAGTTTTACAATATTAGCTGTCGACGAAAACCCGCACCCCAGCGTCGCTTCACTCGAGTTCCGCGCCTTCGTCGTCCTCCTCGCCGCCGTCCTCATCCTCCTCGTCGTCGCTGTCGTCGATCCCCTCCACCGTGTACTGCATGGCCACGTCCCACCTGCTCGACGGCGCCAGATGGCTGACGTACTTCACGAACCGCATCAGACCCTCGTCCCTGTGGACCAGCGAGAGCGTGTTGAAGCTCGCGCTCACGCTCAGCAGCTCGTCCTCGTCGTCCTCGCCCTGAGCCTTGTACACAGCCGCAGTCGCCGCATCCGCCGCGTCGCCCTCCTCGTCCGCCGCGATGTAGCACTCGAACCCTCCGCACTCGCCGAAATCCCACGCGCTCGACTTGAGGTCGCCCTCGTCGTCCACGACGCACAGCGTCGCGTCGAGCCTGGGGTCGACGGTGAGGATCCCGTGGTGCGCCACGGTGTAGTCGAGGCCGGGCCGGAACCTCCGGACGTCGCCCTTGTACGCGGTCGGTCGTAGGTTCGTCATCGCCGCGAGCAGCCGCGCGAACGGCTCGGACGCGAAGAGCTCCTCGCGGATCGCGTGGAGGATCGCGCCGGCCGACTCGCCCTTGCCCTTCGCCTTTCCCGGCTTATCCTTACCCGGCTTATCCTTGCCCGGCTTAACGGCCGCGTCGTCCGCCCCAGCGCCAGGGTCGTACGCGAGGTACCTCTGCTTGTGCGTGGGTCCGACGGCCCGCCAACCCCCGCCGATGCCCGCCGAACGATTCGGGACCCTACCGTCGCCGAGCGCGCCGCCCGAGTCCTCCAAGCGCGTCGCCGCGCGAATAGCCGCCGCGTGCTCGGGGATCAGAAACTCCCTGAGCTGCACGCTGCTGTCCTCCTCCATCTTGGCGCGGATCTGCAGCATGTTCTCGGCCTGGAGGTACTCCGGGTTGACCCACCTGGCGAGATACTCGAGATCCTCCTCGTCCGGCCAGATCTGGAGGCAATCCTCGTCCTCGTCGCGCTCCTCCCTGTCCCCTTCGTTCTTCTCCGCTTGGCCACCGCCCACCTTCTTGTCCTCCTCCGCGGCTGCCGCCTCCTTCACGATCGCCGCGATGGCCGCCGGGAACGGGGTGAAGTCCTCGATGTCGTCGTCACCGCCCGTCCTCGTCTGCAGCTGCGTGAGCGTCGCGTGCTCCGATCCCTTAGGCGCCTCCGCGGCGTGGTACCAACCGCTGATGCTCAGTCGCGGCTTGTCCTCCGCGAAGACCTCCTGCACCGAGTGGAAGCTTCTGCCGGGTTGCACGGTGAAGAACGCCATGCTGTTCCACGCGGGCAGTAGCTCGGTGGTGGGGTCCACCGCGGGAGTCCCGGGCTCGATGACGGGGTACAGTTCGAGCGCGCCGCCGTCGCTCGCGGTCCACCCCTCGTCCGGATCGGTGAGGTAGATTATGTACGAGATGCACCGCGTGCCGATGACGTCGTCGTGGCAGAGGAGGTGGCCGGATCGCGGGTAGACGTTGGCGCTGCAGTCGATCCTGTCGGTGAGCGGGGCGCACCCGGTCATCTCCTGGACCATGGCGCGGAACTGCGGGGAATAGATGGCGGCGCGAAGCCTGAGGAGCTCGGGAATCTTGGGCACGATGGACGGATCGGCCTTGTCGATTGTGACCAGGTCGCCCGTCTGCAGCACCTTGAACAGGTCCGTCTCCTTGAAGTTGGCGGTGAGGTGCTCGCGCATTTCGGCCTGAACCGCGCGGAGCCTGGCGTCGTCGCACAGCGGGGTCACCACGCCGTGGGTGTAGGGCTTCGCGTCGGCGTACTTGGCCTTGTATTGGGCGAGAACCTCTGGAGAGAAAATCTCGGGGTTGATGATGGAGACGTCGGCCTCGACGTCCGCAGCGTTGCCGGAGATCTCGCCGTGGGCGGTCTTCTGACGCTTGGGAGTCATATCGAGCGGCTCCTTGTGCGAATCGTGGATTCGATGCCGGTCGATGCGTCGTGTGGTGGGCTTGTGTGCGAACCGCCGACAAAGCGCTTTTGTCGGCGGCGGCCAACAAACTTTGGCTCTGGTCAATCTGAGCCAGAGGTTGATGAGGATCCCGGGAGATATGATCTCACTTGCGGGCGCGCCTCTACGCCCAACTCGCGAGGCACCAACCCTTCCACGATGGTTCCTCCCGCCAACTTCACCGACATGATGGACGCGTCGCCCGCGGCGCTCGCCAAGATGCGGGCCATGCGATCGTCGGAGGACTCCTCCGGGAATCACCACTCCCCCGCTCCCGCCACACCCCCCCACACGCCGAGCTACCACGGCAACGGCAACGGCAACGCCGACCTGGGTAAGGCCTTCGAGGCCATGACGATGGCCTCGCCCGCCAACTTGGCCAAAATGCGGGAATCTTCGTCGCCCTACCCCACCAACGCGACGTCCACCCCGACGATCGCGCACCATCACACCCCGGCATCCTCCGGCCCCAAGCCGCCGACGCCAACCTTCCGGGAGATGTGCGCCGCGTCCCCCGCGGACCTCGCGAAGCTCCGCGCGGCGCACGACCACGCGGCGACGTACGCATCCCCGTCCGCGTATCCGGCGTCGCCGGCCGTGTACCGCTCGCCCAACCCCGCGGCGTTCGCGAGCATGTTCGGCGCGTCCCCCGCCGATCTCGCCGCCATGAGGCGAGGGGCGGACGCGAGCTCGTCGGCGTCCCGAGCAGGTCTCGCCGCCGATCCGAGCAGGTTCGACGACATGTACGGCGCGTCTCCCGCGCAGCTGACCAAGATGCGGGCCCACCAAGATGGGAACTATGGCACCTACCCCAGCGTCAGTTCCTCGTCCTACTCGTCCTACTCGTCGCAGTTCCACGCGCCGCTCTCCGCTTCGTCGGATCGGTTCGTCGTCGTCTACGACGTCGTGGCCAAAGACGAGACGGACGCGAAGGAGAAGATCCTGGCCATCTGCCTCGAGCAGACGGTGGAGCTGCCGGAATCGCTGGTGCCGCAGGGGACGTGGATCCGCGAGCACGTCGTGGGTAAGCTCGAATCCCTCGAGAAGGGCGAGGGGCTCGCGGGTTCGTGGCGGTGCGAGATCAGCTACCACGCCGACACCGCGGGGGGCGAGATGACGCAGCTCGTGAACGTCGTCTTCGGTAACACGAGCATGAAGGAGGGCGTCATGGTGGCCGACGTTCGCATGCCCCCGGGCGTGCTTCGCGACTACCCTGGTCCCAAGTTCGGCGTCGAGGGCCTGCGCAGGCTGGTGGGCGTCCCCGAGGGCCAGGTGATGCTCATGACGGCGCTCAAGCCGATGGGCAGCTCCACCGCGGAGCTCGCGAGGATGGCGTACGAGTTCGCCAAGGGCGGCATCGACATCATCAAGGACGACCACGGACTCGCGGACCAGCCGTACTCGCGATACGACGAGCGCATCAGGGCCTGCGCCAAAGCCGTTCAAAGAGCCAACCAGGAGACGGGCCGACGATGCGTGTACGCCCCGTGCGTGTGCGCTCCGGCGCACCTCGTCATCTCTCGAGCGCACGCCGCGCGCGACGCCGGAGCCGGCGCGGTGCTGATGATCCCCGGGATCACGGGATTGGACACGATGAGGGAACTCGCCGCGGATACGAGTTTCGGGCTGCCCATCATCTGCCACCCGGCGATGCTGGGCGCGATGCTCGGCGGCGGGAGCAAGTCGCGCGTGGGGGGTTTCTCGCACGAGGTGTTACTCGGAGTGCTGCCCCGGCTGGCGGGTGCCGACATGACCATCTTCCCGTCGTTCGGTGGAAGGTTCGGGTTCTCGGTGGACGAGTGCAAGGGTATTTTGCACGGGAGCAGGCGGGCGATGGGCACGTTCCCGGAGATCTTCCCCACGCCCGGCGGCGGCATGACCATGGAGCGCGTGGCCAAGATGGTCGAGACGTTTGGCGCAGACATCTGCCTGCTCATCGGCGGGTCCCTCATGGGTCACTCGCCCGATCTCGTGAGCAACGCGAAGCATTTCATGGGCATTGCTGGTAGGAAGGACCTGTGGGGACCGAAGGAGCAGATCTCGGGG
>Ga0181573_10001827_pt1 | contig 20370 bp, 10 predicted proteins | sample 101ome_25_FD_148643 | JGI IMG/M metagenome (GOLD analysis project Ga0181573, IMG submission 148643) | Coastal salt marsh microbial communities from the Groves Creek Marsh, Skidaway Island, Georgia - 101409BT metaG (spades assembly) | ecosystem: Environmental > Aquatic > Marine > Intertidal zone... | reverse complement strand
AGTCGCGGCATCGCCGGTGGACGACTTACGCTTCTCCTTCATCGATGCGATCGATTATAGCTTCACGCGCGATCGTCTGAGGTCCCGCGCGGGGCGGCCTCGGTGTGTGGCGATCGCGAGGGCCCTCCTAACGAACTTTGTCGGGTCGGAGCCCTCAGCCAGACGCAACTCCAGCCAGACGCAAAACACTCTTTTGAAGAAATTGGGTCTAACACTCAGGACACTTAGAGGTCCTCGTGAGCCGCCTGTCCGTCGGTCGCCTTCCTCAACTCCTCCGCAGCCTTCTTCTCCGCCGCCTTCTGCGCCGCCGCCTCCTTCTTCTCCGCCTCGCGCCTGGCGCGCTCCTCGATCTGCTGCTTCGCGAACGCCGGCATCCGGTACGCCGGCTTGATGATACCGGTGAACTTGGCCAGCGCGGGGGGGTACTGGCCCGGGCAGTACCAAGACCCGGGCGCGTCGCACATGCGGTTCTCCGGGTCCGCGAGCCACTGCCTGGACTTTTGCGACACGTTGACGACCTCGTAGATGCGAACTTTGCGGAACTTGGACGTGTAAACCTCCCTGAATCGCTCCTCGGAAACCTTGCCCTGGAAGGAGACCAGCTTGTACAGCAGCGAGTTGGCCATCATCGGCGTCGGGCGCCCGTACTGGTCCACGCCAAACTTGGACTGAATCTCGTACATGTCGACCGTGCCGGTGTCGTGGCCGATGGACTTACCGATGCGGAACAAGTGCGGGGATTTGGCGAGGTCGTCCGCGCCGCCGCCCGCCCACACCAGGACGTAGTCCGCGAGGTGTCGAATGACCCTGTGAGCCTTCTCCTCGGGAGCGGTGAGAGCCCTGGCGAGGTTGGCGATGTGCTCGTGATTCCACGTGTTACCGTCGGCGATGGAAGTGCGGTTGGCCATGCCCGCGATCTGATAGCCGTAGTCCCACCACGCCATGACGCGGGAATCCTCCGGGGTGTTGTCGCGGAGCCAGTGGTACGCCTCGACGTAGTCCTTCACCATGACCGTTCTGCCGTCCTGCAGGGTTCCCTTGAACATGACGGACGGCTGCGACATACCGCGGGCCATCATCTGGGAGTAATCCCAGAACGGGCGGGCGTGGCTGCAGCCCCACAGGAGTAGGACGACGCACACGAAGGACCGCGTGGCGCGCCCGTTCTTGGAGTTGTACGTCTTGACGAGGGGCTCGATCATCTTCGCCTTGAAGTCGTCCGCGACGGAGCCCTGCGAGCCACCCTTGGATTTCGCAGCCTTCTTGCCCGCCTTCTTGGCGAGATTGGGCGAGAAGGGCGCGGGCTTCTCCTTACCGTTCGTGGCGGTGGTCTTGTCGTCCGGGCTGGAGTCGTCCTCGGAGTCGTCCCCTTCCGCCCCGTCCCGGACGAGGTACCTCTGCGCCCACCTGGCGTTATCGATTAAATCGTCGAGGAGGTAACCGGCGCCGACGCCCGTGAGAGAACTGGCGATGGGACCGAGGAAGATGATCAAACGAACCATGCGGTTGGCGAAGTAGTACGCCGTGACGGCGTAGAGCGGAAGGAACAGCGCGGACGCGTCCCGGGTCTTCACGTAGTGCGCCGCGGAGACGACGAAACCCAGGGGGGAAACGTAATAGGAATAGTGAAGGTACCGCCAGTACGCGTCGGGCGTCCCCGGCTGGTGCTCCGCGACGGAGTCCACCAGCGGGTTACCCGTGCGCGTGTGCATCTTGAACAACCCCTTGACGCGGACGGAGAGCGGGCCGAAGTAGCCGGTGGGCGCGAGCGCGGCGATCGCGACGCACGCGGCGACTGCGGCGCCGGCGTACACGTTGACGCGAATTCTCCACGCCTCCGCGCCGGTCGCGCCCCCGGACTTGACCAGCCTCTCGGCGACCGAGAGCACCTGCATGCCGAGGAAGACGAACGCCGGGCCGAGCTGCTCGAGCGACTTGACGGGCGCGAGTCCGACGACGGGGAACTGGATCGCGCCGAGGGTGCCGACGATCCAGAAGAGCGAGTACGCGCGGTGAAGCGACGGGGAGTACTGGCCGACGAGCACGAGCGTCGCGGCGTGGAGGCCCACCATGTTCAACACGAAGGTGTACCCTCCCCAAGCGGCGACCATGTACACGTACGCGAGCCCCGCGAGGGCGCCGATCCACCAGCTGCGTTCGTTGCGCAGCGACCGGCACCACACGAAGAACGTGAGGCACATCGCGGTCACCGCCAGGGACTCGTTATCGTACCCGCCGGCGACGGAACGCATCGTGTGCGCGGGTACGACGGACATGACGAGCGCCGCGATGACCGCGGAGTTGGCGCTTCCGCTGCACTCCGCGGTGAGGAAGGCGACGAGCATGGTGGCCACCGCGCCGAACCACGCGGGGAAGAAGACGCAGACGTCGTTCAGCGACATGGCGTAGGACGATCCGAGCGCCTTGAGCGTGTTGTAGATGGACACGGCGGTGACCTGCATCCCGGGGTAGATGGTGGTGCCCACCGGCCGGCCGAGCGGGTACCAGCTCATGTAGTCGAACCAGGTGCTGAACTTCTTCCACCCGTTGTCCGCCAGGTACTGGGTGGCGCGGAAGTTGAACCACGGATCGAACTCGTGGATGATCCGGCCGTACTCGCGCACCGCGAAGAGGCGGATGTCGTACGCGAAGTAGGCGGCGATCGCGAGGACCGCGACCCGGGCGAAGGAGCCGAAGGCGCCCTCGAGGGGGTGGACATCGTCCCGCTTGCGGTGGTGCCCGCTGATGGGGCTCATGGTCCTCGTCGGGTGGGACCGGCCGCTCGGAGGCGGTGTGATCAGCTCGGAGGCGGGGGGGCGATTCCCCCAGATCTGCCTCTCGACTGCTCTCGAGCGCGGTGCCGATCCGCGCCCAGGCTTGAAAAAGCACGGTCTGTTTCTTGAGTTGATTTATGTGAGGCGAGTTTTTTACGGTGTAACACCTTCACGCGCCGATCTCACACCCGCCGACGCGCGCCCCGCCTCTTATCGACGCATCCGTCAGGACCCCGCGATGGGCTCGACGGTCATCGGTAAGAAGCCCGCGAAGGTGGTCGCCCGCCTCGGCCGCAGAGGCCGGCGCGGTGACGACGCGGACGACGGCCAGGGCGGCGTCAGGCACACCCCGCTCAACGCGGCGTGGGCCATCCTGCAGGCCTACGCCATCATCGCCATCGCGACGTCCAGCTACGGCAGCATCTTCGCGTCCCCGCCGCCTCCGCCGGAGCAGAGCGCGGTGCGTCCTCCGAAACCGCGCGCTCGACCCGCGCGCTCGACCCGCGCGCTCGAACCCGAGCCCCCCTTCGCGCCCCGGCGACGCCCCGACGAATTCGCAGCTGTGTTTTTTTCACCCTGCAAGACGGACGCTCCTCGATCGACGCGCGGTGCTCACCGCGTCCCGCGTCCCCCTCCCCGTTCCGCGACGAACAGATGCTCAACCTGACCAACGTCAAGAACGTCCTCTTCGGCGACGGCGTCCTCGAGGACATCCACAACGTCGACCGATTTCTCGGAGTCTCCACCACTTCGTACCACCTCTCGAGGCTCACGTGCCGCAAGACGCTCGACGCCGTCACGGGCACCGCCAAGGCTGCGCAGTACGCGGCTTGGTACGCCACCGACGGCGCCATCGACCTCGCCGCCCCTCTCGCGGCGGAGTACGCGGAGGCGATGATGATCCCCGAGGCGTGGGCGAATCTCAAGTCCAGCTTGGCGTACACCAATCGCGGCGTCGCCAACTGCCTTCGAATCTCGTGGACCGTCGTCGGCCCGCCGCTGCGGTACGCGCTGCCGTTTCTCGACTTTGTCTGGGACGGCCTGGAACCCCCGCTGATCCGGGCGAAGGACGCCGTGGTGGACGCCGCGGACGATGCGATGTACACGTTCAAGGAGTCGTTCAACGAGGCGATGGGCCCCACCGTCGACGAGTGGGGCAGGGCGCTGACGCCAATCGCGCGAGCGCCGGCGAACGCGTTTGGCGCCTTTTTGACGTACGCGTGGCGCCCGGCTGTGTACTTTTGCACGTACCCCGAGCTCTACGGCGACCTTCCGCCCGCGATACCCCCCACCCTTCCGCGTTCGTCGCTGCGATGGGGCGAGCGGTGCAGGAAGACGCTGTGGGGCGAGTGGACCGCGTGCTCCGCTCGGTGCGGCTCCGGATACCGCCAGCGGGTGAACCACTGCGGGAAAAAACAGGTGATCCGATGCGAGGGGCCCGGGATCGTCGGATGCGACGAGGTGTGCGACAGCGGCGCCGTGCGGGATTGCGCCGGGCGTTGCAAGGGTGACAAGAGGGTGGACTGCAAGGGCGTGTGCGGCGGCGGCGCGGAGGTTGGATGCGACGGGGGATGCTCCTATGCCGCGGCGCAGACGGACAAGTCCGGCGCGTGCTGCGCGTTTCCATCCTTCGTCCTCCCCAAGACGGGCCTGTGCAACACGACGATCGACGAAGACACCGAGAGGCTGGCGCAGGCGCTCGCCGCCAAACGTCGCCTTCTCGAGGACAGGGCGATGAGCGCGACGGGCGCGCTCCCGGAGCGTTTTGCAACCGACCTTCGCGAGCGCCGGCGACTTCGCGAGCTCGCCGAGCGATCCGTCGATCCCGTCTCGCCCAAGGCCAAGGGCGTGGAGCCGATCCGGCCCAAGAAATACCCCGGCACCGGCCGCGTCCAGCCCCCGGACGACAGCGACGTCGTGGAGAACAGAACCGAACGCCTGTTGGGAACCAAGAGGTACGTCAAGGTCCGACCCGTTCGCGACAAGAATGCCGAGAGGGGCGTCTTCGGCTCCGTATTCGCGTTCGTCGCGTGGCCGTTTCGCCTCGTCGGGTGGCTCGTCGCGTCCGTCCTCGGTCTCCTCCTCACCCGCGTCCTGCTCGTCCTCGTCTTGATCGGCGGCTTCGGCGCGGGCGCGTACCACGTCGTGAACGTGGCCATTCAGCAGATGGAGAGCGAGCTGCGTAATGAGGGAGGAGGCGACGAGAACGACGCGGGCGAGGAAAAGCCGAGCGGAAACGTCGTCGACGAGATTTTGTCCAAACTGGTCGACCTCGCGAAGACGGCGATCGTCTTCGTCCGCGAGTGGAGCGATAAACGCGCCGTGAGAGCCCGAGCGATGAAAGCGGAGAAAAAGGAGAGGGAGAGGGTGACGGACGCGCATCGCGAGGCGTTTGGGTCCGTCGTGACAGCCGCGTCCGACGCCGACGCGTACGCCATCCGCCGCCGAGCCATCCGCGCCATGGTCACCATGTCCGGCTCGCCGGACCTGGAGTGGAGGCACAAACTGAGGTGCTTCAACGGCCTCGTCCGGCTGGCGAACGGCGGGTCGAACCGGCCGTACCTCATCGCCGAGATGGGGGGATTGGAGGAGGCGACGAAGGCGCTGTCGCGGTGGATGCGGGACAAGTCGCTGGATCAGCCGCATTCGGCGCTTCAGCTGATTCGCGCGTTGGTTCACGCCCCCGCCGCGCAGCGCATGCTCGCGAACCTCGACGTCGTCCGCGACGGGACGTCCGCGGCGGTGATGCTGGAGCTTCTGCTCACCGCGCCGGGCGTGGTGCCCCTGCAGAGGTCGGGGCTGGCGTCGCTGTGGGCGCTGATCCACCTCGCCGGGCCCGGGTCCGGAGTCGCGGAGAAGCTTCTGGACGCGGGGCTGTTCGAACACCTCGAGGACGAGTGGGAGGACTCGCACGCGGACGAGGTCGTGGCGCACGGCATCGGCGGGTGCGTCATGCAGCTCGCGAAGGGCGACGCGAGGGCGCAGGCGCGGCTCACCGAGCTCGGCGCGCAGGCGCTCGTGTCGAAGATTTTCGACGAACACCCCGGGGTGACCTACCGCGGGAGGTTCTCCGACCTCCGCGCGTGGCTCAGGGCCGGCAAGTGATCGCAGACCGTGGGCGCGTACGGAGGAAAGACAAAGACGGTGTACATTAACTTAACTACATTATACATACCCGCTAGAAGGTTGCAATACCACCTGATCTGGTCACTCGAAAGGATTCTCGTCACTCGAAAGGATTCTTCGCCACCGGCGAGGCTCCGGCGCCGCCGCCGGCCGGCTTATCGAACGGGTTCTCCACCCGCGCGGGCGGGGGCGGCGAGTCCGGACTGTCGGCGTACGCGGACTCGAAGCGCGGGGACGCGGGCGCGCGCGACGGCGCCTCGTCTTCGTAAGCGTCATTGTCGTAGGCGCTGCGGGGCGGCGGACCTCCTCCTCCCGCTCCTCCCATCTCGGTGTCCGGAGCGTCGTCCGCCCTGTACCTCTCCGACGAGGAGGTGGTGGTGGTGGTGGTCTTGCGCTTGTCGGTGATTTCCGCGCGGAGGTCCTGGCGGTAGAAGTAGACCATGAGGAAGACGTAAAGGATGAGGCCACCGACGCCCATGTAGGCCATCACGAACGCCGCCTCGTACTTGGCCGTCTCCGCGGCGTGGTCGAAACTGCACAGGTGCTCGTACTGCTGTTCGTTGCAGTAGGATTGCCAGCTTCCCTCGAGAACTTTCAGAGTGGTCGCTTGAATGGTTTGAACGCATACACCGTGCGTCAGGAGCAGGAGAACGGTGTACAGTGTGGCCATGAGGACGAAGCTTTTCCCAACGGAGAATTTGAAATAGTCGAACAACACGAGCACGCCCCAGACGATCGAGCTGACGGCGATGGCGAAGAGCCCGAACTGCATGCTCAGGAAGTTGCGCGATAATGACAATATGCTTTCCGCGGAGGCTTCATTCGAGGTATCGCCTGACAGCTCGACGAGGTCCACCCGGATGCCGTGCATGCTCGCGAAGGCGATCAAGCTGGTGATGATGTTCCCCAACCCGAGCAGGAGGCAAAGGACCAGCGTCGCCTGGCTCGTTTTCTCGGCGTCTGAGAAGATATCGGCGAGGGTCCGTCCCAGGGCTCCCAGGCAGGAGCACAGGGCGCCGCACCCCGCCTTGCCGGCACTCGCCGCAGCGCCCGCCGCTCCCATATCGCAGCGGGCCAATTTCTGGGCCGGGGGATAGCCCGTGCCAAGATTCTCGCCTTTCTTGCCCAAGATCCGGTGGTGCCCCGATGAGTTTTTCCGCTATTATGCACACACAAGCAAACACACAGGATATTTTCGTTAATACGGATCTTAAGCACAAATAGCTCTTTTTGGCTAACCAGCGGCATATGAATCAAGCACGATCAGTCCAGAACGGTTCGGGTAGATCACGCCTGAACGCCGCACAGGCCTCGGAGCCTCAAAACGTGCTGACGTGCATCACTTTTTTGGGCGCGAAAGGAAAGCGCGTCGGGGTGCCGAGCACCGTCCGGGCGACTCCTCGCGCGAGCGGCCTTACGTTTCGAGGATCTCGGAGAACTCGTCTGTTCTGCGCGACTCGGCCAGGCGCGCGATCGATACCGCCCTGCGCGATCCGGAACATCGACTCCAAACCTCCGTCGCGTCAGATCGGGTGCACCGTCAGCCCGGAAAAAAACTCTTCTTTTTAGACGTGCGCGCCGCCCTCGGCCACTGCCGCGCGCCGTGCGTCATGCTCGCCGTCGCGACGAATCCCGCGCCGATCAAGACCGTCCGATGGGCGTCCCGCTGCGAGGCCCTCTGCGTCGACACCGGCGCGAAAATCACCGAGGAGCTCTGCGACTCCCCCTCCAGGATCAGGAGCGAAGCGACGCAGCAGCTCAGAGAAGCGAGGGCCTTGGCGCATCAGCAGGCGGCCACGAGCCTGTGCGAACGCGGCCTTCGAGCCGCCGAGCTCGCGGAGGAGCACGGTAAGCTGAAGGACGCCGAGATGATACTCGCCGCCATCGTGACGCAGCTCCGCCGTCGACTGGCGGCTCCCGAGATCGCGTCCTGGCTGGATCGCCAGCGCCTTCGACTCGCTTCGATTGACGCCGAGATTCGCGACAAGACGGAGGAGCGCGGGCGTTTGCAGCGGAGGCTGATGTCGTCCGTCGGCGCGAACGGCGGGCAACGGATGCTCGAGACGCCCGTGATGATCCGAACCAAGTCGCTCGAGGAGCTGCAGGCGGACGAGGACGAGCTGGGCGTTCCCGAGGGCGCCGCCGCGGGAGGCGAGGGCGCCCCGTCGAGGGCGCCGGGCACCCCAGAGCCCGTCGGGAGTCAATTGTTACCCCCGTCAAAGAGGCGGGTGGAAAACGACGAGAACGCGGCTCCGGGCAGAGACGAGACTTCCGCGGCGGCGTGCGTCGTCGTCGTCGCGGCGACGTCTCCGGAGAGGGACGGCGACGAGAAGGGCGACGCGGGCGGCGCTCACGGACGCGCGGATCACGCCGCCGCCGACGTCACCCCCGAAGAGGCGCCGTTCGAAGGCGACCCCGCGTCGTCGTCGTCGCCGTCGTCGCCGCTCGCGCCGAACGAGGTGGCGCTGATGGCCCGCGCGTGCTTCGCGCAGAGTAGGGTGCACACGCTGAGGGGCCGGAGGGAGGAGGCGGAGACGGCGCATACGGAGGGGGCGACGTACGCGAGGATGTGCGCGACGTTCGGGGATGTGCCCGACGACTTTCCCGCGGATGGATTCGGGACGGGGTCGGTCGAAGGGTGGGGACGCGAACGACGCACTCCGGGGGAGCGCGTTCGTGACGGCGGGAAGAGACGGAGGGAGGAAGAGGAGTAGGAGGATGACGCGACGGACGCGAAGGAAGAGTCGCTCGGGAGGGTCGAAGACGCCGCCCCCGAGATCGAGGGCGTGAAACTCGCGTGTGACTAACTCTTAGAATTCAACCCCCGATTGAAAGAAGAACGCCCGTTTTGAGGCTAGATTTCGCCTCACACCGAGCCGTAATGCGTCGCGCCCCGTCTCTCCCGGGGCTCGTCACCGATCCTGACGCTGAGCGTGCTGAACACGCCGAACCCGAGGTCGCTCCCGCGTCGCGCCGAGAATCCCTTCGGCGTGTCGTCGCCGCCGCCCCGTCGCCGCCCCGCCCCGGCGGACGAGCCGCCGCCGAGGCTACCGTAAACGCCGCCGCCGCCGCCCTCGAGATCCCGCGCCCGGGCCCCGTCCTCGTCGCCCCCGACCGCGCAGAAGTCCCGCGGCCTCTTCGTCGCCGTCTTCTCCAGTATGTCCCCCGGCATGGCCCTCGCGGCGAGGTACCAGTGCACCTGTCCCCACACGCAGAAGATCATCGAGTACGCCAGAGCGTACCTGATCGAGTCCGATCCGTACCGTCCGGAGAGCCTGTCGGACAGCCAGCCGATGAACAGCGGGCCGACCGAGCCGCCCACGAGGTTGGCGAGGACGCCGAAGAACCCCGCCGCCGTGGCGCGCATGTGGTTGGGCACCAGCGACTGCACGATGGCGCCGGGCGGGCCGACCATCACCATGAAGAGCGCCACGACAACCGCGGAGAGGTAGATGGAATCGGTCCGGGACTTCACGAGCACCGCGACGACCATCAGGGGCGCCGCGATGACGTTGCAGATCAGGATGAACCACAGCATCCACCGCTGGTCGCCGCTCGCCTGAACCAGCCAGTCGCCCACGATACCTCCGGTGACGATGCCGATTGCGCCGAAGACCCCGCCCACCATGGACATGGACAGCCCCGCGTTCTTGATCGTCATGTCGTGAGATCTCACCAGGAATATCGGCAGGAACGCCATGATGCTCAGTCCCACGCCCACTTGGATCATCACGCCGATGGACAGGTGGACGAACGTCGCTCGCCTCCGCAGGTGCTCGAACGTGTCCTTAACGCCTCGCCACATCTCCGACCAAAACGCGCCCGAGGTTAACGTCGCCGCGGCGTTGGCCGCGGACGGCTTCGCCCTCGAACCACCCGGTGACTCACCGCGGGGCGACCCCGGAACGCTCTGGTACCTGCCCATGGACTGTTCCACCGGCGGATCTTCGAGCGTCGCGACGATCAACGCGGCGAGCACCAACCCGGGGATGCCCAGCACCCCGAACACCCCCCTCCAGCCCAGCGAGTCGATGAGCATGCCCCCGATGAAGTTGGCCGCCGCGGTGCCCACCGCGAGGCCAAGCTGCTGCATGGCCATCGCGCTGGCTCGCTCGCCCGGGCCGTACATGACCGCGATGAGCGACTGCGCCGCGGGCGTGCACCCCGCCTCTCCCAGCCCGACCCCGACGCGCAGGAAGCACAGCTGCGTGGTGTTCTGCGACAGCCCGCTGAGGGACGTGAGCGCGGACCAGACGATGAGCGATCCCGCGAGGAGGTACTTGCGCCCGCACATGTCCGCTATGCGTGCCAATGGAATCGTCGCGAGCGCGTAGATGAGCACGAACGCGGCGCCGTTGAGCATGCCCGCGTCCGCGTCCGTCATGTTAAACTCGGGAGAAATCTTGGGCAGCAAGATCGCCGGGATGTTCCGGTCGGTGGTCTGCAGCGTGGCGATGAGGAAGAGCAGGAAGAGGACGTATCGACGGTACCACTTGTTCGGGTAACACATCTTGAAGTCATCTCCACCGCCCTTTCCATCCCCGACGAGGCCCGCCCCCTCGTCCTCTCCCATCGTGCCTCCCCTACCCTCGCGCGGCACCGTTGTGTTAACGCCGGTGTGTCGAACGCTGGAATGTAACATCTTGGGTCTGAACTGAACGCGCGGGTCTCCAATCTATCCGAAACTCCCGATTTCAGTCCGTCTTCCTGAAACCCGTGTTTTCGTGGTGAGCGCGTTCAGATTATAACTCGCCACGGTTTGCAGACCCCGGCCCTGTCTCGTTCACGCCGATTACACTGGGCGAGAATCGCGACGGGCGCTCGTGGCTTGAAGTGAGTGAAAGAGCGCGGTCCCACACACTGTGAGTCAGCAACGCGCGACGCATTGCGGCAAGATGACCCTCGACAACGAGTTCCTCGAGGGCCTGGTGAAGAGCGGGATGATGATCCTGCTCAGCGAGATTGGCGACAAGACCTTCTTCATCGCCGCCATCATGGCCATGCGCCACTCGCGCCTCACGGTGCGCCCCCTTCCGCGCGCGCGCGAATCCCTGCGAAGCCTCTCGTCGCACTAGGGTTGTCGGCTGACCGTCCCCGCTCCGGTTCCCCCGTCCCCACCGTCTCCGCAGGTCTTCAGCGGCGCCATCGGAGCCCTCGGAGTGATGACCGCGCTCTCCGCGGCGATGGGATGGGCCGCTCCGAACCTGGTGAGCTCCGCTCGCGCCCTCCCCGAGACGTCCCCGGCGGACCCGATTCCTCCCTCTTCGCGTCGCCAGCTGAAAAGCTCGATGGATTGATTGACGACGAGACGATTCGCGGATGCCACCCTAAACCCTAACCCTCACCCACACTCGTATCCACCCTCCCACAACCCTTAAAAACAGATATCCAAGGACGTCACCCACTACCTCGCCGTCGGTTTGTTCTTCTTCTTCGGCCTCCGGTCGCTGTACGACGCCGTCGTCGCGTGGGACGGCGGATCCGACGAACTCGCCGAGGTTGAAGCCGAGCTCGCCGACGAGGACGAGAAGAAACGCAAGAAGAAGAAGGGCAAGAAGGGCGAGAAGGGCAAGACGTCGTCGCTCCTATCGCCGGTGCTCGTCGAGACGTTCGTGATCACGTTCCTCGCGGAGTGGGGCGATCGGTCGCAGATCGCGACGATCGGGCTCGCGGCTTCGAGCGACCCGGTGGGCGTCACCATCGGCGGGATCGCGGGACACGCGGTGTGCACCGGCGCGGCCGTGATTGGCGGGCGGCACATGGCCGAGCACATCTCTGAGAGGGCGGTGGCCATCGCGGGCGGCGTGCTGTTCTGCCTTTTCGGGGCGCACTCGCTCGTGACGGGGTTGGAGGAGTGAGTAGCTCAACTGTCAATTCATCATTCAGTGCACACAGTCGTGTCAGATCGTGTTCCCACGAACGCAGATTCTCCAAAAACTCGCGCGAAATTCTATCCTTTCCTTTCCGAGCGTCGGCTCACACCCGCACGCACCGCGCTGTCGGGGAGCCGGATCCCCACCCCGATAGATCCGTTCGTCTCTTCCGGTCGTGGACGTGCGGCGGGCGAGATCCGAGGCTCGGCGGCGGCTCAGGGCATCGAACTGGGGCGGGTCGCGAGTCCCGGCGAACTCGAGAACTTTCAAAAAAAGGAGGGACGAGGTGCCGAGGGGTCCACGGGCAACGTTTGACCGGAGCCCCCCATGGCGTCGCTCAGCGAGCTGCTCAATCCCACGGGGGGCATGGAGGAGCACGACTACGCGCAGCTCCCGTCCATGATCGAGGAGGAATACGAGGAGGAGTACGACGACCAGCCGGGCGCCATGGGACCAGACGGCCACGGCTTTCTCAAGGGCGAGGTCGGCAGCAGCATGCGCATACGCAACCTCGACGCGTGGTTCCAGGCGCTCTATCAGTACTTCAAGGAAAAAGGATTCTACTGCATCGTCACCAGTAGGGTGGTGAACCTTTTGACGCTGGGGTTCACCATCTTCCTCTCCGGGTTCATTCTCCTCTACCTGGACTTTGCCTACCTCAGCGGTCAGTGCGCCGAGGATGGCGACGAGTGTCACATCTTGCGCGACGCGACCTTCAGAAACCCGCTGCGTCACCGGTCGTTCCTGTACAACCTCGTGGTCGTGTGCTACTTGATGCTTTTCTCGCTCTATTTCCTGTGGTCTTTGGTGAGACTGGCGCACGACTTCAAGCCTCTTCTGGAGATGCGAGCGTTTTGCAACCGAAAACTGCAGCTGAGCGACAGGGATATACAGACAATAACCTGGCCAGAGGTCGTCGCCAGGGTGGTGCACCTGCAGGCCACTACCCGTCTTTGTATCGTCAAGGACCTCAACGAGCACGATATAGTGGCCAGGATCTTGCGCAAGGAGAACTACCTGCTCGGCATGCTCAACAGGGAGGTGATCGGCTTGAAGCTCAATATTCCCTTTTTCCGCAATCGCGTATGGCTGACCAAAGCGGTCGAGTGGAACCTCGACTGGGCTATTTTCAACGGGATGTTCGACGACGACTTCTCGATCCGGCCGTCGTTCTACGACGTCACCGCCCTGAGGCTCCGTATGAGGTACCTGGCGGTGGTGAACCTGGTGCTATCGCCGTTCATTGCCATATTTTTGGCAATGTATTTTGTCATGAACAACGCAGAGAGGTTTTACAGGCACCCCGGCGTGGTGGGCCAGCGCGAGTGGAGCACGCACGCTTGGTGGAAATTGAGGGAGTTTAACGAGCTCAGCCATTTCACGGAACAGCGGCTGGCGGCGGCGTACAAGGGTGCGAACAACTACGTCTCGCAGTTTCCATCCCCGGTCGTGTCCATGGTGGCCAAGTTTGTGAGCTACATCGTGGGAGCGCTCGCGGCTGTGGCGCTCGCGCTGCCACTGCTGCTGGACGATAAGCTGCTTCACGCGAACGTCATGTGGGATAAGGATATCCTGTGGGTCACGATGGTGAGCGCGACTGTGCTGGCGGTGTCTAGGGGTATGGTGGGCGAGGAGAACAGGGTGTTCAGGCCCAACAGGTACATGGCCGAGGTTGTGAGGCACACGCACTACCTGCCCAAGAACTGGCGTAACCTTGCGCATAAACCCGAGGTGCAGGCGGAGTTCGAGGACATGTTCGCGTTCAAGGCTGGTCTATTCTTGCAGGAGATGCTGTCCATATTCGCGGTGCCGTTTATCCTGTGGTACCCGATGTGCGAGAGCGCTCCGGATATCGTCCAATTCGTACGGCAGTTCACCGTCCACCGCAAGGGCGTCGGCCACATATGCAGCCTCTCCGCGTTCGACTTTCGCAGGCACGGCGACGCGCGGTACGGCGCCCCGACCAACGCGCGAAGGGACGCGAGGAGCAAGCAGGGCAAGATGGAGAAATCCTTCGTCTCCTTCCACGCGCACTATCCCACTTGGGAGCCCGACGCCGGCGGCCGGGAGATGCTCACCTCGTTGGCGGGGTTCAAGAGCGCCATCTACGCCGGCGTCGGACCCGAGGCCGCCGGCGTGCACAACGCGACCGAGAGCGTCTCCAGATTCGGCGTCGCCGCCTCGAGGTTCGGAAACGGGACCGACCATGGACTCGGGGGCGGTTCCAAGTTTGCCGCGCCGGGCAGCGCGAGCATGTTCCTGGGCGAGGTCGGCGGCGGCGGCGGCGGGATGGCGGGTTCCGCAGCCGTCGCGCGCGGGGGCGACGACGACGGCGACGCCCCGAGGGATGAGCGCGAGGAGGAGGAGAATCAGGTGCTGTTGCAGCAGTACTACGAGTTTCACAGCGGCGACGGAAACGACGATGGAAACGGCGGGGGCGGCGAAAGAGACGCGGGGGCGCGGGGGGCCGCCACGCCGCCGCGGTCGGCGGTCAAGAGACGCCCCGATCCCCCCGCGTCGTTCGAGATGACCGAAAGCGCGTCGCTCACGCCGCCGTCGTCGATGCCGCGGCTCTCCTCTTCGCTTCCCGGCGCGGGACCCGGAACGCCGCCGACAATCAACGGAAATTCGGTCGCTCCTCCGACGGTGCCGAGCGCGGACACGACGGACAGCGACGAGCTCGAAGCCGCCAACTTTGACGACCCGCCGGATCTGTTTCAGCTGGAGAACGGTTCCCGCGGGTTCTGACGCGCGTCGTTCATTTGCGTGGCGCGTGGACTCCCGGCGCGGACTCGACGCGACGTGCTCTTAGACTCTTTACCTACTCTTAGACTGTTAAAATCCGCTTTGAGCAATCTACCTCCCCTTTTTCTTCAGAGCCTGCTTGACGGCAGCCGGCGACACGGGCGCGGGAGCCACGGTCGGCGACGTGGACGGGCTGGCGCGGCCGGACGTCCTCATCGACACGCCCGGCGAGTTTCGGGTGGACATGGACCCCTGGAGCGACGCCTCCGCGCGAGCCGCCTCCGCCTCCTCCTCCGCCCTCTCCACTTTCCTGCGAAGCTTCGCGAGTTCCTTGCTCATGAGCTCATTCTTATCGCGCAGCATGTCCACCTGCGATTGGAGCGACCCCTCCCTCGCCGACGCCTCCGCTGCGGCCATCGCCGCCCGTTCCTCCTGCTCCGTGAGGATGACATCCTTCGCCTTGAACACGGAGAGCCGCGCGGGCTGGTCGGAAGTCCCCCCCCGCCGCCCCGAGCTCTCCCCGCCCGAAGCCTCCCGTCCGGCTCGACTCGGAGGCTTACCGTTTCTCACCCTCACGGCGTGCTGCTTGGCGTGTTGAAGCTCCCTGCGGATGCGCGCGATCTCCACGTCGCGAGCGCGCCGCTCCTCCACAGCCTCAGGGTGCTCATCCGGGCTCCGGAAGCCCCCGGCCGAGAGAGCCGCCTCGGCGAGTCCCGCGCCCCACGAGCTCGGCTTGGTCATCGCGTCGGCGCCCACGACCGCCGCCTGAAGCTCGCGAATGTCGAGTCGCTCCGTGATTCGTTCCTCGGGAGGGGCGTGAGGGGCGGTGCGACTCCGCTCGTCGGTCGACGGCCGTGTCCTCGACGGCGGCGCGACCCGACGCGCCCGCCTCTTCTCCGCGGATAACGTCGTCCGGGTCCAATCGGATTCTTCCACCAGCTCCACGTCGTCTTCGTCCACGAGGGCGACTCGCGTGATCGGGGTCATCGCGGCGGCAGCCTCGGGGGACGGCTTAGAGTACGCCACCGCCCACAGCGCAAACGCGAATGCGGTGAGCGCGCCGAGAACGGTGAGGTGCGGCGCGATGAACCTCAGCGGGGCGGGCGCCAGCGAGAGCATCGCGGACATCGCGTCGACCCGAAGGTGCGCGTAGGTGACGAGGCCGACGGCGACGGAGGCGCCGAGAAAGATGAACGCCGTGGAGTAGCGCGCGTTCTTAGCCTCGGCCACGAGCCGCGTGAACCTTCGCGCGAGCTCGGTCCTCACGATCCTCTCCGCGGCGGCTTGCTCGCCGGCTTCGACAGCCTGCTGCTTCAGGAACTTCGCAGCCTGGTACGCCGACAGGCCCTGCGTGAGCGTCCCGTCCTCGATGAGCTCCGACAGGAGCTCGTGGTTCTCCAGCCGAAGCTTCTCGGACGCCGCCAGCAGAGACTCGTTCGCCTCGCGGAGCGCCTTGGCCTCCTCTCGGAGCAACGTCGCCTCGCGCTCCGCGGCGTCCCTCGCCGCGAACACCCCTAGCCTGTGACTGGCCACCGCGCCCCCCTCCCTCATGACGTCGCCCATCTCCTCGAAAGTCGCCGCCGCTTTGACCGCCGCCTCCGCGGATACGTCCAACCTCGCGGCCCGGAGCTTCTCAACCTCGGCTCGAAGCCGGAGAAGCTCGGCGGTGTGCCTCTCCGCCACGACGGACGCGTAGTGCGCCTCCGAGTCAAACGCCGACGCGTCCAGGAGCTGCTTCCGTAACCCGTCGTTATCGGCGCGAATCGCGTCGTTGAGCGCGGCGTGCGCGCGGATGGACGCGCGAAGCTCATCCACCGTGGTTCCGATCGCCTTCTCGTCGCTGACGTTCTGGTAGAGCCGCTGCCTCGCCACCGCCGCGGCGGACACCGCGGCGTCGAGCTGCACCTTCAGGTCGCGCACCCGCGCGGCGGCGCGCGACGCCCGCGCGCGGAGCAGCGCGTGCGCCACGACGAGTCCGACGACGCGCCTGTTGGCGAGCAGGGTGAGGAAAAAAGCGGAGCAGACGAGCCAGTTGAAGAGTCCCCACGGCTCGACCCGAGGCGCGTACGCGTCCGCGGTGCCGGGGGCGACCCGAAGGCGGCGCTCAGCCTCGCGCACCCGCCCGCGCAGCGTCTCCACGGTGGACTCCAACCGGAAGGCGTCGTCCCTGGCGGCTTCGTACGCGGACTCGAGCGCGGCCAACGACGCGGGGAGCTCGGGCCAAAACATGGCATTTTCTTCGTCGAAAACAGTTTTTTTCGATGTCTCGGCGACCCTCTCGTCGAGGTCGTCGTCGAGGTCGTCGAGGTCGTCGTCGCCGGACGGTGCGCCCCGTACGGAGCGCGTCTTGGCACTCATCGCGCGCCGGATCGCTCGGTCCTTTCGGTCCTCGACGCGCTCGAGCTCGAGCTCCCGCTCCCGCCGCTCCGACAGTTCCGACGCGTGGCGCGCGGCGAGAGCCGCCGCAAACGCTCGCTCCTGCGCCGCCGCCGCGTGCGATCGGCACGTCTCCAGCGACGCCTTCGCGACGTGCCGTTCCTTGACGAGTAGCATGCGGTGCGCGTCCGACGCCGCCCTCAGCGCCTCCGCCGCGGCGTCGCCGCCGAGCAAAGACTCCGCCGCCACTGTCTGCGTCAACCGCCGCGCCGCGTCGAGCTCGTTCTGAAGTGCCGCCGCGTGTCGTTCGGCGTCGATCCTGTCGTCGATGGCGTCGCTCAGCGCCGCGGCGCACGCCGGTCCCGCGGCGGACGCCATCCGCCGGCTCATCGCCGTTATCCGCTGCTCGAGGAGTTGGTTGTGAAGCGCCAGATCCGCCGGCTCGCCGGTGACGACGGAGATGAGAAACGCGGCAAACCTGCGCGGTAAACTCTTCGTCGACATGGACGAGGCGACGGCGAGGGGGTAGTCGGACGCCGCCGAGGCAGCCGAGGACGCCTCCGCGGCGGCCTCGTTGGCCGCCCTGGTGGACGCCGCGGCGGCGTCCGCTATGGATCCGGGTGGGGCGTACGCGCCAGCCGCCGCCGACGCCTTCGCCGCGTCGAGCTCCTTCTCCAGACGCGCCACCTCCTTGACCAGCGTCGCCACCTCCCCGTCCCGGGTGACGCCGGGGGGTAACGCGCAGGAGCCCGTTCCGAACGGCCCGCCGGGGCTTCGTCGCGCGTTCGCCTTGGCTCGCTCCGCCTCCACGGCTCGAAGGGACGCCAGCTCGACGCGGTACACCTCCGCTCGGGTCTCCGCCTGGGCCCTGGCCTCCTCCTCCGCGCGAAGCCGCTTGTGCGTCAAGGCGTGGGCGGCGTCCCTCGCCGCCTCCGCCGCCTTGGGCGCGCCGACGACGTACCCGCGCGCCCTGTCCATCGCGCCGCCCGCGGTGCCGTTACCCCCGACCAAAAATTCGAGCGTCTCCACCTCGATCCTACGAGCCTCGGCGCGAGCCTCGGCGTCCCTGAGCGCCTCCGCCGCCTGCTCCACGCGCTCGCTCGCGACCCTCGCCGCGGCGACGAGCTTCGCGGCTCCGACGATCTTCAGCCGCGCGTTCGGGTCGGGATGCGCCACGACAAACGGGGGGACCGTCGCTAAACCCGACGCTGAACCACCGTTTGTCGAGGAAGAAGAAGACGAAGAAGACGAAGAAGACGAAGACGCCCCGAGCCCGCCCGTCGAGGAGACGCCCGCGAGCTCGGGTCCCGTCGCCTTGAGCGCCTCGAGCTCGATCGCGTACTCGTCCGCCCGGGCCTCCGCCTCGCGCCTCGCCGCCGCGTACGCCGCGAGCTTTTCGTCCATCAGCCGCGCCGCCGCGTCCTTAGCCGCCTTGGCCGCGTCCTTGGCCGTCTCGGCGCGCGCCCTCGAGGCCGCCGCCGCAGCCTCCGCCCAGCACGTGCCTCCGCCCGTGCCCCAGCCGGATTTACCGGAGGATCCGCCGGGGAGGAAGCCGTCGTCGACGAGGGATCGGAGGAGTTCCGTCTCGATTTTGAAACCATCCGCCTCCTCCGCCGCCGCCCGCGCCGCTTCAGCCGCGGAACGCACGCGCTCCTCCGACGCGACGGACGCGGCGTCCACGGCCGCCCGCGCCACCTGCGCGGAGAAGCCGGCGCCGGGGTCGTCGAGCCACGCGCGCATCGGCGACCTCTCGTACGCGTCGTCGGCGTCGGGTAGACCGTCGGACCGATCCGCGATCCTACTCGCGACTTTTCCGCATCGCGTCGCCAGCGCCCGCAGCGCGTGCACCTCCACGCCGAGCGCATCCGCGCGCCGCTCCGCCACGCGCGCCCTCGCGTTCGCCTCCGTGTTCCCTCGCGCGACGTCCCCGACGCAGCTCCCGCTAGCAGCGTCGTCCCCCCCCGAGCGCGTCGATTCCAACGCCCTCCGAGTCGAATCCAGCTGCGACTCGAGCGACGCTGCCGAGTCTCGTAGCTCCCGGTTACGCTTCCGAAGCACCACGTTCTCCCCAGCCTCGATCCCGGACGCGACGCCGTACCGCGCGTAGTCGTGCGTCAGGGGCGCGAACGCGGTCGCGGCGCCCCGCGCGACGGCCCATCGGTCGAGCGCGGCGGTTTTGGCGCTCGACGTGATCCTCGCCAAAACGTACCGCCCCTCCGTCTTCGCCCACGACGCGGACAGGTAGACGACCAACGCGTAGAGCACCGCGCGTAGGACGTTGAACACCGCGAGCGCTGCGCGTCTGCGTCGCTCCGCCTTGTTCGCGTTTTGCCGTTTGACCTCCAGCCGGGCGCGGTAGTTTCTCTGTATGGCGAGCGCGGCGGAGATGCGTCGCGTCTCCTCGAGCTGCGCTCGCTCCTCCTCCTCCTCCTCGGGGGTGAGCTTGCGCTTGAAGAGGAGGTTCATTACGTTTCGCTCCTTGAGCTGCTTGGCGAGTTGGACCTCCGCGCGCGTCACCGCCGTCTCCGCGGCGTCCTTGGCGGCGCGCGCGGCGCCAAACTCGGAGCGCGCGAGGAGCAGGGAGGACCTGGCGAGCGTGCACCGCTTGACCGCATCTTGGGGCGCGCGTTTCGGACCGCCCGCGTCCTTCAGCGCGGTCTCCGCGGCCTGCACCTCCCTGGAGGCGGCCACGAGCTTGGTCTGAGCGTCCCTCATGGACTTCAACGCGGCATCCTGCGTCGGCGCGGGGGGGAAAGGAAAGGGGGCGTGTCGGTCAGGCTCGGCGGTGTCGAATCGAGATCGACGGGTTTGTTTTTACGGGCGGGCACTCACCCGCTCCTCTCGCAGCTTCTTCAGGCTCTTGCGCCCCTCGAACTGCGACTGGAGCCCGTCCACGGCCTCCTCCGCAGTCTTCTTGATGTCCTCGATCGCCGCCTCGAATTTCTGCACGTTCTTCTTGTGCTCCTCCTCGAAGAACTTCACGGTGGCGTCGGTGTTCCTCTGGTGCTCCTCCCAGAGTTTTTCGTACCAGAGCTTGGACGCCTCGGTGCCGTCCCCGGTCGCGGGGGCTCGGGACGCGGGGTCGATCGTTCCCCCCCGCGCATCGCCCGGCGCCCGCGCTCGCGGCGAGTCCGGCGTCGGGCTGGGCTCGCCTCGGGGCGCCATCCTGGATCTCCTCCTCGCGACCGACGCTCCCTCCCGTGTGCGTCTAGATCCCGACGCAGAGGGTGTTGACGAGAGGAGCAACTTGAAAATTCCGCATTTTCGTCCCGGGCAGCTCGGGACGACGTAATAGGGGTTAAGATATCGTACGGTGCGCAGTCGGGAAATGTATTCAATCGTAACCGTCAGTCCATCGCGCGTGACCCTGACGAGCGAGCGCGGGAGAGTCGACGAACGCTCCTCGCGAGACTTTCCCATCCTCGGCCCGCGCTCCGTCGCTCGCATCCTCCGCATCGTCGTCACCGGCCGCCGCG
>Ga0181573_10001826_pt1 | contig 20373 bp, 8 predicted proteins | sample 101ome_25_FD_148643 | JGI IMG/M metagenome (GOLD analysis project Ga0181573, IMG submission 148643) | Coastal salt marsh microbial communities from the Groves Creek Marsh, Skidaway Island, Georgia - 101409BT metaG (spades assembly) | ecosystem: Environmental > Aquatic > Marine > Intertidal zone... | reverse complement strand
GGCTTCGCCTCCTCCCCCCGGGGCGGTCTCCTGGCGGACGAGATGGGGCTCGGCAAAACCGTATCGATCCTCGCCCTCGCCGCGCGCGACCCCGCTCGACTGAGCCCGCGCCCGACCCCCCCCCCCTTTGACCCCGACGCCGACCCGTCGCCCCGGCCCTGGGCGCCCGCCCGTCGAGCGCGGATCGAGTGCCCCTGCGGCCTGACGGGGGCCGACGACGACCGCGAGAACGCCGACGACCCCTCCTTCGTCCGCTGTGTCGGGTGCCGCGGCCGCTCCCACCGGGCCTGCGTGGACGCGCCCGCCGCGCCCGGCCCCCGCGGATGGCGCTGCGGACCGTGCCTCGCCGCCCTGGGACACGTGCCGGGCGACGGCGTCGGACGAGGCGAGGGTCCTCCCCTTCCCTCGACCGCCACCCTCGTCGTGTGTCCCGCGACCCTCGTGGCCCAGTGGGCCGCCGAGGCCGCGACTCACGCGCCCTCCCTGCGCGTCCTCGTCTACTCCGGCCAGGCCGAGGCGGCGCTGGGGGGGCACGCGAGTTCCGTCGTTCGCCCCGCCGACCTCGCCTCGGCCGACGTGGTGGTCGCGTCCTACGAGACGCTGCGGCGCGACGCGCGGCTGGAGCCGGCCGCGGGCGACGCCGCCCCCGTCGCCGTCGCCCCCGCCGACGCCGCCGCTCCCCTCGCGTCCTCCTCGTCGGCGGCCAGAGAGGCGGCGCGCCTGGCCCAGTGGTCGGGCCCCGCCCCCGCCGGCCCCCGCCGCCCGCGCCCCGCGACGACGGCCGCCGTCGCCCGCGCCATGGCCGTTCGCGAGGGGGCGGGGCCCCGGGCCCTGTCCGCGGCGATGGCGACCGCCGTCGCGCGGCCCCGGGGGTTTCCTCCCCCGTCGACGGCGCGACGGTACGTCACCCCCCCAACTCCCCTGACGCGAGTCCGGTGGAGGCGCGTCGTCCTGGACGAAGCTCAACAGGTGGCGGGGGGCGTCGGCCCCGCGGCCCGACTCGCGTCGTCCCTCCGGGCCGACCTTCGGTGGGCCGCGACGGGAGCGCCGCTCGGCGGGAGGGGCGGAGGGGTGGCCGACGACCTGAAAAGTCTGCTCGGCTTTCTGGCGGGGGGCGGCGGGGACCCCTGTGCGGCCCGGGGGGGGGACTCGGCGACGGCGTGGTCGGAGTCGGCCTGGTGGCGCCGCGCGCTCGCCCCGGCCCTCCCGCGAGCGTCGTCGTCGTCGTCGTCGGCCTCGAGGTCCCCCGCCGACGGCGGACGAGCAACCGCCGGAGCCGCGAGAGCGGCCCGCGCCCTGCTGGACCGGATCCTCTCCCCGCCCCTCGGAGGCCTCCTCTGGCGCACCTCCAAAGAGGAGCTGCGGGCCCGGGGAGAGTGGCGCCCCCCAGCGCCCCTGGTCCACTCGACCGTCCTCCGCCTGGGGCCCGTGGAGCGGGCCTTTTACGAGGAGGTGGGGACGCGGTCTCGGGCGCAGGTGGCGCGGGCGCTCGGGGCCGACGGCGGCGGCGGCGACGGTCGCCCCGACGGGGCGCCGACCGACCCCGCCGCCCCGCTCACCCGCGACGAGACCCGGGCCCTGCTGGCGCCCCTCTCGGCGCTGCGGCGCGCCTGCGTCCACCCCCAGGCGGCCCGCGGGACGACGGGGGGGGCGGGCCTCGGCGGGCCCCGGCGCCGCGGCGGGGCCACCCACCTCGGCCGCGCGGGGCGGCGGGGGGGGGAGGCCGGCTCCCGGCGGCCCGAGGGGGGGCGCCCCGCCCCCACCTGGGACCTCCCCGCCTCCGAGGGGGGAGCCGGAGTGGCCACCCTCTCCGAGGTTCTCGCCGGTCTCGTCCAGCGCCGCACCACCGAAGCCGAGGAGGGGCTCCGGTCTCTGCTCGTGTCGCTGCACGGTGGGGCGGCCCTGCTCGTCCTCTGGGGGCGCCTCGTCAGCGCCCGAACCCCTTCCCTCCCGGACGTTCCCTCCTCGTCCCACCTCGTCGCCGCCCTCGCCGCGGCCGAGGCGGTGTACGCCTGCGCCCTGGAGTTGGGGGGGGGGCTCCCCGCGGGGGCCGAGACGGCGGGCGCCGAGGCCGCCGCGGCCGCCCGCGCCCTCGCCCTCGCGGGCCCCGAGGACGACGGCGATGACATCGAGGGCGCCGCGTCGCCGCGCTCGGTCGTTGCGCGAGCGCTCGACGCCTGCGACGACCTCCGCCGCGCCCATCCCCCGCCGCCCCCCCCCGCGCCGACACTTCTCCCCGGGTTGCACTGGGGCGCCAAGCACGGCCGGCCGGGGTCTCGCCTCTCGTCCATGGGGGTGAGGGTGGACCCTCCCCTCCGGCTCCACGCGCTCGCCCAGCTGGGGCGGTGCCGCGCCGAGCGTCTCGCTCTGGTCCGGCCGCGAGAGAGCACGGCCGCCGGAACGGCCGGGACGCCCCCCGCGGACCCTCTCCCTCCCCCGCCCGGGGACACCGTCGGGGAAGCTCTTTCTGCCGACGCGGACGCGTTGGAGGAGGCGTGGACGGCGGGGGCGCGGGCGGCGATGGAGGAGCGGGGGCGCCGGTGGCGCGAGGCGTGGCGGCCGACGACGGGGGCTGTCGGCGCCCCCCCCGCGGACGGCCCCCTCCCGCCTCCCTCTCCCGTCGACCCCGCCGCCTGGGCCGTCGCCGCCGCCGCTGCACTGGCGGACTCTCCCGACCGCGCGGCGGGGGCGGAACGGGCCGCTCTGGCGGCGCGGGCACTGCGAGACGCCGTCGCCGAGCCCAAGCGGGGCCGTCGGGGCGTCCCGGGCCCCGCCTCGGCCGCCGCCTCGGCCTCTGCCGCCGCAGACGTCGTCGGTCTCCCCGCGTCGACCGACGTCGTTGTCGCCGGTCGCGAAGTTGCCCGGCGCCTGTCGGCTCTGAGGGAGGTCGAGTTGGCGGGGGCAGCCGCGACCGATGCCGACATTTCCGCCCTGGAGCGGCCGAGCCCCGCTGCTCTCGATCGTCTCGCGGCGGCGGCCGGCGGGTGTCCCCGGTGCCGCGCCGGACAAATAGGGGAGCGCGGCAGATGCGACTCCGGCGACGGGAGCGGCAACGGCGACGGCGCCCCCGCTCCCGCCTCCGCCCTCCTCGCCTCCCCGACCAAGAGGGGCGGAGGAGCCGGAGGGCGGGCCCCCCTCGACCGCGCGTGCGCTCCCTGTCGCCTGACCGACGGCCCCCTGGCCAAGTGGGCCGAGGCCGCCCACGCCCCCCTCGAGGGCGACGAGTCCCTGGGGGGCGCCGGCGGAGGCGCCGCCCCCGGCTCGGCCGAGCGGGGCCTCCGGGCCTTGCTGGCCGCGCTGAGATCGGCCGAGCGGGCCGAGCGGGCCGGAGGCGGGCGAGGGGCGTCGAAGAGAGGGAGCGCGACCACGGGCGCGGGCCCCCTCGCGCGGGCGCGCCGGGCCGCGCTCCTGGCGGGCCTGACGGCCGCCGGGGCCGACGCGGCCGCCGCGCTCGAGCGGGGCCGACGGGCCCTCGCCGCCGGCCGGGCGCTCGCCCGGGCGCAGCGGTCCTTCCTGGCGGCGGTGGACGAGGGGTGCACCCATCGCCTCCGGCTCGAGCTGCCCCCCGGGTGGCAGGAGGCGGCGCTCTCCGGGGACCCGGTCCGCGGGACCGCCGCGGCCCCGCCTCCCCCGCGCGGCCGCAAGCGCCCCCGGCCCGTCGCCGCCGGCCTGGACGACGGCTCCGGCTCGAGCCTGCGCCCTGCCCCGGTCGTTCTACCCGCCGAGGTGCCCGGCGAGCTCGCCCGCTCGGGCGCCGACGTGGAGGCCGCGCGGGCGACGCTCGCCGACGCGACGGGGAGGCTCCGATTCCTCCTCGGTCAGCAGGCGGCCGAGGAGGGGGGCGACGTCGAAGACGCCGCCGCTGGCGCGGGCGTCGCCGCCGCTGCCGCCTCGGCCGACGCCTCGACCGACCCGCGCCGCGAGTGCCCCGTTTGCCTCGAGCCGCCCGCGCCCGGGGTGGGCACGGCCGTTCTGCCTTGCGGTCACGGCGTCTGCGCCCCCTGCGCCCGGCGGCTCTTCCCGGCGGCCCCCAAGGGGAGGGGAGGAGGGGCCGCCGCCGCGACGGCAACCTATCGACCGTCGGATCGCCGGGCCTGCCCGCTTTGCAAAACTCCCGTGCGGCGGCCCGCTGACGTTCGCCTGGCGGGGGGGAGAGGAGCGACCGTCTCGGCCGTGGCGGCCAAGCCGGCGGGGAACGGCGGAGGAGCAGGCGCGCCGTCGTCCGGGGGCGGCGGCGGCACCACCGCCGCCCGCGCCTGGGCCGGCGACGGGGACGGCAAAGAGCCGGACGTCGGGCGCGCGCGGGTCGACTCCGCCGCCGCTGCCGACCCCACCGTCCAGGCCGCCCCCCCCCAGCCCCCCCCCATCCCCCCCACGCTCCCAGCTGGGGACCCCCTGCGCGGCCTCTCCACCAAACTCCGCTGGCTCGTTCGGGGCGTCTCTGAGGCGTGCGGCCTGACTCCGCCACCCGGTCCCGCCGCGACCGGGACCGCCGCCGCCGCCGACCCCTCGGGGGTCCCCCGGGGGGACGCAAAGGAGTCCTCATCCGAGGGCCTCCTCTCCTCCTCGGCCGACCCCGCGTCCCGCCGCGTCCTGGTCTTCTCGGAGTGGAACGACGCGTTGTCTCTCGCCTCGCACGCCCTCTCGACGGCCTCCGTCCCCCACCTGCCCTGGCGGTCTGGCGGTCGCTCCTTCGCTCGCGCGTTGGAAACGTTCAAGAGGGGCCACGCGGCCGAGGCGGCGTTGGCGACGGCGGCGCGGGCGCGGGGCGACGCTTGGTTCGCGGCTCCCGTGCCGTGCCCGCCGTTGGCGTTGCTCCTGCCGCTGCGCACGTCGGCCGCTGCGGGGCTTAACCTCACCGAGGCGTCAGGGGTATTTTTCATCGAAACCCCATTGGACCCGGCGTTGCGGGCGCAGGCGACGGGACGGGTCGACCGCCTTCGCCCGGCCGACATCGCTGCCGCCCAAGACGCGCGGACCGCGCGGGACGAAGGCGCCCGCGGTGAGGGGGGCCGCGGCTGCTCTGAGCCCGACACCGTTGCGTCCGGCTTCCACCGCGCGACCTTTGTGCACGTGTCGCGCTGCGAGGGGACGGTGGAGGAAGCGGCAGCGGCGGTCGAGGCCGCACGGGGCGAGGAACGGGGGGAGGTCCGGGGCGGGGGAGGGGGCGGGCGCACTCCCCAGGCGAGGGGCCTGACGCGCGCTGACGTGCGAGTGCTCGCGGGGCTGCCACCGGGCTGACGATACGAAAGAGGATGATTCGAATTCACGAACGACCGTCGATCTCTCCTCGTTCACCGTTAGTTGGGACTGAGCAGGAGCCGCGCCCCCTCGTCCGAAGCTTCCGACCCGCCCCGCTCTAGGTCCTGCGGCCGTAGGGCCGACGGCGATCGCCCCACTGCTGCGACAACAGCGACGTTCAGGGACGCCCGCGGCCCTAACCTCCCGGAGTTAGCATTAGGCCGCCCCCCCGGGTCCATGCTCGAACGCCGCAAGTGGCCTCGGCGGGAGTCGTCGACGCTCTCCCAGCGCATGTGACCTCGCTGGAAGTCGCCGACACTCGCGCGGCGCTTGTGGCCGCCGCCGCCGCGTTGGCCGCCGCCGACCCGATCGATTGACATCGATCCGCGGCGGCTGCGGCCCGGACCGCCACCCCGACTCCTGCCGTCGCCTCCAGCGTGGCTGCCTGCTTGGCTCGCACGGCCGTGGTGGGGCCTGTGCCCACCCCCGTGGCGACCCCCAACTCCGCCCCCACCCCCGTGCCCGCGATCGCAACTCGAGCGCCCACACTCTCGGTCGACCGAAGCGAGGGCATCGTCGAGCGACGCGGCCCCCGCCCGCATCCTCCGCTCCGCCCAGCGCGCCCCCAGCCGGGCGATCTCGGCCCGGGCGAGGCCCTGCAGACAGAGGGCGGCCCCGATCGAGGCCAAACCGAGCATCCTGGGGGGAGAGTGGTGAGAAAATGGAGGAGGTTGTGGGGGGTCGGAGCGGGGTCGGAATAAGAGGAAGAAACAAACACGAGGAAGCTGCGGGCAACTCTGGCCCGCCTCCATAAACCCCCCCTTCCTTCACTCCCCCCTCGCCGAAACACGTTGTCGAACCCCCCTGGCAATTCTGAAACGTAGCCCGTGACAAACGGCCCCAGCGCCGCTCCCACGCTGCCCGATCCGTCGATCAAGGCCGTTACCGTTGCAAGCGCTCGCTCCCCCTCCCCCCCCGCCGGGTCGTCGTGGTCACCGCGGCTGCCCAGGTCGGCCGACACCGCCGTAGTGATCAAAGCGTAGGGACCGTTGACAAGGGCTCCCGCAACCATTAGCGTGCCAATGTTGGCAAACAGCGAAGTGGATCCAACGGTTTGGTATGCCCTCAGCGCGGGCACAGCCAGGACGATGAAGGTCACGGCTGTCAGCGCAGGCGCGTCTCCCGCGTCCGACAGAACGCCGCACGTGACCCCGCCGAGGATGCCGCCAAGGTCAAACAGAGTGGAGAGGTCGCCTGCCTCACGGGGCGTGAGGAGGCGATCGCCCACAGGTGTGGTGCCGATGTAGTAGGGGAGCCAGTATAGAAAAGTATAGGCAATTAGCTGTGGATAGAAGGAGTGAGAGACCGGGTGAGCGACTGTGTATGCGAGTGAAAACAGAGACAGAGAGAAACAGAGAGACAGAGAGAGAGATGGCATCACCATTGTGCCCCCCGCCTTGCAGAAGAAGAGGCAAATGGCATATTGAGGCACCCCTGGAATGCCCCAGGCCTGGATCAGTCCCACGCTGTGATGACGGTGGGGGAGGGGCGCGGGGAGGGGGGTGGCAAGGGCCGATGGCGGCGTCTCGTCCGCCTCGGCCGCCGGCCCCGCATCGGCCGCTTCCGCCACCGGTCCGGCCTCGGCCGCCAGCCCGGCGTGGCCCGCGTCGCCCCACGGGGTCGCCGCGAGAGTGGTCGCCGCGATCCCTCCACCAGTCGACGTTGCGTCCGTTGGGACGGCAGGGCCGCGGTGGGCGCCGTGCTGGTGCCTGTGGCGGCGTCCGGGGCTCCAGTGGCTGCCGTCCGCGTGGCTACCATGCCCGTGCCCACGCCTGTGCCGGTGCCCGTGCCTGTGCCCGTGCTCGTGTCCGCGGCCGCGGCCGCGCCCCCAGGCGCCCTCGGTGTCGCTCCCGTCATCGTCGTTGCCGTTGGCACCCCTGTCGTTGTCGTCCACGACGTCGGCGTCGACCGGCGCCAGCCCCGCGTCTGCCGGCTCTGGCACCAACAACAGAAAGACCAAGAGCCCCACCCCTCCCATCATCATCGCAGGATACCCAAACGCCCAGCCCCATCCCGTCGCGACGTCCCCGCTGTTCTCACCATTCCCGCCGCCGTCCCCGCCGCCCGATAGCGCCATCGCAGACACTACCGTCCCCACCATGTTCCCAATGCTGGTGTGGGAGTTCCATGCCCCCATCACCAGTCCTCGACGGCCGTGGCCCACCCATCGACCCACCACCGAGACCACGGCGGGCCATCCGGTCGACTGGAAGAGGCCGGCCAGGGCAGAGACGGCGATGAAGTAGTAGAGGGAATGGATGCCCAGGGGTTCTGCGAGTCCAAAGGCGGCGGTGAGGAGGGCGGAGAGGGTCATGCCCGCCGTCAATAACAGGCGAAGGTCGACGGCGTCGCCGAGGCGGCCGGACACGAACATACCTGGGGGTTCAAGGAACGGGCTGGGGGCCGTCGAGGGTCGGCTGGGGCCAGCGGGGGTCGGAGCGGCGCGCGTCAGAACTTGGTCGACCCGGCTCCCCCCTCGTCCCCTCCTCCTCCCCTCCTCGCCTCCCGCATAGAAGGATAGAAAGGCCAGATCGACCAGAGCGAGACGTCGCTTACCCACGACGGGGTCGTCAAAGGGGGGCCACCCGGGGGCATGGGGAGGGGAAGGATCTCCAGGGTCGTCGGCGCCGGTGTCGTCCGGGGATGGCGACACGAGCCGACCGTCATCCGCTGCCGACCGTACGCCATCGGGGGGGCCGGTCGCGCCGAACCACCGGCCAAAGAGACCCGCGTCACTGCCGCTGTCACGGCCGCGCCGACGGCTGCTCGGCCCCACCGCCGGCCCGAGCCCGAACCGCGCGAGCCGTCGTCCCTCCCAGTCGGGGAGCGCCCCCGGGACATCTGGATCCCCACCCGACCCCCCCTCCAGAACGCTCTTGACCACCGATGGGGGTTTGCGCGCCGCGTGATACGCCGCTGCCGTGAGGAAGGGGGGCGAAGGGGGGCGAAGGGGGGTGGGAGGCGTCGGAGGAGGGACGGCAGCAACGGTGGCGGCGTGACGATCGTGCCCCCCCCAAGCGAACCGTTTGGTTCTCTCTATTTCTTTTTCTCGCCATATGCTAAGAAGGTCACGACGAGGGCGAGGCTTTGGTGTTGCGACTGCGGCGGGGGGTGGAGGGGGGTTTGTTCGCGGGTCTTCTGCAGGAGGTCGACAGTGGCGGCGACGCGACCCGGCCTCGCTTCTGTGCGAGGCTGGAAGACTGGCCACGGCGACTCGGGGGCGGAAGAACGACGCATCGGCCCCTCTTCGGGTCGAAATCGAGCAGTAGCGCCGCAAAGGTCAGCGAATTCGAACAATCCGCGAATAAATGCGAAGGTGCTGCCGGCGACGACGTGGCCGGCGCGGCTGGCGGCGTAGCACAGACACGTTCGCGCGCGTCTCGCCCGTGTAAGAGGTCGTCCACCCCGAAGCCACACGAAAAGCCGGACGCCAAAAGGGAGACCCATCGCGGCCCTTCCTCGAGGATCGAGCGAGCGACCTCGGTATCCGACTGCCCTGCCCCACCCCCCGGCCCAACACGCAACGAAGCGGCGCGGGGGACCGCTTGCACTGCCCGCCGCCGGCGGCGCTCGGTCGCCGGCGCCGGAGCCGGCCTCGAGTGCGGCGAGAGCCGAGCCAGTGCCGAGACGACGGCGCTGGGGGGGGCTCGCCCTCGACGGACTCGGAATGCCCCCCGCGCTCGCGACGGCGGCCATGGCCGCGGCGGCGGCTGCGCTCTCCCACCGCCGACGCGGGACACGTGCGGGAACCTCCGTTTTCACGCCCCCCCACCCATCACCCCCCCTCAAAAGAGCGACCGCGTCCGCTCGTTCGTGCGCTCGTACCGTGCGACGTGATCCTTGACCCACTCCTCCTTCGAAGGCACTTTCCCCTTGGCCGCGGCCTCGTCCCAGGCCCGCTCCGTCTCCCGCCACCGTGCCGACTCCTTGCGGCGATGGAGACTGGGGAACGGGGGGGGTGGGAGGGGTGGTCGCGCGGGAGGGCGGCCGGTCGCGTCCAAGCCGGCGTCCGTCGAGCGCGGCGGCCAGCAGCCGCGGCTCGCGGAACGACCGAGGAAAGAGAACGAGGAGAGAACGAGGAGCGCGACGAGAGAGGCGAAGTGCGGACGAGGACACGAGAGACCCCCCCCCGAGAGACCGCTCCTCCCTCGCCACTCCGAGAAGTCGTCCATGTAGTCACTGCAGGCGGGTCCCGCCCCCGCCCCCGCTGTCCCCCCCGGAGCAGACCGGTCCGTCGCGTCTGCCATGCACCCCTGGTAGTTGAGATAGAACTCGAAACACCTGGGGGGGATGCTAGGAGGGTGGCTCGAGTGGATTCGGGGGGTATCTGGCGGCGCGCGGGCGAGCGGGTCGCAGACAGCTAGGCTCCTACTCCCATTCCGGCCTTCGACAGCGCGTGGGCCTTGTCTGTCGTTGCCAAAGATGGGGCAGCGCTCTCGAGACAGTTCGCGGCTCGCAACGCCCACTTGCGAGACAGAGACAAGACATAGCGCATGCTCCGTCCATCACCAGGACTGCCCCGCCCCGGGAGCGCACGGGCCGGAGCGGCCGGCGCAGCCCCCGCGCCAGCCACGCCGCCCCCGCTCGCCGGTTCAGCCCGCCCTGGGTGTTCTTTCCGGTGGCCCCCTGGCCCATGGTGGCCTTGCCCCTTGACTCGGGGGCGCGAGGAGCCCTGAGGAGCGTCGTGAGACGAGAAACAGGAAGAGGGCCCGCCTGATTATCGTCGAGGAAACGTTCGAGAGGGGGCGTGGCGATCGAGGAAAGCCTCGCCGCCACTTCCCGATATCGAAAAACTTTTCAACGGCGGCTCGCCGCCGCGGCGGTTCGCGCGGTGCAGCGCCGCTCGGCTCGAGTTAGGCGCGGGAGGGTTTGCACCAACGACTCTGGTGGGGCGCTGGCCGATTCCGCGGCGTTTCTCCGGCTCTGCTGCTCGGCCTAGGCTTGCAGTGGAGTCAGACCTTCCCCTCTCAAGAGATCCCGCGCGTAAACGGACCACGAGCGCGCAGAGATGGCCTCGGCTGCGGCCTCGTCGGCGGCGTTCACGGCCTCATCAACCGCGGGCGGCCTCGTCGCCGCCGCTTCTGCGGCCCCCGCACTCGGCCCCATCGCGACCCGCGCCGCGCGCGACCTCGTCACCCATCTAGCGGCCCTCGCTTCTTCCGCGCCCGGCGGCACCCCCGCCGTCCTTGCTGCCACCGCCCTGCTCGCCACAATTGGCGCCGCCCTGCTGACGTCTGTTCTCGTTGCCCTGGCGTGGGTCGCGTCCGCCTCTGCAGCTCGTTCCCGCCGTGACCGCGAGCTCAGGGCGGCCGCCGCGCGGCACCGCGCTGAGGAGGACAACAGTGGGCGGTGGATCCAGGCCGAGGTGGTCTCCACCCAGTGGGCCAATCTACTCGCGAGACACCTCTGGCCCACGTTTGTGGAGGAGGAGGCCTCTGCCAGCTTGGCCAAGACGGTGCAGTCGAGTCTGACGAAAGCGCATGCGAAACTGCCCCAGTGGATGCGAAACGTGGTGTCCGGCATCGCACTCGAGGAAATGACCCTTGGGGCCGCCGCGCCCACATTGGGCCCACTGACGGCTCTGTACGACGGAAACGAGCGCTATCTACGTCTCGAGGGGACGTTAGAGTTCGTCAGCCGCGGCGCCCAGATGCTGCTGAGACCTATGGTCGGCGGCAGCGGTGGAGGGGATACGGGAGGCGGCAACGGCGGCATCGGCCTGGGCGGGAGGAGTGCCAATCCGCTCGCTGGCATAGCCTCGTCCCTCGTCCAGGCCTGCTTGGGAAGAGTGGAGGTCGGCGACGTCCATCTCCGCGGCGTCGTCCGCATCGGCCTCGCTCTGGACGACGGGCACCCGGGCGTCTCCCGGCTCGATGTATCGTTTCGGAGTCCGCCCGAGGTTGATCTTCGGCTTGTGCCCCACGGCGCTCCGCTCTCTGATCTTCCCGCCCTGTTCGCCCCGATCCGAGACCTCCTGCTATCGAAGCTGACGGAGGAGATCGTCGAGCCCAATCGCATCGCGTTGGACGTGCCGGAACTGCGAGTCTGTTGGGGCCGGCGGCATCAAGAGCCGCACAGGTGGACGACAAAATCGATCCCGACGTTGACCTCCATCCCTCGTGGTCGCGATCCCCTGCTTGCAACAAGAATTTTTCCCATCGGATTCCCTCCCTGACCACTCGTCCCCCTCTCTAAATCGCAGACTGGAGGAGATCCGTCACAGCAAACGCGGAGGCAAGGGCGGAACACTCTTGGTGGGGGTGGTGAGCGGCCAAGGCGTCCCGACGCGGCCTCTGCCTTCGTCTTCTGCGCAGCAGCTGGCGGGGGCGCGGGCACGGGGGCAGGGACGCGACTCCACCCGCCGTACGCCCCGCACGCCTCGGAGCAGGTCCGGTAGTCGCAGCCGGCCGCCTTCGGTTCGCGAGATGGCGACTCACGCGGCGCAGACGGCTGGGGCGGCCCTGGATCGATACGCTGCTGCCCGTGGTTTGAATTTGTCGGGCCGCAATGATGACGGCGGCGACACGACCGACCGGCGCGACGGGCTTCGGACGTTCGTCGAATGCGTCTATCGATGGACGCCGCCCCTCCTCGACGCGAGCGATGGTGAAGGCGGCGAGACCGACGACGTTATGGTGGCCAAGGGGGGCGTGCAGGGGCGGTCCGGTCCTCGCCGGCGTCCCCGGCACTCGTCAGCCCCCCCCCCACCCCCCCCGCAGACGTTCCGCACGCCTGTGGCGGCTCCCTCGGCGTCGCCACGGTGGGCGCGCGAGTTTGACTGCCGCCTTCCCGAGTCCCTCGGGGGCGGCGGTGGAGACGTGGGCGAGCCCCGCGGGCGGCACACCCTCGTTGTCCGCCTCCGCGCCATTGCCCCTGTCGACGCTGGCGGTGACGACGCCGCCGCCTCCGCCGCCGCCGCGGCGCCCTTCACGCTAGCCGAGGCCGAGGTCGATCTGTCCGGGCGTGGACTCCGGACCAACGGTCCTGCGGTAGGGTGTTGGGTGCCCTTGCCGGCGCTTGAGGAGTACTCCACGGCCCTTTCCTCTGGCCATGGGGGAGGACTCGACCGACCTGTTTCTTCCGCCCCCGGTCAGGCGGGCGTTTTGCTTCACTTGAGGGTTTCTCGGCCCCCAGACGGGGGAGCCAAGGGGTGGCGGGCTGCAGCGCACGCGGCGGCGCGGGCGGCGGCGGCTGCGGCGGCGGCGGCGGGTGTCGGCGGGGGCGGCAGCCGGCCGTCGAGGGGAGCGGAGCTGTGGGGATGGAACGACGACGACGACGTTGGCAGGGCTCGGGACGAGCCCCCCCCCCAGGCGGGACGGGTCCTGCCCTCCCGGACGCGGGGAGGGGGGGGCGACCCGGAAATCCCGGATGTCGTCGTGGGTGGGTGGGCTGACTCGACTGACCCCATCACGACAGCTGCGGGAGCAAGGGGGGCGCCCCGCGGGGGGGGAAGAGGTTCGACCGATCTTGCCGTCTCCTACGGAGGAGGAGGGAACAGGAGCGCCGAGGAGGAGGAACGGCGAGGGCGCCGGTCGTGGGGCTTTGGCGGCGCTGCGACGGCTGCTCCCGGGGGGCCTGGGGCTGCGTCTCCAGTCGTTGTCACGCCGGGCCCCGGTGCCGCCAGTTCTCTTCGCGCCCGTCTCGTCGGCGCGGGCCGCCCGCCCCGAGGCGCCGGTGCTGCCTCCGATGTCAACGCGGTTGCCGCCATGACCAGAGAGCTTGAAGACTTTCGATCCCGTGCCGCCGCCCTCGAGCGCCGCCTGACCGAGCTCCGCCGCGCGTCCGACGCCGAGCGCGCCCGGCACCTCGTCAGCGAGAACCGCCTGGTTCGTCGCCTCGCCGCCGAGCGGGAACGGAGGGTCCTCGAAGAAGCGAGAGCCTTGACCGAGGGAGGCCACTTTCGGTTCTTCAGCTGGGGCCGGACGGGCCACGTGGCGGTGACGACGCTGGTGCTCTGGCTGCTCCCCCGGTCTGACGTGCTGATGTACGGCAGGGCGGACGCGAAGACCGGGTCCGGGTCGAAGGGCGGTGGCGCACCCCCCCTCTCGGGGTCCTCCGGGAGAGTTCGCCTGTCGGCGCGGGCCGAGGCGCTGGCCTCGACCGAGATCCGCGGGGTGGCCCTGGGGGCCGACCTGTTCCCCCGACGGCAGCCCAGGGGGTTGCTGGGGGGACTGTTGTCCATCGGGGGCGATGCCGAGCAGCCCGATCCGGACGCCAGCTTCACTCTGCTTCTCGAGGGGTGAGCGAACGACGACGCCGCGGAGCGCCGGGCGGGGGCGGCGCATGCGGGCGCTTTGGCTCGCGTTGCGCGAGGCTCGGACACCCCGAGACTCCCCTCCGACCCCCCTACCCCCCCCGCCTCGACGCGCAGAGACGCAACGCTGCACCTCGAGCTACCCCCCGAGGGCAACGGGCGCAGCCGCGAGGAGTGGGTGAGCGCCCTGCGGCGCCTGGCCACGGGCGGGATGGCCTCGTTGCTTGGCCTCGCCCGGGCGGGCGCCGCCGAACGTCAGGCCGCGGAGCGACGGGCCGAGTTGGACGCGGCAAGGTCGGCGGGGGGGTCCGACGGGGAGCGCGGGTCTCCAGAGGGGGGCCTCGGGGACGGTCGAGGCCGGGAATGGGATGGGGTGCGCACGAGCCGGGTGGGCGATTCGGTGACCAACACCGAGCCGACTCCGCCGCTGCGCCGGTTCGGGTCGGGCCGCGGGTCGGGCCGCGGAAAGTCGTCGCGACAGCCGTCGCGGCGCATCAGCCGTCGCGGGAACGGGTCGCATCGCCGGACGACGTCCAAGGAGGACGCAGGGGAGGGAGAGACGGAGGGCGAGACGGCGGGGAGGAGCAGGCACGGGCTTGCCGCGATCATGTCGGGTGCGGTCGGCCCTGCGGACGACGACGGAGGCGACATGCACCCGCCGCGGCGGACGACGCTGGATGGCGGGGGTGGATCCCCCTCCCGGCCCTCGCCCGATCGGCCCCTCCTGGACGCGCTCGAGCCGCCCAATCTGTCGACGCCCCATTCCGCTGCCGCCACGCCTGCCGGAGCCGGCGGGGGACGTGCCACCGCCCTGCCGCCCGACTCCCTCACGCCCACGTCGAGTCGAGCGAGGGCGCAGTCCCTCATCGTCGACGTGAGTGGGATGGGAGGAACGCCGCCCACTCGGTTCGGGGGGTTGGGGGGTCGACGGTCGCAGAGGCTGGAGTGAGGGGGGGTCGCGGAGGTTGGAAAAAGAAAGGAGCCGAGCCCATCGCTCGCTCAATCGTTCGAGACTGCGACCGAAGAGCACACCGCTTTACACCACACGACGCAGTTGAGGATGGGCGAGCAGGCCAAAGCGAGCCCAAGCACGCAGCCGAAGGAGTCGGCGGCGAACGAATTTGCACCGACTTATGGCGCCGTCCTTGCGCGGTTTCGCAACTTATCGATCTCTCCGCAGGCGCAAGAGACTCAATTTTTGACGCTCCTTCGTGGCGCGGTGACATCGAGGCTGCCAAAGCCGCAGAGATCGCCAGCGAGGCTCCAAGTGAGGTCCACATTGCGCGCTCCGACCGTTGCAAGCACGGTGGTGCGGTCCCGTCGGCGGTCTTACGCGGGGCTTTGCTGCGGCGACGGACGACGGCGACTGCCGGAACGTCAACCCTAACCTCGGGTGACGACGACGCCGGCCCCTGGACCGCGGCGGTGGCGGCGCCCGCCCCCCGGTCGCACGGGTCGGTGGCGACCTTCCTGCCCCGGCAGTTGCGTCAAGACAGAGAGGGAGAGCGCCTCACCCCTGTCGTCGTCGTCGCCATCATTGGTCTCGCCGTCGTCCTCGCGGGTGTCGGGGCCCTGTTGGGGTATGACGCGGGCTACGAGGCGGCGATGGCGGCACGGGGCGGTGCGGGGAGGCAGGACCCTGCTGCCGTCGATGCCGCCCCCCCTCCAGCCGTCGATCCGCACGCGCTCACGCCCCTTCCCCTCCCTCACCCCTCCCTCCCCGGGGACGAGGCGGTCATCACCCTGTCGCGGCCGCGGCGGCACCGGCGCGCGGAGGCTGGGGCCGAGGTCGAGACGGGGACGGCGTCGAGCGCCGCCGCCTTTGTTCTCGACGCGCTGGACACGACTCAAGACGCCGACGACGGCGAGGACTACGCCGAGGTGCCACCGGGGGGGGGCAGGCAGCCCGCCCTGGAGGCGGGGGTCTGCGCGGCGGCGAGAGACGACGAGGCGGCCGACGTCGCGTCACACCATGCCACCGATGCCCAATTCGACGGGCGGCGCCTCGCGCTCGAGCTTGCGGCGGCGCGGCTCCGCGCGCGAGGATACCGGGTTGACGCCGAAAAGAAGTAGACGGGGTTCACGCAAACCCCCTGCAGAAGCGGCCGCCGTCGTCGGCATTGGCGCGCGGCGCCCCGCCCGCGTGTGCTAAGATCTTCTACATCCCTGCCGGCCCATCCAGAGAGGTCCTCTCCCGTCGCGCGTAGACCCAGTCCCTCCCCTCTACCGACTTATCACCCGAGAAGCCGTCCAGAGGGCCGCGAGAAGCGAGGACGGCGGCGGCTGACGCTGCAACGCCGAGCTCTCTCCAGTCTCCTTCATTCTCTCCACTGTTTCCACTCTCGTCTTTCTCATAAGAGATAAAATAGAGGAGGGGGGGGGTCAGACATCGATAAGGCGCCTCGTGTAACAAGAAGTTGGGCGGCGACCTCGTCAGCGAAGGAAATTCGGCCCCCTCTCTCGTTGGAGAGGGGTGCCGCGCTGATGGAAGGTGTCATCATGACATGTTGAAAACATGTGGAAGGATATGAATGGGGGAAAGGGGGGGGGGGGGGGGGGGGGGGGGGGGGGGGGGGGGGGGGGGGGGGGGGGGGGTGACGCAGCTGCGGCGCAGGAAGGGGCCGTCGCTGGAGGAACTCTGTCGTCCCTTCCATCCTTCCCCCCCTCTACATCTCTGATCTCCCTCACCCAAAGGTCGGCTGCCGCACCGGAGTACCCCGGCCCGGCGACGCCTCGGCGGTGAAGTCGCTGTCGGGCGTCCGCCCCGCCCGCCTCGCGGCCGAGGCCGAGCCGCCCCGGGGGGTCGTCGCCCGTTTGGCGGCGGACCCCGACCCGCCCCCTCCCCCTCCTCCCCCGCCGCTGCGCGCCTCGCGCCGCGACTTGGGCGTGCTGGGAGCCGGGCGGATCCCGCCGCGCGCCGGGGTCGTGGTGGCCGCCCCGCCGCCGCTGGCGGCCGCCCCGCCGCCGCCGCCGCCTCCGCCGAGCGCAGACAGCGCCCCCGCCCCCACCGCCACGGCCCCCACGGCTGCCCCGGCAAGGAACCGCAGCGGGTTGAAACCCCGTCCCTCGCGCCGCTCCCGCGCGCGCACCCGCGCGGGCGACCGCACGGGAGATCCGAAGCCTCCGTCGGCGATCCCCGCCATCGCGCCGCCGCCGCCGTTCGCCTCGGCCGCCCCGGGCCGCTTCCGCGCCGCCGGCGTCCGCGGCGGAGCCAGGGCCTCCCGCAGGGCTCTGGCGGCGTCGTCGTCGACTCGGCCGCCCCCCGCGGTTTGAATCTTCGTGATCAAGGCCGCGGCGCCGGCGAGGCGCTCGCCCACGCTCTGCAGCTCGTCCGCGAGGTCCCTGCGCGCCATCTCGGCCGCGTCGGCCGCGGCGCGGCTCCGCCCCGCCGCGTCGACGGCGGCCGCGGCGCGCGCGGCGAGGCCGCCGCCCGCGGCCCGCGCCGCCGCCGCCGCTCCGGCGTCGCGGTCCTCGCCGTAGCGCAACGCGCCCTCGGCCTCAGCGGCCTCCCTAGCGAGAGCGTCGCTCCGACTGCGCGCCGCCTCCAGGGCGGTCTCCGCCCGCTTCAAGGCGGCTTCGGCCGACGCCACCTTGGCAGCCCCCGCCGCGACGCCTCCGACGAGATAGCAGCAGGTGGCGGCCAGCACCGCCGCCGCATCGCGTCTCTTGGCGTCCTGCTCGCGGCGGGCGCGCTTGGTGTTGGGGGTGGGGGCCAACGAGGGGCCGCGGGGCCCGGCGCCGCGGCCGAGGGAGAGGGGAGACGGGCCGGCGGTCTTGCGCCCCGCGGGGGTGCCCCCCGCCGACTGCGCCGCGCGGTTCGCCGCCGCCTCGGCCGTCGCCAGCCTCGCCAGGGCCCTGCCGAGCTCGGCCTCGCGGTCCTCCGCTTCGCCCCGCACCTTCGAGAACTCCCGTTCCCTCCTCTGCGCCGCGGCGGCGAGTCGCTCCACCTCGGCGGCGCTGTCGCCCAGCTCCGTCTGGAGCGCGTCCACGACCGCGGCGGCCTCGGCCGCGTCGGCCCGGCTCGCCTCCAGCGCCGCCCTCAGCCGCGCCAATTCCGCATCCTTGGCCCTCAGCGCGTTCCGCACGTCCTTGGACAACGCCGCCTCTTCGTCGATCCCGGACCCCACGACGCCCTTCCGGCGCCTGAGCTCCCGCAACGACGACTTCAGCTCGTCGTCCCGGGCCGCGACCATCTCCTCCAATTTCGTCGTCTTCGTCTCCGCGTCCTTGAGTTTCCGCTTGGCAGACTCCAGTTCCTTCTTGTCGGCGTCCTTCGCCTTGGTCACGTCGGCCAACTCCTTCGACTTTGACTCGAGCGCCCGTTTGGCGTCGTCCGCCTTGCGGGTTTCGGCGCGCTTGGTCGCTTCGGCGCGTTCTGCCGCCTTGACGGCAGCGGCGGCATCGCGCTCGGCGGCGCGACGGCCGTCGTCGGCGGCCTTGAGCTGACTACGGAGAGCGGGGACGAGGGCGGCCTCAGACTCGGCGGCGAGGGCCCGGGCGCGGGCCTCGTCGGCGGATTTGCCCGCAGCCTCGGCGGCGGCCTCGGCCTCGGCAGCCTCGGCGCGGGCTCCCGCGGCGGCGTCCACTGCCGCTTTCTCCTTCCGCGCCGCGGCGTCTCGGGCGGCCTCGGCCTCGGCAACGGCGCCAGCGGCGGCCTCGGCCTCTCGGCGAGCGGCGTCCGAGTCCAGCTTGGCGGCGGCGGCCTCGGCGGTCGCCTCGCGCCGCCCCAACCGCTCGGCGGCCGTCTCCGCCTCGGCCGCGTCCGCCCGCGCTGCCGCCGCATCAGCCGCCTCCGACGCTTCCGCAAGAGCCTTCTGCAGAGCGAAACACTCGTCGTGAACCTCCCGGCTGTGGGCCCGCAAGGCCGCGAGGTCGGCCCCCGCCGCGTCGGCCGCGCGCCGCGCCGCATCGGCGTCGGCGTCGGCCGCGGCCGCCGCGCCCCGCGCCTCGTCCAGAAGGGCGGCCGTCGCCTCGATGTCCCGCTCGGCCGCAGCGAGGCGCGCCCGCAGGGCTTCGCACGCCTCCTCCTTCTCAGACACCGCCGCCAACGCGCGCGCCGCCTCTCCGCGCGCCGCGTCGGCGTCGGAGCGCGCCGCCGCCTCCCCCCGGGCCGCCTCGGCCGCCGCCGCCTCGGCCCGGTCGGCCCTTGCCCGCGCTCCCTTGACCTCGGCCGCCGCCGCCTCGTTCTCCCCCTCCTGCTGCTCCCGCCTCCGTGCGTCGTTGTCGATCTCACGGCGCAGCGCCCGAAGAGCGGCCGCGGACGCCTCGGCCTCCTTCACCTTGGCCGCCGCCAACCCCTCCAGTCTCCGCGCGTCGGCGTCGTGCGCCGCCGCCGCGTCGCGCGCCGCGTCTCTCTCCCTTGCCGCCTCGTCCGCCCTGGCACGCTCCTCGTCCCGCTCCTTCGTGACGTGGGCGGCGCGCTCCCGTTCCTTTTCGCGCTCCTGCTGCGCGGCGTCCGCCCGGTCGACGGCGCGCGCGCGACTCCGCTCGGCGTCGGCGAGCGTGGCGGCAGCCGCGCTCGCGTCCTCCTTGGCGCGCTCGGCCGCTCGCGCCGCCTCCTTCTCCGCACGATCCAGTCTCCTCCTCAGGTCTTCGGCCTCCCTGGCCAGCGCGTCGGCCCGTGCGCCCCTTTCTCTGGCCTCTCGCTCGGCCCCGCGTAGACCCTCAGCCGCCGCCGCACCGCGCTCGGCCTCGGCCTCGGCTTCGCGGAGGGCCCTGTCGAGATAAGCGACTTTGGCGTCCCGAGCCGTCAACTCCTTCCTGAGATCCTCCGCGTCCCGCACCGCGGTGCCCGTCTCCGCCAGACTGGCCTCCAAACTCCGCAGAGCGGCCTCGGCGTCGCGCAGGCGCCTCTGTTGAGATGCCGACTCGCGTTCCGCAGCCTCGGCGCGCGCCGTCGCCGCCTTCAGCGAGGCTTCCGCCTTGGCCCTGCGGTCGGCTTCCGCATTCGCGGCAGCATCTAATGCGGCGATCTCACGCTTGTGCTTCTCCGCCATCGCCGCGGCGCCGCGGCGGTCCTCTCCGGCTTTCCGGCCGGCGTCGGCAGCGCGGTCGGCGTCAGCGCGGGCCCGGGCGAGGGCGCGCAGGGCGGCGTCCAGCTCAGACTGCAGAGCGGCGTTGCGTCCCCGCAGCCCCGCCGCCTCTTTCGTCAGGCGCGACAGCTGGATGGTCAGCGCCGCGCTGCCGCGCCCACCGAGGCTCCGCTCGTCCATTTCGCGCCGCATTTCTGCCAAAGCAGCATCGCGCGCCGACAGCGCCGCCGACGCTGCCCGCGCCGCCTCCTCGGCCTCGGCCCGCGCTGCGTCTCTAACGGTGGTTGCGTCGGCCGCCCGGCGCGTCTCCGCCGCCGCTTTACGCTCGGCTTCGCGCAGCCGGTCTTCGGTAGCAGCCAGCGCGGCCCGCAAGGCAGCGTCGGAGCTGCCCTTCCCCCCACCACCACCACCACTCGCTGCTGCCACCCGCGCCGCTTCGAGCTCGGCAAGCTCCGCCCTCCGCCGTGCTCTGTCTCTCTCGTCCCGCTCAGCCTGGCACTCCTCCTCTAGCTCGTGGTACTGAGCCTCTCTCTTGCCCAGCAGATCCCGCAGTCGACTGCGCTCGGCGGCGTCAAGCCGAGCTCGTGTGCGGAGTCCCTGCGACATGGATGGATGGATGGATGGATGGATGGATGGATGGATGGATGGATGGATGGATAGATGGATGGATGGATGGATGGATGGATGGATGGATGGATGGATGGATGGATGGATGGATGGATGGATGGATGGATGGATGGATGGATGGATGGATGGATGGATGGATGGATGGATGGATGGATGGAT